>Ga0315899_10000048_pt1 | contig 162233 bp, 118 predicted proteins | sample LakEriMetagenome_2_FD_203518 | JGI IMG/M metagenome (GOLD analysis project Ga0315899, IMG submission 203518) | Freshwater fungal communities from buoy surface, Lake Erie, Ohio, United States - Buoy 4 MA112 | ecosystem: Environmental > Aquatic > Freshwater > Lake | place: USA: Lake Erie, Ohio...
GAATGTTGAATATTATTTTGTATTTTATGATTTGTAAAATAATACAAAATAATACAAAATAATACAAACAAGATATAACTGTAACAAGATATATTGCCAATATTATTAGTTTGTCTATATAAAATTAAACACCAGAAGCACTGTGTAAGTTATTCATAATAGGATGAAATGTTTTAGGCGCCATAGGTGGACCAGGTTGTAAAGGCGCCATTTGCTGGACGACTTCTTCTTCTAGCGTAACAGGAAATTGATTAAAAGCAGATAAATATTGCGTCTTTACATTTTCAGTTGGTAGAAATTTAGTCATCGCAAGGGATCCAGTAGAAATACTAGATCGTTTAAATAATAAATAAATAGCAAATATTCCCACTACAGTAACTATAGGATTAAGATTAATGGCTAATATAGCAAAAAGAGCAATAATTAATACATATCCAAACGTAGAGTCTACCATGGCGGCAATGGGTTGGGGTGTTTGAACGTTAAAAAGAATATAAACGACAAAAATAATCAATAACAAAAATTGACCACTCATTAAATTATTTGTATTCAGAGTTTTTTTAAACATTTCCGTATATCATAATATTATATTTTTTTTATTTTTTATTTTTTATTTTACTTTATGGTTCGCATTATTTTTATGGCGGAATTAAATAAGATTCAAAATTGAAAATACCTAAATAAAAAAATACAGATATAACCAATTAACTCCAAAAAAAGAAATAATACTAATAGTATTGTAAACAAAATATGACAGACGCCAGAACTTCGAACAAAGAAGATTATTCTACATATCTAGGGGATAAAGGATATTCAATATTTAAAGAATGTTTATCCGTCGAAGAGCAACATTACATAAGATCCGAGCTTACAATGAAGCCGTTTATTCCTAAATCTCCAATACAACCTACACCGTTTACGATATATCTAGAGTCGCCGCTTAAATTATATGTTCCACGATATTTCGGTATTGAGACATATGGACCACCTGATCGTATTTTAATACAACCAGGCAATACTATCTCACTGGCATTTGCCGGCGAGCTCAGGCCATATCAAGACGCAATAGTGGACAAGTATATAAAACACGTCGGGGCATGTGGTGGTGGGTTGCTAGACGTTGATCCAGGAAAAGGCAAGACGGTGATGGCGCTAAATATAGTAGCTAAATTAAAAAAGTGTGCGTTGGTTATTGTTCATAAATCATTTCTACTAAATCAATGGATAGAGCGAATTGAGCAGTTTCTGCCGGGTGCGCGAGTAGGGCGAATACAGGGGCAGATATTGGACATAGAAGATAAGGATATAGTAATTGGTATGCTACAGTCATTGTCAATGAAAGAGTATTCGAAGACTACGTTTAATAAATTTGGACTGGCGATTTATGATGAATGCTTTCCACGTAACACTCTTATACATACGTCGCGCGGACCTATGGAAATCGGGACACTATATGATTTATGGATTGCGCGGGGTGAAGGGAATAGTATATCGAATAAATATGTGAGAGTAGAGAAAGATGTCGATAAACTGGTAGACGTTTTACCAAAAATCCTGAGCTTCAACCAAACTACATCGCGTTTTGAATGGGGGCAAATGACGCATGCGTGGAAAAGGCATAAGAAGGAGCTTGTCAAAGTATACTTAATGTGTGGTTCATTTATATGTACTCCGGAGCACAAGATTTTGACTACGAAAGGATATAAGTGTGCCGATGAGCTAATAATTGGCGATTATATTGAATGTATGTATAATATCACGAACGATGTCGATATCAGTATTAATGAATTGTTTAAGAAGCAAGCTACATTAACATCAACATCAACCGCATTTCTATATGTTGAAAAGTATACGCCACCGACAAACCCTGAAAACGATCATATTTTTGGAAAATCAGAGGAGGGTTATGATGTATTCGATATAGAAGTGAAAGATAACCACAATTTTGTATTAAAAATGGCGGATGGAAAATTTCATCATCCTGTGGTTAGTAACTGTCACCATATGGGAGCAGAAGTGTTTTCGCGTTGTATGATGAAAGTGAATACGACATATACGCTCGGACTATCGGGAACAATGGAGCGCAAAGACGGGCTTACAAAAGTGTTTGAGATGTTTATTGGACCTGTAGTTCATAAAGAGAAGACAGAGTCGGAGCATAGCGTGGTTGTGAAGGGTGTGGTATATAATGTAGACGACGATGATTTTAATGAGACGCAGTATGATTATAAAGGGAATCCTAAATTCAGCACAATGATATCTAAGTTGTGTAGTTATAATCATAGGAGTGAATTTATATTGCGGCTATTGGCCGCGGAATTGGAGTTAAATCCAGAGCAACAGATTATGATATTGGCGCACAATAAGTCGCTTATTACATATTTACACGATGCGATCGCGCATAGGAAGATAGCGGACGGATCGGTAGGGTATTATATCGGAGGGATGAAAGAGGCGGCACTAAAACTGAGCGAGAGTAAGAAGGTGATTATAGCGACGTATGCTATGGCGTCTGAGGGACTTGATATAAAGACTCTAACTACATTGATATTGGCATCGCCAAAGACAGATGTGTGTCAGTCCGTGGGACGTATCTTGCGACAGAAGCACAGTTCGCCACTTGTGATTGATATTATAGACGCGCACGACATATTTATGAGCCAGTGGTATAAGAGGCGCAAATACTACAAGTCGCAGAATTATAAAGTATTGATTTGTGATAATCAAGAATATGAAACGGGACATAATAAAGATTTGTCAAAATGGAAAGTATCGTGGGAGCCGAAGAAGGCAGGTGGTGGCAAAGCAGCTAAAGGTGTATCGAAAAAGATACACTCATCGGAGGCGGCGTCAAAAACAAAAGTTGCCGAAAAAAGCATTGCTGAACGATTGAATATAAATATAAATATAAAACGTGTTGAAAAATTGGGATATGATGATGATGAAAGCGTTGATCTGGATGATGGCGATGATCATGACAATGATCCCGAAGACGAAGATGAAGTCATACACGAACGTAGACGAAATGAATCGCGTGGAAAGTCAGGACTTAACGGGAAGGGATGCTTAATAGACATGAGTATGTTTGGGCAATTATAGGCGACAACATAGGGTAGCGCACATACACGCGCGAGATAATAATAAAGTAATTTTTTATTACCTTATTATTTTATATTATATTACTTAAATGGAAAATACCTAGCACCGCATTACATACCACCTGGGCAGTTACGGTAAGGCATAAAAGGAGGTGGGTTTGCTAAAGCGCTCTCACTGGGAAGCAAAGGAAAGCCCGGAAGTCTTTGTCCAAGAGTGAATGCCTGATTTGTTAAATACTGTGCATATCCACCTCGCTGGCCTCTTCGTTTCGTGTGACGATGTTTGCGTTTACCAGACTTTTTATGCTTAAGGCGATAACGAAGACTGCGCTTGCGAGCATACTTTTTGGACCCACGACTGCGTCTATGTCTTCTACTTCTACCACCTCCGAACTGGTTGCCATTTATGATTTTATATCCAGCATTGCCTGCTAAAGCTTCAGCACTTGTAGGGGGTCCACCAAACTGCGTATTTCCAGGAGTAACCGCAGATGTTTGGGAACTAGCCATTTTCGGGTCTATTCCATTGGCGCTGTGAGAATTATTAATATTCGCTAATCGTTCGTATTTTAAAACGCTGGATTCCATTATTTGAATAAATTATAATGATATTAATATATATTTACAAAATATAATATTTTTAATTTACTTCGTTTTCTATACTGAAACACATATTTTACGAATATTATACAACATTTACTGGAACCCATTTACGAAACTTATGATTAAAAATACAACGCATTTTAAATGTTTTATTTAAATCTACGAATTTATCAATTTGAATATTTTCGAATTCTTCTTCATCGTCGCTTTCTTCTAAAGAATCCAAATTTATATTTTCTTTAATATTTCTAAATAATTTATTCATTAATACACTTGTCTTATAGTCAGGTATGTGCGCGATCTCATCTGAAATAAGCGAAAAATTTACAGTATTTATCTTATACAAATAGTAGATATCATTTTGTATATCCGGTTTAACATAAAATACTTTTGATATTTCGTTACTGTTACTATTACTGTTACTGTTACTCGGAATATGATCGCGCATATTTACGCGATTATTTGTTGGCACCGGTGCCGGTTCAATAACGACAACTGTATTCGGCAGTTGACGAACAGGGGATATTTGTTTATTGCTGCTAACACTATCACTACCACTATCGCCACTATTTTTAATATAATGATAATATTCAATAACACTACTCCTTTCTAATTCGGCATTCGCGCCCCCACCTTGTGCTAAATATCTATATTGAATCGAATAAACAGAATATGGCAATTTTGTAATACTATCATAAGCATCCATAAACGATGTTGTGATTACAGGCAAACCAAATACAACACTCTTTTTAAAAAATGTAGTATTATATCTCAAACTAGTCTCAAATATCGTTTTTATCAATTTTAATTTATCACCAAAGCAATAATGGTGAACATCTTTGCCCTTGTGAAAATATATATTCTCTACTGAAAAGATTTCATTATCATTTATTCCGGCATCTATGTCGGCGCTTGTCCTAAATAATGTTCCATAAAAAATAGTGCCATAGGAAAGCGAATCGTCAAATGAAACGTGGCGATAAAACATATTCGTAATCTTATGATTCTGTCCACCTACTTCCAAAAATATACATACATTTTTCCGATTCCGGTTTGTAAACCAGGCAAAATATTTTCTACCTTTTGGTATAATTACATATATATCGGATAAAACTTTCTTATGAGTACTTCTTTCATAAGAAAATTTAATTTCAGGTGGGAATGATTTCAATATTTCAGTTTGTTCATCATATGGTATTGTATATTGAGATGATAGCGATGACATTGCTTGTATAAGAGGCAAAATAAGGGTTACAATCAGTTAAGATTATATGTAAAGCAATCTTTAAACCTATTTTTTATATCATATATGACGAAACATTATATGACAAATTATTATATCTAATAAGGCGAGTATGAGGAAGAATAGGATGAAGACATGCTAGGTGTTCCATAATCAAGAGGGGAAGTTGCCGACGTTGGATGGGATGATATATTATTGATATCGCGCATATACTTTGTATTATTATTTACACGTGTAGATATTCCATTTGCGCCAGTATCGCTTAATATGTTTGCTGGTGAATATATACTTGTTGTTTCATTTTGTGGCATAATAATATTGCTATTTGATAAACCATCATAATTCATACTTGAATTAGCAACCGTTTCATTCTTTCCTCTATTTTGTGATTCATAAACAGACGTAGAACCAGATACGCTAGATAACTCTTTTACATACTTCATCAATTCACTTTTCATATTAGATGCTTTTGATACATTGGTATTGTTATTCCCTCTACCATCGCCATCGCCATCATGCCTGTCTCCTAAATTTGCCGATCCACCATCCGATGTATTTTGTAGTGATTTATATATTGTATTATATTTTACCTGAGGCTTATTCACTAAATCTTTTAACTTAGGGGATGTAAGTGTTGTTTTAAAAAATGAATATAAATAATGAATTAAAAATATTAATAATAATGAAAAAAGCGTGACTTTTATTATCCAAGACCACATAATATCTTTATAAATCTTTGTATATCTTTGTATATAATTATCTATATAAGTTTAAGAGCGATAAGAACGATATTATATCTTTTTTTAAAAATGTATTTATTTCTACAATATTAGTTTCGCCAACATTAGTCTTAATATAAAAGTCATGAATTTTATTATCCTTCAATTCAATAATAAATTGTGTATTTGAATTTGGCACAAGTTTATAAGTATTTATTTTTATTTTTTCAGTGTGATATTCGTATGGTATTTGAAATGATGGTGTCGTATAACGTTTCATATATGACGAATCGACTAAAACATTTAATACATAATTTTGTTTTACATTGTCTTTTAGTGTTGCGCTTATTGTCAACTCTTTTACAGGTTTATCGATCGGATATAGTTGATACAAATTATTATCGGTTATATCAAACATACCAGTTGAACCATATAAGGTAGTCTTTACATTCTCATTTACTAAATATGTTGATAATGTTGAAGTGTTGCTCTTGCGTCCATTATTGTCAAATAGATTTTTTTGTAGTATATCCCTAGATATTGTCGGAAAGTATATTTTTATAGGATATGTTTTAGGTTTATTATCAACCGTAGACCGTGTTGTGTTTCTACGATTCATTGTTAGGTATGTTTTGGTTTGTATTTTATTCTACTATTAGTTGCGTTTATTTAAATCTTATTTTATATATTATATCATAAACCATTTAAACCGATTACATAAAATGATATATCAGACCAAGTTTAGCAAGCAACCAATAAATAATTTAATTCACACAAAACATAAAACATAACTTAGAAACAATGCCAAACACCGATTCAAAAAAGAAATCTAGAAATATCACATTTTTGATTGTTGAAAAAAATGGGGATATTAAAGAAGCAGAAATTAAAGAAGATGTAATATGTGCCGAAGAACTCGCAAAAAAATGTAAATTTAAAAAGGCAGATGGATATTCAAAGAGAACAGAATGGGGGTATACTTTTAAATGCGATAATGGCGACTCATCTAAAATTGTTGTAGAAATGTGGGGAAAGGATGATGGTATGGCAAACCATGAAAATAAGTATGAGTTTCCACCACCTCTAGATCATGATTTGTATTTTGGCGCATGTGCTCTTATTGCGCGTGACTATAAAAATAATTATACGAATTTGACTGAGGATATGTGGGATGATATTTATGAATATTTATTTGGAGGATTTGAGTCACTGGTAGGAAATGAGGATGAAGACGATGATGAGTATGATGAACTTGATGATATACCATCTAATAAAAAAACGAGAGATGGATATTTAAAAGATGGATTTGTGGTGGATAGCAATAGAAGAGTGGATAGAATAGGCGAAGAAGATAGTTGTGGTAATTCTGATGAAGAAGATGATGAAGATGATAGTGAAACGGATGATTCTAGTGATGTCGACGAAGCTGACGATGATGATATTTGTGAAGAGAGTGAAGAAGAAAGTGAAGATGGAGATAAAGAATGTTTCAAAAAAAAAGCAAAAAAAGGAGTTACAAATAATAACAATAATAAAAATGTAATTATGGAAAAAAATAAAGATAAAGTCCATTCGGTTGCTACAAGGTTAGTTATTAGTAGTGATATTAAAACTAAAAATGTAAAAGATAAGAATAAATATACAGAGAAAGAGAAGGATAAATATAAGACAAAGGACAAAAATAAAGATAAAAATAAAGAAAAAGAAGATGACGGCGATAATGGATGGAAAACCGACGAATCTAGTGAATTGAGCGAAGAAGAATATTCATATAGTAAATAATTTAGGAATAAATATTATGGTATTGTTATAAATATTTCATATTATTATAATTATTTTGTATAAATAATATATAAAAACATTTGAAATGAGCGATAAAATTTGTACTCCTGCCCAGATCTACTTGGTCGTTTCAGTGATTTTGTTGATTCTTTCCTACTTTGGAATGACCGCATTATCACAGCAGCTTACTTTGAATCAATCGGGTCACCCAGCCTTACACTCTCTTAACTTTACGTATCAGAAAGATACTAGAACATCATATGTTGTCCAGGCCATTCTTATTGTATTGTGGACATGGTTGTTATCTTATTTGTGTAACAAAGGATACAGCCAACTTTCTTGGTTTTTAGTTCTGCTTCCCTGGGTTTTGATGTTTCTTGCCTTTTTCGTGTATATAATTGAAACAGTGAAGGGTTTGTTTTTCAACACCACGGGTTCATTATCGCATGCCATGAATCTTCCTTAAAAATAAATTTACTTTAGAACTATATATAATTAAGGACATTGATGGTTTTAATTGTGTCTGTTTCAAATTATTTGTTGTATCTTCTCAAATTATGTTAGTTATTATTTATAGAATGAATAATAACTAAAGATTATATTACTTTATAAAATTGAATAAAGATATTTTATTATAACTAATAATAAAGTCAACGAAGCAAAAATAATCACGAAACCATGCGTCAAATCGAAAATCCAGCACAATTCCGGGAAAATATTCGCAAAAAATTAGAAACTATATTGGGCGATTCGGAAGTTGCCATGAATCTTGAAAAAGGTATATTTAATAGTTCTTTGGGGAAAGCAAAGGAAAAATGTATTGTTAAAAAATGGGACAATAAATATTTCGTTCTTATTTATCTCGATCTTCTACGAACTGTATATATAAATCTAAAAGATGAAAAGATACGTAATAAAATGAAAACTCGCGAAATACAAGCTCATAAATTAGCATTTATGACACATCAAGAGATGAGTCCTGAAAAATGGGAAAAACTAATTGAAGATAAAAAAATTAGGGATGAAAATAAGTATGAACCCAAGCTTGAGGCATCTACAGATAAGTTTACTTGTCGCAAATGCTTTTCAAAAAAATGTACATATTATCAATTACAAACTCGCTCTGCCGATGAACCTATGACGACGTTTGTAACTTGTCTCGACTGTGGCAAACGTTGGAAGTGCTAGTTAATAATTTCCAAATCCTCAAGATGCCAATATTCCGACCCCCCGTTTGGCAATGGTCGTCTAATAATAAATGGTATTTTTTTCTCTTCTAATTCTACCAAAGCAATGAGGTATCCGTCAATTACACCTTCGGGAACTTTTACAAACGGAGTTGCTCCATCATTGATCTGTTTTGCGCGTTGTCCCAATACACGTGACTTTTCATATTTTGATAGCATAGGAAGTGTGCGATGTAATTCATCGACAACTATACCATTATCATTGCGAACAACACGAGCCAGGTTATATATTTCATCGTAATTTTGAACAAGACTTTCAGGGTGAAAATTCAGCAAATAATTATCTCTTAATTCTTTGTCGAATTTTTTCAATTTCGTATTGATATCATCTTCATCGCTATCATTACCACCACCTTCTTCTTCGTCTGCTTGCTCTATTCCTTCTTCTTCTTCAAACGTAGATGTAGTTGCCTGAGCACTTTTTTTTCTTCTGCCACGACTTGAAGGCATCTTCACAGATGTTGTAAATTTTGTTAAAAGATCTTCACCGGAACCGGCAGGTGCGCCTACATTTTTTCCGACATTACTAACTACATCTTGTATATTGCTGAGTAGTTTATTAGAAGCACTTGCCATTTTTTTCAGACCACTGGCAAACGATGGCGGTTCTTCATCTTCGCCTCCGAGACCACCTTCACCATCACCTTCACCTTCGCTTTCGTCAATATCACTTGCGGCAACATCTTCGTCATCTACGCCGGCATCTACATCGGCCACCGCATCCTCTTCACCACCAATATCACTTTTTCCTTCAGAACCTGTTTCGGAACCAGCGACAGATCCTTCATCGGCATCGGAACCATCTTCTTTTTTACTTATATCTAAATTTTCTTCATCGCTTAATGACATTTTTAGTTTGACGTGTTTATATATAATATATTGGGTTGATTTTATTTCAATTTTATCAAAATATTAAAATCATTATTATATGAAAATACAATTATATAAAAAAATACAATTGTATTGTATTATATTGTATTATATTGTATTAAATGTCTAAATAATAAAGTAAATGAACGATTAAATCACGTGGTTAGATTATATTTATGACAAAGATTGTTCGGTATTCCAAACAGTATCACAGGTAGGGCATAAATATACAAAATTCATATTAATATCATCATACCTAAGATAGATAATTTCGCGTTTACTATCAGCAGACGCAACGCCAACAGCTTCCTGGCCCGCCTGGCCTGTCTCGCCTGTTCCCTTCTTTTTTGACTCAACAACTAAACCCTCTTCTTCTCTACCTTCATGATTACTTTTACATGATTGATTAGGACACTTGATCGTATTGATGCGAGGCAAAGTGGGGTCAAGTTTGGTATATTTATTCAGAATAGAGTTATATTTTTGTTTTGTGTTTTTAAAAGATGTCTTCGAAATTGTAACACTATTCAATGAAATGTTCTTGTTTTCATGACCACAACTTCTACAGTAATAGACAATTGAATTTGGGTCTTCTTCTGATAGACGAATATAATACATATTATCACAGTTTACACAGAAATGCATGTTTTGGTTATAAAGAGATAGTTTGACAGAGATTGGTGTATAATATATTATAATATAGTTTTATTTGTTTATTTCAATTTTATGTAATTAATATTATATTTTTTCATTTTAGTAAAAGTTATAATCGCTATAATGGTCAATCAATATTAATATTATGCTTCTTCATCAATGCCATAAATTTTTCAAGCAGATTATCAAAATTTACTTGAAATGACATTCCATATAGTGAACGAACCGTATACTGATTATTAATATTTTTACTTACGTTTGTTCGAATAATGTCAAGAATGTCTTTTGAATTCCGCTTTAAACGTTCTTCCATAATACCGTAAAAATGTTGTTTATATTCGGCTTCAATGGGAATATTATTTGTATTCATAAAATCGGTTATTACTTGAATACATGAAAAATCAATATTTTTATACAAAATCATTATATGATAACTATTATAATCATTATGCGTCTCTTTTACTCCTGGTTCGTGTAAAAGTGGTTTATTATCCATAATAGACAACATTGTCAAAAGAGACGACTTTATAGTCTGACACGAGGTCCACTGTTCGCCGCGCCATGAATTAAAAATAGATAAACATATCTTTCCACTTTTATAAAAATTAGGATGAAATCGTGTAATACCATCATTAGTTAAATATGTAACTAAAGGAGGTGAATGTGGATAGTCGGTTGGAAAAACAAACTGAAAAAAATAGTATCCTCCGAAATAAAGTGAATCGGGGGGGCCAACGATCATAACATAAGCTTTTAAAATATTGTTTTCAGAATGTTTATAATATATACCATCACTTTCAAGTGAAGAAGTTACCATGTCTCTTATATCTTTCAATAGTCTATCAATTGTTTCTTTCGGAATACTTACTGGTGGACACGCGGTAGTTTCACTACCTAGACCCCCTCCTACAATAATCTTATTATTTGCCATTAAAAAAATCCAAGTTATTTACTGACTAGTGTATGTTACTAACATATTTAATTTTTATGTCATTTTTCTATATATATTAGTTTTTTAATAAACAAGATTCTATATTTTAGGGAATCTTTTTGAAATATATAAAATTGACATAAAAATATCTTTCTTTATAATATACAAATGGAAACCCCAAAAACTTTCAATACAACCAAATCAAAACCTAATCAAAACACTATAATGTCCGCTTCATCCACCGCAACCGACTATGAACAATACATGAAACAATTTTATATGAAGAAAAATGATCAAGCTACATCAGGACTTTCGTTTACTCATACGAGAATACCTAGTCAACCACATGGCGTAACCGGAGGAACATTTTATATACCATCTGAAAAATTACGCGAGTTTTGGACAAAATATTCGAAACATGTTGTAATGAATCGGCGTCATGAATATTTAACTGAAAAACAGCTTTCTGGTGCCGGACCTATTCTTGTTGACTTGGATTTCCGTTATGATGCTAGCATTGATTCAAGGCAACACAAGAAAGAAGATGTAGAAAACATTGTCGAGTTATATATGGAAGAAGTTGCCAAGATTATGAATATAAGTGAAGGACAAAAGAAGGAAATCACTGTGTTTGTCTTTGAAAAACCGAGCGTGAATACCGACGACGAAAAATATACAAAAGATGGGATTCATATTCTTATTGGCATTCACGCTGACCGCGCGGTTCATCATATGCTGCGCAATAGTATTTTGAAAAAGATCCCCGACATTTTGAAACACTTGCCATTAAAAAATTCATGGGACGACATTTTAGATGATAATATTTCGCGGATGGTCAATCCAGTTGGTTGGCAACTTTATGGGTCACGGAAGCCAGGCAATGACGCATACGCGCTTAAATATCAATACAATTTTGTGTATGTAAAAAACGAAACACAGGAGGATGAAGAACACGACGACGAAGAACGCGATGTTAATGATGATTGCGACAATGATGACCAAGAAGATGAACATGATGAAACGGAATCATGCTCTGCCTCTAATACAAAGTCAACTAGCGTTTGGGGCTGGGAATATGAAGAGAAAAATGTCTCGTTTTTCGACTATGTTAAAAACTTTCATCTACTATCTGCGCAATACGAGGGAAATCCCACCTTTGATGTTCTTGACTCAGTGCGTCGCGAATATGAAGACATTAAGAAGAACAAAATGCGCCGAACACCACAGACAAAATCTGGCACTATTATGCGCCGCCGCGTGGCTTCAAGCACTAGCAATATTCTAGAAATTACAAATCGTGAACAGTTGACAGATGAAATTGACAGAATATTTAATAGTCTTGAGACGCGCGAACACTTCATCAAAGAAACGAGCGACTACACGATGTGTCTTCCTGAAAAATATTATAATCAATACAACTTATGGATCCGTGTAGGATGGGCCTTGCGCAATACTAGTGATAAACTATTCTTATCCTGGATTCTATTTAGTTCGCAATCAGAAAAATTCAGTTATGACAATATTTCCGAATTTTACGAGAAATGGCAAACGTTCTCGATGGAAAATGAAGATGGACTTACGCGTCGATCCATTATATACTGGGCACAAAGTGATGCCAAAGAACGATATCTCGAAGTATATAAAAAGACTATCGATTATTATGTTGATATTACATTGTCGAATGATCTGGTGAATATAAACGGAAAACCCGAAACAACAGTCGTTGATCTAGCCGTTGTTCTTTACAATATGTATAAAAATAGATTTGTTTGTGCTGACTTTGGTGACAATGTATGGTATGAGTTTGAAAATAATCGATGGGTTGAATGCGACTGTGGCATCTCTCTTAGACAAATGATTTCGACTGAAATGTATAATGTCTACGTTTCACGTATTGGTTCAATAGGAAGTGGTGGCGGTAGTGGTGCTACTACAGGAAAAGCGAGCAAGCAAATTGTTGCTGCTGCCGCTGGCAGTGGAACAACCGCAGCAAATGGTAACAATAACAGCGGTGATGAAAATAAGCCGAATCAGTTCCAACATAGGATTTCTGATATATGTTTGAAACTAAAAAACGCTATTACAAAAGGACACCTGATGAAGGAAGCACAAGAGCTATTCTATGACAAGTCATTCTTACAAAACGTTGACACTAAAACGCATCTCTTGTGTTGTAACAACTGCGTCATTGACTTCAAAGAAAAACGCGCGAGGAAGGGACAACCCGACGACTATGTTACAAAGAGCACAAACATCGACTATTTTCCTCTCGACCCAAAGAAACACAAAAAGACGATGGATGAGATTCACGACTTTATGAACAAACTCTACCCCGAGGAAGATATTCGAAAATATATGTGGGAACACTTGGCATCGTGTTTGATTGGTATCAACTACCCGCAGACATTTAATATCTATACTGGTTGTGGTAGCAATGGCAAGTCAAAATTAGTAGAACTTATGTCGATGGTTTTGGGCGAATACAAAGCAGTTGTTCCAATTTCGCTCATTACAAGCAAGCGAGCATCCATTGGCGGAACATCATCGGAAATCGCGCAACTTGTCGGAATTCGATATGCTGTTATGCAGGAACCGTCAAAGGGTATGCGCCTCGAAGAAGGTCCTATGAAAGAAATTACCGGCGGTGATCCAATCCAGGGCCGCGCTCTCTTCAAAAATATGATTACATTTAGGCCTCAGTTTAAACTAGTTGTTTGCACTAATACTCTTCTTGATGTCAAAGCAAACGATGAAGGCACATGGAGACGTATTCGCAAAGTAGACCACAAAGCGGTATTCTGTAATAATCCACAGAGTAATGATCCTGATTCGCCTTATCAATTCTTGATCGACAAGCGACTTGATGAAAAATTCAAAACTTGGGCACCTGTATTCTTGGCAATGCTTGTGGAGAAGGCATTTGAAACCGGTGGCATGGTGAATGATACCCCTGCTGTTGTAGCGAGTAGTGAGAGCTATAGAAATAGCCAAGACTATATCAATGAATTTATTCGTGATAAGATTCGTAAAGTGGACGGACACTATGTAAAGAAAACTGAAATGTATGAGTCGTTTAAGATTTGGTATATTGAACATTATGACAGGAATGTCCCGCGTGGCAATGAAATATATGAAGTATTTGATAAGAAATATGGTAAATATACAACTAAAGGATGGAAAAATCTGTCGATTGTTTACAATCACGACGAAGTAGAGGAAGAGAATTAATATACATAACTATGAATATATTATCATAAAAATAATATGATATGATAATATTTTATACTTTTTATTGAGTCAATTAAATTAAAATAAAATAATTATGATTATGTTATTATGATGTTATGCGGTTATGGACAGCAGTAAATATAAAATTCCATAGAATTTGTATCTTAGTTAATACCCATAAAACTATATCTGTAGAAAAATAAGGATACAATATTAAAGCAATTAATAATCCTATAGTTTTAAATGATATATTCCTTAAGTATATTAATACAATACCTACCCATAAAATAAGTAATGTCCAGTAAATTATACTTGGAAACACTGTCCAATTTTTAACAGTTTCATTTAACTTGGATTCATATACAGATCTACGATTATATGTTAGCGCTTGTGTATTTTCACTGTTTATAATATCATTTAATTTTTCATTTTCTTCTTCTAATTTTTTTAATAAGATTTTCATATTTTTTTCAGCAATATCTTGCTCTCCTACAACAACAATTATACTATTAATTAAATTTGTAGTATCTGTAAACTTAAGATTCAATTCATTTAATTCATTAATTCCTGTTTGCTGGTATCTATTTTTTAATAATTCTTGATATTCAGAACTTCCATTTGGTCTGCTCTTAATATAATCTTGTTGTGCGATATCATAACTTAGTTGAGCATTAGATACAGCACTTTTTGCTGCTTGATACGCTAACTGTTTATTTAAATCAGTAGCAGCATTATTTAATTCTGGCGAAAAAAGCGTATTGTTAATTGATTCCGCTGTGCTTTGAACCTTTTTTAATGTATCTAATATTTGTGGTGTTACTTTTTCACAACTATTATTACCACCCATCTGTTGATTTAATGCTGAATTTGAATTGGATGTATTTTTTTTTATTTCGTCTTTTATGTCATCAATTGAAGGAGCCATTCTGATTTTTAATTATATAAAATATTATGCTATATCTATAATATCATAGTATTTTATTTTATATTTCTTATACTTTATATTCTTATAATTAATATTTTTATACTTTATATTTTTTATTTTACATTTATTGGCAAGCATTATATGATTCCGGCGATTTAGTATAATAAGTATTATTACAAGGATTAGTCATAGGACATAGCCTCCCATTTTTTGACACAAAATTTTCTTTATTCATCGATGTAGACATAGGACTAGCGGTAGTTACCGTAGAAGATGGCTGAGGAACAGTAGGACTTGAGGCGTTTGTTGAACCATTACCAGCACCCGAACCAGCATCAGCAGTAGATGAAGAATTGTCGCCTTGATCCCCAACTACACTAGAAGCTGTCTTTGTAATATCGCTACATATGTTATTAACAAATTGTCTAGCGTATGTCTCATCGGTTTTCTTGTCGATTCTATTATGAGTCCTTGCTGGTATATTTTTCTCATTGAAGGGATAATTGTATCTATCAAAATCAATATTACTTCGCCTAGATATATCCCATACTTCTTTTCCAATCATAATAATTGCTACAACAAGAGTCGCAATAATAAGAATACTTGATATTCCGTCACTAATAAATCCTATTTTCATTAAAAATATTACAAGTATAATGATTCCACAAAAAAGAACAATTTTTTTCATTACCGATGAATGAGCTTCATATCGTCTCGCGTAATAATTATTAACACCTATTAATCTCTGAGAATTATTATTTAATTGTATCTCTTCGCCAAGTTTTTCGAGTTTAAGATTAAGTGCGTCAGCCATTAACTGATTTGCTACATTACTATTTGCTACAATAGGGCGTATTGCTTCAATTTGTTGCTGCGTTAATTCATATGAAGTTGTAAGAGTATTATATATAGATGTCTTAATCTGTTCTATATTTTTAATTTCTGCTAAAAGCTTCTTTATCCGTCTATTTGTTTCTGGATTATTTAAATCTGAAGTATTAATCCCCGTAGCATTTGTATCAGCACCCGCCAAGTTTGTAACTTGAGTAAGAAGATCAGTTTCAGTTTCTGTCAACTGTTGTATACTGTCAAGTAAATTTTTAGAGTTATTATTATAGGCAAGTTGGGTGTTTGAAATACTATCTTGTGAACTCATTTATTTTAATATACAATATTAAAATAAAATAAAAATTAATATACGATATATAATTTATAATTTAATATTCCTATTAAATACTCTATATTAACTACTTCCAGCACGCAATGCCTTAATTGCTCCAATAGATAATAAAAGGGTTACTATGCCCCAAATAATATATTTATAATTATCACTTATTAAAATAAGCTCTGTATTATCTTTTGCTGCTACATTTGTTAAAGCATTCATTTCTGCTTTCTCCATTTTTTTGTCTACATCCTGAATTACATCTTCAAACATACCTGAAAACATATTATTTAATTCTAAGTCACCAATCGCTCTATTTTGTTTTCCATAAACATTTGTAATTTGATCTTGTATCATTTTCCCTTTCGCAATCGCATTAGCGTTAGTAGTATTTAAATTTTTAACTTGCTCATCCAATACTACAGCCAATCCGCACTTCATATCAGTTGACATAAACTCTCCAGTTATGTTTCTACCAAAGTTATTGAATACATCGGTTGTTACATTCGAAATTTGTTTACTACATGAAGGATGTGTCATATCCTGAGTAATCTTCTTGTCTCGTATATATGTGCTTGCCCCTTCCTGATACATTCTATTCTCATTTGGGAATAAATTGTTTGAAGTATATGTCATACAATCACCTCCCATAAGCATAAACCCTCCACAACCGTCGGTATTCGAGCAAATATTGCCACATTTTTCAGGATCACTTATACCGGATGTTCTATTTAATGGGGTAGTCATGGGTATATAATTTTTACTTTCAGTATATGATTCTCCTAAAGGAAGCGCTGTGGATGCTTGAGGATACCGATATACCTTATTGTTCATATCTACATATGACATATTACCTATATTATTAGACTGAACGCCATCAATGTAATATATAGCATATGATTCATCAGACGATGAAGGAGCATTTGAAATATTACCTATCGCATAACCACTATTGTCTAATGCTAAATTAAACAATGAATATTCTATAACAATCTTCATATCCGTGTTTAATTTTAATCTACATATTCCATTAGGTGACGATAAGTATTCTCCAGGTGAAAAGTATGCCATCTTTGCTGATCCTGATCCAGTCATATAAGTGTAAAGGTTAAGAGTAGGTGTAGTATTTATATTTGTTATACCACTATTATCAACCCAGTCGTTTCGTCTAGCATTTAAATTAATAGTGTTGCCATTTTTTAATTTTAGGCTTTGGTTTAACAAATTTTGCTGTTCACTAGTTGGCGTAAATGTCCATACCGCTTGGTTTGTTGCTGTATTTGTTATTGTAATAACACCGTTGTCGGCTATTCTAAGAACCATTAAACCATATTTATTCACTTCATCTTGACAACTAATTGATAACTGTGTTCCCTGAGCAACAGTTTGTGGGGGCAATGATTTTTGAATTTTTCCACATTTATATGTAATTGTTACATCATTTAAAGAATTTTGTCCTTTTCTGAGAATACTTGAATAATTTATTATCTCATCATTATGACAAAAATTATCAAAAGCCCATTGGGTATCTAACAACCATGCGCTCCACCAACCATATATCCAACTAGGATAGTCGCAATTTCGTTGAGTTGATTTGGTGGTTCGTATTGTTCCAAGTGTTGCTGTAGCTTTACCCGTAGTATTAGGTTCTGTAGAATTTAAAACACTGTCAGCAAACTGCATATTATCTTTATTTTCTATACCTTCCGAAAGCCCATATGAACCACTTACACTATTTATAGTTACACCGTGTATAGGATCTACATCTGCTAATACCGTCTTATCTAACGTATCTTTATTTAATAAATTGCTATTTTCCATATCATTCTCCTTAGGAGCACCATCATAAAGACCACCATTTGCCCCGAGAACCATAGCACTAGTTAATACAACACCTGGAAAAACTTCACATAATACTAAATCCTTGCTATATGACTGATGTGGTCCGCCTGCGCCTGAAGGCGACTCTCCTGTATAACAATTCCCAAAGTTGTCAACCCCCGCCCATATACGACTTAATTTATTTTGCGCGGCTGTATCAGCAGCTCTTTCGAAACACTGTATAGCATTAGTTCCGCCAGTTATTGAATTTCGAGCAAGAGATAGAGATGTATTGTAATTACCATAATAATTAATACTATTACCTAAAAGAGGATTTCTATCATATACATATACATTTTTTCCAGCATATTTTCCAATATTATTCTCAGCATCAACTGTAGGCATTTGTGATGCGGTTCCTAATATTGCTGTATTGGCGCTATTTGGTTCTCCCGATGATATAATTTTATATGAATTAATATCATTTATTGGAAGAGAAAGAGACTTGTAAATATTTATATCAGTAGAATCAAAATTAGCATTACTATTATTTGCTACTTCGCTTGGATATGCCGAAAATATACCCATTGAATTTACAGCCCCTTTAATACCATTTACGGTAGTTATGTTACGATTTATTAATGAATTTTTATCATTTGATTTTAAAAAATTACTTGCCACATCGGACGTATTTTCACCAGCACCAACTGCTATATTCACATTTTTATTTACATCTTTTATAACACCTTTCATATTCTCATTTTCTGATTTATTTACTCTTTGTATATTTTTAAATTGATATTCGGCTGGTATTGGCGCGACCTTTGATGATGAAGCGGCGGTTGTAGTCGAGGGTGCTGTCGAACCATTACTGTTACCAGAAAAAGCTTCTATATATGATGATGAACTATTTGTAAAACGTTCTTTATATCTATGGTTTGTGCGTTTTATTCTAGCATCTCGTTTATTCTGAAATTCATTTCCTTGAGCAAAGCTTTGAAAACTCATATTAATATTTTATACTATCAAATATATTCTTAAATATAATTATAGTCAGATAAATATTTACTGAATGTTCGATAAATATTCAATAAATAATTGTCATATAAAACCAATTATTTATTAATTTTTTTATATACTAAAATGTAGTATTTAAGATGTATATTTTATAGAGACTAATGGATCAAAATTAAAAACATTATTAAAACTAGGCCACTCAAATGACCTTATATCATTATCTACTCTAGTATACCATGTTCCGATATTATTATATATTAAGAACGCAAATAATCCAATAATTATTATCAAACTTACTGCTAATGACCATGTAGAGGAACTCGGGTTTATTAAATTTGAAACAGTTATATATAAAACAATTACAGTTATTATAAACCATAAAATATATACATAGTATCTTTGCGTTGACAATATTGACGTCTCTTCAGCGCCAGCTACAGGTGAGACATAATCTATATCCATTTCAGGTTTATTTAATTCTCGATAATTATTTATAATTTGTGTATTTATATCATTCAACTGTTTTGATATAGCTTCATATTCTTGATTTGTTATTATAATATTATTATTTGTAGCCTGTGTAATTTGACTATATATAGAGTCTAAATTGTTACGTATATTTCCTACGTTTTGTAATATTATCTTTCTTACGTCTCCTGTTTTTAAAGAAATGTCTTTACTTATCTGTGTCATTTCGTCGTTACCAGCAATACCACCTCCAAAGTTTGTTGTTAATAAATTCATGTTAGTATTTAAAGAATTTAAAGTTGATTGATACTGGTTTTTAAGAGAATTTATGGTGTCTTGAGAAACAGGTGTAACTTGCGGTGATGCTTGTGTTGTAGTAGATGAAGGGGTCGTTGAAGGAACAGGAGCAATATTTGTAGCCGTTGGCGATGTAGTTGCTGTAGATAAACCTTCTAAAATTCTACCATTAACAATCTTTGCGGAATCCATACCTGAACCACCGGTTTGTGAAATAAGATTTAAATTTGGTATAAGACCATTTATAATAGAGCGTTCATCGTTTAAGAACTGGACACCTTGCTTAATAGCAGGATCAGAATTACGTTGAGCTCTATAACCACTTTCGAAAATTGGTGCTAAATCACTAAACATGTTTGAATAATCCATTGTAACTATTATTTATTTATATATTATTTATAAAATATAAATAGAAAATGTATTTTTGCTAATATTATTATATTGTAGTTATATATTCACCTTATATATTGCTTATTGTTTATATATGTTCTATATTATTTATTAACTATTATTTGGAACATCAGGCGTCACTAGATATGATTTTATTTTTTCTAGTTGACTTGTAACCCACGATTCACTCTTATCTCGCTTACAACTATCCGCAATGCGTTGTATTTCTTTTTGAGTCTTAGACTCTTCCCCTTTTGGATTAGCACGTCTTACCAAATATATTATTAAATAAAATACAACTATAATTACTATACTTACTAATAATAATATTATCATATTTCTAGTCGAATTATCAGATACATTGGGATCGTTCGCGTCAGCATTTCCTACCGCACCTTTCGCCTTATCAATCGCATTGCTCGCAATATTTTTTGTATTCACAACTACATTTTTAGTTATTTCCACAAATGGAGTCGACTGTAGCAAGTATAAAATGTAAATAACACCCGATACCGTTGTTATTAAATAAATAATAGAACGATAATACATATATCGTTCATTATTAAAAAATGGATGAGAAGCATTATTTACATCCGAAACATTAGAAACATCTCGTAATAAAATTTCATTTTCCTCCGTTAATATGTCTATTTTTTTTTGGATATTGTTTATATTTTTTGACTTGAGTAAGAAAACCTCATTAACCTCTACTGCTAACGCAGCATAATTATCATTTAAATTCTTAAGATTATTTTTAGCAACAAGATAAGGATTATTAGGATTCTCCAACTCAAAATTTTTTGTGTTTAAATTTCTGATATTAATGTTATATATAAGTTGGTCACTTTTGAAATTGATAAAATTTTGAACATAATCAGTTGTATTAGCTGTATATTGGTTATTTAAATTATCTAACTGATTTAAGTAATATGTTTGTATGTCTATCATTAATAGTATATTTTTTTAGTATATATAATATCTATAATATCATAATAAAAAATAATAATACATTATAATTAAAATAACAAAAATTGGTTATAATTATAATGTATATCTATAAATTTAAATGATCACAACAATATTTTACAAAATAACTTGAGAACAATGCCTATAATAATTTGAAATAACTGCCGTTTTGCTTGGACGCTCAATACGGCATATGTCACCCGGCTTCATTCCAATAGCTTGTGCCACCGGATCAAATCGTGAAATATCAGGCAGCTTCTTTACATCTACTATATTATATTTTTTAAATAATGACTCTCTCTCTTCATCAGTGAGTATCACATGTTTTGGAACATACTGGTGCTCCAGAATATTGAACTGTAGTCTTTCTAAACTAAATATGATAATAAATATACGATTTCTTTCCCAAAATTCATTCAAAATGTTCATCAATGTTTGATTCACTTCTTGTTTTATTACAATAACTAGTGTATCTGTCTTTTTATTGAGAACATTTTCAAATGTAAATAAATCGTCTACATAGTCTTGAATATTCTCAACTCGTAGAGTTTTGCCTAAATGATATTTTACATATACTTTTTTCTCAAGTGCCGTTCCTTTATTCGCCGACATCAACATGTCCATTTGTTTTGGAATGTCTTTATTCGTATACATTGCGTGAACTTCATTTACACCAAAGTCTTGGTATTCAGATGTATCGTATTTTTGTTCCCCCAATAATTTAACTAGTGTCTCACGAGATTTGTGAATCATTGTAATTATTCCGCTTGATGATTTTTGTTGTTGACTTGCCATTTTGATTCTTTTTTGTTCTGTTGATTCTCTTACTACTCTTTCTTATATTTATATTACAAAACAATAATTTTAATTCAATTTTATTATTGTTTTATTATCTGGTCTACTCACAATAAAATAAATAAAATAAATAAAAATAGATTATTATATTATTTACAAGATATTTCATTCTTATCATATAAATTATTATTGTAATGCTGATGCTGATATCGTTACCCTTTTAGAGCCATCAGCTTGTCCGCCTCCACCATCATCAGAAGAATCTTTCTTTTCTGGCGCTTTTACTTCTAAAATACTTGATTGTTTTGGCATCTCTTGCGGCGAGCCTTCACCAGTAGGACTAAATATTGAAGTATACATTGGACTTGAGGGAGTCACAACTTGAACAGGAGTTAATACATTTCCCAGTCTTACCATAGGCATAGTCGCTTGTCTTTGTTCTCCCATTCCCATTCCCATTGCCATTGCGCCATAACTCATTTGTTGTCCTGGGACAACATCTTGCTGTCCATAAACAGGACTTGATGCTGTATAACCTGGTGATGATGCTGTATAACCTGGCGATGACACTTCATATGGCGATAATGGCATCAATCCTTGTTGTGCTTCACCGGCTAAAACTCCTGCTTCTGCTTGTTGTTTTGCCTGTTCCATTATTCTTTTCTTATACATAATCTTTTGATGTTCTTGGAATATATTTATATATGAACTCATCCAGTTATTAGGTGTCTGGTTTCTTGCCAACTCGTTTGCCATGACCTCATCCGGTATTTTTGTTCCATCATCATATACTAAATCTTTCTCTGACCAACCCACTGGATGTGTTGTCGGGAATGTTCCATAACCTGGTGTGGATCCATCCCATATTTCTGTTGGAGAACCATTTCCATCCAAGATCAAAGAAGTAAAAGTGTATCTATATTTACCAGGTGTAGCTTCTCCTTCTTTTGGACTATCCACGGCAGCAGCACCTTCACCTTCTTTCGCAAGTTCTGATACTAATACACGTTCATCTAATCTCCAACCAAGATTCTCTATATCTTTCAGCATTTGCTCCTGTGCTTTTTGATTGTCTAATAATATAGCATTTGTATTTTCTTGTTTTGATGACAATTCCGTCTTACGCGCTGTCTTACTTACAATGTATCCTGCCGTGCTACTAGATTTGTTCTTTTCTATGATGCTTTCAATTACTTCCGATTTAGTCACTTCAGGACCATCATTATACATTAATTTATTTATTGTCTTTGAATACGACATACTTTCTAGCTGATCTATATTGTCTTCCGTTATAATTCGCATCGTCACATTCATTGTCATTAATTCCTGTAATAGTAACTTAAAAGAATATGGGACACGCACAATACTAAACGACCTACCAAACCGCGTTATTTTATCAATATTCATTTCACTTAATAAGTTCCCTGTAAATTTTACCGGACCGTCAGCCATAGGACTTATAAATAAATCACGCATACTATTATATATTGCGATTGTTCCTGTCTTATTACACACCGCCATAAAGTATTCGTCGCCACGAATCATCATAGACTCCTCTAGAAAATGACTTATACCGTGTGCTATAATTCCGTCACGTTCCATTTCACCTATACGTAAACCACCATCATTTGCGCGCCCTTGAACAGTCTGACGCGTAAGAAGAGTTCTTGGACCACGTGCGCGGTAGTTTATTTTATCTTTAACCATATGTTTTAAACGCATATAATAAGTGGGTCCAATATATATATCTGATTGTATTTGCTCTCCTGTCATACCATTATATAATATCTCACACCCCGTAGAATGATAACCCTGATTTACTAATAGGGCACCAAATCGTTTCTCCTTGGGTCCTGTATTTACAAACGCAGTACAGTCCCCAAATGCTCCATATAGCGAACACGCCTTACCTGTCAATGTTTCTACTAGTTGACCAATCGTCATACGTGATGGAATTGCGTGAGGATTTATTATAATATCCGGACGTATCCCATCAGCTGTAAATGGCATATCCTGTTCTCTTATTAATACACCAACTGTTCCTTTTTGTCCCGCTCTTGACGCAAATTTATCACCGATATTTGGCATTCTTTCTTCACGTATCCTAACTTTAGCAAGACGCGTTCCTTCTTCATTCTCTGTAATAAATGTTTTATCTACAAATCCAAGTTGCCCCTTTTTCGGATAAACGGATTCATCTATTTGTTTATCGGGATTCATAGAACTCGTCTTTACTTTACCAATTAATACTATTTTATCATTTAATTCGGTATTTTCTTTGATCATTCCATACATGTCAAGCTGATCATATTCGTAACCAGGTTTAAGTCCAATCACGTTTGCTTCTTTTTCTATATTAACAATGCGCGATTCAGATAACACACCTTTATCTTTGGTAGACTCTTCGCGCGTTTCATAACTATTAAAATATGTCGTCCTAAACATTCCGCGTTTAACTGAGCCTTCATTGAATAGAATAGAATCCTCTACGTTATATCCCGAATAACACATAATAGCTACAATTACATTTTCACCACATGGATGCTCTTCGTTATTAATATGTTTCAAATATCTGCTCTTAACTATAGGTATTTGCCCATAGTTTAACATCACGCCCATTTTATCAATCCTTGAAATAAAGTTTGTGCTATATGTTGAAACAGCTTGTTTTGCCTGACCGCACGCAAACGCATTACGCGGTAATGGGTTATTTTCAGGATACACAATTTGATTCCCCATGAAACCATACATCAATGAGGGATGAATTTCCATATGAGTATATAACTTATCTCTCGACCCGTAAGATAAAGTAATAAGAGCCGATTCTGCTTCCGACGTGTCAATATACTCCAATATATCAGGCATTCGTGTATTTTTAAGTGCCACTATATCTTCTATACCATATAAACTTATAGGAGTATATATTGTTGCTGTATCTATTTCGTGTTCTTTTATAACTTTTGTTTCTTTACATCCTACTAAATTATGCCATTTTAATTTACCAGACTGTAATAATGCTGCTGCTTCTTTTTTCTGAAAAGAATATTCACCACTTATATCGTCATAAAAAAATAATGGTCTACACAATCTTCCACCATCTGTAAAAATATATATTTCATTTGCCTGTATATCCCAATTTACGCTTATAAATGTAGATATTAGACCATATCTTCTATATGTTTTTATTTGTTTTGTTACTGTATCTGGCGATGAAACTACACCAACCCATGCTCCATTTACTAGTATTTTTGTCGCACTATATAAGTATTTTCGAGGACATTCTTCTAATAATTTCATACCAATAGTATTTCGCATCCATTTTATAATTGGTTGTCCTGAAAATCCTGTTGTTATATGACACATTAATGTCATATTTTTATGTAGACCACAGTTTGCTCCATCTGGTGTATCTACAGGATCAATGATTCCCCACTGCGATCCATGTAATAAACGCGGTTTAATCGACTTTGATGACGAGTCAATTGGCAAATTTATCTTTCTAAGACCCGAAATAAATGAATTGTATGATAGGCGATTTATATCCTGAACAACTCCGATTTTTTTAGTATGGTCTACAGATCCCCAGTTTCCTTTAAAAGCACGTTTTAATCCCGATTCGACTATACGGTCTTTAAAAATCTCGCTCTGGTTTAATGCTATAAGTGTTGGAAAACTTTCATTTGTATTATATCTCGATGTATTCATATAATACTCACGATCAGCGGCAAGACGAATATTTGCCTGCTGTAATGAAAAATACTCTTTGAATAAATCATACAATAGACGCCCTGGTGAATCTACGCGCTTAAACTTGAAATTGTCTCGGTCTGTCTCCTTATCTACCTTCGTATATACAAGCAATAACTTATATACAATATATCCTAGATAATACGCTTTGTTTATATAATTTAGCTCTCCTATTTGAGGCAGAAAATAATTCATCAAAATGTCGTGAACATGCGAGGTGGTCTTTGATTTCGTAAAAGTGGCAATAAATTTTAACGCGATTTCCTGTGTAAATATTTTATTTGCGTCGTGTATCGAAGGTATAAAAAGGTCAATCATACTCTCATTTTTTTCAAGATCAAGTAGACAGTATTCAATAATATCTTTATCAGAAATCACACCCAATGCTCTCATAACAATAAATAATGGTATTGGTTTGCGAACATTTGGAATGACAACTACAATTTGTCCATTCGTATATCTTGCTCCTGGGGCAACAATTCTTACTGACATTGTGCGCTCTGGTTTGGAGGCATCTTCAGATACTGTTCTTATATCAGCGGAATGACTATATAATTCATCTTTATCTTTATATTCGCGTATGTATAACATATTGTCGGCGAATTTCTCTTGTGAAATGATAAACTTCTCTTTCCCATCAATAATAAAATAACCACCATAGTCATTGCGACATTCACCCATATTAAATCTAACAGATGGACTCATGCCGCTTAAAATACATAATTCTGACTGGAGCATAATAGGGAAACGACCTAAAAATATTTTTTCAAGCGTAATATTGTTTTGAACAATGTTTCCATCAAAATCGCGCATAATAAATTCGACATCTACATCATAGTGTATTGTAGTGCCATATGTCATATTTCGAAGACGTGCTTCATTCGGATACATAAAATGAACACGTTTTTCTGCGCCATTATTTTCATCATCGTAAATAACAGGCTTTCCAAAGTATAATTTGTTACCCGATTTACCACCCATATAAAGCTCACATCGAAGATTAAATGTGTTGTCATCGGGATTTTGTTCTTTTTGTAAAATAATCGGATTTTTCTCTTTAAAAATACGTTTTATACCATTTGTTATAAAATCATTGTATGATGCTAAATGATGTTTTACTAATATATTTGGATTATCGTCGAAAAAACAATCGATAACTCTCCACGCTATTTCAGAATTCATTGACATTTTGTGATTCTATTATTATTTCTTAAGATATATTGTTATATTATATATTTTATATATTTTATATATTTATATTTTATATACTATTACAATGTATTTTTAAATATAAAATACATTGTATCATTTATCATTTATTGTTATCATTTATTGTTATCATTTATTGTTATATTAATATATCAACTATTAACGTCCTTGTGTCTTGGCAATACCAACAACCATTTTGGTTATTAATAAAAGCACTAAAAATAATACTACATAAGGGAAAATGAAAATAAACCACGCCGTTTTTACCCATCCATATCTACATAATAAGTTCAAAAACCACGCCCAGAATAAAATAAATGTCAAATTAAAGGCGTAATATGCTGGTTTGTTCTTTATTGCGCACTTTAGATTCCCTAAACATATTTTTTCTTCATCTTTTGTTCTTAAATCGTGGAAATATGATACTATTAATAGTATAATACCTAATATCATATATAATTTTGAAGGTAAGCATAAATTATAAAATGTTTCTGAAATACTCATATGCGTCTATGTGCTTTGTTTATATTATATTATATATTAAAATAATAAAAATAAAATATGTATTTGTATTATTTTATTATTCCGTAACGTTATTCAAAATAATATATTATTTTACAATCTGGTAGCATAGCTGTCAGCATCTCTGTATATTTTTTCCAATGGAGGATTAAACGGGAATTTATTAAAATTATTATTAGATAAGCCCCTCGGAAACTGTCCAAATGATGGAACAGGATTAGCAGCATATATTTTATTAGAATATCCTGAAAAGTCATTATATACTTTTCCTAAGTTGTATGTAATACCTCGCCCAAAATTTTGTATATCATCTATAATATTACCACCTTTAAGTGAGCGCCCTTTGTGTCCCTTTTTTGTTACTTTTCTGTTTATGCGCTTTCTACCACCTCCTCTTTGGTAAGCATGATCCATTTGTTTTAATTGATATGGCCATGGTTGACGAAATGGCATTGGCGGATTTGCTGCGGTAGATTCTGGAGAACCTAATCCCGAGATACTTATTCCTTTTGATGAAGGTGCTAAAACGTCTCCACTTTTGTTTGCGCTCCAAAAAGGCGTTTTCATAAAACTCCAAAAATTATCCATCATACCGCCACCTTTCATGCCTCTTCGTTTTTTGCCCATCTTTCGAGACTTGGCGCCACCTCCTTGTAAAAACTGTCGCGGAGCTTGTGAGCAGGCACCACCACCAATAGGATTTCCAGGGACCCCACCACCACAACTACCACCACCTTTCATTATTAAAGCCTTATTCCATGATGGAGGAAAATCTGGCAATGGAGTATTTAAAGAATAAGCTCCTGCGCCAGTCGTATTATCGCTTTTACATCCCGGGCAATTTACTTCCAAATTTACAGGATTAATATACTGATTTGGTGATCCGCTTTCTATTCTAACCCCAATACCACTACCTCCTTTCATTTTACGCGAGTTTGATTTTTTATGTGATCTAGAATGCGAACGCCTTGAACGTTTTGATTTATTTTTAGTAGACATATATTATGTTGTTTTGTAATATATTGTTTATACTATAATATACTATAATATATTATAATAATCGTGTAAATAAAAAATGACAAAATAACCTTGAAAAAATAAAATATTTGATAATTTATTTAATTAAACGCATACATAATATATATTTTGACTTATTCAATGTCTACGTGAGAAAGGAAGTGTCTTCTACAACACATTTTGTTAAACTTTAACTGGTCAAGAACATATCCTTCCGGTGTTTTGTCTCTAAATTCTTGAGTCAAATATACGACTTTGTCGTTTTTCATATCTTCTGACATTTTCATTTTTTTTACTTCTGCCAAATAGTAACGATATTTGTCACCAATCACTTTTCCGCATGTGAAACATTTTACAGGGATGATCATCTTGTTTGTTTTTACGACTGAGATTACTTATATAGTTATTATATACAAATTTATAAATCAATTTTTTGTATTATTATATTCTTATATTCTTAAATCTCTATTTAATTACAATTTTTATAACAAAATACTATTAATGTCTTTTCCTTTTTGAAGATTGTTCATCATAATCTTCTGTATGCGCCAAATGAAGATCAGTTCCCCCATCATCATGACCGCCCTCATAACCATTGTCATTTGAATCGGGCATTATTTGGGCATTATCGGCAATACTACTTGTAGAATTATTGCTAATGTCAAAACCTTCTACTATTTTTCTAATTTCTACTTTTTTGATTTCTTTTGTAGGTGGCAAATTAAGTGGGTTATTTCCTGTTGGACCCACCATTTGTATATAAACTAAAATACCAACTAAAATAATAATAGCTATTAAAATATAAATTATATTTTGAAAAAATGAATCACGCAATTGTGGCAATCCAAGTGTATTTGCTAAACTAGAAAATGTTGATTGTGCTACATTTGATATAGAACCGGATGCTTCGCTTACTGTTTGTATATGTGCTGGACCGTTGCTCATCTATTTAATTTTTAGTATGTGACTATAACTATATATACTATATATAATTATAGTTATAGAAGATAATTATATATTTAAAATCATTTTATTTTTATCATATTCGTGAATAATATATTCACATTTTGATGATAATAGACCCTTTTGACGTTTTAACTTTTTTATGTTGTTCGTTTTTTGCGTGAATTGAATCGTGGCATTTTTCACATATAGATGCTAAATTAGCTGCGTGATTTTTCTGAAAGTGTTCTATAAAATTCATATTATCAGCATTTTTCTGATGCTGTAAATGATGTATTTCTGTTCCCATTTCCTTCTTACAAAACTCGCATATATTTCTAAGTTTTTTTGAATTATATCTACTCTCATTAGAAGACAAAATACTTTGCTCGCTACTCCTATATTTTAACCTTATTTCATTTGCGTATTCCAGAAAATCATCAGGTAAATGAAGAGATTTACATACTTCTAGACCATACATACTAAAACCTGGTCCATTCTTAAGTTTTCTATCATATACAAGACTATCAGTTTCTTTATTATAAACTACTTCTAAATGTTTCATACTCAACCTATTCATTGATATCACTTCTTCATACTTATTAATTTCATGCATGTGTGTCGCAAATATAAAAGAACATTTACTGTCGTTCATCTTTTTTAATCCAGCAACGAAGATACTGATCGCCGAATCTATCTCAGTTCCTGAACACAACTCATCTCCCAATATTAGGCCTGTATTGTTTGCCGATTTCAAAATAACCCGTAGCTCAGACATTTCCACCATAAATGTAGACATACCTTTAAATAAATTGTCGTTCCCTAGAATTCTTGTAAATATGCTTTTATATGGTATGTAATTGAAATTTGAGCAAGGAACATATAATCCGGCTTGCGCCATAATAACTGCTATCCCAAGTGCGCGAATAAGGCTTGTTTTACCTACAGCATTTGTTCCATATAATAATATACCGCTTTGATCCGTTCCTTCACCCAACTCAATATTATTTGTCACATAAATTTCGCTCGTGTTAATATGTTCAATCAAACAGTGCCTCAGTCCTTCTGCTCTTACATATGAAGCACTGGAAGCACTCGAAGCATCCGATACCCTTGATACTCCACCAATTACAGGTTTACAATATTTATATTTCTGTGCGATATATACTTTATTTTGTAGTATATCTATCATAGTAACAGCATCCACTATTTGTTGAATATCCTTTTCGAATATATTTTGTATTTTTTTAATTATATCTATAAATACACATTCTATCTCCTGTTTCATTTCTAATTTACTTTTAATAATTATATTACATATCTTATCTATTTGCGCGGAATGAATAGAACAATTATTTCCAGTTGATGTAGGATAAGTTATTCCTGATAGCTCAATATTTAAGCTTGTTTGTTTTTTATTATATGATACATACTCTATTTTTACTGTTGGTGTTTTTGCGCTGTTCGTTTCCACAGTAACCTCCGATGTTGCCGTTACTGCCTGTGCCTGTGTTTTTGTTTGAGATTTTAGTTGCTTTTTTATCTGTTCTTCCAACAATTTTCCGCGCCTTTTTGTAGCTATAAGAGTATATCCCATTTTTTCAGTATCATGAATCTTTACATACTCATATTTTTTTTCTGATTTTGATTCCTTCTCAGAAACAGCAATAAGTTTATCAAAATAAGTTTGGACAGTTTTCAACTCGATAAATGAATTTTCATAATTATAAATAATACTATCCAGTTTCTTACTTACACCCTCTAATATAAAATTTTCGTCATAATTAAGATTGTCGATATTTTTACACTTTTCCATATCAAAGTTAGATTCCATAAACTGTCGTATTTTTTTACAATACATAGAAATGTCATTATTGTCATTACTATCTTCTGGAACTATGTAGGAAACAATCTTATTATCTTTTTTTATTTTATTATACATCCCTATGATGGTATCTAGATTGTTATATAAATGATACAAATTTCTTGGATTTACTTTTTGATGAATAATTTGACGGTGTAACTTCTCTATATCTTTTAACTCCCCCATCTTAGTTCTCCATTCGGTTACTTGGTCTTCGCCTTTTTTTTCAATCATATATTCCGTAATATCATATTCTTTATTTAACTTATCAACATTAAATATCGGATTAAGTATCTTGTATTTAAATTTTCTCATTCCCATCGGTGTAATACAGTTGTTAAGAAAGCGCAAAACAGATGAGCATTTCCCTGTATAATTATCATCATCTATAATATTTAATTGTTTCAATGAATGATTTGCCAAAATAACACGATCACTTTTATTATCAAAAACCGGTTCGCGAATTTTATTTACAAGATGCGGATTATGTTCATTTAAAAAATTCAATAAAAAAATTAATGCTTGTGTAGCATACTCATAGTTAAATGTTGACTGTATAAATGATTCAACTACATTATGCGTATAAAACTTCCGCAATACTTCATCGCGATACGTCTGTTTCTCACAGCGTTTCGCCTTTTCTATAAATTTATTTTCACCTGTTTGTGCGTTGTCTGTAGATAAATAAATTTTATGAATATTCCGACTTGTTATTCCTGTAAAATTAATAATATCATCCGCATTTTTTTCGTTTACATTTGTAATTAATATTACTTCACTCGGTTTATATGTTGATATGTATCTTTCTAACTCATCGTATGTTGTTGGATTATGCTTGTCTTCTACAGTATGTTCAAAAATAATTACACGCCCTGTATAAATATCAACATTTGCCAATCCAATAATAATTGAACTTGATTTCGAGAAAGACACACGCTCGATCCAAATACACATTGTATTATTAGATATTTCATTGGCATCGGCATTAAAAAATGTCCCCGGAGAATAAATTCCTTCTATGTTACGTATTTTAGGATTGCTAGGATCTTGTGTTATTACTACTGATGTGTATCCTGCCTCTTGAATCTTTTTCAAATACTTGTCTATTTTTGTATATGTAAATCCAGCCATCACATATTCTCCCGTTTTTTGCGCAATTGATAAGTCGCATATTTTTGAAATTTCTTCTATTTTACTACCCGTTATTGCGCTTCCATTATTTCTCTCTCCGTAAATTTCATAAAATGAACCAACCATCATCAATACAACTGTTTTCTCTCCATATTCTTCGCTATATTTCTTTGTATAATCAAGATATGTTGAAATTAGAGACATGGCGACGCAATTATTGCGTATTTGTTATAGAAATATAAAAATTTGTTGTTATATATCTACATAATATGTCTTTATCTTAGTTTTATATATTATATAATGACAGCATAACGCGTCTTATGAAAGTGTTTGATCACGATTCGTCAAATGGTAGTCATACATTTTATAGATTATAAAAACGCGATGAACGTCAATAACGGGAGAAATTGAAAAATTGAAAAATTAATTCAAAAATGAGTAATGGAGGGGACATAAAATAATATATATAATATATATAAACTATTTTATATATCTATTTTTGTTCCTTATATATTATATATTTATATAAATGTCATTTAAGTATAGTGATGTGGAGAACATATTCAAAAAAATATCATCAGAAAAAAATAAAGGGAAAAATGCGTCATATATACCATACCTAAAAAATATTGATCCTTCAATATATGCTATCTCTATTTGTAATGTAAAAGGGGAAACTATGAATTTTGGAGATTTTAAAACAGAACTTTCTATACAATCCGTTTCAAAAGTATTTACACTTGCTTTAGCGCTGGAGAAGCATAATATAAAGCATCTACAAGATAAAGTAGGCAATAATAAAGAGATAAACGAATTTAACTCTTTAAAGGATGTAGTTAAAATACACAATCATACAATAAATTCATTTGTTAATGCGGGGGCAATGGCGACTACTAGTTTATTACACGATGACGCTTTATCGGATAAAGAAAATATACAGAAGATGGAAAACGACATACTAAAAAATATGGAGAACTTTGCTGGTAGAAAGTTATATATTAATAAAAAATTATATTTATCTGAATTTAAAACAAGTAACACTAACAAAGAAATATTAAAAAAGCTTATGTCGTTTAATCGTTTATACGGTGACCATAATGTTGTATTAGAAGTATATACAAAACAATGTTCAGTAATGGTTACAAGTCAAGATGTAGCAATCATGGCAGCAACATTAGCATCCGGTGGCGTGAATCCTATAACAAAAAAACGCGTTGTATCTAAATCAAATACTGACTATATTGTTGAACACATGGCAGATCATGGTCTTTATAATGAATCAAATGACTGGTGGAAAGAAACGTATTTACCATGTAAAAGTGGAGTTGCGGGTATTATTATGATAGTTATACCTGGAATAATGGGAATATGTATTTCATCGCCACCGTTAAATAAATACGGTAATAGCTATAAGGGTATAGAAACAGGTAAATTACTTGCCAATATTCCAATATATTCTTGAAAAATTATATTACCATGACTTTTTATCTTCTAAAAAGTTATGTAATACTACACCTTTCCCTACGTTTTCTATTTCTCCAGTTAACATTGCGTCCTCGTATATCTTGCGCACAATATTTGGAGGAGCCATTGAACCGATTTTTATAAGGTTTTTTTCTACTAAATATTTTTTAACTTCTGATAATTTTTTATTTTTCAGTAGACCATGTTCTCTTTGTATGTTTTTACGCGTGTCATTATTTTTGATTAATACACCAACAACATCCCCTGTTTTACCCAATTTAAATTTTTTAGTAATTGTTTTTCTCAAATGTCTTCTTATTTTTGTCCTTGACATATGTTTAGTTTTATTATTAAGAGACTTTTCATCATCATGTAAATCATGTTCATTATCATCATTCGTAGATGTATCTGAATTCAAAATAGCTTTCCTTTTGTGTTTATCTTGTAATTCCTTGAGTTTTGTCTGCCTTTCTGTATGGGGCTCTTGGGAGTCATCATTGAATTTAATATTATGTTTAATTGTTTTATTATAGGCTCGAAATGTTGGTTTTTTTCCATTTTTTAAACATCCATATGGTGTATCATCAGATAATTTTACAGGCGAAAATGTGGCACTAGATGTTGTAAGTGATGTTTTTCCTATGATGTCATCATTGTCATCGAAATCATTATATAGATCTTTGTAATCCGATTCCAAATTATTTATTATTCCAGGTATTTCTTGTATTTCTCCCGTTAAAGGCGCCATAGGCATATTTAATGGTGGTGTATTCATTGTTATTATAGGTTGGGTTGCTGGCATTGCTGGCATTGCTGGCATTGTTGGTATTGTTGGCATGTTCATCTGTAATTGTGGCGATGATACTGTTGGTTGTAATTCAGGTGGCAATTCAGTATAAATCATATTTCCCGGAGAGTTTTTCCCTATTTCCAAATTTATTTTGGGTTGTGTTGGCATAATAGTTGCCGGCTGTGAAGGGGGTAATTGGAGTTGTATTTTTTGAAACATGGGAGCAGGAGCAGCAATCTGTGGTTGTGTAACCATCCGCGGTTGTATTGTAGTAGGAGTATAAACAGTAGATTGACTTCGTTGTTGTTGCTGCTGTTGTTGTTGTTGTTGTGGTTGTTGTTGAACATTTTTATTATTTTGTAACGATTTTAAAATATCAGTCGTCAGACTCCCTGATCCAATATTTTGCCGCTTTAATGTTTTTGAATGTGAGTTATCATTAGCTTTTTTAATTTTAGGATTTTGATTCTTTGTATTTATATAGTTATCTAAAAATTCTAATGATTTTTTAAATTCACTACTGAATATTTTTGATTCTTTTGATACATCAATATTTGAGTTTTTATTGTTATTACTATTGGTATTATTATTTACCCCACTTGATAAAGATGATGTCTGCTCAGCTTTACGCTTGGCATTTATCTTATCTAGTAACATTTTTTTTAGTTTATTTGGTTTAATTATATCATCAGATAATTTTGGGCGATTCTTTTTTGAATGTGTATTATTGGATGAAGTTGTTACTTTATTTGAACCTGATAAAAAGGATTGATTTATTATAATACTTTTTTTTGTAGAATCAGTCATAATATAATTTTTAAAATAAAATATTATTATGAATAAAACATATTATAGATACATATTTTGTATAACTTTTATACCATCTTCATTTACTCTATTTTTTACTTCTTCATTTCGTATAAATAGTTCAAAACCGTTCTCTAAATCTTTCATTGTTATTTTGGTTTTCTCATTTTCCGGTTTACAAAATACGCGTCTGCTATGAGCTATCTTTGTCTTTGAAAAAAGTGTTTCCATATCTCTTCCATAAAATTTGAAATATTTTATATTCTTTTCAAACCAACTTGCTTTAATTTCTTCGGAAACAGACCACCCATAATCATTCACTTTTTTAATAAAAATATCTCTTAAATCTTCTGACGTATAGTCGTCAATCTTAAATCTCCACGTAAATCGTGAATCAAGTCCATCGTTATAATTAAAAAAACATTCTTTCAAGTCTTTTTCATATCCAGCTATAATTACCATCAAGTTCTCTTTATTATCGCTCAATGCCTCGCATAAAGTGTCAATACATTCTTTCGCAAAGCTGTCGCGCTTTTCTGTATTACCAAGAGCATATGCTTCATCTATAAATAATACACCACCTAAACTATCCTTTATTACATCTTTCGTTTTAAGAGCGGTTTGTCCTAAATAACCGGCAATTAAATCGGATCTTGTAACTTTTTTAAATTTAGTTCGTGTAGAAGATGATGACGATGACGACGATGACGACGAGGATGACGATGACGATGAAGATGTTTTTTTCTTATCAGATAGAATAGATGATAATGTTCTAGGGGATAAGGATGCTGATGAAGACGATGATGAAGATTTTTTACTTTTAATTACACCAAGATTGCTGTATATTCGTCCAATTATTTTGGCAACTTCCGTTTTACCTGTTCCTGGAGAACCATAAATAACTGTATGTAAAAAATCGCCATTATTTACTGATTTACTATTAGAAAATATAGGTAAGTGTAGATTTTGTAAGTAATATAATAATTGATCTACTATGTTTTCTTTCAAATGTTTCATACCTATCATATTATTTAATTCAATAAGGTCAGGTTTTATTTTATGTAATGCTTTCATATTGATATTATATTCAATATTTTCTGCCAACTTATAATCGTTACATAATTTTATCAAATCCCCGATATTTTTTATTTCAACATCTATATCAATTTTATTAATTTTAAAAGGTATTCGATGACCACACTTTAAACAATTCGCATCGTAACATGCGCGCTTGTCGTCTATGTCTACTTTAATAACTTCTACTTCGGTTTCTATTTTTGATTTTAATTTCGCATTTTCTCCCGCATCTCCCGTTTCATGCGTTTCAGAAGAGCTATGATATATACACTCGGGATTGTCGCGAGGCAGTGGCAATGGAACATCATCGGCATTTTTTGATACATACCTTTTTATAATATTACTATTGTCATTAGTGTTGGCATTATTATTTATTTTTTCTACCTTATTAGTGTTTGGATCATTCGAACCATTCGAACCATTCGGGGCATCCGCGAAATGTGAAAACATAATATAATAATTAGACTTAGTATCCATTATATCTATAAAATCTCTGAAACATTTTCTGACACGTTTTTTGTTATTATTCACTGGATTGGTCATATCGCGTATAAGAATACTATAAGTGTATTATAACATTATTTTTATATATTATTTGTTAAACTTAAATTAAATTACACAAAATTATTATATCACGTTATATTATATCACATTATATAATATAATGAAGTATGCTCTTTTAATTGGTATAAACTATACAGGAACAGTAAATGAACTGAATGGATGTATTAATGATGTTAATAATATATCCGCGTTTTTAAAGTCATCTCAAAATTATAATTTATTTATTACTATGACGGATAATACAATAATAAAGCCAACAAAAGCAAATATATTATCAGCATTTAATGTTTTAACTCGAACAGTAAAACCAGGAGATGAAGTATGGGTCCATTATTCGGGACATGGCTCTTTAATGCGAGACACAAGTAGAGACGAAGAAAGTGGGTTCGATTCATGTATATGCCCTATCGACTTTCAACGTTCAGGATTTATTACCGATGATATTATTCGGACAAATTTAGCATTAAGAATACCGAAAGGTGCGACGCTATATATTGTTTTAGACGCGTGTCATAGCGGAACAGGTTGCGACTTGCGTTATAAGTATGATGATTCAAGTTATTTCATTGATAAAAACAAACCGATGCCAGATATATATGTTCCATCCGATTGGGCACTAGTTCAAACATCGTATGAATTTAAACGTTACAATAAAACCCAAGGCGATGTTTATTGTATAAGTGGGTGCCAAGATCATCAAACAAGCGCTGATGCTTATATTGGCGGAGCATACGCTGGTGCTCTCACATCTATTTTATTATCGTCATTAAAGTCAAATCCATTACAAACATACAAATGGAAACATTTATTAAAAGATATATGTTGTGGTGAAAAAATAAATAAGTTTTCTCAGAGAACCGCGATAACATCAGGATTGCCTTTGAATTTAGATAGCAATGTTTTTAGCAATCAAGTCGTATCTAACAGTCAATTGGCAAAAAAAGATATAATACAATCGTCATTACAACAACAAACACACAATACTCGTCATTTAAAAAATATTTTAAATAACTTACAATCATCTAGTTCACTAGGAATACGATCAAACAAAATAAGATTGAATATGGGAAATATTATAAACAAAATTTAGATAAAATTATGTAAAGTTGTTGTTTATTATTATAATTTATGATTTATGATTTATGATTTATGATTTATTAATTATTGTAGGAAATATGCTTAAAAATAAATTGAAATAATAAATAAGCAGTAATTCAATAATACAAATCTCCAGTCAAAATCAAATGTCAAAATCAAAACCATCTTCATTTTCTTCTAAGCAAATTCATATGAAAGGAATGGAGGGCGCAAAAGATATTAACATAGATGTGAATATTGGCGGTGGTAATAATATTGAATTACAGATTACATCGATTGACTCTTCCTCTTCTTCAAAACCTGAAAAAACAGGGGGCAAGGGGGTTATAGCGTTATCTCGGCTCAACAAAAAGCAAAACAAAATAGAGGCAGGAAACAAAAAAGATGAAGCAGGGGCTGGTGTTTTGGTGACAACAAAACCGGTCTTCAAAGATGCTGATATCGAAATTGATTCTTCTTCTAAAAAAATAAGAAATACATTAGACGTAATTGATAGATCCGGACAGATTCCATATATCGAAACGCCTTGGAGTATTATTGGATCATACTTTAAAAACCAACATTTGAAAAGATTGGTAAGACATCAGATTGAGTCATACAATGATTTTGTCAACAATCAAATTCAGAAAACGATCGAAATGTTCAACCCGGTCTTGGTTGCGTCAGAACACGACTATTGTAAAAAATCAAGGAAGAATAAATTAGAAATGGAGATTACATTTGACAAATTCAATCTGTATCGTCCTCAAATACACGAGAATAATGGTGCTACTAAAATAATGTTTCCACACGATGCTCGCTCTAGAAATTTCACATATGCGTCTACTATGACAATCGATATAAATATTCGATATGTTATTAGAACGGGAGAAAACTTGGAAAATACGCAAACACACTACAAGTCAATTCCAAAGGTTCACATCGGCAAGCTGCCGATCATGTTGAAGTCGTCGATTTGTGTTTTGAATCAATATACTCATATTAATAATAATGTATCTGGAGAATGCAAGCATGATGCCGGGGGTTATTTTATTATTAATGGAAGCGAAAAAACAGTCCTAGGCCAAGAACGCGCAGCCGAGAATCGCGTATACTGTTTTAATACTTCGAAAAATAACAATAAATGGGCATGGACTGCCGAAATAAAATCGGTTCCAACTGCGAAATGTATCTCGCCAAAGCAGATCAATGTTATGATTTCTAGCAAAAATAATGGTTTTGGTTATCCAATCTATGTTCAGATTCCGCGTATTAAACAGCCAGTGCCGCTATTCGTTGTCTTTCGTGCGCTTGGAATTATCTCCGATAAAGAAATATGTCAGCACATTTTACTAGATATAGAACAAGATCAACAAATCCTCGAATCACTACAAGCGTCTATTATCGACGCAAATACATCAATGACGCAAGAGGACGCGCTAAAAATTATCACAACAAATGTTATGTTTACTCCAATGAATATGGATAAAGATGCCGGCGCATTAAAGAAACGCGGATTTGCGCAGGATGTCCTTAATAATGACTTATTTCCGCATTGTCACAACATGACTCAAAAAATATACTTTCTTGGATACATGGTGAATCGTCTATTAAAATCTAGTCTTGACATCACCAAACAAGATGATCGTGATTCCTATGTAAATAAGCGCGTAGATTTGACAGGCGCTCTTTTGAATAATCTATTTCGCAACTATTTCAATAAGCTGGTAAAGGATATGTCAAAACAGATTGTGAAAGAAATCAATACCGGGTCGTGGCGCTCTACCGACGATCATATGAGCATTGTCAACAAGACCAATATTTACAAAATTATCAAGTCTACAACCATCGAAAATGGTATCAAACGCGCACTCTCTACCGGCGACTTTGGTATTAAAAATGTAAACAGCAACAAAGTCGGCGTAGCACAGGTGCTGAATCGTCTTACTTATGTCTCAAGTCTCAGCCATCTTCGTCGAATTAATACACCTGTCGACAAAAGCGGTAAACTCATTGCTCCGCGCAAATTACATAATACAACATGGGGGTTCTTATGTGTTGCAGAAACACCCGAAGGTGGTAGCGTTGGTGTCGTAAAAAATATAAGTTATATGACGCATATAACTACGCCAAGCAATTCCGAATCATTACACCAACACGTAGAGCCATTCATTGCGCGAATGGAAAGAGAAAATCCTAAAAACATGTATTCAAATATCAAGGTGTTTGTAAATGGAGCATGGTTAGGAAATACAGCGGATCCCGTCGAGTTATATAATACATTCAAAGAGAAGAAATCAAAAGGAATTATTAATATTTATACATCTATTATATTTGATATTAAAAATAAGGAAATACGTATTTGTAATGATGCGGGACGTCTAACTCGACCTGTGTTGCGCGTAAAAAATAATAAGATTTTCATCACTGAACAAATAATTAGCGAGCTTAACGCCGGCAATCTTACATGGGATGATTTATTGACCGACACCAAAATTGATGAAGCAGTGCTCGAATATATTGATCCCGAAGAACAAAATTTCAGTATGATTTCAATGAAGCCATCTGAATTGGTAAAGAAGGCGGATACTAACTATATCTACAAATACACTCATTGTGAAATTCACCCAAGCACTATTTTCGGAATTCTTGCTTCCTGTATTCCATTTCCCGAACATAATCAGTCACCTAGAAACACTTATCAATGTGCTATGGGTAAGCAAGCTATGGGAATGTATGTTACAAATTATCAGAACCGCATGGATAAAACAGCATATGTTCTCACATACCCTAGTCGCCCCCTCGTAGATACTCGTGTTATGGGAATGATTAAACTAGACCAAATTCCGTCTGGTTCGGCTGTCATCGTCGCAATCATGACATACTCTGGCTATAATCAAGAGGATAGTATTCTCGTAAACAAGGGCTCGATTGACCGCGGGTTATTCAATGCGACGATTTATCACACCGAAAAAGACGAGGACAAGAAGATTAATGGCGATGAAGAGATCCGTTGTAAGCCCGATCCGTCAAAGACGAAAGGTATGAAGTTTGGAAACTACGACAAGGTTAATAACAAGGGTCTCGTCCCCGAAAATACATTTATCGAAAACCGCGACATCATTATCGCGAAAGTTGTCCCGATCAAGGAGAATCGCAATGACCATACAAAGCTCATCAAATATGAAGATCATAGCAAAATCCATCGCACCACAGAGGAGTCATATATCGACAAGAACTTCATCGACCGCAATGGCGACGGATATTGTATCGCAAAAGTCCGCATTCGCACTTCCCGTAAACCAGTCATCGGTGACAAACTTTCATCGCGTCACGGGCAAAAGGGCACTGTTGGTAACATCATTCCTGAAAGTGACATGCCTTTCACTGCCAACGGTATGCGCCCCGACATCATCATCAACCCCCACGCAATTCCGTCTCGTATGACTATCGGACAACTCAAGGAAACTCTACTCGGAAAGGTGCTCGTCCAGCTCGGTCTTTTCGGTGACGGCACATCATTTGGCGAGCTAGCAGTCGACGATATTCGCAAGGAATTACTAAAGGTCGGACACGAATGTCACGGAAATGAGATCCTACACAACGGCATGACTGGGGAACAGATTGAGTCGGATATTTTCATAGGGCCTGCCTTCTATCAGCGTCTCAAGCATATGGTAAATGATAAGCAACATAGTCGTTCAATTGGACCGATGGTAAATCTTACACGACAACCGGCAGAAGGAAGATCGCGAGATGGAGGGTTACGATTTGGCGAAATGGAACGGGATTGCCTGGCTGTAGGCACATCGGTCTCTCTGAATTCTGGATTGTCAATTAATATTGAAGAAATGGAAAATTTAAATGGAAATGTTCTTGGATGGAGTGAAGAAAAAAATGGAATGACGCCATCTAAGCAGTTGGCGTTTATGAATAAAGGAACGCGAGACTGCGTAGAACTAACATATGAAGATGGTAGAAAGATTACATGTACTGAAGATCATCCTGTTTTGACATCTGATAATACCTGGATTAAGGTTAAAGATATTGAATTGAATTCTACAAAAATTAAGTCGAGCGTAAACTATCCTGTTATGAAATTGAAAGAAGAACTAGAGGAATGTGCTGGATGGAAATTTGAATTTGGAGCGAGAATACTTGAAACAAATACTCGCGAAGAATTTATGAAGTCTTTAGCATTTGCGCGTATCCTTGGACTACTAATTACAGATGGAACTATTAATAATGATGGCTATGGAAGGTTGTCTCTTGGTCATATGTTAGATGTAAAACAAGTAGTAGATGATTTGGAATTATTCTGCGATATCAATCAGAAAAAATTTGAATCTGGAAACTATTATAGAGTTGGTATCCCATATATCCTTATGTATGATATTCTTGAAATTAAAGGTTTATTGCGCGGCAGAAAAGTAAACCAACCTGGAACTTTGCCTGACTTCATATTGGATGAAAAATGCCCTCGCCCCATTGTGCGCGAATTTCTTGCCGGGATGTTTGGTGGTGATGGGCACACTTGTGTTCTTGGAATGCATAGAGGAAAACGCGACATCCTTTCATCGGTTTCATTTTCAAAGTCTAAAACATACGAACATCGCGCCTCGTTACAAAAAATGTTTGAAGATATACAGAAATTACTAGCGAAATGCGGTATTCATAATACGACTATTCAAAATCCTAAAGAGACCTCGTGTTCAAAGAAAAAATTCGAAGGAAAGGAGAAAGCAGACAACTCTGGTCGAAGCTTTCAATTAACACTCCATCTTCCGATTGAACAATTGATCCCATTCTCTGAAAAAGTCGGGTTTCGATATTGCTGTCATAAATCTCAACGTTTGGAAGCCGGAGTATCTTATCGTCGTCTGCGCGAGGAAGTGACTCGTCAACACAACTGGATGGTAAACCGTGTCAATGAAATTACAAAATTCAAAGAAATTAAGGAAAAAACTCCCGAAAAAATAGTTCCAACTAAAAAAGCTATTCTCCAAGCAGTGGAGGAATTGAAGAAAACCGAAGGACTCATACACGAGTATGCTATCCCAAGCACACACGATATTACCGATCACCTCATCAAAGGAACAGAATTCGGCAAATTCACGGCAAAAGGATTCCCCACTGCCGAAGAATTCCTTGAGAAAATCGGCGCATTAGATTGGTTCAAAAATGAAAGTATTAAATGTCTTCCTGACTTGGATGCGGACGTGGATGCGAATGTCCAGGAGGAACATATCGAACCAGGAATTTATGGAGTTACACGCGACTGTGGCTCCATCCCAACGATGAATCTTACTGTCGTCTCAAGAATCCCGGTCGGCCCCAAACAAGTATATGATATTAGCGTAGAAGATACACACTCGTTTCTAGCAAATGGAATTGTCGCACACAATTGTATGGTCTCACACGGAGCGGCGAGATTTACACGCGGACGCTTGTATGATGCTTCGGATAAATATCAAGTGAATGTATGTCGTGACTGTGGTATGATTGCTGCTTATAATGATAAAATGGGAATTCACTGTTGCCGAACATGCGACAACCGGACAAACTTCGCATATGTAGAAATACCATACGCTTGTAAACTACTATTTCAGGAATTACAGACAATGAATATTGCGCCAAGAATTATGACATAACCGTGTAGTTGGTGAATATTATTTAGGCGTCATTAATCTATAAAACTGTATGATATACTATTTTAATCTATTATTAATGTATTATTAATGTATTTTATTTTTATTTACTGATAAATTTTTAATGTATTTTTATTATAATATAATATAATATAATATAATATAATATAATATAACATAATAAAAATGTCAAACTTAGGAGGTGGTTTTCAAGGTATTGCGCCAACATTAATCGGTGGTGGTGCCGGAGCATATGGTGGAAGCGGTATGGTGGGAGGTAGTGAGCGCTCGATTGACCGATTTTCTTTAGTTCAAGCCTGGAATGGTGCCGCTGCTACAGGAACTATAAATGGATACAAGCGAGCTATCGGTCCTTTCCGCGTTGTAAATAATGCCGGAGATTTTCTTTCTAGGCAAAATTATACTTCTGGTGGATCAAATCAGGTAAATAATGTGCGCAGGACTCTCACTGGTTATAAAGTTCTTGGTGGAGCCATTCAGGCACATAAAGATAATACCGGCATTCCATCTGCCAGTTGTAATCCTCGTTTCGTATACGACGGAGCTGATTATGTTCGTTTTAAAAAATTACAAGCTATAAACAGAAATTACAACGATTACAGTTTTGGTGGTGATCAGTTTAATGCTTCTCAGTCTCCTTGGAGACGTGTTCACAGAATATAAATTAATATCATTTGTCTTTAGTGAATTATATCCGTATATATAATATTATTATTATATATACATATAAATATACTCTATTTTTATTTACATACACAAATGACATCAGTCCCTGTTAAGAAACTACAATACTATTTTAATGGTCCGCCAACACAAACTGTTCTTATAAAACAACGCGGTAATAACGGAATTCAAACTTGCGTAGCTCCTGCTCCTAACCAACAATACCCAACAGATCAGACAGGTAATGTAGCAAATGCTCGCGCTTCTTTTGTAAATGCTCAGAAGAATTTTTACTCAACAAATTCTACTAATGTCAACACTAGCAAGGTAGCAAGCAATACAAACTACACCACAAGCATGTTTCATAGTCATTACCAACGCCGCGTATTAGCCGGTAAACCGATTCCTGTTCCTGTTAGCGGCGATCAATATATTAATATGATTAAGTATAACGCGATCGGTCAATCCGCATATAAAGTCGGTCTTGCTCCGAATGCCCCATATCAGACGAAGAATAATGATAACACTATTCGTAACATTCGCCGCCAGAGATGTCGTAATGGTGGATGCGTGGCTCCAAAAAAGAAGGGTGCTGTTGATAATCCTTTTCAATCTGGTGGATCTTCTCGTATTTCAAATACCGGAAATCGTCAAATATATGTCTAATCCATTTTATAGTTATTTAGCAATTTTATTATAATTTATTTTATCATATTTATTTTATCATATTTATTTTATTATTTTATTATTTTATTATATAATAAAATGGCATTTAATAAGTATTTAGTTGAGTTTTTAGGAACTCTGTTCTTTTTGTATATAATCATAGCTACTGGTAATGCTCTTGCTATTGGTGCTGCTCTTGCGTTAGTTATTTACCTCGGAGGAAAGATTTCTGGCGGTAACTTCAATCCTGCTGTTTCAGTGATGATGGCTATGGCAGGTAAGTTGCCCAAGCAGGACCTAATTGGTTACATTCTGGCACAGATTCTTGGTGGTTTAGCTGCTCTTGAATTGTATAAACGATTCAAGTTTTAAATCGATTATTAATACGTTAATTGTATATTAATATATTTTTATAATATATAATTTAATAAGTGATATAATATGTTTGGAGATATTTTTCACGCTATAACATTCGGTTTTTTTAAAAAAAAAGATGAACAAGCAGTACCAGCAGCAGCAGCAGCAGCGCCAGTAGTGGCGCCAGCACCTACAGGAGCAGCAGCGGCTCCAGCACCTACAGGAGCACCACCAGCAGCAGCACTACCAGCAGCACTAGCACAACCGCAGAAGGTAGGAAACCCAGCGGCAGCAGCACAACCAAACTTAGAAAGTAGCTCAGATGGAGATGATATTCAAAAGGGAGGTGGTCGTAGAAGACGTCGTGGAAGTCCTAAAAATAGAAGCAAATCAAAAAATGGCGGAAGCTCAATGGGATTTGGTCGTGTTGGCGGAAAAAATAAACGCAGTTCTAGGAAAAAAACTACATACAAACGTCGTAAATAATAACATTATAAACTACTATTATTAATACTATTATTAATACTAATAATAAAATGATTATTTAATATCATTTGATTTTATAATAATTAAATGATATTATTACACACAGATTTTATATATTAGCTATTTTTTTTATACATATTTGCCAATAGTTTAAGTATAATATATATCCAAAATGCTCCAAAGCTATATATCATTACTTTTAAAAATATATCATCTGGCATACTAATTGGTGTATCGCTAATATTAATTTCAATTCCAATATCAGATATATTCTTATTCTTATTCTTATTCTTATTTTTAGTTTTCTTATTTTTATTTTTATTATTTTTATATTTATTTACTTGATTATCTCTATCACTATCATTTTCGTTATCCAAGCCTACCATAAACCCTTCGGAACACTTTGTATCTGTAACAGGATTATACCCATTTCTAAACGCACAAGGTGGAACTTCATTTAAATCGCTTAACGCTACATACTGTGTATCATATCCTATCTGATTTTTATTATTGATTGTTTGAAGAGTAACAGACTGACATTTAGGAAGTTCCATACTACTAAATGCTCCCATAAAATCAATTCGGCTTAATGATAAAATGTCCTCAAGTGCGCCAGGAAGAAGACCCTGTAAAGATGTAAAATTTTGACCCATAGCACCACTAGGTAAAACACCTAGACCACCTGAAGGAATATTATTTATATACAGACTTCGCGTAACTTTTGACCCGTCAATATTTGTGCAATTCTGATTTGTTTTTAAAAAATATCGATTACCTAAAGGTTTACCTGTTGATGATGCGGGAGAGTATCCTTCTACTAATAATTTTATATAATTAACTAAACCCGCAACACCATTTTCTATATTACGCAAACTACTGCCAGGGCTCATACCAAGCTGCGCTGGAGTTAAAATATTAGCATAATATGGATAATTATTGTTAGATTCACTCATTATATCTAATATTAGTTTATATAATTAATATTAGTCTATATAATTATTTAATTACATGCTTATTTTACAATAAAAATATATAAATAAATAGTTATTTCATATATATTTATATTTTAATACATACTATGTTATGGGTTTTTTTCAACTAAATCTGTAGCAGTATTAAAAGTGCGGTTTGGATGCTTCTCATTTCCTTCTTCTATTTTACTGTTTGCGTCGTCATTCATTGAGCTACTTTCTTGTGCTATTTCTATATCAGATTTGCTATCTTTTTTATCTTTATCTTCCTCTTTATCCCCCTCTTTATCATCCTCTTTATCACCATTCTCTAGACCTTCTATTGTAGATCTTTTAAATAAAATATCATATAACGAATATAACAATATATAACTAAAAAATATGATAAATAGTCCTGTAATTATAAATTCCATTTACTGTATATTTTGAATATTTTTGTATATAATATTATAACATTTATAATATTATATTCTAATATAAATATAGAAATAGATATAATAACAAACAACTATAATGACAAATACTCGCCCAAGAATAAATAATCCTCTGAATTTTAGCAAATCAAATTCATTAATAACTACTAAAGTTCCTCATTATGCTACTAAAGATGGCACTGCTGTAAGTATTATCCCTGGGCTGAGCCGTCCTTTAGCTAATGGCATTGACACAAATTCCACTGAAAACCAAATTTCTAATGGTCCTGATTTCAAGGCTCGTCCCATCAAGCATTGGCGACGACAGTTACGTCCGTCTACATTTGGCGGAATTACTACATCCGGAAGTCGCGTAGCCAGTATTTATCTCGCTACTACACCTGGTGGCGAAGTATATCGCGCAAGCAACGACTGCGCTTGTGCAGATCTGAATGGCGGAAACGCTTATACTATATCTGAAAAATTCACAAAACAAGGCGATAATAGTTTGACCACTGATATGCTAAATAATGGCGTCAAAATAGAGAATGAAGGTTATGTCCAGGTTGGCGATACATCGGCACCTCAAGGAACCGACGAAAATTATCAGATTCTTACCGGCAGATATAACACAAAATGTATTTCTTGTACTCCGCCGGCAAGAGTAATAAAACCAGCTACTACGCTTCTTAGCAAGGCATACTATACTACCCACGAAGCATATATGAAGTCGCGCACTAATACATATGAGCAAAAACTACTAACTGTTCCTATACAGGGAACTAATGCCGATTATTATGACACAAATGGTCAGCTTAAATGGGCGTCAGATTCGCCTAATGGTTCGCAAGTATTTGCTACAACCGACTCATATAATCCGCAAAGCACTCGGACATGTAATGGTCGCAAATCAGGGACTACTATTTTTAAACCGAATAATCGGCAATATGCGTGTCAAGGTGCCGTAGATAGTAGCACACGCTTGGATCGCCTTAAACAGACGACGGTGAATACGAATGCGGCGTCATTGAAAGCCGCATTTGGTGCTGAGGGAGCGAGTTCGTGCGCATACCGCGGAATATCAGATACGCCTTATTTCTTAAAAAGCAAGTATCAACCGCCAATATGCTCACAAAAGAATCTGGGTGCCATATATCGCCAGAATCATACTGTTTGTTTCCCGTTTAAATCATCTGATTTAGAGAAACAATATAATACTGGATTGACTTATTTTCTGGGAGTAGGAACATAAGTAGTCGGTTATAATATTTGCCGCTGTGTATTACTCCGGTTTTACATATACCGAAAATAAAATAATATACTTTATATATAGATATATAGTATATACAAGGCGCATAAATGATGAGTAGATTAACGCGTAGAAGGCAAGTTAAAAAAAGAAGTAAACATAGTAGAAAATATAATAAAACAAGGCGCGGAAAATATATTAAAAAGAGGCGCAGTGTAACACGAAGAAGGGTGTTGAGGGGGGGGGATCAACAGCATAGCGCGTATAGTAATCATATTATTGAAGTTATTGTTACCGCAATAAAGAATAGTAGCCCAGAAAGATTTAGATTATTAGTTGATGGACTTGAAATTGATCCAACGATTTTACGTGATCCTCATTTACAAACTGCTTATAAAAAAATGATAGAATTATTAAATATAAATGGAGCACCGACAGGATTTATAGGTCTCGCGGGATTAAAATTTTTAAATTATCTTTGGTCAAGAGTTAAATTATTGGATCCAACCACCATAAAATATAGAAATTTACAAACCGCCATTTCTCTTATGGACCAATTTGCTCTTGCTCATGGTGTAGTAACTGAGCAACTTCCTACAATAAAAAAATTAGCTCCTAACTCATACTATTATAATTGTTATTATAAATTGTTTAATGATTTAAGCACTATGATGAATGTTGGATCCAGAAATATTCCCGTTTCATCCTCGGCATGCCACATGAATGATGAATGTGGTACAGGTAATGATTCCTGTGATAGTGATGGCGGATGTTGTTCACCTACCGGTTTACCAACCAGTTAAATATCATAATTCTTATAAATAGTATTTTAGTATTACTACTATTTATAAATATAAATTTATTTAAATACATATAATAAGTAAGGCGATGTCACAACCATACCCAACGATTATAAATGCCCCGCTGAATTTTAGAACATCTAACACACTTATTACGACAAAGGTTCCGCATTATCCTCCCAAGTTAAATAGTGGAACATTTATTATCCCAGGATGGACGCGCCCCAATGCGAATGGTATGAATCCAAATATAAATCAGGCTGATTTTAACGGCCCTGATTTTAAAGCCCGTCCATTAAAGCATTGGCGGCGGCAACTACGTGTTTATAATAATAACGGCAAAGGTCCGTCGAATAATTCGCGAACAGCACGTATTGCGGATTTAGATCGCCCTGGGCTTACCGTCTATCATTACGATCCCGATTGCGCCTGCGTAGATAATGAAGGCGGCAATTCATATATTATAGCAAATAATAAATTCAGTTACGAAACAAAAGGGGATAAATATTCAACACCGTTAAGTGATGCTACGATTCAAAATAATGGGTTTAATCGCGTGCCTTATAATGCTACTCCCGCTGAAGTTGCTGACCCCTTAACACCAGCATATCAAGTATTAACAGGTCTATATAATACAAACTGTATTAATTGTTCTCCCCAAAATAACGTAATCAAAGGCGCGATCGCTTTTAATAGTCAGGCGTATTATGCTGATAGCTTCGCAAAGCAGCAATCAAGATGCCAAACATATGAGCAAAATATATCAACGAATCGCACCGATACTTCTACATATTTTGGCGCGGACGGTGAACCGCTTTGGCCGAATAACTCGCCAACAGGGCCACAAGTAGTAGAGCCAGTTAATTTTGGAAGCACAACATATAATAAAGATAATTTTTTTAACTTATACGATGTTAATTATACTGGAAATGGAGCAGGATCGTTCTCCTATGTTAACTCTATTTTATTTACACCTATAATAACTTGCAACGCATCATATGTAATAGTTGGACTTTATGTAAATCCACCATCGTTGGCAGCATTAATACAAGCAACAATATATGATTCAAATAATACTATTATATGTCAAGGACTGAATACTGAATATACTTATATAAATACGAATCCTCCATTTGTTCCAAGTTTTAATTCAGCTTCATTAAAATTTTATTTTCCAAAAAAAATATACCTAAATCCATCAACATCATATTATATCCAATTCAAAACAATAAATAATATTAACTTCGACTGGCTAACTAATAGTAGTTATAAATTATCCGGAACACTTGTAGCTGAACGATTATACTGTCCTTCCCAAACAATATATAAACCGAACAATGTCGCTTTTGCGAAAGAGGGGGCAGTATCGGGGGCCACTCGCCTTAGAAAATTGGTGGCAGATACAGTTATGATAAATGGGAGTTCGTTTTATAGCGCTGCAGGAGCAGCAGCAGCAAACCTGGGGATGTATCAAGGAACAAACGTAGCGGGAAATTATTATGTGAAGATGAAGCCAGTTACCGTTAGCTGTGTAAGTAATAAATCATATGCTGACAGATTCAGGCGACGAGGTGTTAAGACTATATGTTTTTAAAAAATATCGCACGCGGTGGTGCCGGATAATTTATTTGTCCGACAGGATGTTCCGCTTGTCTACGATAATCTCTTTCCCCACAATTTTTACTATTTTTCGCTCGTATTTATCGAAATTTTCTATAGGTTCGCATATAGATCGCACCATTGTTAAGTATTCTATTTGTTTATTTTCCGTTTCGATCCAATCAGGGTTGTCTATTGACCATTGCTGAAGTGCAGTGCGTTCTTTGTCGGCAATTTTTACAATTGTATTTTTCATTTTATGATGATTATCATCTTTTTGCCACTTGTCTTCATCTTTAATATACATTATATCTCGCTTTATATCAGTACAATGAATTGGACGCTTATAGATGTCTAATTCTTTGAGACCTTTTATCATGACGTCAGTTATGCCGCGCGTGATCCCATTATTCTTTGAAAACAATAAATCCTCGAGTGTTATCTTAAGCGAGTCAATAAATTCGGACATATTCAGCGCGTCTTTACATTTCTCATTTAGAAATAGATTAAGATTGAAATTGTTTGTTATATTGTTATTCGTCGTATTTCCTAATTTTGGTATCAATGTGTTTATTTGTTCCTGCTGCCCTTTTATGATTTTCATCATCTCGTCGTTATCTTTAATGAGCTTCAATAATATTTCATCTTTTGTTACATTATTATTTGTATTAACAGTTATATTTTCATCTTCATTTTTATTCGTATCAGTTATCGCGTCGCTATTATCTTGACACGCTTGCGACAATGAACCCATATTTATTTTTGGACATGTTCGCTTATGCTTTGCCAATCCAGGTCTATACTTATATTCGTTACCACATACGCATTTAAAACTTGTCTGCCCTCCCAATGGCATTTTTTTGTTACTCTCGGTTATCATTTTATGCTTGATGGTCTCAATGTGTATTTTATAGTTAGATTCCTTAGAGCATTTAAAGTCACATATTTCGCATATAAAAATGTGGCATTTTTTGGCATTTTTTGAGTTATCCATTTTCATATATATAGAGTAACAAAAAAATGCCTAAATCATTTTCGTTAAATATATAAAAAGTTTGAAAAATTTATCGTCACAAAAAAATCGATCTTAAAATGGGATTTAGAGCATTATGGTCTGAGTGACGAATGCATCGTTTTTTTCAAATCTATTTTGGAAAAATGAAAAATGGACATTTATAAATGTCCTTTTTTGAAAAACCCACCAAAGATTTGAAAAAATGAATCATCATCATTGCTTACAACCATTCTGCTCCATTTCACCGAATTATATATTTAAATAATTAACATAGTTAACATAGTTATACGTTATAAATAGTAAAAAAAAGGATCGCAGTATATTACCTTGAATTACTACAACTTATAGGACCTTTAAGATATGGATATGGATATGGATAATTTAGAGAAGAAAGATGGACCATTGTCCAACAAACCCACTGACAAACCTGCTAACAAATCCGCCGACAAACCTAATAGCTACAAAAATGATAAGAATCTCAAAATGGTGGAAGACAATATTATTCGACGGACGTGTCATTATTTATATGAAAAATTAAGCCTGAAGGATGTCCAAGAAAGCACAATGTATCGCCATATTCACGACACATTTATTTTTCTTATTTGTGTTATTGTCCTTTTCAATAATAAATTGTCACACTTGGCAATAATATTTATGATTGTGTCGATGGACGCCTTTTCGATTGTTGTATTACATAGATGCCCCCTTACGGACTTGGAACGTAAATACATTAAACGTTCGTCGTGTGATGATCGCGATGAGTTGTTGAATTCTATTGGTGTATCATATGATTGTGATCACGAATATGAGAAACAGATTGAGTTGCTTATTAATGTATGGTTAATGGTGGCAGGTAAATGTATGTGTATTGTATTAATGAAAATGTTTAATATTAAGATTTTTAACTTTAATAATATATATTCGGAATAGGATATATAAATTAAGTTGTTTAATATATAGATTAAAAGCTATATATTAAGTAAATGAATATTTATGATTATATAAAAAATATATATACAAAGAGTAGGATTTTTGCCAAATCGGTAGAAGTAAAAGCGAGAGATGATTTAAATAAGTTACTCGGTATGTTTTTCCAACCCAATTTATCAGAAAATATAACTGCTGCCAATAATTTAAAAAAAAATATTATTTCATGGCTACTAATAGGTGTAACTGTTTCTATAATATCATATCCGAATATACTTATGGGTATTACTACTTTTTTCTTTTTTATGTTTATTGCTTATTTTTATCACGTTGTAACCCACGTTCATAAGAATATCTTTTCAATTGTTCATCATTATCATCACGAAAATAATAATTTATTCTCTCATTTTATTCAAGTAGTTCTTGAATTATCTATACCTTATCCGTTTGTGATGTTTAGTTATTTTTGTAATATCAGCCTGTTCAACCCTTGGATAATATTATATTTTATGTTATTTTATTGTTCGGTCCATAATATCAACTATTCTATATTTAAAGTAAACGGCGTTCATAGGCTACATCACAAAGAAGTAAATGTTAACTTTGGACCGGATGTTTGTGATGTTTTATTCGGAACAAAACATAACAGCGAGGACTGTGTAGAAAATACAAATCATTATATACCAAATATATTAATTATAACAGGTATTGTTATGATATTAAAGTATTTATGTAAAACGGAATGGGTAAAAGATGCTTTAGTTCTTGGTGTAATAAATATATTATCATTGGGTATTATATTACTGTTTTTTTCATCAATTATTTTATGGCATTTAGAGTGTAAGAAATATAATAATGTCGTAGAAAACCGATTATGTAAGAGACCGACAGCGCCTGTAAAAGATGATCGCGAAATGACGCCGCGAACGAGTGTATCGTTGTCGACACAGCCTTCGGATGAAAAGAAAGAATAATGATAAAATTTGTATTATATCGATTTAATTTGATTTAAATCATTTATATAATCTAATTAATATATAATATAGTATAGTAATTAGATTTACAAACATAATATGTCAGGAATAGATACAAATTTAGATAAACGATTAAAAGAAACTGAGAGTTGTTATAATTTTGAAAAATTAGACTATAAGTCGGGCCTATTTGACGAAACGGTTGACGCGACATATATTATTCATTTAGAAGGGAATGGAAGATATGATAATATATTAAAACAGTTGGAGGAATATAAACCGACAAAAAGTGTATTTATTCTATTAAATAAGGGATTTAAATGCTCTAAGAAGGGTATAAATTCGCCGTCGGCTGATCTAACCGACTCTTATTTACAGATTTTCAAACACGCAAAAAAACATAATTTAAACAATATTTTAATATTGGAAGATGATTTTATATTTAATGAGAAAGCAAAGGATTCGGATCATATTAAAAATGTAAACGATTTTCTTACAAGCAAAGGGAGCGATAATTTTATTTATATTTTGGGTGCTCTACCGTGGTTTTTAGTTCCGTATAACTCATACAATTATAGAGTTTTATGTTCATCCGGGACGCATTGTATAGTATATAGTAAGGCTCATCGCGATGATTATTTATTAAACTTTTCTAAAAAACAGATTGTTACGGACTGGGATGTTAACTATAACATTAATTTTACATCTAGATTTATTTATTACACACCATTATGTTATCAGATATGCGTAAATAGTGAGAATTCAAAAGACTTGAAATTTTCTAATAAGTATGCGGCATTTGCGTCGGAGATGGTGAAATACTGTAACTATAATATTGTATATAGAATTTTAGGCTTAGATCAAAATCCTGAGCCGGGATATAAAATCGTATACCTTTATGCCAAACTTATTTTTTATATTGTATTATTGTTTTTAATATACACGCCATTTATTTTATATTATATTTATAAAAATTTTGACATCATTAAGCATTATGTATTAAGTGTTATTCGAGAAATTAGATCACATACTTAATTAAAATACAATATTTTCATCAATCCATTTTTTTATTCGGTTATTTGTAGGTTCGAGCATTTTGTTTAGTCCATCCATATAACTAGTATACATCTGTTCATTATTTTTTATAAGTATTAGTGTATTATACATAATATTATACATCTCTTGTGTATATATTTCTGTTATACGTATAAATACATCATCAATATTTTTTACATCTTGCGAATTATCATTTTTATGTATTACAGATGATAATTCTTCTGGGGCACTATTGGGACCGGGAGTATCGCCTTCGTTGCTGGCATCTTGATCATCATCGCGAAGAAGTTGTTGTTGATGTTGTTTCTTTTTGTTATCTTTTTTTGTGAATGATGCTCCGGGTATTGTTGATGTTGGCGTCGCCGCAAAATTGCGTGAAACGTTAGACGCGGGAGAAATTACTAAATTGTCTAATTCAAAATTCTCAAAACGTTTGGAGTTATTCACGGATGCTAACGAATCTCCGCTTCCTCCTTCCAGTATATTTTTATACATTTGGAGAGTATGTAGTATATGTATTTTTTCGGTCTGACTGTATGTTCTTATTAAGTTGGCAATACCATTCTTGGCCATTTCTATAAGAAGAGTATATAATTTCTTATTGTCAGAATTTGCCTTTTCGTTTTTATTTGTCGCCCCTTCATTAAGAAAAACATAGAATTTTTTAAACCGATAAAATATATTGAATAAATAAAACAAATCTTCTTGAGTATCATTATTATACCATCTTATAACAGGTTGCGAATAATTAGGATGCTGAATTTGTAATATATTATTGTGAATAGTAAGCTTTGTTCCTATTGGTGTAAAAGAAAGATAACCAATTTGTAGTATTGCTTGTAGAGGTTCTAGGATTGTTTCAAATCTTTCTCTTTTTTTTTTATTTTTTACAGCGCTATAAATCATATTTATGGTCGATTGCATTTTTGGTATATCTGAATATTATGTAATTTAGTTTACTAACTATAAAATACTAGTTATATTTAAATATTTTTGTGTAAATATACGTAAATATAAATATACGTAAATATAAATATACGTAAATATAATATATTTTTAATGGAAAATATCGATACGACACTTAACAATGACAATGACAATGACAATGACAAGTCTAAAAAAAATGTTAATGGAATAATATTAATTCTTTCGTGTCAAAAACATAAAGATACGCGGCTAAAAGAGTTTTCTTTACCAAAAACAAGTTATAATAATTGGGACGTAATATATGTGATTGCGGATTTATTCTTGGAAAAAGATTATATATTGGATGATAATTTTTTATATGTAAAATGCGAGGATTCATATTTACATTTATTAAAAAAATTAGTTCTATCTATTAAATACTTGCGTGAATTATTTAACATAAAAGAAGGGATTTTAAGATGCGGCGATGACTTAATTTTTAATGAATCAAATCTGCTTAAATTTTTACACGAAAAAACGAAGAAATATGACTACTACGGGCAAGCATATAATGGAAAAAACTACAAGTGTTCCGTAAATACAAAAAATGATGTAAGAAAAATTAAACGAGACTTTTTTATGATAAACTACTATAAGTCTCACAAGGATGATTTTTTAAATCCGCAACATAATTTGAAAAATGTTAATATATCTTTATATTCGATCCGACCAGATATATATGGGGCTGCTGGTGTAATTTATTATATCTCGAATAAAGCTTGTGAAACCTTAATTCGACATATGGAAAGTATAAATTATAATGTATTACACTATGATAGATTTACAAAGAGTTATCCGTATACAATAGAAGACTGTGCTGTTTCATTTATAATGTATATTAATGGTATTGATTTTATACACAGTTGGTGCTTTTATGATACACCTCATACAGACACGATTGCTAGACATACAAATAAGTTTAAATAAAATGTGCCTACTATTCGTTTTTATTATCGACGGGGTCAATTGTTTCGATAATAGATTCGACCTGTTCAACCGGTTCAACTTTATTCACAATATTCTTATCTACCTTTACCTCTACTTCTACATCAATAGTATTGAGTGTGTCATTTGGAGAAACATATATTGCGTTATTTGAAGCTGTTGTCGCATGAGATGTGGTATTTGTATATGTCGAGTTCTTTTTTTTCAAAAATGAATTATTACTTCTAGATGTTGAAACGGGTGTTCCATCTTCGTATACATTTGATAAAAATATATTATTTGAAAATGATAATTTTATACTTGGTATATCATGTTTTTCACACCAACTTATACATTTTTGTATATTATTTTTTTTCATGGACTCAATCTTATCATGGTTATTTCGATTTGTAATAATATTTAATGTAGTAATTATATTTTCTAACTGCCGCTGCCCCAATATAGCATTTATTTCCTCTATTTTATTTAAAAAATAATAATCGTGTTCAATATTCAATATTGATGCTACAGTTTTCGCATCATTTAATTTTGGGAATTCCTCGACAAAGGCATCAGAAAGTTTTACAGAGGAATCCAATAAAAAATTTTTACATACTATATACTTTTCCGAATTTGCCAACCTGCTTGTATATGGTTTTGTAATATATACTTCGGCATAGATGGACGACAGTAAGTATAACAAATCAACAGTTAATTTCGAAAAAATATCAAATATTTTTAAAATAAAATGCCCTCCTTTTTTCTGCATTGTAACGGCATATATAACTTCGGCGATTATTAATTTACTTACTAACTTCTCCTGTTTATTGAAATCGATAGATACATCAATGCCTCCATCAGCTGTAATGATATCCATTGAATTTAAAAATCTATTTTTACAATATTTATAATTAGTCAACTGTAATAGATCACCTGTTCCATCTTCGCCTTTGATTATTTTAACATTTGAATTATTATCCAAAAAACTATTGCTTTTTTTCCATCCAGGGCACCCAGGGTCATCGTTTATAAGTGTCATACCATAATATACATCATTCGCATTTTTCCTTATATGAGAAGTAGCTTCAATAAATCCACCAGGCCCTTCAGCAAGATGAAATGTGTTTATATTTGGCAATAAATGGTTGCTCCTAATTTCGTCAAACTTGAATAATTTCCATAATTCTAACATTTTATAAAAAGAACGAGATAATGGTTTTAGCTTACTAATCGAATTTTTATTTCCGGGAATTATAGTGTGAATAAATTCATAAGGATTTGTAAATTTTTTAATACTATCCCAGGCATCCGCAGATATTTCAATTTGTTTTTTAAATTTGGATAAAAAATCAAACAACGAATGTGATATATATGAATTTTTATTATATGATGTTACTTCATTATTTTCACTATTTTCATTAGATGATTCAAATGATAAAAAAATATTTTTATGTATTTTAAAATTTATACCTGATGTTAAAATATAATAAGACATTGATATTTTGTTATATGTATGTAATAAATAATATTTAGATTGTTTACATGATATTATTTATTGATAATTAATTATTTATTCTTAAATGTTTACTATTTACCATCGCTATCTTTTTTAGATTTTGCCCCTGATTCGGTCAGTGATTTGGGTTTACTTCTTCCTTTTAATACAACAGAGGGTTCTTTTTCTTCAGGCAACGATAACTCAGCAAATATGTCAGGGGTTTTAAGTTTTCCTAATTTTGAAACTGATGCCTTCATTCCAGCTTTTGATTTCTCTAATATTGACTCTGATAGCGATGGGGCTGATGATAAACTACTTCCGGATTCGGCAACAACTTTGCTTTTTACAGGCTGAAGGACTGCCGATTTTTTGACAACTAAAGGCGATGAAGATGCTGCTTCGCCCATTGAGAACAAGTTTGTGCCTTTTACAGATTTTTTCTTCGAAGATAAAGAAGTGGGAGCAACAGAATCAAATAGTTGCGAAACAACAGTATTTGAAGCTTCAGGAAGATCTTGTGCTGCCAACTCTTGTAGTTGCGCTGCTGCGCTTGGTCTATATTTAATTGAGGATGATGTTGATGATTCACCCATCGCATCGGCAAATTTAAGTGCTGTCATCTGTGCCGACTTTGTATCGCGACGATTCATTTTCTCTTCAAATACATGAACACCTGTAACGCTTTTATATACATCTTCAACATCTACGCTTGAAATCTTTTTGAATACGAAGTATCGATTATAGAATGATATTTGTTTTTCTTTCGCATTCATATATGGTGCGGAACCATATCTATTTCTAATAGATTGATCTTGTTGTATATCCGCCTCCATTCTTGAAAATAATTCACCAAACATTCCGGATCCATTAGGTAAGCCCATTTTATTCGCTTCTTCTCGCTTAACTAATTGAAACCCATAACTATCCATTAGTTGTGTAAAGTATTCGAAATTTACCAAATATTCTTTTATTGTTTTATTGATAGAGTCTTGATATACATTTATGGCGTAACCAACAGAACTAATATCGTCATCAAATGTAGTCTGAGAGTAATCTTTGGTGACCTCCCATATTTTTGTTCCGTCAATATTCAATGCGATTGAACTTCCTCTTTGTGTTGAACGAAGGGCGTTAAACATTGTTAAGCCATCATAACATCCACCTATAAAATATCCATCTACTTTTGTGCATTGACTTAAATTTTTAATAAAGTTATTTAATTTTTCTATATTTTCGAAGAAATAGTGTAAAGCAAATTGACACGAAGATATATTAAATCCGTCGCTTGCTTTACCATACTGTCGATAAACACCTTTCCCTAAAACGCCTTCATCTTTTGGACCTTCATTGAATAAAGCATGAACAATTTGTTTTCCTTTTTCTGTAAATACGGCATCACCTGATTTTATATTTGCGCTACTGTCACCATTTACAAATAAGGCATAAGGCATAGACCGAAACTTCTTGCGATAATTTAGAAATCTAGCACATGCCCCATCTACACGATTTTCAATATTATCCTTAGACAAGTCAATACCAAATACGAAAGATAAATGCGCATCAATCCATTTAGGGAAGTCGCCGGCTTTACCTACAGCATAGTCTATAAGTGTATTACCCTTGGCTGCTGTTTTGGTAATTAGCATTTTTTTCACATACAAGTTATGGAAATCGCGCATTGATCGTGTAAGATTATCACCACTACCGCGATTATAATATACATCGTCATCTGCTAATTCATCTGGTATATTTTGACCCGTGGCTATCATTTCTTCACTAATTGGGTTATGAATCGAATACCAGTTATTGTTTGCTACATGATAAGCATTTCCATAATTTTTGATTCCTCTTTTATATTCTGCTGTTTTATCATAACGCACACGCTCAGCAATCCAGCGCCAGTGTTTAGGTCTACTAGCATCATAACTGAATTCAACAATTGTTTCGTCGTCGAATATTTCTTCATTCTTAGTAAACATTTGAAGAACGCCATTTTCATCTTCCCGGAGAGGGATATTACATATACATGCTTCGGGATCATACGGATTTGTGGGATAAAATGGAACAGGTTTGTATCCATCTTCGAGATCGACATCTCCGGCGCGTGGTATATTGTCTTCGATAATAGCAGCACACGGATTAATATAACCGTGTTTTCGCTCATCATACCCTACACGCAAGATAATAGTTTTATACTGTTGTAGTTGATCGCTTTTCATCGTATCTATACCGCTTTCAAAAATATTTCCAACAAATTCTTTTAGATGTTTATCTTTCTTTGTTGTGATTAAGAAATCAATCGTGTTTTGATTTAATGGTTTCCATTTAAATGACATATCCCATGTTGTTTTATGTAGAGGACCTGCTACACCTACTTTATTGCTTCCGACGCCGGTATGAATAGGTGTATATATTAGCCCATCGACATTATATTCAAATACACCTGATTTTTGCCCCCGTATGATTAGTCCACTACAGGCAAATATATCTTTTTCAGGCGTGGCTACTTCAAATTTTTTGGAGGTAATTCTAATAGGAACCATTTCACCATTAATTACGGATCTCGCATTCATATATCTAATAGTCTGTTTTAATAATTCAATGCGAGATTCTTGATTTCCTCTTTTTACACCGCGTGACGATTCTTCGGCTTCTCCTTCACTTCTTCGTTGTTGTTCACGTCTGCTTGCTGTAGCAGAAACTGCCATACGACGCTCTTCAGCATATTTAGGGTCTTCTTCGCTTTCATCTCTTAAACGCACTGCGTCTTCATCTTCGACTAATAAGTTTATGAAAGCATTATGGCGGACATCATTGCCGCTTAAGAAGTAAATATCAAAAGCAGCATATAAATTTATGTAGTCGCCTCGTTTATTGTGTATAATATGCTCACCATCAATAAGAGTATTGTATATTTTTTCTTCACCACATATTGCTCCTGTAAATTCAAAGTCCATATTAGTGTTAACCAAATATATTCGTCCATTTGATGCGACGTATAACATTTTTCGCATTCCGTCTGCTTTATCAGTTACGCTATAGTCATTTCTTATATTTGGAGTAGTGCAGTCTTCATTAATTGGGGCAATATTTAATATTTGAAGAGTATATGATGAAGGACCAATAAAGTGATTTGGTGTAAGAGTAATATTTATGCCGGATTCGACGACATCTTCAAGTTCAGCTTGTCGCGACTTTGAACCTGATGATCTCGCAGCAGCAAGTTTTTTTGTCTTTTCTTGAGGATGTAATAAGTAATAATATTGCTGCTTTACTTTGAAAAGCTCGTGGTATGATACTGGAAAATTTGTGCCCTGTATTCCAGCTAATACAAGTTTAATTCCAGTTCTTAAATAATCTGCTAAAACAATACCATTTCGAAACCGTGTTCCGGCGCCAACTTTTGAATTAATTACCTCAATTTCTATCTCGTATTTTGGTTCACATTCTGATACTTTTGCTGATTTAAACGAATATTCTAGAATTGGGTGACCGTCTTTGCGGTGGGATTCTTTTACTACTGACAAATCAACTTGGAAAGGATAGTCATCGTGAATGAGAGTGGTTCTATTAATGTGGCGAAATATTTTTTTATCATTCTCCCATGTAGATATTATAGCCTGCGCAATATCGGATGTTTGTGGGATTAGACTTTCTTTTTGATAACTAAGGCGAAAATTAAAATCGTCGAAGTCTACAGGAGGTATAATTTCGGATCCTTCTTTTGCTTTTGTTTTTTTGATAAATCTGAAATTGACAGCATCGATTTTGTCTGTTCTACAGTATGTTTGAATACTACTTAAACCGTATATTTCTGCGCGTATATAAGATAACTTTCTTTTACCAGTTGTGACATCTGTAAATTCAGACTGTATTTTGAGACAATATTCTTGTGATTTTATTATTTTGAATCCAGATGAAATTAGTTTTCTTATAACATTATCAAAATCATCTTTAGTGATTTGTTTTATTCCTTTGGTTCCAAATTTAACCTCTAATTCAGATAGACCGTCTTGTTTATTTAATACGTTGTCTAAATATTTTTGTGTCATTATATTGAACATATCTTTGCTTGGTGTAGTTGATATAGTTGTCGTTGTTTGTTTAGAACGTGGTGCGGACATATTTGTTATGTGTTATTTTTGGATACCTTTGTATATATAATTCAACATATTATTTTATATTGTAATCAATTTTATAATACAAAATAAAGAATACAAAATAATATAAATAATTAAATAATTTACAATTCTTGACTATAATATATAAATTATAATTTTTGTAATATATTAGAATAAAGTTCTGTTTTTGTTTTTTTTTTATTTGAATCATTTATAACTGAAATATCAAGCTTATTACATATATTGACCAATTCCCCTACTGAATATGATGTAATAGTTCGAATTGGTTTTTCAAGATTGTCTATTTTCAAGTAATTTTCTTTTATTTTTTCTATATATTCGCAAATGTTTGGGGTGGTTGTTACGCTTACAGAGTAATTATGTGTTTCTGTATTATATCGAATAACACTTGTAGGTTTTTCAACATTTACGTTGATATCATAATATGTATTATTGTGGACATAAAAAACATTTATACCATAGAATAGGCACAAAGCATGTAAGATTTTTGGTTTAATATTTTCCATTAATCCCGATTCAAAATATTTTTTTGATATTTTGTTATCTTTTAAAATTTGTTTATTCTCACCTCTTTTTACTTTTTCAACAGTCTGAATTTTAAACTGTTGTTCGGCTGTGAAGTAATTTTTTTCATATTCATATGAATTAAATCCGTTACATAAAATATAGAAACACCAAAAAAGGCTGTCTGATTGTTTAGGTGTAAAGTAGTCATTATTAAGACTATCGCTATTTGATTCCGATGAATTTAAAATTGTATTTTTTGGATCATTGTAACTGTTAGAAGTAACATTTGGTTTTTTATTATTTTTTTTACTAGAAAATGTATTACTTTCTATACCGTCTGTATCACAACATATTGCCATATGTTGGCAATTTTTTAAAAATGTATCTGATAACATTATACTTTTTAGTGCTTTAATTTTATTTTCCATTTCTGTTATTGCGGAAGCATATATGTTATATTGCTCAGTCATATTTACAAATTGTTTTTTAACAATAGAATTCAGAGATGAAGCAACAGAATTATTTCCATTTATGTCTTTTGTTTTTTTGAGTGATATCGAATCTTCGTTTTGGACAATAGATGACATTTTAAGTTATATATGTTGCTTTTCGAGTGATGAGAGTGTGTATAAAATAAAAATCCTTCGCTTTATTTTATACCTGTATATGTCTTTATTATAGTTTTAATAATGTTATTTTGGCAGTATACATCCCAGCCCTCCCATAAAAATACTAAGAAAAAAATGAGGTTGCTATTTTTTGTTTTTGTTCTTCAAGTTCGTTTAGCTGTTCTTCTTGCTTGTTTACATATATCAAATACTTGTATACTTTATCGAGTATAGATGAATCAACATATGTTAGATTAATAAATACTCCATTTTTATTTTCATTTATTGGAATATTATTTTCATAAAAAATATTTAATATTTTTGTCTGATGGAATATGCTAATTGATTCTATTTTATCTTTTAGATCTTTTAGAGAGTTTACAAAATATGATTTATCGGATAATATTTTTTGGGTCGTATTTGTAGTTATAGTGTTCATTTATTATTATAGATGTTGTGTTAATGGGTTATTGAATTAACGCGTTATTATGTTGTATTATATAATTTTCTTTCTATATATTTTAATTCTAAATTATAATAATACTTTTATTGTTCTTCGTTGGGTAATGATTCGGCGACCACATCATTTTTTTTGATTTTTTTGGGAGCTTTTGGGACTTTTGGAGCCTTGGGTTCTTTGGGTTCTTTGGGCGTCTTGCTTGCTTTTGGTTCCTTGGGTTCCTTGGGTTCCTTGGGCGTCTTGGTTGCTTTTGGTTCCTTAGGTGTTTTTTTTAGTTTAGATGTAGTGGACTCAGAACTAATAGGACCTGAAGACGTGGATGATGAAGTGTATGCGGTTGATGTAGTAGTAGTTGTCGTTGTCACTGTGCCATCAATAACGATGGGCGGTAATTTACTCTTTTGTTGAGATGTAGCTGAAGCTACCAAGCGTTCCTTTTTCGGAATGACAAGATCACCAATAATTTGGATATTTTTGTCATTTATTTCAAACCGTTTTCCAATAATTCTCACTTTTATTGCGTCACCTTCTTTAATTGAATTGTAATATGTATTTGGGTTGTTTGAACTATAATCACGCGCAATATATACAACGACAGGCAAATGCTCGTCTGCGGATAATGCGCGAATTCCGGCTTGTGTTATATTTTTAGCAAAACAACAAATGACTGTTTGCTCAATAGGGTTACAAATTAAACATTCAATTACTAAATTAAACTGAACATTTTTTCCAATAATTTTGCCGCACTTGAAGTCAATAATTCTAACAGAGTCGGGTTTAATAAATCCTTCAGAAATACAGCGACCTTCGATACAGCTAATAACTGTTGTGTTAAGAAGCGCTAATATATTACTCCTGCTTGACGCATGCATGTTGATTAAAATAAATGGCAATAAAATATCATACGTAATTTGCTTAACAGAGTAAAGTGGTTCACATCCCTCCATGTCAATGGACTGTGTATTCAATTTTTCTGCTATTTCTTTTGCGCTAGATAATAAATATCTATTTTGTTCACTATCACTGTCATTGGAATCGACGCTAGAAGAGTCGTCGCTATCATTTGAGTTTGAATCAGAATCAAACACATTATTGTGTGTATTAGTTTCCAACGATTCATTTCCATCGGGTGTTATATAAGAGTATGTGTATGAATTAGTAACTGGATCCTTTATAATTCGTATAGAATGCGAAATAGTTATATTTTCCGCTTCGGTAGGAGTCGTTGATGGTAATTGTGTAGTAGGTTGAGGAGGGGTTGATCCTGGCGTTGGCGTTGGAAATGTAGGCTTTGTTGTTGCGTTTGTTGTTTGTTTTTTAATACGGGTAACAGTTCGTTTAAGGGCTGGCGTAGTTGCGGAGTTAGATGTAACAGATTGAGATGCGGTGGACATTTCGAAAGATTTTGCGATAACGATGGTTAATTTAATATAGTATGATATCTTTATAATAGTTTCAATTTTATTTTATTGTAAAATATGTATAATAAAATAAAATAAACAGATAAATTCAACAATAGAATAATATAAATACAGATACTAAAAAGATTATGTCGACCATTCATATTATTTAATATTTTTTGTTTATCTTGATTCTATTTTTTTATTTTCTTAATTTTATTGTTCATTTTCTTCTTCTCCTTCTCCTTCTTCTCCTTGTCCTTGTCCTTGTTCTGCTGCTGCTTCTGCCACCACCGCTTCTTCAGTTTCTTCTTCTGTCGCTTCATCAGCATTTTCTTGGTTTTCTGCTCCCGACTCTGACACTACTGCCTCTTCATCGCTTACAGGTTGATTACTAGTAGATTTTTCAGATGGTTGAGAAATACCAATTCCTTCAAAAATAGTAGATAATACACCCGCACCAGTTTCTTTTTGTTTTTCTTCTCTTGCGCGTTCTATTTCTCTTCTTATTGAATTTCGCGGTTCACGTTGATGTTCTAATTCTAGTTCTCCTAATATAGATACAAACGGATCATTTAATTCAAATCTTTGACCTATTACCCTTATCATAATATCGTCGCCTTCTTTTAGTTCAGAAAAATAAGGAATATTATAATGATGATCTCTGGCAATAAAAATATTTACCGGTGAAGACTCGCTATCATCAACGCGGGCAAGAATGCCGGCATTTGTTATATTTTTAACATTACAAGATATACGCATACCTTGTGAAGGATTACATACTAAACATTCGTAAACTACTGTAAATATTGCTATACTTCCAGTAACTAATCCAGATGAATAAGTTATAATATTACACGATCTTTGTTTAATATATCCTTCTATTGAACACTTTCCCTCAATATTACTACTAAGTATATTTTCTAGAGTGCTTTTTATATTTGCGCCAACACATTTTATAGGAACTGATATTTTTTTTGTTGAAATATTTTTAACGTATAATGATAATTTTCCAGGGCGAACTCTTTGTTTTGAAGTTGTGCTGCTTATAGATGCCATAGGTCTACTAGATACAAGAGATGGTGTTGAAAATAAATTAGATTGATTCCCTCTTCTACCAATAGCACTTACTCTATCTACACCGGCTGTTACACTGTTGCGTAAATTACCTACACCGGCTGTTACACTGTTGCGTAAATTACCTACACCGGCTGTTACACTGTTGCGTAAATTACCTACACCTGCTCTTACATTCTCACCGAGTGAATCAATTCCACTACTTTCTCTAACTTCACTAATACCTTTTTGTATTTTGTCTAATGATAACATATAATATATTATACTATATATTATATGTGAATAAATCATATTTTTGCTTTAAACTATAATTCTTGTAAAATCTAAAAATAATAACATAGTATTTTTATGCTATTTTATTTAATATAACTTGTAGTGGTGTTAAAAACCATATTTTATTTTTATTATGAGTGTATTCAAAATAACGTAAAAGAATTTCTTGGAAAATACATAATTCTACTTCATTCATATCTCTATTGTTTGTAAACGAAAATGGTATAGGTAATTCGTCCCGCTTATCTTCAGTTTTTATTCTATTTATAAATAGTTGTTGTATTCTATGCTTATTTAATCTAAAATCTAAAGTGTTTGATTTTCGACGAGTATTGAATTCTTTGTGTGTATAGATCATAACTTTTAAAAATCGAATAACAAGCTCATTTTTTGGTTTTTCTTTATCTAGAACATCATTTAAAGCAACATTTCGTATCCAATCGTCGGGTTCTGATTTATGTTTTTCTTTTAATTCTTTATATATTTTTACTAATAAATCTTTTTCATATTCATCTTGTAGACTATAGCTTAAATAACCTCGTTTTTCAGTATCTGGTAATTCGTCTATATACTCTAATAACTGATCAGGATCTAAAATATATGATATATTATCTACTATATCTTGTTTAAGAGCCTGTTCGCATCTTGCCGCTATACTACTTTTATCGTTATTTTTAGTTTTAAAAACAAGCGTAGAATAATCATCACCCCTTTGCTTGTCTTTTTTTATACAAGTAATAAACCCTATTCTTTTGGCTAATTCTTCAACCGGTAACATATTTTTTTCTGAGATGGATTGTCTAAAATAACCAAAATCTGTTTGCCCACCTTTTACCCATTTTCTTATATCATTATTTTTTATGTATATTTGTAATACGCCCGTGTTGTTTATTAGCAGAATTCCTTCCATTCTCTTTTGGCCTATTAATGTGTTATTATCATAGTATTCTTTCATTAAGCTATCAAACAATAATTCATCTTCGTATTTTCTAGGTTCTGATTGTCGTTCTCTCATAAGTATTTTATACGCTGGCGAAATGACATAATTTAAAATAGAAAGAGTGTCATCTATGTTTAACTCTTCTAATATATGCGCGACTAATATTTTTTTTAAAACTAAATCTGGTATAAAGAATAATTTATTTTTAATAACTTTATTGCAGTTATAATACCAGTCAAGATTACCTCGTTTTAGTTGACTATAAGTAAGAGCCTGTTTAAAGTTTTTTATGGATCGTTTAATAGCTGGCGGTTCTTTTGTTAATGATTCTACCATTTCTCTTATATACTCTTCTTGATCTGATAATTCATCCTCTTGTTCTTGGGGAACACTTGTTAGTTTTCTTGCTTCTTGATCTATTAATGATACTAATGCTTCTCGATGTTGTTGTTCTTCTTCATCTTCGTCTTCTTCTTCTTCTACACTTTTAGATAATGATGATACGCGCTTTGACTCTAGACTAGGCTTAGGTCTTTCAGTTGTTTTTGTTTGATATTTTTTTTTGATATCTTCTAGAATATTTGTTTTTTTGCTAGGTCTAAATAATATTTTTTTTCTTTTAAAGTCTACCGGATGTTGTCTATCATATAATGGAATAATGGAGTTATTTAATTCAAGAGGTTGAAATAAGTAGTAACTTCCGACATTTACCAGTCTTCCATATCTTCCATATTTATCTTTTATGTATTCATTTTTATCTTCTATTAGTTGAGTAAGAGCAATGTTAATTGCTTCTATAGGATATTTTTTGTTATGGTTTATGTTGGAAATAAGGTCACTTTGTATATCTTCTAATGAATCGCTAGTTGCCGGTCGTTTATAGAAATATCTTTCTTTAAAGATGTCCCGTATTCTTTGAATAATTTTGTCAGTATTCATTGTGAGTATAGTATCTGTAAAAAGATCCGTTTTTGATCCAATACGTTTTTTCGATATTTCGGGTTTACAACTAAATACACATTCCATATAGTCACATATTGAAGACCCATTTTTATCTCCAAGTTTATATTCTATTTCTAGTTGTGTTCTACTATCTGTATCATATGATGAAAGGATTTGTCTTACAGGCTGACCTCCTAGTTGTTCGTCAAATTTTTCTTCTGTAAAATTGGTTTGTTCTATATTTAATAGACAATCTATAGCTCCTTCTTTTAGAACGCGACTAACTTCTCCAATATACCTTGCTTTTCTTTCTGAAAGACGATACATGTATACGTCGGCAGCTTCTTGATCGGGGGTATTCGTTAATATAGACCCGTGAAGAAATATTTCTACATTCCGTTTTTCAAATTCAAGATCTTTGTGACTACAGTTACGAACAGCGCGTCCAATCGTTTGTTCGACTAAGTTAATATTATACCACGGCTCTAGTATATGTGTCTGGCGAATATTTTTAAAATCGAGTCCTTCTGTTCCCGACTTTGATATAATAATTACTTTTACAAAGCGTCCATCATAATTCCCTTCATTTGCTGCTGCTTTTACGTCGCCTATATTGTCAGGCGATATATTGCCATCTCCTGATATAACTACATATTTTGCCGGGAAAAATGTTTCGCCGGATTTCATTTCACTTCTTCGCTTAGATGTGATGGCATCTATAGTATGAACGCCTTCAGGTGGTCTATCAAATAAAGAATGCGCTTTTGTTCCATATCTAGTTAACCCCATACTTTCTAGCGCAAGAGCCAGTGGGATTACACCGCCATCAATATAAAAACTATAGATGAGAACAATACCTTCGGATTTATATATGTTATCGCATATACTCTTAATTTTTGAACTGTAATTGCCTATTAGTTCTCTTGAAAAAATGTGTGGAACATTAGGTTTATATCTGTAATTTGATTTTGTTTCATCAGTATATTCCATAATTCTTTGTATACCAAATTTGCCTAGTAGAGGCCTAATGTCATAAGATAATTCTTCGCTGTTAGGGTCAAAATCATCGGAAGGATATACAATATTGAGTGCTTCAAGAGGGCGCTGTAAAAGAGTAATTCCAATTGAGTCATTTTTCTCAATATCGCGCATTTCTCCTTTTTTTGACTGTTGTAGTTGTCGAACAATGTAAGAATATACACCTTGTTGATATTCGGATAATTCAGTTAAGTAAATTTTGTCTTCCATGCTGTCGAGTTTTTTATTTTCTGAAATATTTCTTCCATTAATTTGTATTGTTGGTATTTGAAATCTGTCCCCTTTAAATGTGTGTGTTATATCAAACTCACCAGGGTATATTCTAAATGGGAATGTATATGGATTTTCACCTCTAATATATGATATATATCCAGTTGATAGTCTACGTAAATTGTCTTTACCAAGATCCGCAATTAGTCCTTCATCTCCGCCTTCCCTTGCTTCCCTTGTTTCTACGAATATTCCGTCTTCTGGATTGTCATTAAATATTTCGCGATAGTCAATCTCAGCCCTCCCATCATTTAAACGCATAATATTGATAAGCCATATAATTTCACGATAACTATTATACATTGGTGTGCCAGATAACAGAAGAAGACGCATTGATAAGAATGGACCGAATTTTGCTAGTTTATATAGTTGACTTGCTACGCTACGATTTGCTGAATTATCATCAGTATTTCTGATATTATGAAATTCGTCAATAACGATGAGTGAGTTGCCAAAAGTGATTTTCATTTTTTGTTTCATTATTTTTGTTCTATGTATTGGATCAGTAATAGAATCATCAACGCTAGATGTTTTTTCAATTAAACTACCAAACTGATCATAACCGAGAAATAAATAAGAACGATTTATTATTTTTTTGATTTCACTTATTACTTTATCTTCATTCATTCCTTTCATGTTCATTGGGTTTATTTCTTTCAAATATTTATTGCCGGTACATGAGCGTATATTCCATATACCATCTATTAGTTTGAGTTTTCTCCTATCAAAAAGTTGTAGTTTAAAATTTTGTTGGACGTTTGGACTTGCTACTACAATTATTTTACGCGACGTTGATAAACCAATTTGCGAAAGATAGTCGCGCATTTCTTCGCATATAGTTATAGCAGAACATGTTTTGCCTGTGCCGAGACCGTGGTAAAGCAGAAGACTATTATATGGTGTTTGAAACGATAGAAAGTTGCGAACAAATAATTGGTGTGGTGATAATTCAAATTCAGCATTACACATTTTGTTCGCATGTTCTTTAATTTTTTCTAATGAATCATAAATAGTCCCGTCGTATTGTGTATCGCCAAATTCTCTTTTTGATGCTATTTTTATGTTAAAGTTGGGATCATCGAGCGTTGGATAAAGAAAATCATATGCTTCATGGCCAGCTTCGGCGTCATATTCAGGTGACGGTGATGGTGAGGCATCGGCGTCTACTACTTGTGCTTGCGCTCCTGCTAGACTAGATTCTTTTTTTTTATGGAATTCTGTAATAGATTTTAATTCTTGTGCGTCTTTATCTTTTAATGATTTGTTTCTTCTTTTTTCATCTGGTTTTTTTTCTCCAAAAACAAATTCTTTGATAGGAGGTAACTCAGGCGGTGGTGTTGGTGGTGTTGGTGGTGTTGGTGGTGGTGTTGGTGGTGGTGGAGGAATGCTTGATAATTCTACAGAAGGCACAGCAGCAGCAGCAGCAGCAGAACTAGCAACTACAGGTTCAACATCAGAAGAAGAAGAAGCAGCAGATATAGGTGTAGAAGATAATGTATAAACAGTTTCATTCTCGTTAGATTCTTTATTGGCATTAGAAGCACTTAATTTTTTAGGTGTAGACATAGGTGTAGACATAGGCGTATAAACAGGTGTAGACACAGGTGTAGACACAGGATTGGATTGTGATGATACAGCAGTAGCAAATGTTTTATTTGAAGATACGGGTATGTCAGAATTTGATTTAATAGAAATAGGGACTAGTGGTGATGATGATATTTTAATACTACTTGCTTTAGATGGTAAGGATGATGCTGCTATAGAAGGTGTTGCTGATGATGTTTTTGAAGATTTGACTTTTGGCGTAGATGCTGGTGTGGCTACTGGTGTTGGTGTTTTGCTTGGTCTAATAGAAGTAGAACTGCTAATATTTGGCATGGATGGAATATCCGAAAAATTTGAGTTTGATGTATTTATACTACTAAGTTGAGGATTGTCGCTTGCTTTGGCACTTGCGCTTGTTCTAGTAGATGGTGGACCAGAAACATCAGAAAAAGATGATATACTTAAATTTAAAGAGACAGGTGTTTTTGTAACATCAGGTGAAGGAGATGGTGCTGGCGTAGCATCATAAAGTTCGATAGGAGCTTCTTCGGGTGTTTTTATACTTTCAATTGGTGGTGGAGACTCTACCATAGATTCTACATCTCTGGACGTTTTAAGTTTTAATGATGATTTATTTTTTGAACTTGAAACAGAAAGAGACATTTAATAATAATAATAATAATGATAATGTTCTTATATAATGTTAATATAATCTATATTCTTGTAAAACTTTATTTATTTTTTCTATAATATTAATTTTTTCTAAATTATAAGGCCTTATATAATTTAAACATTCATCAAAGCTCATCCATTTTATATTTTTTACTTCAGATTTTTGATAGTCTTGTATATCTAGTGTATTATTTGTCATACAAGCAAGGTAGTATTTGTGCTTATAGCTTTTTATATTAGATCCAATAAAAATTTCTTCATATGGTATAATATTTTCAATAAGTTTGAAATCATTTGATGAATATCCGGTTTCTTCTGTAAACTCGCGAATACCACAGTCGATATCTTTTTCTTGGTAATTTCTGCGGCCTTTAGGAAATCCCCATTCAGGTTCTTTCCATTTTGTATTTGATGACGCTATAAGCGATTCTATGTTATATTCAATATCTTTTATTTTTATTCCTTTTTTTAAATATTCAAATTTTTCTTTGGACGTTGTTTCTTCATTTCTGTATTGTCCATTTGAAAAGTCGCCCCATAATAATTTCCACATATCTTCAAATTTCATTGTCAGTATTTTATTTTTCTCTTCAATTGTCATTTCATTTATCAGTGTTTGTAAATACTGTAAATTATAGAGTGGATATTTACCGCGAATAAACTCTACAAAACCGAAACTATCGTTACGTTGAATTAGAAGATATTCAAAACACGAATGTGAATTATTATATCTAAATGCGATTATTCCTATACTTGTAATAGGATTTTTACAATCATTTAATAAATGACCTATTTTACCACAATTGTTACAAAATGTGTTATATTGTATTTTTAGGGACTTTGAATTAGAATTCATAATTAAAATATAGATATATGTATTATTCGGCATCTTTTTATATTGTTTCAAGTTAGTAATGGTATTAGATTCTAAAATATGGGGACCACACTATTGGTTTTTTTTAATGACAACGGCAATATGTTACCCTATTAATCCAAACGATGTTACGAAAAAAAAGTATTATGAACTTGTCCAAAATTTTCCATTATTTATTCCTGATTCAAAAATGGGTAATAGATTCAGTAGTTTATTAGATACGTATCCTGTTGCGCCGTATCTTGATAGTCGTGATTCATTTATAAAATGGGTTCATTTTATACACAATCGCGTAAATGTTTCATTGAAAAAAGATGAAATCTCATTATCTCAAGCATTAAAAGAGTATTATAACTATTATAAGCCTAAAGCTTTACAAATATACGAAGAACGTAGATATAGAAGAAAATTGATATTTTTTGTTTCTGTAGTTCTAGGTATTGGAGCTGCTTATTACCTATATAAAAGATGAAAATTTGAAAAATATTGATGAAAATGGAATTAAAAATAATTCTAAAATAATTCTAACATAATTCTAACATAATTCTAAAATAAAATATGATTATAGTATATTAATATCAATAGTATAATTAATGCCTCATAAAAATAAAAAAAAAAATAAAGCTACGCGTAAAAAAACAAACAAAAAATATATAAATGTTAGCGAAGGAGGCGCAGCATTTATTAAAGGGGGTTATGGTTGTATTTTTAGGCCCGCTATTGGTTGTGTAGGACATAAGCGAAGGCCGAACTATATAAGTAAACTTTTAATAAATGAATACGCAAAAAGAGAATATGATTATATATCAAAAATAAATAGTCGTTTAACCAAATTACCTGTAGATGTTAAAAAATATTTATTACTGGATAATATTGAAATGTGTGAACCTGGCAAATTAAGTCCCGATGATTTGATAAATATAGAGACAGTATGTGGTGATACATTGATGCGAATTAATGATGAAACTACAAAAGGAAGTATAAATGCTTATAATATAAATAATAATCTTAATAAATTTAAAATTATAAATATGCCTGAATTAGGTATATCTTTACATGACTTTATGGATAATAATAAATTGGATCCGGTAAATTTAATTGAAATTAATAATATTATTATCACTTATGTTTTAAATGTATTGCCTTATTTAAATAAAACTGGCGTTGTCCATGGAGATATTAAAGCACCAAACATATTATTTAGTAAAGAAAATGTAAAAATACCTGTTTTAATAGACTGGGGATTATCTTATGTATCAAATAATGATAAAAAAGGCATACCCGAAGATTTATACACGTTGAGAATTCAATGGCAACATCCATTTTCGACATTTTTATTTTCACGTGATGTTGTAGCACAATATGTTTCATTTTTAAATAAGTTGAAACATGAAAAAATAAAGATTACAAGAGAATCGATAAGAATATTTGTCATTCCGTTATTTTCTAATTTCAAAAAAAAAAATACAAGAGTATATAATATTTTAAAAAGTGTATTTTCTAGTTCGTTTGATACAGGTTATAAAGCGTATATAAAAGACAATACTCCATCATCACGAGACAATATAGTAGAGCAGATATTTTCGAATTATTTTATAAATTATGTATTGGATGTTTTAATAGCATATACGACCAATATAGGAGAAAACGCAACAGGTAGTATTGTATTCGATTTGAGTAAATATTTTAATGATGTTTATTTATATAATGTTGACATCTGGGGTATAGTATCTATATTTTATCAATATTTGCTCTTTCCATCTACAAAGTTTAATATGCCAGTTAATGAATATAAAATATTTACACATAAGATAATGGATATTTTGATAGAAAATATATTTGTTAATGGGAATAAGATAATAAATAGTGAAAAATTAGTAAAAAGTATAAGAAATTTTAACTCTTATTTAAAGAGTATTGGAGAACAGCGTAATAAATATAGTTTATATGGTATTAAAGAACAATTAAAAAGCAGCGATGTAACGGGGAATATTTTATTTTTTAAATCAGTAGAAGATAGTATAATATTAAGAAAAGCGCGTATGTCAAACAGAGATCGTTTAAAAAGTATAAAAATTGGTGGTAGGTATAAAAATAGAAAGAGTCGTATATCTAAAGCTACTAGAAGAAAAGCAGTTAACTAAGAATAAGAAAGTTAATAATTAATAATCTATAAATAAAATTAATATATATTCATTATATAACTAAAAATATAACTAATTATATAATGAAAATAGAATTTGTGATATTTATAATAACAGCAATATTGATAGCAAATACATATTATGACGGAAAACTGGTGAAGATGTTACATATGGTTAAAAATAGCAAATATTTGAAAATGGCGACATTTGGATTTGCTGGTCTTTCTTTGTATTTATTTTTGAAAAAAAATCCGAATAATTCAAAAGATTTTCTTGGACAAGCTAATCAGTTAATAAAAACATTACCAATGACACGTGATTCTGCTAGTATCCTTGAACCATTTTTTAATTTAACAAGTTCAAAAGCGTTTACAGATTCAAATGAAGATGTCTATGTAAATTCGGGTGCTATGAATATGAGTGGTGGTAGTGACCATGCTTCACAAATTAATCGTATGATGAATTCAGGTAGAGGGACAACTAAACGAAGTGTAAGTGAAACAAAGAAGAAGTTTGTTGCTGCTAATCAGAATTGGATATGCGGCGAATGTAAGACACAATTGCCAGCATGGTTTGAAGTAGATCATGTTATTGCCTTACATAATGGAGGAACAAATGAACTTAGTAATTTGGTAGCATTGTGTAGAAATTGTCATGGAAAGAAAACAGCAATGGACCGTTTAGATAAATTATAATGGAATTAATATAATGGAATCAATATAACGGAATCAATATAATAGAATCAATATAATGGAATCAATATAATAAAATAATTATGATTACCGACAACAAGTGAATATGTTTAATATATAATATATATTAAATTATAATAGAATAATATATAAAACTACGATGGCCGGATCATCAGAATTTATATCATCGGTAACACGATTTATTATATATATAGTTATGGTCATATCATTAATAATGTTATTTACATCAGGTGGTTTAGTCGCTGGATATTCAATAGGTATATTTTTGATTTTATGTATATTAACATTATTTAGTTTTAAAAATATAGGGAATTTAGGTATACTAAGCAGTGATGATAATTTTTTAACATTTACTTGGTGTTTTCCTGTAGTATTATTACTATTTTTTTCTAGGAATTATTTGTCTGATAAGGTTAAAGATGTTACAGATCCTCTTACTATAATATTAATTGGTTTATTATTATTTAATTTTTCGATTTCATTTATAATCGATTTATTCAGTTTTATATTTATGAAGATTGTTGAGGTAGGTAATGCGTTGCTGCCTTTTTTGATTGGAATAGTTTCGATTGCGGCTATTATAGGTGTAGTATTTTTCTGGGATAAGATAAGCACACTTGTAAAGATATTATCGATCGTTGGTATTATTATTTTAGGTCTATTATTTTTTAATGGTGAAGATATTATAGCGTATATATCTACGAATAAGATCTCTTTATCGATAAATATATTAATTATAGTTGCTTTTGGAATTGTAAATTATGTGTTATATAAATATACTGAAAATGGATTAATGTCAAATGTATTTTTAATCCTATCATCATTATTTGTATTGCGATGGTTATATTTATATGCTTTTAAATTTTATGGTATTTCTGGTAGTAAAACTTTTACAAATGAGACAGGCGAAGGACCAAAAAGTCAGAATGATTTTTTGTCTTATTTAATGGACATGAATTTTTATTGTGATTCTATCAAGTCTATTTTTACAGGTTCAATAAAATATTTTTTCTTAGCAATATTTTTATTTTATGTTTGGTTTATCTTTTATATTTATTACAAGAATAGTTTTGATTTTTTGACAACATATAAGACATTATCTTTAACAGGATTTATTGCGTTAGGTGTTATTATGATGTTATTAGTTGTATACAGTTTAGCTGGCGGGGGTCAAGGTGTAAAACAAATGGGAATTTATAGTGCTTTTATTTCTAAGATCATGACATACTTTTTAGGTATTGTTGTGGTTCTTGGATTAATAATATATGCTTTAACGAAGGTGCTTAAGATGCCGTCGACTACTGTTCAAATTATTAGTATTATAAACTTTTTGTTAATGATGGGGCTTATTGCTTTGATACTTAGTTTGTTTAATTTTAATTTATCGTCACCAAGTTTGATAATGTCTAGTGATACAGGACTGGGATTTATATTTAGTTTCATTGTTAAACTGATTGTATATATTCCTTGTTTGATAATAGACTTTTCAAATGCTATCTTAGAGCAGGTTAATTTAGCAAAGAAAGAGTATACAGTATTAGTAATTTTGTTGATTGAGATATTACTTATAGCTGGTAAATTTTTGGTTCCAAAGTTATTTAATAAAGCTGTGAATTATAATGGAATTATATTGACGGACAAAGTATATCCTTTAGAGGCAAAACGTAATGTAACAGTTTCGCCAACTTTGATGAATATGTCTCAGAATGTTAATTATGGCTTTTCGTGTTGGGTTTACATTCATCCATCGCCGTTGAATACAAATGAGGCATATATTGAAAATACGACATTAATAAATTTGGGAAATGTTCCAAATATACAATTTAACGCGCAAAAGAATTCTCTTATATTTTCTGTTGACGTCGTAGATGTAAATGGTAGCAGTAGAACAGTGATTGTTCCTGAAAGTAGTAGTGGTAAAGATATAGTAATACCTTATTCAAAATGGAATCATGTTTTTGTTAATTTTATGGAAGGTAACATTGATATATTTGTAAATGGTGAATTAGTAATGACTTCACCTGATGTTATTCCTTATAAGAATCCGAATATGTTGATTATTGGATCATCGCCAGGAATATATGGCGAGACGTGTAGTTTAGTATATTATAAGAATCCTCTTTTAGCCGAGAATATAAAGTTAATGTATAATACAATGAAGGCATTTAATCCACCAGTTAGTCAATAGAAATACACAATGATATTGATACGTTATTATTAAAATTATCTTATAATAATTGTAATAATTGTAATTAATTCGATATGTTATTTAGAAAATTTCTAGATGTATATTATAAATGGATTTAAAATTAATAATAGGTGTTGTAATTGTTGTAATCATTTTATATATAATTTGGAGTTATTTTTTCACATCGATACAAGTGATCATGTCATTCCAGAATGGAATTGAATCAACACAGTCTCAAGTAAGTGGTAAATCGGTGGCAAAGAGTGGTAAAAATAGTTACTCATTTTCTATGTGGGTATATGTTTCTAATTGGAATGTAAACTATGGTGAACAGAAGAATATTTTAGCAATATCATCGGAAGATCCTAGCGTTCCATATGTATTCCACGTAGCTCTTGATAATACTAGGAATGACTTGAATATATACGTCGACTATACCAATCCTAATGGTATGACCATGACGGATTCTTCGGGCAACCCAGGAGCACCAATGTCTACACAGTTTTGCAAGGTTTCTAATTTCCCCATACAGTCATGGGTAAATATTAGCATTAGCGTATATAATCGCGCGGTTGATATCTACATTGATGGAAAGCTTGTAAAGACTTGTCCTCTTCCAAACGTTGCTTCTCCTATTGGTGCTGGAAGCACTATATTTATAGGAGGTGTTGCTTCAAGCGTAGGAACATCGCGATCACTTACTGGATTTGAAGGACATATTGCTAGTGTAATATATAATCCGGATGTAATTAGCCCTCAAGAAGCTTGGAATATATACGCTAGAGGATATAGCAATACCGGATTTGGTTTTGGAAACTTGTTCCAAAGGTATAAATTACAATTTGCTTTCCTGAAGGATAATTCGGTTGTCAGCAGTCTGACTATTTAGAAATATTAGTATGATAAGTGTATAAATAATATAAATAAACATATGTGTTGTAATAAATACATATCAATATTAAAATATTAATATTGATATTTAGAGAGGCTAATAATTAAGCATTATAATAAACATTGTATAAATATTTTATATCTAATATATAAATAATATATATTATATAATATTATGTCAGATATAGCTAAACCCCCTAATATAGACGCAGCAGCTCCTGCAGCTACAGCTACACCAAGTAATGTTGCCGCCGCACCTCCAGCATCATTTGACGATTTCTCATCAAAAAAGTTGGTAGATGGGTCATCGGAATTTTTGGAGTCAAATAGTTGGATAGCAAAGCTTGCTTTTTTATTAATGGTAATTATTGGATTTGTAATTTTATTTAGAATAATGGTAGGATTACTTAACTGGTTATTTTCGCCTAGTGGTAAAGTTGTTTTAATAAATGGTTTAATAAATGGTTCGCAGAGCACTATTATTTCACAAGATCCAAATATTCAAAATTCTATGACTATTTTACGTTCAACTAATGAGAAGGATGGTATAGAATTTACTTGGTCTACTTGGTTATATTTGAATGGATTCGCGGGTGATGCGGGTAGGAGAGAAAGCGATGATATGGATTTTGCGCAAACATATAATACTAGTTATAAGCATGTATTTAATAAAGGCTCAACTACTAATAATAATTCAAATGGAATTGCGATGCCAAATAATGCCCCAGGATTATATTTGAAATCTGATTATACGGGTCTGGTTGTAGTTTTAGACACATTTTATGAACCAACTAATGTAAAAATTACTGTTGACGATTTGCCTATGACAAAGTGGATGAATGTTATTATTCGTGTTCAAAATAAAAACTGTGATGTATACATTAATGGGAGGTTAGTGAAGAGGCATGTTATGACACAAGTTGTTAAACAAAATTATGATAATGTAAATATTTGCTTGAATGATGGATTCAGTGGTTATTTATCGAATTTGACATATTATAATAGATCAATTAGTGTAGTAGAAATTCAGAATATTATTTCTGCTGGTCCAAATACTAAACCAATATCTAAGAGTTTAGATTTGAATGAGACGAAACCTCGTTACTTGGCAGATGCTTGGTATTTTAATCAGGTAAGATAAGGTAAGATAAGGTAAGATAAGGTAAGATAAGGTAAGGCAAGGTAATGTAAATTTAACTTTATAATATATTATGACGTATTTATAATTTTTCGTCATAATATACTATACATCATATAGAATATATACTAATTTATAGTTTTAATAAAAGATACAAGTTTAGTTCCACCTGAACCATATGTTTTAGGATTTTTATAATTATTATATGGTGCTTTTAATGAGAAGCATAGGGGTTTAATTTTTCCCGGGACATTAGAAGCTGACGTCGAGTTACAAATGATGGTTGGTTGCGGTGTCCAGCATGTTAAACGATTATTTACTTGTCTTAGACCAATATTTGGTTGTGTTGGGTTTGTCATATTTGTCGTATTTGGGTTTGTATAATCTTGTGTTTGAGTAGCGTAACTTTTTTTTCTTGTCAGTTGATTTCGTGCTGCCATAGACCATAATTTGTTCGTTGTGAAATTAAGACTTCCAGTCGTAAAATACTGTAAAACACTTGCTTTTCTTAGCATTTGTTGTTTTAAGTTGTCTGTCAATGCGCTCGTGGCTGTGCTAACATTGCTACCACAATTAGGGCTAAATCGCGACCATAAATACATAGGCAAGCTATTGTTAAACGGCATAGCATCCGCAATATTTGAGTATGGCCCTGTTGTTACATTTTCTGTTGCGGAAACACGAAAGCAGTATGTTGTGCTATTATTTACAAAGGCAAAGTCGTTCATGTTTGCGATAGTATAATTTGTTGTAGTATTATTTGCTGTAGTTCCGATCGTCATGAATCCGCCAAATCCGCCTATTTTATACTGTATTGTATACGATACAGCAGGTAGCGGCGATGAAGCACTCCATGTTAATACGATTGCTCCTCCGTCTATTGCTTGAGCAACAAGATTATGGGGTGCGGTGCTCATTTTATATTATATTAACATATAGAAAATAATATAAAATTATATCCCAAGATATATCCCAAGTTATACTCTAAGTCGTGGATTTACGCAAATATCCATAGATGGGAAAATATCGCCCGACATACATTGCTGATTTGGTGACACTTCTGCGCAACTTCTATGTCCGCGATCCTCTCCTATATAACAATAAGCTTTGCTTGAACGTGGGAGTTGTGTTTTACTTGACGAAGCATCTGGAGTGGGATACTGTGGATTCTTCTGCGCATATTCAAGTGCTTTTTGTATTGACTCTTTTTTTTCTTGTTCACGACTTTTTTGCGGTTCAAATGGTGCCGGTTGTGTTCCTGGTGGACGCGCCGATTCGTGCTTATTTATTAGAGGCGTTTGTCTTTCATCCGGTTGAATGGGAATTGGTTTAAGTTCATTTATTTTTCGTTGTTGTTCTTGCTCTTCAGGTGATAGTGGCGGAGGCGGTGGCCCTGATGGTGGTGCGGACGACGGTGAGCCGATATTTTGTTCAAGTTGTGGAACATTATCTGTTTTGTTTGGGGTTCCATTTTCTACTCTCGTTGTAGGTGTCGAATCCATAACTCCTATCTTAACAAGAATTGGATTAATATATGGCCCAAATGTGTTTGTAAACCAGGCTGTTAAATCGTCTAAATATCCTGTCATATTCAAAATAAATATAATTGCGATTATACCTACTATTATTACCCTAAATATAAACCACCCGGTTGATGACTCCGATTCTGTATCTGTTGCTACTGATGTTGCTGTTGCTGCTACTGCGGCTGAACTACTAAATATACCTTTGGCTGTAGATACTTTACTAGTATCTTCATCTGACCCGTTTTCAGATTTATAGTCTTTAGGGGGTGAAAATTTGTCAAAAAAATCAAAAGCCGATTTTTTTTCGGCGGGTTTTTCGCTTTCACCAACATTGCCAACATTGACATTATCCCCATCATCGCCACCCAATAGCGTTTTTAATAATGATTTGGCTTTATAATGGCGCCGATTACTGTTATTTTTTTTTGAACCTTTTTTACTCATATTAAAATATGCCTATAAAATATTTCGCATTATAATATATTATTTAATTTTGCTATATTATAGTATATTATAGTATATTATAGTATATTATAGTATGACATATTCTCTTATTATTTCTTCTATTTTGTTGGTTCTTATAGACTCTGTCTACTTGTCTATGATAGGAAAACCTTTATTTGAAAAAACAGTAGCCGCAATTCAAGGATCAAAGCTTGTTGTAAATTTTCCACCAGCTATTTTTACATATATTCTTATGGCAATCATTCTTAATTATTTTATAATATCAGCGAGTAAACCAGCATTTGACGCTTTTATACTTGGATTTTGCGTATATGGTATTTTTGATTTCACAAATTTAGCCATCTTCAAAAATTATACACTAAAGACGGCAATTATGGATACCCTTTGGGGTGCCATTCTTTTCTATGTTACTACACTAATCACTTATAAAATTAAAAAAATGTTTTAAAATTTATTGCGATATTTGTGATTTTTATGTCATATATATTAATATAGTTCTAATATATATTACTATATGTCTGATTTGGATACAACAACATTTAACTCCCCTAATGGATTTTTAACAACAACTTTTAATACAATAGTTAGTGAACCCCTACCACAAGATGTTGCTGTTTCCGTTGTTATTCGTTCCGATAATAGAATAATAATGGGTGGTTATTCGACATATTCAACAGGATCATATATCACTCTATCATGTTATAATACCGATGGCTCTCTTTATACAGGGTTTGGTTCCGGAACCGGAAAAGTATTAGAACCAACCCCACTAACCCCTAATCCTTGTATTGTAAACGATGTTGTATTACAGTCAAATGACTATATAGTAGTTACAGGTTACTTACAGAACTCTTTATCATTTAATTCTATATTTGTTACAAGATTTGATTCAAATGGTAACCTCGACCTTACATTTGGAAGCGGAACAGGTTCGGTTTTAATTAATCCTGTCGTTTTTAATTCTGGTGTGTTCGTATTTGATAATTGTTATTCTAATTCTGTTATCATTCAGCCATCGGACGGCTATATTGTTTTAGGTGGTTATGTTCGTAAAAGTAGTCCTGGAAATACTCAGAACTTTATAGCTTTAGTTCGCTTACAACCAAATGGTTTGCCCGACGCTTCTTTTGGAACTAATGGTAACGGCACACTATATGCTAATTTTACTTCATTAAATAATGATATTTGTAGTTGTTTATCAATACAAACCGATGGTAAAATAGTATCAGGAGGTGTAACTATTCCATTATCAACACCTACAGATATAAAATTTGCTGTATCGCGTTTTAATACTAACGGGAGTGTTGATACGACTACATTTAATTCATCGAGTATAAACCCAGGGTGTATAATTATTCCACATTTTTTTACAAATTCTACAGATTATTCTAATGGACTTGGAATAAATAATAATGGAGATATTATTATTGGTGGTTTTACAATAAAAACATCAGGTGAAAGTTGTTATGCCATTGCTTCTGTTACGACTAGTGGTTCATTAGATTTATCATTCGGGGTTAATGGTCAGACTGTTCTTGATTTATCGCCAACATATAATCTTATAGGTCCATCTTTTACTAGTGGTAGTAATAGTTTGGCATTACAGACGGATAATAAAATAGTGATTACAGGTGGTTTTATAAATACAATAACAGGTGCCGAAGGATTTTCATTGGCACGTTTTGATACGAATGGCGCATTAGATTTGACATTTGGAGTTGCGGGATTAGGTTATATACTTTCAAATCTTGTTTCACCAAATACTGAAGTCGGATATTCTGTTGCTATACAGACTGATGGTAAAGTTCTTGTAGGAGGAACAGCTATTAATAGCGGAGATACAGGTTCGAATACTTATTTTATTTTGGCAAGATATTTCTATACCCCTATACCCGTCCCTATTGCTCCTATTTGTTTTCCTGCAGGAACGCCTGTTTTAACCGACCAAGGATATATTGAAATAGATAAAATAGAACCTAGTAATAATACGATAAATGGCCGACCAATAATAGCTGTTACTAAAACAATACCTCCATCAAATAAGTTAGTTTGTTTTGAACGGGGGTCGCTTGGTTATAATATACCAAATAGAACAACTTATATTAGCACTGATCATTGTATTGTTTATAGAAATAAATTAATAGAAGCTCATAAATTTGTGAATAGAAAACGTAGAATATATTACATTAAATATAATGGTAAATATTTGTATAATATTTTGATGAATAGACACTATTGTATGACGGTGAATAATATAAAGGTAGAAACACTTAATCCTAAAAATATTATTGCCAAGTTATATACTAATGACTATAATGATGATTATAAAATAGAACTTATTAAAAGAATAAACAAACATTATTTACATAAAGCAGACCACAGTCAATTTAAAGAAAATGTATCTAAAAATATGATGTTAAATTATACTCGAAGTAAAAATCAGAGATACAGAATACATAGATATAATCCATTAATTGATTATACCTCATTTTTTACAAGAAAACGTGCCTATAATGCGGACCATTATCCTGTAGTAAATGTAGCGTTACAAAATACTACCAATACTACCAAGGTCGTAGATAAAGAATCGATACAGCATGTTCCTCAAATATTAAGTGAGCCTGTATTAGTTGAACCAAAAGCAGTTGAACCCGAATCAATTAAAACTAAAATAACTAGACCTAAAATTAAAATAGATATTATAGGTAAAAATAAAGTTACACTAAAAAGGATAGTGGGGGCAAATAATAAACTAAGAATATGTTCACATAAATACATAGGTAATAAACGTAAATAGATATTACTTTATTTATACCTTTTTACACATAAATACAAATTCATCTATTTTTTTTAATTTGTATTTTTTTACAAATGTATTTAAATCAAATTTATTTCTTTGATTGATAGTTTCATCCAATTTAATAATATTTGATTGTCTATATAATAATATAAAATATCTATGTGGTGGTGAATCTAACGGAGGATTTGGTGATTTATATTTCCAAATTGTTTCATTCGTATTGATTACTAAATTATGTAGCATATATTTTTCAGTTGGATTGTCGGGATAATGCGCATCTGGATCTACTATTATTAATGTTAATAAGTTATTTTTTTCTTTTTCTGAAATAGAAATTTTAGGCTTCCTATTTATTTGTCGTGTTGTATATATTTTATTTTCTCGTAATAAAATATCATTTATTTTTACTTTCATTTAACTATAAATACTTGCTAGTATATAATAAGCAAGGCTTTTTATTTTATGCTAATTTATAATTGAAATTATACACAAATATCACATGTCTCTCATTCCGAAATCATACTTATTGACTAACTGAAGTTTATCTATTGATTTTTCCGTATTTGATTTTTTAATGTCGCACATTAAATAATCCACCTTAGGACCTATTTCATTCTTTTTGATTTGTTTATATATTGCGTTTATCTTTTTTACTACTGTTTCTACCAAATCTTTATCTTTTATTATTTCTACTTTTGTGTCATATTTTTCAGTAAGGATTGATATCGCATAATAAATCAAGTATCTTCTTCTTTTTTTTACTCCTGGTGTATATTTAAGACAATATAATTTTAATATACTATTGAGTATTTTTGTCTTTATTTTGTCATCAGCGCTTACTGATTTTCCGGAATTATTTAATAATATCTCCCATATTATCCATATAGGGTCCATTTGAAATTTGTCCTCGACTGGCATATCGCTTCTTCGTTCACATAAACATTTTTCTTTTTTATTTGCGCATATTTTTTGAAATTCCATAATCCATTCTAGCCAATAACATGCCTGTAATGCGTTTTTCGAGTCTCCTGATATATGATACGCAAATTCGTTTATTGAAATAAATAATTCTTTTGGATCATCTTTGCGATACACGCTTTGAGCATAAAGGACAGAAGGAGCTTTCAATTTATTTGTCATATACGTCATATCATACTCTTCTTCTTTTTTTATTTTGATCCCCTGAAAGCTGTGTTTTTTATTACTAGAGCATAATATACATATAATTTCAGCAAATAGTGATCTTATTTTAGGATTATTTCTTAGACGAATAATGTCGTCGGTATATCCGGATGAAATGATATTTTTAAAATTATCATATCGCATTTCTAAATACACTGCTAATTTTGGATTTGCTAAATGTATATGTTTTCCTAAAAATGTAAGAATAATATCCCATAAGTCTAGAAATTGTCCAGCGCAAATAAGTTCAGCGGCCCAGTTACAGGCATGTTCAATTTTGCTACTTAATAAACAATTTAGTAGTTCTTTGCGAACATCAGTTTTTTTATATTTTGAAAAAGATTCTCCTTTAAATTCTCCAATTGTTCTTATATCGTTAATTAAAAATTCAGCGTCCATATACTATTTTTTCTATAAAAAAATATAATAATAATACATATAATAATACATAAAATTATATACTAATTATAAATGACAGCAATTGATTCGGTGATTTATAAAATACAAGGTTCCTCGTGTTGGGTAATTATTCTTTTATTTATGATTATTCTCACATCACTAGTATATTTATATCGTTTATTTTTTATAAATAGTAATTCATCAAGCACTTCAGATGATGTTAACGATACTAATCAGGAAGGTTTTACAGTAAATAAAGAGTTTACTCTTAAGACAGGTGAAGAAACATTTGATAAGTTTTATGCTAACTTATATGAAAATTTATTTTACAGCAATTTAGTAGATGATTATGAGGTTGGTGTTATTTTAAATAAGACATCACCTGTAAGAGAAAGCGACGTGTTAGTAATTGGTTCAAAAACAGGCACACGTGTAGATAAACTTGCTAAAAAAGGTTATAATGGATATGGTTTAGAGTCATCAAAAGATATGATTTTATATGCTATGAGTAAGTATCCTGGAAATAATTATGTTCTTGGAACGGGAATGAATGCGCTCGTATTTCAGCCTGAAAAATTCACTCTTATAACAATACTTGACTTTGCGATATATACTATACCAGATCGCCGTATATTATTTGAGAATTGTTATAAATGGCTTGTTCCAGGTGGATATATCGCAATTCATTTAATAAATATTGGTGGGTTTTATGATTCGCAGGTGTATGGAGCAAGAGAGCGAAGATTCTCGCCAACTGTATCACGATTATTTGATAAGAAGCCAATGTTAAATCCTTTAGGCAACAACGATGCTGTTATAGGAGATATTATTTATAAGTCTGATATGACTATGAATGATCCTAACGTAATAGAGTTAAAAGAAACATTTAAAAATAGAAAAAATGGAAAGAGACGTCAAAATTTACAGAGTTTTTATACACCCGATCAGAGTATTATTTTAAGTGAGGCGAAGGATTGTGGGTTTAATATGTTGGCGCAATATGATTTACTGCCATACAATCGTCCATTCCAATATGTATACCTTTTGTATAAACCATCAAATTAACCGCATTAAGCGACCATCCCGTTTTTGACAGGCATAAATATATAGATTTATAAAACACGATGAACGCCAAGTGCGGGAGAATATGCGAAATTCAATTTTATTGATATACAATAATTAACATCCAAAATATGAGGAATATCACGTTAAATTATTTGTTCATTACTATTATGATATGTTTTTGTATTATATCATAATAGCAATTATTTTATGTATATTAGTTTTTAACGGATATAATAAAGTCAAGCATAAATTTTGGATGATGCAGCCTATATTTTATCGTTATAATCTTACTAATTGGTTCCGAACAAACAGAATATGTAGCACAGATCGCCCAACTGATACCTTATATTTAAATTTCGTAAACAATATAGTAACTCATATAACAGACACAAGTAGCCCTATTATGATTGATAATATTTATGTAAATGAAACAGAAAGAGCTAGTAATTATTATGAGGATATTGTTAAATTAATAAATAAGTATCCATATTTCAATAAAGAACTGGATAATGGTAATAAAAAGTCTATTGTTATTGAAAGAAAAATGAGTAAAGACAAATTAAAATGTAGTTTAATGAGTCACGACTATAATGCTATTGTAACTATGAACAAAAGATCATTATATAAGACAGACATATCAACATCTAATATTTTATCAATAGATACTGTAATGGGTGTAGTTATTTCAATACCTTTTTATTGTAGATTTGAAAATAAAGAATACGCGAATACATTACCGATATATTATTCGTCGATATACTATGATCCACGTGAGATAAAAGATAGACATGTTATAGAAATGCTACAGACACATCATTACAAAATATATGATGACTGGGATAGAGCATTAATGCGGCAGATAGATTATAAGAATAATAGCGATGAAGTTATAGGAACAACAGATGAAGAGATGTTGGCGTCATCAGGCGTGGCCAACGAAGATATAAAAAAAGGTATGAAACGGCAAGCACGGGAGAATATGCGAAATTCAAAAAAATCAAAAATAATAAATAAGATCTCATCCATGAACCCATACGAAAAAAATTGTTTAAATATATCAAAACATAAAGAAAAAATACATGCTTCAATTTATAAATATACAGGATTATCAATTCCAAAAATGATTGTTCCTTTTGTAGTTTATCATAGATTTTATATTCCATTATCATCCCAGCCCTCCCAGGATTGGCATAGGATTGAATATAGGTTTCATCCGAGTATTCAGTTAATAAAAATTGGAACAGAAAACATTACACTATTATACGAATTTTTAGAGTCATGTTATGAAGGATTAAATATGAATACATTTATAGAATCGCGTAAATCGTATAAATATAAACTACCATTTAAGTGCGCAATATTACCATCATTGCGTCATATATTTCATATGATTAAACAAGAGTTATGTTCAATTTACATATTGTTACAAAAAAATACTGTTGTAACGTTGAGTAGCGGTAATCGTAATGATAATGATAATACGAACATTCTTTCAATGTATGTGTTCTCTAATTCAGATGATATGATATCAAATGAATTAAGGATCGATAAAAGATACACAACATACTTGACAACATCGGTGATGTATAGTAGTGGTATAGATGGGGACGGTAAAAATTTAGGTGTATCTTCTTTCATATATGGTTTTATAAATGCGTTAAAACTTGAAATGAAAAAAAGGGAAATAGGATGTATCGGAATCGATACACTTTCGCATAATAAACCGTTGATAGACTTTTTGATGGTAAATACGAAACCATTGATGGTAGAAAAGAATGGACTTATTTTTTATAATTATATTTGTAATACATTATCACCTGAAAATGTGATGATAATGAACTGATAATTTATGATTTTGATTTATTATTTTCGATTTTTCTGAATTTAGCATAATCTCCCGCACTTGGTATTCATCGTGTTTTCTGATCTTCTAAATATAAAATACAACGGGCTGATGACGAACGTGTGGAGATACCTACCGAACATACTTTCCTGAACGAGCGAATGAATCTACGATAAAAATGACAAATATTCCTAAAAATGTGTATAAAATTAAATCCTCTAATATAGAATTTGTTTTATAGTCCTGCTGTTCCTCTAACATATCTATAATATAGTTCAGCTTCTCAATCAAAGCACTTTTTGAATCTTCTGGCATACTATTCATACCTTGATTTAAATAAGGAACAAATTGTTTGTAATACTGGTTAGCGTAGTTGCTAGGCGCATCGTCATATGATGTTGATGAAACTGGGTAACCTGATGAGACTGGAGTATCTATAGTATTGTTGCTGGATGGATCATATGCTGGATATTTGGTTGAATTACCTGTTCCTGCGCTAGTGGCAGCACTTGTGCCTTTAGAGTTAAGCTGTGGTAAAGGTGGGTAACCATTTTTAGAGTCAATACCTGGGCCTACATTTTCACCAAATCCGACAAAGTTAGATAATCTATCTGTAGAGTCATTGCTGCTATCTTCATTTTCAGTATCGCTAGATTCGTCCATAGATTTTAATAATGCGGATAATTTAGATTCATTATGAATTGTTGGCTTTTGTTTTATTGTTTTTCTAAGATTAGTATTCTTCTGTTTTGTGTTACCACTACTAGTATTCCCTAAACTATACATATTTTTACCACCATCTATATAGGAGGATTTTGTATTTTGAATCATAGATCCGCTAACATCACCGTCATTATATGATGAAGCAAATAGTGCTAAAGGTAGAGTCATTCCTATAAAAAAATGAGATAATATTTTAAAAAAAAAACGGAAATTGTATATTAATAATCATTAATAATAATAAATATTCTATCTTCCTGTAAATACTTTTATAACAGGCTTTTTTGAATTATACATATGATTTTTATATTTATTAAAATCTAATTTCCAATCACAATTTCTATTTATATGTCCAAATAGTGAAGATTTTTTACATTTATATTGTAGCATACAACCAATAATTCTTTCAAAAGCACATCTTTCTGTGCGTGTAGTTATGTGAGGTATTAATTGTATAAAACGAAACTCATCATCAATTTGTTTTAAAAAGTTATATGATATAACTGACATAGAACCAAAGCATCCATCCCATAAACCTTGTTCTTTTTTATTATAAAAAATATTTAAATTCTTATTATTTAATGCCCTTAAAAGATTTAATTGACTTTGGTAACATCCTGGATCATTTATATAATTAACGCAAAAATGTATTAAAAAATTATAGTCATTCACAAAACCATCAAAGTTTATATACCTTTTAATATACATTGAATCATGGAGAATAACCACTTTTTCGCAAAAATTTGTCCTTAGGTAATAATAGTATGGTAAAAATTCACCTCTTTTAGGGAACTCGCTTTCGATAATCATAGTATTATTTAATACTTCATTTGTTACAAATTGTTTGTTACTATTATCATCTATAATAAGAATCCTATTATTAGGATAAAACATTCTTATACATCTAAAACACTCTTTCCAATATTCATTTGTAATAGTATTATTAACATTTCTCAAAATAATAAATCCTAATTTATTTGTATTTTTAATAGTTTCATTTTCTAATACAATAGTTGGATCTTTATTAACATCCACATCTTTAACATCTACATTATCAGTAGGTTTCCATACAATATCGTGGTTTATGGTAGCTGCTATAGGTAAATTTTGTATAATATCCGTAGGTGCTATAAAATTATTTTTATTAATAATTTCTTGTTTTTTTAAAGATGGATATAATGGTATTTTTAATTTTTTTGAATATTGATATTTTGCGGAGTTTATTTTAGAGATTAACATTTTTTAATCTATACAAATATTTTTTATTTCTAAATATATATTAATACGATTATATGAATTCAATTATATTTTATTCTATTTTATTATTCATCCTAATTTCTATATTTATGCCATCAATTTATAATTATGCGTATAGTTCTTTTGTTGGAAGATTTTTATTAATCATTTTAATTTTATACTTCTCCAAGCAAAATATATTTTTGGGGCTTATTTTTGTAACAATTGTAATTACTTGTTCATATCCCTTATATGAAGGATTCAATGTGGGTAAAATAAGTATAGTAACTGATCACCCAAGACCTGTTAATGTAAATAATAAAAATGATATATTTAATTATTATAATAACTTTTATTGTGACGCAAGTAAAGTTCAAGAATGGAGTTCAATAATAAATGATACTAAAAAAAAGTATACAGCCGACGAAGTTTATTTAGCAAATTATAACTTAACTAAGTATAATCAATTATGTATGAATAATGGTATGTATGACTCTAATGTTAATCAGATACTGGATGATCGTAAACCCAAAGGAGTAGGAGGATTTTTTGAATCTTTATATTCTGGTTTTGTAAATTTTGGTTCTAATGCCTTTGGACAAGGTAACGTCGTGGGTGATAATAGTGCCCCCAACGGTTGTTCATATAAAGGAGAAAATGATAGATTTGTATATTACAGACCAGATTGTTTGCTTGAAAATAACAATAATTTTATGTGTAATAATATATCTTCTGGTAGTGCGGTCTATCAATCAGCAAAAAACGTAGCAAATGATATTAACTTATCTAATACTTCACAACAAAACGCACAATATATTATAAATACTCAAAAATGGGTTTGTTAATAAATATTTTGTTATAAAATTGTGAAAATATTATATATTTTTATATTATATACAATAACACATATAATATACAAAACAATATGATGAATATATTAAATGATGCTGTAAATTCATTAAATTCAAGCACGTTTTTTGCGGGTATTATGATGATATGTTTAAATATAGGTTCTCGTTATATTCAAATTAATTTAGATGAATCTACAGAATCTTATATTAAATATGCTTTAACCAAAGAAATTCTTGTATTTACAATATCGTGGATGGCAACAAGAAATATTTATATGGCCCTTATGTTAACGGCTGTGTTTGTTATTTTAGCTGACTATATTTTAAATGAAAAGAGCAAATATTGTCTTTTGCCAAAGAGTTTTATAAAAACGCGTCAAGCTAGTGAGTTGTTACAAAATAAAATAATAACAGATAAAGAAATAAATGACGCATCTGAGCTATTAGAAAAAGCTAAAATACAAAAAATGAAAATGAATCAACTCAACTATTTAGATGTTTACAATTCAAATAAGTTTTAATTAAAATTAAATAAGTATATAGAGTTATAATATATATTATTCATTCAAAATAATTAAATGAATAATATATATATTATTATTATTATTGGTAATATATAATATGGACGATACAGAACCAAAGACAAAAGGACAACAAGAAGAAAAAAAAGAAAAAGATGCCATAGAAAAATACAATGTCGGAACACTAAAAATGTATATATCACCGGAAATAATAGAAACAAATAAGAGCGGAGATTTCAAAAAAAGAAAACTATCAAAAATGTATTACCTAAGAAAATATACGAGAACGCCAAGTGAGTTACAACAAACACAGAAAATAAGTGCTCCGGCAGAACCGGTTGCTGCTCCTGCCGGACCGGTTGTTGCTCCTGCCGGACCACCGCCTGGTATTGTTCCACCATTAAACCAAAATTTAGTTCCAAAAGTTGGTGGATTATTTTCTACAAATAACTTTGACAGTGATAATAGTCCTACTGCGGTTAATAGTCCAACTGTTGTTAATAGGCCATCAGGTATGTCACAATATAATAATAATTCAAGTGGTTATTCTAATGAAAGTATTGCCAATAAACCAAATTTTGATTCAGAACCATATATATCGTCATTGATAAAATTTACAACTGCTGGATTTCCACCAAACTCTACCGTAAAAAGTCGTGTTGACACATTTTTTAATATTAAATTATTCAGAGCATATTTAAAAAAATTAGGAGAACCTATTACGTTATTTGATAAAAATAATAAAACTATTAGCCCAAATAATATTATCCCAGGTCTATCACCTACTAACAGTTCTTCATCATCTATATTAAATGAAAAAAAAAGAATAGAGGATAGTAATAAAAATGTAATCCAAATAAAATCACAAAATGAAGAAGAATTGGTAGGATCAGTATATGCGTTTCTTTTTACTAAACCATCTGATCAAGAGAAAAGACAACAATCGGACTTATCTAAATCAAGAACACTAAAACCAAGTTTACTTATGATTAAAGATGGCGATGAATACAGCTTATTGGGTGCTAAGATTGATAACGTTGAAAAACAAATAAATGCTATGGGTGCTTCAATTGTAACAAATCAAATATCTAAAATAACACCTGAAAGAAAGATTTATAAAACAATTGAAGATGAATTTACAAAAAAAACAGGAACTACATTTCCTGGAACATCATCAGATACAAGAAGAACATTATTATATACGCCTGTTAATGTTGTAACTAATCCTTCTATTGATACAAAAATAAATGATTTAAAAGCAATAATAAATACAGGTCAAGTTGATTTGAGTAAAATGAATTCTATAGTCCAAAGCTCAAAAAGTAGGACATCATTTGGTTCAGGTGATATAGTTCTTGTTCCAATTTTAGATATATATAATGTTGTAACCGGAAGAGTATCGGCGAGTCAACTAGAAGGTAAAATTTCTATAAATGATAGACAAAAAACTATTCTTAAATTGACAATAGAGATTCTTCAGAAACAAAATATTTTACCAACACTAACAGGTGAATCAAAACAAACAGAAAATATCATGACGGAAAGCGAAAGAGCCGAGGGTCTTGAGAAACTATCAGCCGTATCTATAAGTGAACTAAATTCTACAGTAGTTCATAATATAAAATTTATACTAAATGTAATTTTCTCAAATAAAACAACATTTGTTTACAACAACGGTATAGACTATATAATCGATTATGTTGATTGGAATAACTCATTCAAACAATTGAAAGATATAGCAATTCAAAAAAATATGAAAGTTGGTTATTATATTGAAATAGAGTTATTCCTTGAAAAATTAGAAAAAGGTAAGCTTCCAATTGACAGAGGAGACACACTTTTAGGATCATGTACTTTAAAAAGAGCAAGAATAAGCAGTAGTTGGAAGAGAGATTTTTTAGACCAAGATTGGGGAAGAGTAGCTAAAAAAATAAAAGACGCATTCAATCCTGGTCCTGAATCCGACGTATCTATTGCCAGTGCTATTGCTGGAATAATTCCAAATGCTATAAAAAAAACATTAATGGGTTCATCAAGAGAGGTAATGCCACGTTTAAATGCCGGAGTAAATCAAATATCTTTTGTTCAGTATACATTCTTAGGACAAGATGAATTAATTGAAGGATTTAAATTAGTAGATAATTCATATGCCGGTGTTTCTTGGAAAAATAATCAGTCTTGGGAAAAAAGAAAAGAGCGTTTATTTGAAGCAATGGATAACTGTGATGCTGACGTATATTGTTTTCAAAATATCCAATGTTCTATTAACGCATATAATAATATTGTTAGTAAACTTCCCACAAATAAACAAAACTTACTTAAATCGACTGCTCAAATTGATCAGACACTAAGAATAAATATATATAAAAACGATATAGTTATACAGTTATTATCAGATACTACAGATCCTACAAACCATGTAGCACAAATATATAAAAAATATAAGGACTATTACCATTTTGTTTATTTTTTTGAGCAGAAATGTATGATATTACCTTATACTTCACCAAACCAAGAATGTATTTTAGAGTCAGATACAAATTTTCCGAATAAAAATCATCCAACAGCACTAGGTAATTTAACAATGATTAGAAAGCTAAAATTTGAAATAAACGAAATTTTTGATATAAGAATGGCTCCAATTTTATATTTTAGAAGAAAACGTAGAAACGGATTATTAGATAGCAACGCTTTTAAACCTCTTTGGGATAGTGACAAATCATTTGCTTCTATAACATATTGTTCTTATATAGGAAAAGGCGCATCTATTGTAGCACAACCGATCGGTTCATCACCAGGAAGTGTAGGCGTAATAACTAAACCTAAATTACCAGGTATGTCAGATTTTAAAGTCAAAGATAGTTTATTAGACTCAAAACTAGAAGAACAACTAGCACGTGCTGATAGTAAGAATGATGGTTCATTTGAACCTGATGAACAGGCACCAGGTAGTCAAGTTAGCGATGATGGCGAAGAAGATGGACAAGAAGATGGCGAAGGCGAAGAAATAGTTAGCGATGATAACGATGATGGACAAGAAGATGGCGAAAGCGAAGAAATAGTTAGCGTTGGCGGACAAGACGGTGGAGGGGATAATGAATGGTATGAAAAAGATAATACAGAAGATAAAGATTATGGAAATCTTTTAGGAATATCTGGTAATCAAAAGATTACACCTACCCCCCCCAAAGTGAAAGAATGTGAAAAATATTTTGATGTTAGATATATTCCAATTGGACAAATTTTTGGAGTTATAAATGTATCATTGGATGCTGAAAATACTGCCAAGGCTGCCGAAGAAGCATGGAAGGCAGTAAATTCAAAAAATAAACCATCTAAATCTTCTACTACTACTACGTCAAGTGATAACAGTCCATTATCAAAAGAAGAAATTGAAGTATTTCTCATTACTGCTCTTATTTATAGGTTCCGAACTAGATATCTACTATCAGGTGCTACAGATATGATACCTGTTTTTTTAACTGGTAAATTTAATTTCTACAATGTAGATGAATCATTTGCTAAAAAATTACTTGAATTAAAAAGTGGTGATTTTAAAAAATATAAAAAAAGTGCTGAAGATGATTTAGGTCCATATTATGATAAAGTAATTAAATTTATTGAGGATAGCACTATTTTAGACTATTTATATGGTGGTCGTTCAAGGGTAAGTAGATTTAGATCAGTTTTTGTTCCAAGTTCTAGAGCACTTTTAGAAGGACATATATTTCCTTTTTCGAGAGATGATGAAAGCTTTGAAAAAAAAAGAGGGAATCAAATTATTTTCAAGTCAAGAAGGTTAGAATTTTGTCCAGATGATATTATAGAAGGTATTGATCCGATAGATCATAATGATAATTTTCCTGATTTTCCAGATGATATAAATCCTTCAAATAGTAATGCTATTGGCGGTATTTTTAATATAACAACACATACGGTTAATCAACATATATCAACCGTTAACGCCGAACTTAAAATGAAAAAAGAAGCGGAAACCAATCAAGATATAGGTAATTTAGTAGATAGTATTGAGAATGATGATGCTAGCAGTAATGCTGGAAGTGATGCTGGAAGTGATGCTGGAAGTGATGCTGGAAGTGATGCTGGAAGTGATGCTGGCAGTGATGCTGGCAGTGAAGCTGGAAGTGATGCTGGAAGTGATGTGAGTAGTGTGGGTAGTATGAGTGATGGTGATTTTTCAAAGACTACATCAAGTGATGGTAAACCTGAAAAAATTATCCCTGATGTAATAAAAGTTATGACTGATACAACATACAGTAAAGAAAAATCATTTTTTGAATCCCCTTATCCTAAAGTAGTAGATATATGTGAATCGGGTAAATCGGATGATACATATTTAACAAAAATACCAATGAGTCAATGGACAACTGAGTCTAACCAATTGAATGTATACTCAGATCATTCGCCAATTATGTTTTCAATAGATAGTGTTTCGGATCCTACAACTGGAAAACATAGCTGTGGGAATGCTTCTACTGGAGGAGTAACACAAGTAGGTGGCAGTATAAAAGAAATGGAAGGCGGTGGGTTAAATGATATAAAGTTGATAACTTGGAATATTGCGAATAAATGTTTTAAAACTCCAACTTATTATAGTCATAAATTTGTATGTGACTCATCAAAAACAGTGTGTGAAGAAACGGATGATCAATATAGAAAACGTCTAACAAATATAGCTACCGCGATTGATAATATGATGAATAAGGATTACAAATATACACTAATTCAAGAAGGACCCTTTATTTCTAACGATCCTATTACCAAAGCTCATATAAGTAATTTTATAAATAATATAAACTCAAAAAATACAACTGTTCGTCCAGCAACTATTAACAGTGGTAGCAATATATTTTATTCGCAATTTTATCTAGTAACTAAAAAAACTGATACAGATATTTATGAAAATGCAGGTTTAATAACTCTTGGTAGTTCAGGCAAACAGTTGTTTTCTGGGTTCGCTAAAAATATTTTAAATGACATATTGTCAAGAATAAAAGTTCAAAATTATTCAAAAAAGGACATAGCAGTTGACTTTTCAAAGATTTGGTTTTTTATAAACCAAACAAAAAAAATAATACTTATTCCTGTTCATTTTCCTTTACCTTCTAAGGAATCTCCTATAAAAACCATGTCGCAGAGGCAACGACAAATATATAGTTTTATGAATGCTATTGTAACAACGATTAGAAAAAGTTCAGACTCAAAAATAACACAATATAAAGATTATGATATCGTATTTTCTGGTGACTTTAATATTAATATACTTCAAAAATTTCCTTCCATCGTGATGCCTACATTTTTGAAATGCTCTGGTGTGTTGGGTCAGGAAACAATAATATACACAAATAAAGATAATGCTCCATCATCATTTGGGGGGAACAATAATGGAGAATTTAATCCAACGAATATCGATTTCGCCGTTTATTATCCAAAAGTTACATTGAAAGTGACTTCTAAACCCACAGTAGTAGCATCAAAGCCGCCAGCAGCAGCACCAAAGCCATCAGCCGTAGCAGCACCAAAGCCACCAGCAGCAGCAGCATCAGCATCAGCACCAAAGCCATCAGCCGTAGCAGCACCAAAGCCACCAGCAGCAGCAGCATCAGCATCAGCACCAAAGCCATCAGCAGCAGCACCAAAGCCACCAGCAGCAGCAGCATCAGCATCAGCACCAAAGCCACCAGCCGTAGCACCAGCATCCAAAATTGATAATATTTCATACAAGATAGAACAAGACATTTTTAATTCAAATCCTGATTCAAGTAAAGTTAGTATGTTAAAAAAGAATGTATCAATTATTGGGACAAATTATACAACCTCATATTCGGATATAGGTAGTGGTATAATGCCTCCTGGATCAGCGTCATCGATTAATATAAGTGGAATGCCTATTTATAATATAGAGTATACTCCATCAACATCAACATCTAAAACTTTATCTGACGCAAATATATCATCATGTGTTAGTTATATGATTCAAGCTTCTCCCGCACAAGGAGGAACAGGTGGATTAATAACGTCTGATACTGTAGCCAATTCAATAATGAATTCGCTCATTTTAGCAGCTCAAAATGGTGCTAAAAATGTAATTATTCCATTTATAGGGGGTGGTGTATTTTTAAGCAATTTACAAAAACAGTTGGGAGCTGGGTATTCATTGGCTGAACACGCAAAAATATTAGTAAAAGGTGTGACAAAATATTTTGATTTTGTTTCTACGCCCGAAGCAGTGCTACTTAAAATAAATCCCAACTCAATTGAAACCATATTATTTTGCCCATTTAATACTCCAAATGACGAGAAAACGCCGTTAGATGCCGCTATAAACGCAAAGAGTTCGGTATTTGCTGGAAAATGTAAGGTAACCACAACAAACGGAAGTATAAATATAATAAAAGCAACGATTGATCAATGTAATAGTGGTATGAAAAATATTGCTATAGTGAATGCGGCGAATGTAGAGCTAAAATTTGGAACAGGGATTGCTAGTATGTGTTATGCTGCCATTAATAATGACAGTAAGAAGCAGATAGAGTTAACTAATATTAGGAAACAATTTGTTACTGCTTATAAAAATTATATAGCAGGTAAAAAAACGTCGCCTGGACCATCGCCAGTGGCGTCGCCCCCTGCTTCGCCTAGTAAAGTTACGACACCTGCATCGCCTAGTAAAGTTACGCCCCCTGCTTCGCCTAGTAAAGTTACGACATCATCGAAGCTAACGGCGGCACCAGCGAAGCCCCCTGTAGCGGCACCAGCGAAGCTAACGGCGGCACCAGCGAAGCCCTCAGCAGCGGCATCGAAGCCACCAGCACCAACATCACCTAGTAAGCCCATCGGAGAAGTAACATATGGTCCAAGAGCCACAATTGTTAATTTTAGAAATGCACAAGATGGTAATAAAGACTTTAAGCGTAATGATCAACCTCCTTTTAGTTATGACGATGCTTTAAATGAAATAAAAGCTGGTAAAAAAAACGGACACTGGATATGGTATATAATACCATCTGATATATACGAAGACTCGTCGCCAACATCAGTATTTTATGGTATTGGACCAAATGCTAACAAAATAGCACAAAAGAAAAAAGTGGCGATTTTAAGCGTAGAAGATTATTTAAATGAGCCAACATTAAGTAAACGTTATATAGAAATAATAACAGAAATTGGTAAAAAATTATTTGATAAGATTATAGAATATAAAGGACCGAGCGATACAAGACCACGAGCCTTCCTTACTAATTTATTAAGTAGTATCGACTATAAAAAATTAATAAGTTCTCTTACTGTATTTTATCCCGCTCTTCTTAAAAAAAACATAAGTAATGCGATAATAGATAATTTATATAATATTTTAATTAATAAAGGAGGGAAAGTCGCACCACCAGCAGCAATCGCACCAAAGCCCCCGGCAGCTGCTGCTCAAAAATATTTATCTGTGCCTTTACTGAACGAAGCAGGAAGTTTTTGTTATCTTAATGCGGCGCTTCAGTTATTAATTTCAATTGACTCTGTAAGGACTTTTGCTGAACAAATACTTACTAATCCCGTCTTGGATAAAACTATATCAGATTATAATTCCGATCAAAATAATATAGGAGACAATTGTGATGATAAAACTTGTAAAAATAGAATCATAAGTTCATATTTGATATTACATAGTATGTATGAGCAAATTATAAAAGCCAATTATGCACCACAAAATTATGGTAAATATAAAAATAATATAGTTAGGTCCATTCAAGGGTTTGATTTCGGTCAACAAGACTCGCAAGAAGTTTTAAATGGTATAATTGAATCTTTAAAAAAAATAACTACTATTCGAGATAGTATATGCTTTAATTCATATTTAGTTGTATTATGTAAAGGAATTGGTATTCGTGATAGTTATGGGAATTATGAGAAGACTACTAGAGAAGCGATTACAAATTATAATATTATAGATAGAACTGATATACTATATATAAATGAAAATTCATCGCCAGCTTTGAGAAAAGATTCAATATTGAAGTTGGGTATAAGCGAAGGGTACACCACTATAAATCAATGTATTTCAGGATATTTTCTTGAAGAACCCTTTGGTGGAGGAGGTCCAGATGTTGAAATCCCATCAACACTAACAGCGGTATGTTCGGCAAATAACATAAGACAAAAGCAACAAATATTTATTAATAAATCACAAAATTATTTAATTATTCAGTTAAAAAGAATGTCAAAAGAACTTCAATATATAAAAAAAAATATCAATGTTACTGATAATAATGAAGAAATAACTATAACCCAAAATGGTCAACAAATAAAGTTTAAATTAAGAGGCGTTGTATGTAAATCAGGGTCACTTAGTGGAGGGCATTATATATATGTATCTATGGAAAATGGTAAAAGAATAATTTATAATGACTCAGACCCAATAACCGAAGGCAATACTAAAACCAAGTTTGATTCCGAAACCGGTATTATAAATATAATGAATACTAGAGGATATTTATTTTTATATAAGAGAGTCGTTTCTGTAGGCGCAGCATTAGCACCACACGGTGGTAACATAACTAAAAAAAATAATAGATCTTCAATATTCAATATAAACAATAAAACAAGAAAGACTAATAATCAAAATAACAAAAGCCCGAAAAATAAAAATAAAAATAAAAAGAAAACTCAACACTTTAAAATAGTGAGAAATGGTAATAATACAAGAAAGAAGTCAAAACAATAAACGCTTTATCGTATATTTAATATCCTGTAATCGATATTAAATACACATGAGTATAAAAGTATATATAAAATCATTAAATATAAGCATTAAATATAAGCATTAAATATAAGCATTAAATATAATCATCAACATCATCTCCAAATAATTCTTTAAAAGCAATCATCATTTGCTCAAGATATGACAATTTTTTACATAAAGAATTACAAACATTTTCTGAAATAGCAATTGCTAACTCAACACGACAGAAAAACTTGGAAAATTTCATATTTTCCTTCTTTAATATTTTATTAATTTCGTATATTTCTTCGCCTCCAAAAAACTTATTATCTACACTTAATACTCTGCTACATAACTGATCTATTTCATTAATAACAGCTTCTTTTTGCTCATCATTACACGTCTGATATTCATTACAAATTTTTTCCGATAAATGTTCAACAATAAACTGCGCCAAGTCGCGATAATTTTTACTTACAAGAACTTTAAAAAACATAAAAAATGTGTTTTGTTCCTCACGAGTCATTCTGCCAATAATTCCATAATCAATAATACCAATTCTAAGCTTTGGAGGCGTGTCAGCATTAGCCTGATCTTTTATAAAAATAACATTCCCGGAATGTAAGTCAGCGTGGTAAATAGCGTCATAGAAAACACATTTCAAATTATATCGTGACAATATTCTAGAGTATTCATCTTTATCATCGGCATCTATGTGTTCAATTCGCTTTCCTTCAATAAAATCCATTACAATTACCTCTGGATTTTTGTCTGTAAAATAAGAATACACTTTTGGTATACAAATATTTCCAACATCTTTAAACTTATCATAAAATATCTGGTTATTTTTCACCTCATTTGAAAAGTTCAACTGATTCAACATAATTTGGTAATTTTCATCAAACAAATCATTAATATTTAAATCGCACAAGTATGGTAAATGTTTTGTAATATTAATTAAAATACGCAATTCTTCCATAGACCTCATGAATTTAGATTCAATGTTTTGACGACGATACTTGATAATAACACGTTTTCCATTTAAACTCCCATTATATACAAGAGCAATATTACCAGACTTAATAGGTTCTTCTCCGTCTATAATAAGTTCATCGCCATTTGCTCTCGCAATATTTATCAAGTCATATAATCCATTATAATCTATTTCTGTTTTATCATATGTCACCTTATCTGTATATTGTATAAAATAATTAAACAGATCTTTATCCATGATATTATTATTATTGGCAAATGCCTGGAATATTTTTATAAAGAATATATTTTTTTCAGATAGTTTTGTAGTAATATTTTTTATCATATAATTATAATTTTCTGGAGTTTTCTTGGAACATTTATAGATTATAAAATATTTTAAATATATACCTACACAACTAGATAAAAACCACGAATTAGATAGACTTTTCATAATAGATGGTTTTAATTGTTTAATCACATTTAAAACTTTATACCATACATTTTTGTATTTATTTGAAACAGGTTCTGATGTATGTTCTTTTACAGAAGAGTCATCAATTTCATTAGTATTGTCATCAATATCATTAGTATCATTATCAACAACGCTTGACAATTCCGTTTCTATATTCTCACTATTCTCACTATTATCACTATTATTGTCACTATTATTGTTAGTTAATACTCGTTTATACATGATGGTATTTATGTTTGATACAATGTAATATATAAAGGAAAAACCTTTATATATTTTATATTTTATATTTTATATTTTATACTTTCAGCGGCAATACAAATAAACTATAACTTTAATGGTTGATTGCTTCAATAAATTTTTTCAAGTTTAAAAACATCTTTTTCATAATAAGTCCTAAAATATTTTCCATATAAATCGGTAAACTGTGTGCTAATTCTAGTTTGAAAACATAATTTATATTCACTTTATGATTAGATTCAAAATTTACAACCATTGTAGAAATTCGCGTCGTTACTTTTTCATAGTTAATCAATTCATCGGAGTATGGATAATCAATATCACAACCAGTGTATATTTTCTTACCATTTTCAATGACCTCGGTTGCTCTAATATACATATACTTAGGCTTGATCCCTAGTTCTTTTCCAAATGGCTTAAAAATAAATAAAACATCTATTTCACTACTTGATAACCAGTTTTTTATTTCTATTTTTTCAAAATTATCATGATTCAATTCATATAGAATATTATACATGTTTAAATTTATTATTTTATCTAAATTATATTTGGGATTATCCAAATAAAGTTGTAAAGAATATATTTCGCTGTTTTTATCTCTCTTTAAATGAACATTTTCTTTTAAACATACGTTTTTAAAATCACAAATAAAGTTTTCAGTTTTATCATTGTTCTGACTTGGTTTTAAATGACTATTCATCGACGTTGCTAAATTATCTAAATAATATTATAAGTTAAAAATAACTCATTAAATAGTTATAAATGATAATATTATTTCTGTAAAATTAATAATAATATTAGTTTATTATATAATACTATTCATGTCTATGTCTAATAAAAATAAGACGCTAAAAATAAAAAAATATAAAAAACAAACAAGAAAATTCCCATCAAGAATTCGTTTATATTCCACACCTCGTATCGCGCAAAAAATGGCGTATAAATATTTAGGAAAGACAGCAAAACTATACCCAGCAAGTAATCCTGAAAAAAAATACAAAATTTTTGATCCAAAAAACAATAAATGGGTAAATTTCGGGCAAATGGGGTATGAAGACTATACTAAACATCATGATAAAAATCGTCGCAAAAATTATCTTACACGGACTAAATTTATGCGTGGCGATTGGAAAAATAACAAGTATTCGGCAAATAATTTAAGTAGAAATATTTTATGGTGAATGATACCATCTACCTCCTCCTCCTTACGACTATATATCAAATATTTTATCTATATTCGTAATAAGATTTACTTTATCTAATACCGATTCTCGGTTTATCTTATATTCATTCATATAATATGTGGGGTTTCGTAATACGCGGTGTATTAATATTATATCTGAATTAATATTACCACTTAGACGTATCGCATGTTTTGGGAAATATTCATCCACTTTTTTACACCCCCAGTATATCGGGATTGTATTATAAATAAGAGGGTTAATTAGTTTTTCCGTGAAGTAATGATCGTGGGTTGTATTTTCAATAACAATTGTAAAAGCATATTCTTTACACATTTCTCCCATTGAATTAAAATTACCTTTTATGTATTTACTATTTGCGCCGTTGCCGCTACTTCCACCCATAACAATAAGATTTTTCTTCTTATACTCATCAGCTCCATTACCCCATATATCAATGGGTAAATTGTATTTCAAAATATGTGACACAAGAGCGTGTCTGTAAATATGACCAACCGTATTCTTCTTATAGGATACCATTATTGACATTAACTTTGGTTTTTGATGGGAAGGAATCAATGTAGTTATTGGTGGCGGTGGATCGTGAAATAAAAATCCATGATGTCCAATAAATGTTGTCACTGGTAAATTACCAACACTTCCAATAAAATACTTACCAATATGACGAATAGCATATTCTATAAAATTATTATTATTTAATGCTAAAAATGAATTATCAGGTGGTTCTTGAGCTAAACCAACAACATTTTCTTTATCCACTTGTAAGTTCGGTGGAACCGGACAGTTCAATAAAATAGCGTGTGTATATGTCTCCGTAGTAGTGAAATATATTTTTTTATATTTCCCATAATATTCAATTGGTTTATACAGTCCAATTTTTTCATATTCCTGTTTACAATGCCCCGAGACACAATAGTCGCTAAAAAATTTTATTCTAACATATTTTTTCTTTAAGGCTTCAACTATCTTTTTAAATTCATCTGTTTCATAACATTTGTTATATTTTTCTAATGATAAGGGGGACATATGTTTTACAGTTATATCTGATATATTATATAAAACACCTTGTTGAATCGCAAGTTGTAGCCATAAAGCATTTAATTCATATCCTTCGCATGCTACTAACTCTGATTGTTCCAAATTTTTTAACACTCCGCGTTTAAAAATAACTGTAGAATTAATAAAAGGGTTTATCTTAAATAAATTATAGTTATATAGTCCATCAAGGGGTATACTTGATACTTCCTCGTTATATATGCTTTTACTACCAAGAACTTCTATTCTTTTAAATTCGGCGAGTTTTGATGCCTGTATTTCTAATTTATTTGGGGACCAGATATCCATCGTGTCTAATAAAGCTATATAATCATAAATACATTTTTCACTAACTACTCTTTCAAGAGCATCCGCATATTTATTAGTTTCCGGATATTTTATAACTATAATTTTATATTCATCTTTTTCTAACTCTTGATTACACTGTTCCTCGAATATAGAATTATATTTTGTCTCATATTTTTTAACTTCATCTAATACTTCATTTAATGATTTATCTGAAAGATCATTATCATTATCATTTAATATGTTACCATATCCATATAGAACTATTCTAAGTTCCCATTTCTTATATGTTTGTTTCACAACGGAAGATATAGATTCTTCTATGTTTTTATAATTATCACCATCTTTTGTCCACTCTATTACGTTAATCAATGCTACTATTGAAATCATTTCTGGGGTAGTTATTATTAATAGTTGTATATTAATAATAACATTTATATTTATTATCTTTATTGTTGTTAAATTATTAAATATCCAAGCTAATTGTATTTTTCTCGGATTTGGGTTTACGTTTTGTTCTACTAGGCATATTATCATTTTGAAGATCTTTTAATTCGGTAATACTAATCGTGCTACCTTTATCCTCCGACGCATTGTTAGCAGCCGATGTCGACGTAGAAGAGTTGCCATTATTTGAAGTAACATTTACTGTTTTAGTTTTCAGACCAGATAGAATATTGCTAATATCAGATGGACCCTTCATCTCAGGTCTCGGATTTTGAGGAAGAGGAGGTGGGGCACCACGGGATGGTGTTTTACTTTGAAATGGGTTTATATAACTATCAGAAAGATTTACGCCATCATTTGAATTACCCCTTCCGAAGTTAAGATCGGGGCGATTTGAGATATCACCTTCGCGTCTAGGAGGCGGAATAGAATTGGGACCTTTTGTGGCAACGGGAGGAGGAGGAGGACGCTGTGTGTTAAAATTACTAGACATTTGGGGACCACCACCACCACCACCACCGCCTCCGCCCATCATATCACCCATAAAGTTCCCAAAATTGGGTGCTGATTGTGACATTGTATTAACGGCTGCTTGTGTAAACTGTTTCATAAGCTCAGGGTTTTGCCTCATAATATCGTCCATACCAGGCATAGCGGACTTAAACATAGTGTTTGTCATATGAAGCATAATAGCGCTTCCACCAAGTTGAAAAAGCAGCTTCAACTCTGGTGCCATTTTTGCCTTGGATTTATATTTCTCATGTAACTCAGCAAAAATCTCATCATAGTCGTCTACATTTTCATTAATCTGTTCAGACCATCCATCCAACTTCAAATCAAAAGGATCAAATTTATTATTTAAAAATTCAATACCTGTAATTGCCGTCATAAGCAATTTTTGCTGGAATTTAATACTGTTTTTCTTTTCTCTTTCTTCTACGTGTGTTTCATATTCACCTTTCATTTCAAGTAAAGAAGACTCCATGGTATACTTTTTTGTAAGACGAATACCCTTTGTCTCAAGTTCTTCTAATTTTTGAAGTATTTTGAATTTCTCGCGTAGAAGCTCCTCTTTGCTCATTTGCGGAGTAGTATCAACAGGAGCATCAGGGTTCATAGGAACATTGCTAAACTTTCCAAACCCATCCCACGTTTTTTTGTCAGTATCGGTATTCGCTGTAGAAGCACCAATTCCTATATTACCAGTATTTGACCCACTAACATTACCATATCTAGGTTCTGAAAATCCACCATCACTGGCGTCATCGCCACCTCCACTACCACCATAACTGTTGAGTTTTATTGAACCACTGCTAAAAAGATCGGATTTAAAATTAGATGAAATTTTATTAGAACCTATAGAATCTGTCAAATCATTCAGTTCATTTTCAATATCATTTAAATCGTCTAAGTCAATATTCATATCACCACTCTTATTACTACCTCCACCATTTTTTAATTTATCATTCATTAACAATTCTAAACCTCCGCCAAAATTCACTGATTTTTTATTGCTACTTCCACCACCGCGTCCACTATCCATAAAATTATTATCAAGTTCTGATAAATTTCCGATATCAATGATCTCTGCCATATTTGTATTATTAATAAATTAGAACTTTAATTTTAAGTTTGTGCGCATTATAATATATATATTGTTCCATAATCCTATTATTAAAATATTACAAATATATTATAATAATAGTTACAATCAAAAAATAACATATTTTATGATGAAATGTCAATGCTACTATCTAGTTCTTGATGAATTGTTATCATCTTTTTTAAAGTAAGATAGTATACCCCTTGTAGAAAACAATCCGCCAAATCATCTTTCTTTTTATTTTTATCTAAATATCCCTTATATTCATTTAATTGCGGCAATGTTTCTAAAAGATCCTTTGTTACTTCAACACTTTCAACTTTTCTTTCGGTATATGTAGTTTTTTTCTTTGTCATAAACATTTTTAATTTATTTGCTGCTGAAATAAATTCTATATGTGGTGTATATTTCATTATAAAGTATTGTGCTATCATGCCCTGAAGTGTCTTCATTCTACTTGCTATTGTGCTTATTTGATTTTCAATTATTACAATATCTATTTTATATTTATTATCAGTAGGTAATGAGTGAGCCAGCCCTCCCAAATCATCGTCCTTATAATTATAAGGAACTACAAATTTATCTAATTCTGCCATCATATTTTTACCAAGTGTTACTAAATCCATGTCTGTTGCTCGCACATTTTCTATATGATCAAGGTAATTATTACATAATTCGTGCTTTATCATATCTATCATCTTATCTTTGGAATTTTTTTGGCGGGGTGTTGGTTGTCCTAAATTATCAACATCTTTTATTTGATATTTGTCAATAATTGCTTGTATATCTGCTAATTTACCCTTTCGTATTTTTTTAATATCTAAATCACTAGGGGGTATTTTCAAGTTTGATTTCTTGGCGTGTTTTTTACAATAATATTCTATATTTACGGTTTCGGTTTCAGTCTCGGTTTCATGGTCTACGTCTACGTCTACGTCTACGTCTACGTCTACGTCTACGTCTACGTCTAGAACTACATTTATACCTTCGACATCGGCTTTTGTTGCTTTACAATATTTTGCTTCATTTATACAAGATTCATCCCCTCCTAAATCTCCATTATTACATTTTCTAACTACAGGTGTACATAAATTAATTACATCCCATTTGATCACTTTATAGTCGTGGCAATTTTCTCCTACTCGAAATAAACAATATGCTAAATTTTTCATACCCACATCAAAGCTCAATACATGTGGCATTATATATAAGATTTATAATAATAATATTAAAACTAATATTGAAACTAATATTGATATGATAATATTAGTATCAATCTCACGCTTTAAATTTGTTTATCACTTTTTTATATATTTTGATTTGGGAACACGCCTGGTTCCATGTGAATGTTTATGTGTTGCGCGCAATGCCATTTTATATGCTTTGCTTGTATTATGGTTACACCCTTTATCTAAAATATTAAAATCAACAGCCGCAGCTTTACCACCCGTTATAGAACTTGCTAGTCGTGCTCTACCCCAAGATTGCGCTGTCTGATTTGGCCTACTTCCTGACGAATAATATGCGCCTTCGCCTTTTTTTTCTATTGCTCTTAACGCAGCAATACTACATCCTGTTTTTTTTGCTAAATCTTTGGAGGCAAAAATATTTTCAATGGCATAAATGCGTCTAGCTCGCATAATATGATTTGAAACTTTATGAGGATATGACGCAACGCGTTTTCGCGTATAATACTTTTTCTGGGTATATAATTTTCTTGATTTGTCCAGCTGTTTTTTCTCGTATGCGGTATCACGTCGAGATAATTTTTTTGGCAAATATTTTAATGCGTAATATTTTTTTAATTTCATTTTGCTTTTTGTTTTTATTTAATTATCCTTTGTGAATAATGTATATATTATATAGTATATATTATATAGTATATCTATGATTAAAAATACATATTTTAGATTAATAATCACGTTAGTAATATTAATAGTTATAATATTGGCATCAGAATCGTTTATAAATAAATACGTGTATGAACGCGGTAAACCTATTAACAAAGTTGTAATTCCCGATATTATTCAAGAAAATACGCCAAAAATTCCGTATTTAGATGTTATTAGTGACATATTCATTTGGTTTTCTGGTGTAATTTTTGCGGCAATCTTCTTATTTAATGGACAATATAAATATCTCATATTTTATTTTGTAATATTTTTATTGATGCGCTTAGTAACATATATATATTTTATATCTACGACGTTACCAGATAGTAGTAAGAACTGTGTATTTGGTTCTAATTTTTTCACATCTTCAATGAATATGGGTTCGTGTAATAATCTTGGGATAAGCGGACATTTCATAAACATTGTTTTTCAACTAGGGCTCCTTTATAGGTATTACGGATCGTCGTATTGGTTATTATACATCATAATGTATTTATTAGGATTTGTGTTAATATGTGCTTCAAGAAATCATTACACGATTGACTGCTTAACATCTACGTTTGTTGGTTTGTTTTTCATCTATGAAATAAATAATATACAAAAAGGATTAAATTATATCATCGGTAAAAAATATTTTAACATATAAAAGCAAAATATTATTCATTTGGTAATTTTAAATTTTTTTTGAAAAAAATACAGCATAGTATAATTTGTTGTTTGACCATCCACCGCCTTGGTTGTCCTTGTTTTTGTCTTTGTCTTTGTCTTTGTCTTTTTTTGCTGGTTTAGGCGCACTCTTACCCTTGCTACTTCCAATACTTTTAAGGAATACTTCACTAGCTGTTTTTGCTTCAGGATCAAATAAACTTTGCCACATCCCAAGATTTCCAGCGGCACCGCTTCTTGGACTTATCCTAGAACCATCTGGTTTAACTTCAATAGGCGGAAACATACTCGATACAGTGGACCCGCATACCGATAATACACTAGGATCTTTAGCATCCAGACTAAATACTGCTTGAAGTCTACTAGATGCTTTACCTGGCTGCGTTGAACCAAAGCATACACCACCGCCACCGCATACAGCGCTACCCCATACAGGATCAACATCATCTGTTTCGTGGAATTTTGCTGCCAATGAAAGATAACCACCTGTACAAGATTGAAGCTCTTTGTTAATAGATTTTACTAATGCTAGTGCCCCTTTGCCTTTTTGTTTTACTTCTTCTTCGGCATGCATAATACTTTCTAATAATTTTAATCTTTTACCTGGACTACAATCTTTAAAATAATCCACTTTACCCATTTCAACGCTAAATACACTTTGGGCCTCTACCGCACGAGGATTTGGCATTTTATAACTTATAGCTACTAATTCAAATTTTTTACCAGGTTTTACGGCATCCATAACAGATCCAACAAAACGCGACGCCTTCCCGCAACATAGTTGTTTACGCCTAAAACTTGACTTACAAACTTTAAAAGCTTTTACACTAATAGGTATACCTGATTTTGACAATTCTGCTTCTAAATCATTTTTTGCTGTAGGGGGGGCTTTTAAATACGTTTCATACTGCTCGGCTGTTGGTGTTTTAAGCCACGCAACAAATTTTTCATATTCTTTTCCGGCCCATGTTTTGGCAAGTTTTTTAACACCTCCATCTTTTAGATTAGACTTCTTAGTCTTTGCCTTTGCCTTTGCCTTTGGTGCTTCGGGTTTATTTTTATTTTGTTTACCACCGCCTTTTAATGTTTTTTTTATTTTTCTTGTTTTTGCCATGTTATTATTTTATATATAATTAATTAATATTTAAAATAAAAATGAATATTAAAAATATTTATTTTTAGTCATCGTAATCAACTTAATATATATCATTAAAACCTGCCTATAACATCTAATTCGCTCGAGGAACGCCTTGTAACAAAAACTGCGACTGTGAAATAGAAGGAGCTATCATACGGCTCTGTAATTCGTATCGAGAAAGATACATATTTTTAAGATCACTAGTTTCGTATCCAAATGGCTGACTATTATCAAGTGGAGAGGCAAACACAAATGGCGTATTTAACTGCGACACTGGGTTTTGCGGACCAATATATTGTGGAGGGCATGCGCCACAGTTATTACAAGCGGAAATAGAGTTTGCTTCTATTATTTTAGTGGCATTTGTCTGTAGAAATGTTCTATAGTCCCAATTCGAAGTTATATTATTATTTTCTCGAATTTTTTCATTAATGACAGCACCAGGTTGCCAAGTAGCAAAATTGCGACCATCGTCCATTATAGGCGGAAAGTTAAAATGAATATTATTTGAACCTGCATAACAAGTACCCCAAGACATTTACAATATATGTATTATATATACTAAATCTATATACTAAACCTATATAAAAAATAATATTACCAAAAATAATATTATTTTTACTACTTATATTGTGAAATATACAATAAGCTTGTTAAGAATTATAAATATATATTAATTACTGCTGTAAATTTTTGATAAGTTCCTTCTTAGTAAGTTTGCCGATTGCCGCTTCGCTCATATTCTTTCCTTCAGTGGACAGTTTTTGTTTATAAAGTTGACGAAGAGACTGAACATTCATTCCATTAAAATCGTTGTGTGTATGAGTATCTGATTCTTTGGTTTTAAAAACAGTCTTAATTGTAATTTCTTCGTGTCCGAGGTTTCCTGATTCGTCGCCTACATTGGCATTTATTTTATCTTCAGTATTATCACAATTCTCTAAATAGTCTACTTCAGTTACTGCGCTTGTTACTTCATGACTATTTACTGTATTATCGCGATTGCCATTGCCGTTGCCATTTTCTGAACTGTCTTCATCATCATCATCATCCTCATCGTCATCATCCACCTCATCATCGTCATCATTATCCTCATTATCTTCGTTATCTACATTTTGTGAAGGATACAAAGGGTGACTTAATTCAATTACTTTAATATCAGGGCCGGTTAAGTGTTCAATCGTCTGAGATTCAATATTTCCACCAATGATGATCTTTTTAGTATTGTGATCCTGTTCCTCCTCATATTCTTCTTCTGATTCACTTCCACTATCACTCTCGCTGCTTCCGCTGCTTCCGCTGCTGCTGCTGTCAGTATCGCTATCATCATCGGAAACATCAATTAATTCACCATGATTTACCCGTTTAACTCTTTCATTATCTTGGTTAATATTTGATAATTCTCCATATCCGGGCATTTCACCGGCGTTCATTTCATTTAAATGTTGTAACTGTCCGCGAGGATTATTCATTGACATTATCACACTTTGAAGCACTTTGGCGTGTTCGCGTTGCGTAATTTCCAACACTCTAAATTTGAATCTTATATAATAATATAAAGCAGCTCCTATTATTATTGTAATAAATAAATTAAAAATTGTTTGAGTATTAAAAAGTGCCATCTTTTATTACTATACATAAATAAAAATAAAAATTTTAACGCTTTATTATATTTTATTATTTATATTACAATCAAAATATAAAATATAATACAATATTGAATAACTTGGCATCATATTCTATAGGGTATTAAGTATTTGTTTCGTTTTTTCAATAATTGATTCAGGATATTCTAAATCGTATAATACTTTTATACCACCTTTAATATTTGAAATACCTTTTTTATATTTATACATATAGTCTACATTATAGTCGGATTTAACATTTACTTCCATATGATAATTTTTAACATTTTTATTTGTTTTCAAGTTTTTACATAATTGAATATAGTGCGTGGTAAGCATTAGGTCTACATTTTTCATATTTGAAATATGATCTATGTATCCGTATGCGCTTGCGACTGCTTCATAAGGGTTTGTTCCAGAATATAATTCGTCAAATATACAAAAATGGGTTTTATCTTTTTCTTTCTCTAAACAGTCCAATATTTCTTTACACCGCCTTGACTCTGCCTGAAAAAGACTATCGCGACCAGATGTATCGGGAATATTTAAATAACAATGTAAATAATCATATGGCTTGATTTCGGCCTTTTCATAATATCCATATCCTATCTGCTGAGAGAGTATAATATTCAGTAGAGTAGATTTAATAACAGTAGTCTTGCCAGCAGCATTAGGTCCTGTTATTATTATTTTCTTATCAACAACAACATCATTTTTAACAGGGTTATTATATGGAGGATAATAAATATTTGTGAATTTAGTTACTTTCTTTTTCGGATTAGGGGTGTCGGTCTTGTCAGTCTTGTCGGTCTTGTTTGTTGCGGTAGATATAGCCGATGCTTCTGATTTTGTCGAAGTTGCTGACGTATTTTTAGATTTCTTTTTCTTTTTATTTTTAGATTTAGGACTAGTGTTAGAGCTGGTATCAGGAATTGTATTAGTTTCGGCATCATCATCATCTTCGCCTCTTTCGATATAAACGCACGCATTTATTTTATTAGAGTCAATCAAAGTCTTAATTTCATCTACGTGTTCATAGTAAGCATTAAATCCAAAACTATAATTTACGCACTCTTTGATATCGTTGTCGACAAATAGTTCATAATTTATTTTCATTATTTTACCAATATTCATAAGTTTATTAAATGAAATTTTAAAAGGCCTTATGGAACTAAATGTTTCACATAATGTTTCGAGTTTATTTTTATTTCGCAATAATTCTTTTCTGAAATCGCTATATGTATTTAGATTGCTTGTAATATTTAAAACATGTGACATATTATTTATAGTATAAGTGAAATAGTCGCGAAGAATAAAAATATTCTTATGAATAAGTATCATATTCTTATAAAATCTATAGCACGACATTATATTTTGATATACTTGAATAATATAAAAGACAAAAGACATCAATAAATAGATACGCTTATCCCATGATAAAGTAGAAAAATCCATCAATGAAAACATTTTTCCAATAGGATGAGTCGCAAATATTTTCTTAAGTGTTGTTATATACCCGCTTACGGTGACTTCAATCTTCTGAAATTTTAAAATAAAAAATGGAATGATCATCAAAATAATTGGCGATAAAAGAGAAATAACGGGGGATGACAAGTTGTATATGCTCAATAACTGCATTACCCCTGGTGACTTATTAAGATTTTCTAAAATTGGAACATCGATATAATTAAATCTATGTTTAAAGTTTACATCGCCAGCAATATCAATCCATAGTTTATCTATTTCATCATAAATATCGTGCGGATTTATAACTGTTTCTTTATTATCTACACCGGTTATCATAGTTACAGGCGATTTTAAGTCTCCTCCATACTGATTTTCGTATGATTTATAAAAATTTTGCGAATCTTTCAAAAACTCGGTATTAGTAGTATAGTATTTGCTCCAGTCATTTAAAAATCTTTTACCAAAAATTGATTTTGGTTTTAAAATAGAATAATATAATGAATCTCCTAAAGGATCTTTTGCCTCAATCAATTCTAAATCATTTAAAATATTTTTATTAATTTCACGTTTATTCTCCAGATAGGATATTGGTAACTGAAATGATGTTTTATTATTCGTGAAAGGTTTTTCAGCGTTTGTATTTGTATTAGTATTATTACTTTTCCCACCATTTTCCATATTTTTATTCATTTCTTCCAGCTTTCTTAACTGTTCTTCTTTTAATTCTGTTAAATACTTGGTTAAATCGGCAATCATTTTATTATTTATATGAATAAACATTAATAATAAAATAAAAATACGAATATTATTTATTTTGAATTTACTTTTTAGCTACATTAATCAATCATAATATTAGATGGAAGTTCTTCAATCACAGTATGATAATGCCTCTCAATTTCTTTCATCGTTTTTATATCCCAGCGCGTAACAAAATTAATTGCCGTTCCTTTGCGACCCCAGCGTCCAGACCTCCCAATACGATGGAGATAATTATAGACACACTTGGGTAAATCAAAATTCAAAACAGTTCGCACATTCTGAACATCAATTCCTCTAGAGGTTACATTTGAAGAAATTAGGACGCGATGTTTTCCTGCTTTAAACTCCATATACGCCTCGTCGCGTTTTACTTTATCCATATTACTATGAATACAACATACAGGAAATCCATCATTTATCATTGCTTCAGTTAGATCAATTACGCGTTTAATGCTGTTACAATAAATAATACACTGTGACATCGAAATAATGCTAAAAATATCTTTCAAAGTAGCATATTTTTGGGAGTCGTCATTTAGCGCCACATGATACTGCTTAATTCCCTCCAATGTCAACAACTCAGACTTTACCAATATTCGCACCGGGTTTCTCATGAATTTATCCGTAAGCGCCTGTAACTCGTTTGGCAAAGTAGCGCTAAACAATCCAACCTGGACATTTGAATTCAAAAATTGGAAAATATTGTAAATCTGATCCTTGAAACCAATAGACAACATTTCATCTGCTTCATCAAGAATCAACATATTAATATCTTTGGCAACAATATTGTTACGACGCATCATATCATATACGCGCCCCGGACATCCAATAATTATATGAGGAACTATCGTCTTTAATTGAAAGGCATCTTCGTCTGTAGATGTTCCGCCAATCAAAACATGATAACGAATATCTTTATTGATTACACCAATTCCTGATATAACACCATGAATCTGTTTTGCCAATTCTCTGGTTGGTGCCAAAATCATAGCCTGCGTCTTATTTACTTTTGGATCTATATTCTGTAAAGCCCCGATTGTAAAAACGCCCGTTTTCCCAGTTCCTGACTGAGCTTGAGCAATAATATCGCGTTTGTCAAACATTGTGAGAAGCGCCTTTCTCTGAATTAAACTGGGTGTATCAAAACCATATGCATAAATACCACGCATAATATCCTCATCAATGATGCCCTCGAGGTCTTCCCATTTGTCAAACTCTTTAGGTATATATTCTTCTACATTACCACCTTCTACGTTTGATTCTACTACGACATTAGGAGGAATTTCGGCAGTGTTGACAGGTATCGTCATATTTAAACCTTCGCCTTCGTTTTCTTTGACTCTTGAAATTATTCTATTATTTTTTCTATTATCATATCTAGGGTTATTGTTATTATCACGATTGCTAAACTGCGGGGGGTGACCTTTGTCACTCTCCTCGCCATTTTTATATCTATTATTGTATCTATTGCGATTCGATGGGGGGTATTTTCCGGACATTCTATATTATATATTCAGATACATTTAAGTATTTATCAATTAAACATTTTATATGTAGATTTATAAATATTTATTTGTATTGATTTATTTGGATTGATCTATTTTATTTGTTATATTTGATAGTTCGTGGTCATCTACGTCTTTAAAGTCATACTTTTGAAAATATTTTTTATTTCTAATATTATCATTTATAGCAGCAGTATTATCACCGCGAGTAGCTTTTACTCTCATAAACCAATCTAATGATTGTATTGCGTAATGATTAAGATGGAGAGCTGAATTTTCAATTATATTTTCATTTATTTCGGTGAAAGCATTTATTTCATGTATGTGATTATTTTTTAAAATATATGATGTTAAGTATCTATTATTTAATGTTTCCGAATGATGAATTCCGATTTTTACTAAATATTTTGTTCTAACAATACATTTATTTTCAATATACATTTTATTACCTTTAAAAACAAACGAATAATTATTTTTTTTAGTATCGTTATAAATCAATCTTTTTGTAAAAGTAGAAATTACACTACTTGGTTGTTCTTTCTCAATAGTATCAAAACCGTTTGATCCGAACATTTTCCACGGAATAAATACTTGTGAAAAATTATTATGAACTTTGCTTAAAAAATCTTTAATAGAGTTACAGTATTTTCTACCATATATGAATTCATCTAAGTCGCAGACTATAACCCATTCATAACTTCTACATTTATTTAAAAAATGCTTGTTATATAATTCTGCCTGTGCGTGTTTCTTGGTGTCTTTTACTAAATCTACTTTACCTGCTGTTATATATGGTTCTAAAATGGAATAATATTCATCTGTGCTATTGTTGTCTATAAGAAAAAATTTATCAACTCCTTGATTCAAATAATGTTCTATCCATTCTTTAAGAATATGAGATTCGTTTTTAAAAATCGCTATTAAGCATACCGTTGTTGTTGACATTTTATAAATTTATGTTATATTATTTTTATTGTATTATACTTGTTTTAATATTATATTTGTTTTAATATTATATTTGTTTTAGTATTATATTTGTTTTAATATTATATTTGTTTTAATATTATAAAATATTTATTATAAAATAGATATAAATGAATTTTATTATATAATAATAGGACATATGGCTAACGCAAAGATTACATCCAATCAGAATATTAGACAATATACTATTCTGGATTATGAAGATATAACAAATGCTGGATTCATATGTAATCTCTCGCAAGAAACGTTAAATATTATATCAAAACTGTCAGAACAAGTGGGGGCACCCACATACATTAAAACTCCTATTTTTCTTAAAAAAGATGTAAAAGGAGCAGGAGTGGGTCTGGGACTTGGTGTGAGCGGTGGGCTTGGTGGGTATAAAAAGACAAAACCTAGGGCGAATGAGATTACAGATGAAGATTGGGAAGCTATTCGCGCTTTTCAAACAACACAAAAACATATTAGCGAAGGTATCGAAAAACATATGGACAATATTCGTGGATATTTGAATAAAATTACGGATAAAAATGAGGACGCAATGATTCGGGATATTAAAAACGAGATTTCACAATTAATAACGCACGAAACATCCCAGGAAAATATGATGAAAATTGGGTATTCTATTTTTAATATTGCTAGTTCTAATAGTTTTTATTCGGAATTGTATGCGCGACTGTTCAAATCTTTAATGAATGACTATGACATTTTTAAGAAAATTTTTGAGAATAACTTTAAAGAGTTTATGAATCTATTTAACACAATTGAATACGTCGATTCTAAGAAAAATTATGATAAGTTTTGCGAATATACAAAAACAAATGACAAACGGCGAGCCATGAGCTTGTTCGTCGTAAATCTCATGATCAATGAAATAATCGAAAAAGAAGAGATTGTTGACATTATAAATCAGATACAAAAATTAATAAGCAGTTATATTTGTAAAGCAGAAAAGAGCAATGAAGTAGAAGAGCTTACTGAAAATCTTTATATTATCGTTACTAAGTCTAAGAATTGTTTATCGCATGTAGAAAGTGTCCAAGATTCATGGGCTACTATTATTAATAACCTTGAATTTATAAGCATTCTTAAACCTAAAATGAAAGAGTATCCTAGTATTACAAATAAGACCATATTTAAACATATGGATATTCTGGAAGAAATTAAAAATTAGAACGGTTAATATAATAATGTGAAATTAATACGCAATTAATGTTAAAATATAAATATATAAATATATAATCATAATAATAAACATATCATAAAATATTATTATGTTTAAGAATAACAACGTAGATAAGAAAGAAAAAAATAAAAATGAATGGGATAGATTAAATAATAATTGGAAAAAAATAAAAAATGAAAATAAAAAACAGAGACCAGACTTATATAACAGCACGGATTCGGATGAAACTATAGATTCTGAAAATAATACAAATATTATTATTAATATTAAAACAGAAATTGATCAACACGTCACAGAAAATAATAGTAACATTTTAAAACGATGCGGTAGTAGTTATGATGAATTATTGAGTTATCAAGATTGTATCATAACAGAAAAGAATGAAATTAAATGTGATACACCTATATTTTATGATGGTATTGAAGATTCAAAAACACATTTTACTTCTTCCGTATCATCCTCTCATTCAACATCATCTCATAATTATTTTGATGACAATGACAACGACAACGACAATGAATGTTTTACAGATCCACAAATAATATATGCTTCTAAAATTACGATGGAATATATAAAATTCAAATATAATATTGATAATGCTCCATCACTTGAAGTAGACTACTCTATAAACTATAATATGAAAATGCTTACCCATTTAGGAAATTATTATAACATTATAGCAAATAATAACGCAAATAAATCTTTTTTTAATACATTAACTAGCTCTAATCAAAAAACTAAAAGTAAATCGACTCCAGCACCAAAGAAAATGTTAAAATCTGATCTTATAAAAAATATTGTATTATTTGAAACAAATGAATTTAATCATCCAATTGTTCTTAGGTATAGAAAAATGTTAGAATATATTGATCAATTAAAGAGTGACAAATATTTCTCTACTTTTGTATTATTTCCTTGATATTATGATACATATCATAAATATATATCATGAAAATATATATAAAAATAATTATATATATTTTTTACATAGATGGCTACAACTATAAACGATAAACTAATAAATAACATTTCTGATATAAAATATTGTCTTTATATTAATCTGGAAGCAAGAAAAGACAGAAAAGAACATATTGAATCGCAATTTAAGAGTGTTGGTATTGTATCCTCGCGGCGTTTTAATGCTATTAAATTGAAAAATGGCAGAGTCGGCTGTAGCATGAGCCATTTAAAATGTCTTGAAATCGCAAAAAAAAATAATTGGCCTTATGTGATGATTTGCGAAGACGATTTACTAATTTTAGACAGCGAAAAGTTTGTTCAACACATTAATAAGTTTTTTAGTTTACATGGAAATATAAATGACTCATGGAATGTATTATTAATAGCAGGAAATAATGTCCCTCCATATATAAAAATAGACGATACGTGTATTCGTATATCGCATTGTCAAACAACTACGTGTTATATTGTCAAAAATAGTTATTATAATATTCTAATTGCTAATATACGTGAGGGAATCCAACGACTAATTAAAGAACCAGAGCGCCACAATTTTTTTGCGATTGACAAATATTGGATTCAATTACAAAAAAAACATACTTGGTATATGCTTGCGCCAGTTGTGGCCGTTCAGCGCGAAGATTATAGTGACATAGAACAACGAAAAACAAATTATGAAAATATAATGAAAGACTTGGATAAACCAAATCTAGTTAAAAATATTCAAACCATAAAAGAACTTCCACCCGCACCTATATCTTTACCACCAATTAATAGTATTCATATGAAATACTAAACTTTATACCACGTATTCGGACACATATCCGAGACATCATTGGTTTTTAAATTTTCTCCGAACCATTTATCAGGATAACATACTATTTTTTGGGGATTATTATTGAAATATGCCCCCCACCAACTAAAACTACTATTTGCTATAATATTATGCTGACAACAACTCATTAATAATATTTGTTGCCAGTCTTCCAAGTTTGACTCACTATCAGCGCATTTAAATTCAATAAATGAATATTCATTTTTTATTAATTCTATTTTTTTAAGAACATCGTCACTATCTTCTTTCTCATTAAAATATAATATAGTTACGCGACGATCCACGTTATCACTTTTTATCTTTAACTTGTTTAATATCAGTCCTATACTTTTTATATAATATTTGGTATCTAATATTGGATGAGACTCCTGTAAATTTATATAATCACCCATTCGAAAATGTAACGAGATGACGCAATTTTTAGGACTTAAATATTCAGCATCTACAAAATATGTATCTCTTACCATTTTTCTCTGTTCATCAAGTTTAATGTAATTTGTTATCCTTTTATATTCTTTTTCAAAATATTTATAGCTTTGATAGTATCCATATAATATTATACCACCGCTTTTATTAACTATATTAGGCGATAACGGTATTTTGTTATATTTAAATTCACTCTCCTTGTATACAGGTAGTCTTAAACTAGTTAATGGCGCTGTTATAATATTTCTCTTTAATTCTTTTAATATTGTATCCCAATATGTTTGGGTTCTAGCTCCTCCGCATATATTATTTGGAAACATATATTTGTCTTTTAGCTCTATAGATAATGCTATTGTGGTAAATATTTGAAATAGTTGATTTCCTAGCCCTCCCATTAATACACATGTAATCATTATCTGTATATACTTGTATAAATGGATATTTATATATATAGATATTTGTATAGAATATATAGCGGTATATTTAATACTTGTAAGTAAATAAACATTTATAAATATAAAATTAATATGTATATTTAATATAATATAATGGTTCGCTCAAGACTTGATCCAAGTGTAAATTATACTGAATTAAAATCGATTGACCCTTCAGATTCAAAAGAAACAAATTATAAAGCCCCTCTATATGAAGCAACAGTATTGGGAGTTAATACTATTATAAGTATTGGACAAATAAAAAACACATTTATCGACAAAAATATTGTTTATTATCCCATTTATCTTATTAAGAATAACAAAGTCATATCACAAATAGGAGTTTATGAAATATTTGAGGAAAATGTTCCATCAATACTTGATGATGAAGGTGATATAAATATTGAAAAAACACCACCTCCACTTATATACTCATTTGTAACAAAATCATTGATACAAAAAGCAGTTTTTATACCTGAAAATCCATCTTTGTTGTCATCTACCGCAGCTAAAGCTCGCGCAAAACCCGCTACTACTAAATCAAAAATTTTAACATCATCAGCTGTTGCGTCTGTAGAAGACGAAGAAACAGAATCCGATGATGAAAATATTCAAGCTGCTATTCATGCGTCACTTGTCGCCGCGAAAGATGCTGTCCCATTAGGTCAAGTAAAAATACCAAAGAGACTTCCGGTTCAAACTTCGGACCAATATGGTGCTGAAATACGAAATTACCGCGACTACCCTGATGCCCCTTGGATACAAAAGTATTGTATGAGCAATGAATTTAATATTGTAAAATCCCCTCTTGATAGTGACAGTTTATTTTATGCTGTTTGTGATGCTATTCGTAGTGTTTATCCCGATCGTGATATTAATGTTATTAACTTACGTGAAAAACTCGCCAATGTAATAAGTGTAGAACAATATTCAGCATATAAATCATTATATGATAGTTTTAATCTACAATTACAACGAAATCGGCAAAGAAATGAAGAAATTGTTGCCGAAAACCAAGACCTTAAGTCGCGGCTTACTTCTTCACAGTCTTTGTCGGAAAAAAAACAGATACGAGAACGCGCATTAGTTCTAAAGGCTGAAAATGAAGAGTTAAAAGAAAAACGAGAAGCTATAAAAGATAATATGAAACATGTTATCTTTATGAAAGGTGTTCATAGTATTGAACGCCTTCGTGATATTATTCGCCTAGGTGAAGGAGCAAGTGAGTTTTATGCCGATGAATGGGCTATATCGGCTCTTGAGATTATTCTTAATATTAAACTTATTGTATTTTCCAAGACAGATTTTGATGAAAATAGTGGTAAAGCTTTTGGTATGACTAATGTTATAAATTGTGGTAAGATAGTAAGTAAAGCACAAAAGGATTTTATTATTCAGACAATAGAAGCTTCTAAGGGTGGTAAACATAAAACACCCTCAGTTGTTGGGTTACATGAAACAAAAGATACAGCAGTTCCGGGAGTTCTTAGAAAAAAAGATAAGTATGATTTTACTCCAGATCATTATATTATGCTTTCGCAAACAGATAATCATTATGATTTGATAACGTATCGTGAAACAAAAATATTTACATTTGCTGAGATACCTTATTGTGTTAAAATACAGATCACCACGCGTTGTTTACAAGGTTTTCAACTTAGTGGTATATACAAGAACATTCCTCAGTTTATTAACTTTATGAAACACGATATGGAATCGGTGGACAAAATGCTTATGAAAGATTTAAATTTGGAAGTTGCCGACTTAGATAAATCGTCAAATCCTCATTTCAATGATTCTTTGCGGTTGATGCATCATTCTAGTTCACTAGGTAAAATGCCTGGCTTTGAGCAGGGTGATGTAGTATCTCCCAGCGACTTGAACGGTTTTATGAGTTTAATGAGTGGTGGACGCGGCAAAAATAATTGGCGAAGGAAAATTTCTAATGAATGGTGTCAGCCATTTACACTAGATGGCCATCGTTGGTTATCAGTCGAGCATTATTATCAAGGTAATAAATTCTTAAAAAAATCCCCCGAGTTTTACTTGTTATTTACAATGGACGCAAATAAAAAGAGTAAATATTATGATGACACATCAATTATGTCAAGGATTTCAAATGATGTTGAATTGGCTACCGTGGCCGGTAAAAAGAATCCTACTACAGTAATCGATGGTAAAAAAGTCAGTTTACGTCCATCCACAGTTACTATTGACCCCGACTTCTTCAATGGTCGTCACACTCGTGTTCTTGAAGATGGCACAATGGCGAAATTTAGCCAGAATGATGATCTGGCTGAAATACTCCTTATGACAAATAACGCAAAGCTTATAAACTATAGTCATACAAAACACCCAAGCCCTTCAATCCATATTATGCATGTCCGTTCTAAATTAAGAACCAAAAATGGAAAAGTAAATGATTACGAAGCAATACATTAATTATTTGATAGTATATATGAAATATGAAATATGAAATATGAAATATGAAACAATAAATAATCTGTTTACTATATAAATGGAAACAAATTATTTACCTGAATATTCTAATGTTACAAAAAACAATACCACTTTAGATAATTGTAAAGATATAAAATTAAAAAAAAATGATTATACTTTACTACATTTGTTACGAAATAATGATAAATATTATAGTAAACTTAGAGGCATAAATAAGAACCAAACGACAAATAATAGTAATAATCCAAGACAAGCGGAGATAAATAAACAATTAATAAGAATATATGATTATATGGATAATGAATTTAAAACGTTTAAGACAATTGAACATAAATCATTATGTTTTAAACACGTTTTTAAAAGAATAAATGATCAAAATCATGAAATATTAAAAAAGTCATTATTTACAAGTTCTTATATACCACCTAGTATCGTAAGATATATTAGAGAAAAGTCAAGATATTTTCTAAAGTATACTTGTAATATAGGCGATGAACGAAGCGTAACTGTTTATTTTATTATTTTTGAAGATAGTAAATTTGAATTAAATAATATACGAAAAAAAGGTGCCTCTTATTTTAAGAATTGTATTTTGAAAATATATTTATGGTTGAATTTATTAGCAAAATATGCCGACATAAAATGTGGCACTCATTTAACATCCTATATTTATTTAACACATTTTAAGAGACGATTGCCTGGATTTAAGTCGGAAAAAGACACAGGTAATGTTGGTTCAGAGAGTTATAACGATTATGAGTTATACGAGGATGAATATAGTCATAATAATATATTGAGACCGGTAAACGTAAATGGGGGAGTTTCCGATGTATGTGAAACAAACTCTAATATATTAGTTTATCGAAAGGAAGAATGGTTTAAGGTATTTATACATGAGACTATGCATAACTATGGCGTTGATTTTTCTTTGTTAAATATCACAAATGCGAATAAAAGTCTACATAATATTTTTTCTATTAAAAAAGATATAAAAATATATGAATCATATTGCGAAATATGGGCTAGAATAATGAATGTCTTTTTTGAAACTTATTTTGAAATAAATACAAATAAGAAATTCTCATCTAGGACAACTAGACGAAATTTTTTAGACAAGTTATATGAAACGCCGAGATCTCTTAAATACCATCATCGACGTAGTCAAAATCGTGATAACACTGGCACGGGAATAGGAGTAGAAACACCGCGTATAAAAAACAAACACGAAGTCTTTTTGAAAAAATTTTATGACTCTATACAGAATGAAGTAATATTTTCAGTATTTCAATGTATTAAAATATTAAACTATATGGGGTTAGACTATGATATTATATCGAATAGCTCAGAAGCTAACTATATAACAGTAAATAAATTATATAAAGAAGAGACAAATGTGTTTGCTTACTATATTATTGTCGCAATATTAATTGCTAATTTTAATAGTTTCATTTTATGGTGTATTGATAATAATACAAACTTGTTTAACTTTAAAAAAAATGAAAAAAGTATAGATAATTTTATTACATTTATTCATAATAACTATAAAAATAATGACTTTTTAAGACTGATTGTAGCCATAGAAAATAAACTAGAAACTCAATATAAAAAAAACGATGTTTTGCTTTCCACAATGCGAATGACTGTTATTGGTGGAGCTGATTAACAATGTCGTGATCAAATCATAATAATATATATTCAAAAGTGCAGTTTTCAAACTTTACTTTATTTTTTCTCCATTCTTTGGATGCTTCTACAAAATCGATCCCATGAGCATGTTTTACAGCATGGTTGGTAGGGGTGGGAGCGGGATCGGGAGTGGGAGCTGGATTAGAATTCGCAATTATTTTCTTGCTTTGTTGTCGTGTTACTGCCATTTTGTTTCTACATTTATTTTTGTAAATTTTTTTATATCAATTTTATGTATTAAAATATTAGTATTTAGAGTTATTATTATATTTAATAAGATAAAAAATTGATTCTTATATATCTGTCATAACTATAAACACAGAACCCGAAACTATTTCAAATAGGTCTCTATTCCCAGGTAAGAACACATCTTTAAAAAGAAGACGCAATGGGAATCCACATGTTGAATCGCTTCCTCCAATCAAAATGCAGAGACTCGATATCCTGTATACCTCTATCATCTCTTTCAGGTAAAAAAATAGCGGTAGATATTAGTATATATCTTTATAAGTATCTTAGTGAAAATGCTCTTTTAGAAAATTTATATTTGATGATATCTATATTTAGGGAACATAATATAATACCTATATTTATATTTGACGGCAAGCCGCCTGTAGAAAAAAATGAAACGATTGAGATGCGAAGAAAGATAAAGCACAGCGCTCGTGAAGAATATTATAGATTGAAAGTTATACTTGATAATTTAGAAACTGAACAAGTGAATGAGAGTGCTAACAATGATAATGAGAAAAATACGACAACAGTTGAAATAGATGAAGATGTATACATCGATATTGCCACAAACGTTGATGAGTTACAAAACGCAATGAAACAACTTAAGAAGAAGTTTGTTGTTTTAAAGCAAAAGCACATCCAAGACGCGAAAATGCTGTTACAGGCATATGGGGTAACATATTATGAAGCACCTGGTGAAGCGGATATTTTGTGCGCAAATCTGGTTTCAAAAAATATCGTGTATGCGTGTTTGAGCGAAGACACTGATATGTTTGTATACGGGTGTTCGCGCGTTCTTCGTTATCTTAGCTTGACGATGTCAAAAGTTATAATGTATGATTTTGAAGGTATATTAAAAACGCTCAGCATGGATATGGATGAATTTAAAAAAGTTAGTATTCTGTTTGGATGCGACTATTCGAAAGGGTCGACTACATTAAACTCGTCCAATATGAATATATTCAATTCATATAAAATGTTTACCAACTACAAAAGTGATACTAAAATAATGGATGACTTTTATGACTGGGTTATAAACAATAATGTAAATTTAGAAAAGATTGTTCAAACTTCTAGGGAAAACATGAGCCTCTTTGATATACACCATACTAATGATTTGGAAATATATGATAAAATAAAGATAATGAATGGTCCGGTAAATAGACCAATGCTTATAGAGGTAATGAAAAAAGAGAATTTCATATTTATGAAGTGATCGGTGTGTTGATCATTATTTTATAATATTTTTATATATGGTTAAAAATGACATATAATTAAAATATGTCATTTTTATTTTGTTTTGTATTTTGTTTTTTTGTATTTTGTATTTTGTTTTTTTGTATTTTGTATTTTGTATTTTGTATTGTTTTGTTTTGTATTTTGTTTTAGGTTATGTTTTGTTTTGTTTTGTTAAAAATAATTGAAGTTTATAATGGTTATTGTTTAGGATGAAGCAGCTACAGGAGTGGCCTTTGCGAAGTGAGGAGACATATACTTCTGAAGGTTGAAGTAAGTGAGCTCCTCACCCTTCTTCAACTGGAGAAGAGCCTTGAGCTTGGAGTCGGGGTTAATCTTGCGACCATTCTCCTTATCTTGAAGACTGTGCTGCCTAATGTAGGCATTGATCTCGCGAGTAACCTCAGTGCGCGCCGACTCGGTTCCGGCAGGCTTTCCAAGAAACTCAGCAAGCTCCTTAGAAATGAGAGTAGGCTTCACGAAACCAGAAGGAGCACGGTTGCCAGACTTGCGCTTGCGCTTAGAAACCTTCTGAGCGGCACGCATCTCACGAGCAACGTTGCGCTCAAGAGTGCGAAAGTCGCTTCGAAGAGATGAAAGACCGGAACTCAAAGTCTGAAGCTTGGAACCAAATTCACTGAAAAGAGATGAAAGGGAAGAAGTCTCGAGAGCACCACCCTCAGTGTGTGCCTCAGTGTGAGCGGCGACAGGAGCAGGGACGGGAGCAACATCTTTGGAAGCAGATGCCTTAGGAGTCTTGGGGGTCTTGGGAGCAGCGGTCTCCTTAGAAGGAGCGGCGACAGGAGCAGCAACGACTGCGGGTGCGGAAGCGGAGGAAGTTTTCTTTGCCATCTTGTGTTGGTATACATTACTATGTGAGGTCTTTTTAAGTATTTTTAGACCTTATATATTATATTTTGCGCTTATATTAAAAAAGGATTCCTATTATCGTCATAATATTCAGCTATATTGTCTCAAAAACTTAATGCGTTCATTTTATTATAATTAAGAAATTATAGTAAATTATTTATATCAATATTAGTATGAATATTGTTATGAATTTTCATATCAATATTCATTTTTTGCTACTTAGAATATTAAGGCATATTTAATCCGGTCCATGGACAGCAGCTTCATATAACCACGGCATCGCATTTCTTGCTTCATTGCTTACTAGAGTAAGCGCTGACAACACATATAGCGCCCCCAATGCCTTATTATCAGCATCAATAGACGTCCGTATAAAATTTTCAATGATCTGAACATTATATCTCATAATCGTGTCATTTGTAATATTATTCATATTTATATTTGTAGCAACATTTATATGATACGGTGTCCCTAAAAAGGGCATTCCGTGCGGGGGACATATCTCTATTTTTTTGGTAAGCGTCAGCTGTGCTCTATAATTCCATATATCGACTAATTCTCTAGCAAATCGTATATGTTCGCTTTTAGACAAATTTGTAAACCATTCTGAATTTGAATAGTTTCCATACGAATTCATCAGCTGAAATAGTTCTAATATTTTCATTTCCATTCTTTTCTTAGGATCCATAATCTCCTGTTTTATTTCTATCTCAATCGGCACCTTCATCATACGAGATAACTTTATTATACGTCTTATATCATCTTTTATTTTAATTGAAAATTCATTCCTGTTATATGGATTCTTCGGTCTTTCTGAATCTTTCATTAACAGATTATATATCGATAATATATTGAAACCATACACAAACCCATCTTCATCCTTATAACTATAAAATTGTGATGTTGGTATTTCTACCATATCATCCATTGTATAAAAATCCATGTCATTAGTACATATACTTCGTTTCTTTAGCGCTGGACCTCTTAAAAAATTTAACTTCCTCTGTAAATATCCACGAAAAACTCTCTGTATCTTTATAGGGTATATTGAATTCTTAAAGTAATCATATACTCTCAACATTAATTCTTCCTTGTTACCACTACGAGGCAACTTGTATTGTAAACATATCTTCTTTAACTCTACCATGTTATAATTATACGAAAACATAGTCTCAAAATTTTTTATCGAGAGTTTTTCTTTTTCTTTCACTTTAATAGTTTCAGTCTCTTCTTCTCCATTTTTATCAATCCCTTTTTTACCATTTCGTATGTCTATTAAAGAATCACAACCCTTTTTACTTATCCTCTTCTTTACAATTTTTGATTTACTAATTGTTTTGGAATTTACTGAATTCTCCCGCTCTTGCTGTTTATCGTCTCCTAGCCCTCCCAAGATACTCGAGGGTAATCTCCGCTTTGCCTTTGGCGCACCAGCTTCACTTACAGAAATATTAGTTGTATCCATTATAATCATATTTTCATGTAAATTCGCAGTAGGTGATGTAACATACGAGTTACTTATATTTTGCTCAACATCATTTGTATTGTCTATAAGTATGCCTATAATACCGTGTGATGCCATCATTGTTAATCTTTGTTTGTGTATTTGCGTATATGCGTGTATATATAAGTCGCCGGTTATCCGTTTCTATATATATAACAATATTTTTTTAATATCTTATAATAGAACATTAATTACAATTATTATTATATTGCGTGGTATATATTCACACGATTATGCTTATGAATATATACACAATATTTATAATATTGTGTATCAAATAAATATTTCTTAACTTTCTTATATGTTTTCCATTTTTATAAAAATTTTATAGATCTTATATATTTTTAATTTCTTATTTATGAATTATGCTTTTTTGAAACATCGATTTTTCTCGAACGGAAAATTGATTTCACTACAAATCTATAATATATATAGCATCGCACAATCGTAGCCAAACAAGCAAACCAACCAGCAGTCAATACAATGTCCGCCACCACTACCACCAGCTCAGTCTCTAAGTCTTCCGCTCCTAAGGAGATTATTTCCGGTGAGACTTTCAATCCATCCAAGGATATCAAATACTCTAAGCCCAAAGTTAATACATCTGGTGGAAAAAGTGTCGGAGTCTTGAATGCCTCAACCAACAGCGCAACCTTTATCGCAACTCCCCTGATGTTGACTTGGGGTGTTTCCGAGTTTGCCGACAAGAAGACCGGCGAGAAGACATACAGCATGTCTCTCCAGTTCCCAGGTGAAGAATATAATACTCCTGCTATCGCCAAGTTTCGCGCAAATATCGCCAAGTTCGAAGAAAAGGTAAAAGCCGATGCTCTCGTAAATCAAAAAGAATGGTTTGGAAAGTCTACAATGACCGCCGAACATGTCGCACTCTTCTGGACGCCCATGTTGAAGTTTGCCAAGGGTGAAAATGGCGAACCTGATCACTCCAAGAATCCCACTCTGAATGTCAAGATTCCTATCTGGGAGGGCACTTGGAACGTCGAGCTCTTTGATCCTCAGTCTCGCAAGATCTTCCCTGATTCCAGCAACGAGCACCTCACTCCTGTTGACTTGATTGCCAAGGGTTCTCATGTTGCCGTTGTTCTTCAGTGCGGTGGTGTTTGGTTTGCCGGTGGCAAGTTCGGTGTTACCTGGAAGTTGTTTCAGGGAGTTGTCAAGCCTAAGACCACTCTCCGCGGCAAGTGTCACATTCAGCTATCTAGCGACGACAAGAAGCTTGTGGCAACACAGGAGATTGACACTATCAGCGATGATGACATCCCTCGTTCATCTACTCAGGCCGAGGATTCTGATCATGAAGAAGAACAAGAACATGACGATGACTCAACGCCTACTCCCGCTCCCGCCGCACCCGCACCCGCACCAGCACCTGTTGTAGCAGCCGCTGCTCAAGACAGTGATTCTTCTGGAACCAAGAAAGTCGTAAAGAAAGTTGTCAAGAAGTAAAAGTCGCAGCAAAGTATTTATTATACGCATAAGAACATAATAGATACATATATAAATGCGCTCGTAATACAGGTAAGTGAAGCACGCTAACACACATAATATTATAACTAACATAATTACTAACACATATTGTTACAGGTAAGTATATTTTTTTATGTTTATATTTTCGATTATAAAATTATTATTTATATTTATTATTAGCATACTCTGAATACGATGATCCGAAAATAATACCTAGAGAACTAATATATTTTTTTATTAACTCGTCCTGTGAAAATCTTGGCATATTTACCATAGTTAAAAGTTCAATAAATAACTGTTTTAATAATGTTATTTTTTCTGTATATGTCTTATTATGATGCCCGCTACGCAGTGTAGAATCTAATATTTTTATAATACTAGAAAATAGCATAATATAATCTTGATATTTATCACTAAACGTATCATATTTGCGAACTTCTCCTTCTCCAAAATCTATTATTTTTTGACAGTGAGGATTTTCAAGCGATACAGGTTCTAATAAATATATCGAATCTGTATCAAGTGTCTTATGAACTATATTTACCTTTATCATTTTTTTAATGCCTACTATAATATTTGTCAAAAGAGTAAATAATATATTTGGTTCTATACCTGTCACGCCCATCATATTATTTTGTTTACGAAACGAATTATGTAAATAGTATGTCAAATTATTGCTACCACAGTATTTCATATTGAATACAAAGAATTCTTTCACATCATATGTAGGTCTTGATAAAGAACATTTGTCAAAATCAGGTGGAATTAAATTTGGCGTCATATCTTGCGCATTTGTAAGAAGACTATGAAATTTACCATTAGGATCTACATTCGACATTTTGTGTAAAATTTTATATTCATGTCTATATTCATTAAACATATTTGTTTTTAAAACGACTTTTGATACAATATTTTTATTACCGTTTACGATATCTGGTCTAAAAACGCAGCCGAAATTGCCTTGCCCGATTAATGAACCGCCGGCTATTTTTCTATTATGATAATACTTTTTTTTACTATGTTTGCGGCGTTTACTGCTTTTAATGCGTTTATGTTTGTCGGTTTGTTTGGTTACATGTCTTTTTTTTGCCTTAAATGTTTTCATTACTTACAGTATAAATTGTAAAATGATATATAAAGTAATATATATTATGCGGGTAATTTATTTATTATTATTGTAATAAATAAATGGTATGTATATTTTTATTTCGCAGTTAATTCATTTTTGTCAAGAAATATTTCCTTCCCAAGTGACCTTATTATCTTTTTCTCGTTTTTCTCATCGTTTTCAATTGGTTCACATATAGAACGCATCATTGTTAAATACTCGATTTGTTTTGTCTCTGTATCATACCAGTCGGGATTATCGTCTGCCCATTTTTGTAAAGCATTTCTTTCTTTATCTGCTATTTTTTCAATCGTCTCTTTCATTTTTGTATGATTCTCGTCCTTCTCCCATTTCGCATTGTCTTTAATATACATTGTATCACGTTTTGCGTCAGTGCAGTGTATCGGTCGTTTATGAATCTCTAAATCTTTTAGCCCTCTTATCATAACATCTGTTATACCACGAACAAGTCCATTATTTTTTGAATATACTAAATCAGCTAATGTGATTTTAAGCGAATCAATAAACTCTGAGATGTTAAGAGCATCTTTACACTTTTCGTTCAAGAATACATTCAGGTTAAAATGGTTATTCGTCGTATTATTTGTATTGTTTGTTATATTGCCTATCTTGGGTATTATCTGATTAAGCTGTTGTTGTTGCTCTTTTATTATTTTTATCATCTCTTGATTGTCATTTACAAGTTTCATAAATACTTCTGTCGTTATCTTCATATTCTCACCTGTTAACCCACTAGATACTTCTTGACTAGATGATACACTATCGTGCTTAGACGACTGTGTATTGTAAACGATACACCTTTTCTTATGGTAACACAGACTAGATGCGAACTTATATATGTTACCACATGAGCAAACAAATTGTGGTTTAATTTCTATCGCATTTTTTGGCATTTTTTTGTTAGTAGATATTAGTAGATTATGCTTGTTGGTCTTAATGTGTGTTTTAAAATTGGATTCTCGAGAGCATTTAAAGTCACATTTTTCGCATATAAAAATCGGCATTTTTTCCGGCATTTTTTGAGTTAGTAGCTATTAGTATATGTACAGATAAAAAAATGTCTAAATACTTTTCGTGAAAATATATAAAAAAATATCGTAACAAAAAAAATCAACTTAAAAAAGTGATTGTGACCATTATGGTCTGAGTGACGTTTTCATCATTTTTTTCAAATCTAAAACGGAAAAATCAAAAATGGACATTTATTTTTGTCCATTTTTCAAAAATCCAAAATACTTTTGGAAAAAACGATTCACTTCATTACTACCCCGATCTATATCCATTTGGTTGGGTCTTATGCTGGGTATTTAATACATTGGATATACTTTATTAGCATATATCGTATAGTAAATATAAATGATGAAAATGTTTTATGTTTTTATGCTGGAATAAAGGCGTTCTTATGCTGTCGATATAAATGTCTTTGAGTATTTTTAGACGATAACCAGTCTTCGGCATTTTTTGGCATTTTTTGTTAGTAATCGTTAGTAAAATGCGCAATGGTAACAAAAAATAATAAAACTATTATACATTTATTAGCATTAATGGTCACGTATTTTTAGAGAATGTTGTTCGGCGTTTTTTCGGCGTTTTTTTGTTAGTAGACATTAGTAGGTCGGCGGGGTTGGCGACCGCCTTCCAAGAATGTCCAAAAAAAATGAAAAAATTATCGTAACAAATTTTTCAACTAAAAAATGCGATTGTGAGCATTATGGTCTGAGTGACGAAATCGATGTTTTTTTCAAATCTCTTAGGTGTTTTTCCAAAAATGGACATTTATTTTTGTCCATTTTTCAAAAATCCAAAATACTTTTGGAAAAAACGATTCACTTAATTCACTTCGGCGTCCGCCCTCCCAATCTTTGCGGTCTTACCTTTATGCTTTGCGCAGGATGTGCGCGAGGTGGTCACGTGGCGACCATTATGCTGCGGATGCTATAAATTTGTGTATAGGATCATAAAATATATATAATGGGTATATAAGGGAGTATTTGTTTTATTATATTTTTAATATTCATTTTTTGGAGGATGTTTTGAATATACGCTAATTCAAGAGGATTCAAAAGATCCTCCGGATTGTTGGGAATAGGATTTTATACTTTCGCGAAACACGTTAAACGTATGATGCGGGAGATTTGATTTAATTCGGGAGGATAAAATCAAAAATAAAGAATCGAATCGATCTTCAACTATTAAAATAATTCTATGTTTACAATTATAGATGATCTTGTAGACACATCATACATATTTTTTGTATTTATTACAGGTATTCCTTGTTTGGGTAACACATATGACTGATTGTTTGTTATATATAATACATTCGAAGGTATAGTAAACATTTTTCCGCCTATTTCAAAGTCAATACACTTTTTCTCTAACAGATCGGTTATTTTCATGCGCAAATCAACATAAATATCATTATTTGTATCTATGTATATATGAGATTGTGTAACAGGAATACATCTTACTATTAACTCTACTGATGTATTGTCGGCGCTAGCATCCCTCAGTTTATAATATAACTCGGTATGCCATAATGGTATATAATATTTTTTATCATCGTGGTCGAGAATAAATATATTATTATCTGAAAAGAGCTCATCTAGCGAAACTGAAATAACGACAAGATTATCTTGTGCCATTTTTTTTATCATAATTTTCTCAAATAATGACAATTTATCGGAAGAAATATGAAATTCTTTATGATATGTGGTTATAATTTCATATATATTGTATGCTGTCTCTTTATCTAAATCTTCAAACATTTTTAATGAAAGCTCGTGACAGTCCTCTACAATAATCTTCATCAACGTATTTATAGTTATAGAAGCATTATCGTTCGATATTGAAGTTGTCATTTTTTGTAAAAGAGATTGAATAAATACCCGGAATATAGCGATGTAACTCTCGGTCGGATATTGACCTTCCGTATTTTCTTTATCTTGGAAATCCCGATGAACACCTTCATCGGGAGAAATGTCGAAATTCAATAAAAATAAATAAGCAGCATTTATATCCTGAAAAAATTTACAAGATTCTTCACTATTGCCGTTTTTATCGGGATGATGTTTCAAGGCAAGTATTCTATAATTCTTTTTTAGTTCATCGGGTGTATAATTATATTTAAGATTAAGAATACTACGAGCTCTTTGTATATCCATTAACGTATGTTATTAAATTATAAACGTAATTTTCTAAATGGTAAATTGGTCTATAATTATTATTGTAATATTGGAAAAATATATATGTCTTTAATAATATATCCGATATATTATCATTATTCAACAGATTATCCCGTATCAATTCATTCAATATATACCAAACACACTCACCAATATCGAGATCATAGATCAATATCTCATACAATATATCTCTAAATGATAAAAATGATATATTATTCGGATTTTTTATGTGTTCTATAATAGCATTACATACTGGTTCATGGGGGCAAGTTAATGTCGTTATATTTGTAACTATATTTTTTATATTTGATATTTTATTTATATTTGAAGGTTTCAATTGATTGTCTAAAACATTTTTAGAACTTAAACATTTATTATAGTTTGAAACTGACGGACGTGATATGCTTATGATCTGCGAATTATTTAAAATGTTGTCTGGTATAAAACTTACATGCTCGGTTATTATTATAAAAATAAGTTTATTACTATGAAATGATTGAGACTGCATGTAACTATAGAAAATATCCAATAATTCACTATGTATTTTGTGAAAATTTTTACAAAATATGATACCGTTTGCTTCGGGGCGCGTAGAAACGACATCGTTAATTTGATTATATACGTCATTCCATAATACTTTCGAATTACATCCTAGCAAAGACATGTCAACCTCGAAATGAATGTCGCTTATTTTTATTATGAAATTTTCTTTGTTCGAATTTATAGTAAGACGCTTTTCATATTTTAAGTCGCTTGGACTGTATTTTTTAATTGCGGACAAAGCTTGAGTATATTTACCTACACCTTTTGGGCCATAGAAAATAATATTTTTAAGATGATCTAACTTATGAGGGAAGGAATAATATGTTTTTGTTTTTTTAGGATGTAATGAAGTTTGTGCTCTTGTTGTAAGATAATCATCAAAGTGTGTCTCTAAAAATTTCATATTTATCGCGAATATGCTATTTAATATTAATACAACTATTTAAACATATATTTTGGATTTAAATTCTATTTTAGATTATTATTAATTTGTTAGTTGTTAATTATAATTCTACTAAAAGGAAATACTTAAATATATAATGTTAATAATAATAGTAACGATTATTTACACAATTAATATATCTATGAAACTTATAAACCCAAGTCCGGAAAATTTCAATAAAAATTATATATACTTTAATGACCCGATCCAAAATACTATTATTAACGAAAGTCGATTTATTAGAATCATTTATTCAACGCCAAATATTATATTCAATGGAATAAACGTATTAATTAGTTTTGTAATTGACAGTGTAGAAAAGCAATATAACAAAAACATAATAAATTACTGTATTGAAAAGAATGAAAATGCTATCAGTGTTATAAACAATATTGAAAAAACGATATTAGACAAGTATTCTTCCAATAAAACACCTTCATATAACTTAGCACTACAAGTAACGAGTGGTAGTTTGAAACTATTTTCAGAATCAATAGACAAAAAGAAGAATATTGATATTATTCTTAAAATATCAGGATTATGGGAAGATGATTCTTCGTATGGTATAACATATAAATTTTTAGTAACAGATTAAAAAATCAAAAGATTTTGTATTATTATTATAACGAGCGCTAGTATTATATATTTTTGCCGTAAAAAGACATAAAATAATTATTATAAAATAATATATTAATTTTATAATGAACATATTAATTACAGGAGGATGTGGCTTTATTGGTTCAAATTTTATAAATTATTTTTATAGGAAACATGAAAACGCAATGATATATAATTTAGACGCCATGTATTACTGCGCTTCAGAAGAAAATATTGAAGAAGATATTAGAAAATCTACTAGATACAAGCTAATAAAGGGTAATTTATGTTCATACGATTTAGTAAATCATATAATAAATGATTACAATATTGAGTATATTATTCATTTTGCTGCTCAGAGTCACGTTCAAAATTCATTTGATGATTCGTTACAGTATACGAAAGATAATATTGTTGGAACACATAATTTATTAGAAGTAGTTAGGAAGTATGGAAAAGTTAAAAAAATCATACACGTTTCTACGGATGAAGTATATGGTGAATCTATGATAGATAAGAATGAGAATAAAAAAACGGAAGAAAGTATATTGTGTCCTACAAATCCATATGCTGCTACAAAGGCTGGTGCCGAATTAATAGCACAATCGTATTATCATTCATTTAATATACCTATCATAATTACTCGAGGAAATAACGTATACGGTCCTAACCAATATCCGGAGAAAATAATACCCCGATTCATTAAGTTATTAAATGAGGGTAAAAAGGTAACAATCCAGGGGGATGGGTCTAATGTGCGAGCATTTATTCATGTTTTAGATGTGGCCAAAGCGTTTGATATTATATTAGAAAAAGGAGTTATAGGTGAAATATATAATATAGGATCGGATGATCATGAAGAATATTCTGTCCGATATGTTGCTGAAATGCTTATTAAAAAAATAAAAAATTCAGAAGAATACCAGGATCATATTGAATATATACAAGATAGACCATTTAATGATAAAAGATATTATATTAGCAACGAAAAGATAAAAAATTTAGGGTGGGATATAAAAGAGACGTTTAATGAAGGCATAGATGACTTAATTAAAAATAATATAAACAGATAAAAAAGATAAAACAGATAAAAAAGATAAAATAGAAAGAATGATTATGTAAAAATAATTATGTTATAACTATATTAAAAATATAGTTATAACAAATATATAATATTACGACACGCAATGAAAGTATTATTATATGGTAAGAAAGGATGGATCGGGCAAAAGGTTTATGACTTATTGATAAATGAAGGCCATGAAGTCATTGTAGGTTCATGTAGAGCAGAAAATGTAAAAGGTTTGGAAGATGAAATAATCGCATTTCAGCCGACTAATATTATTTCGACAATTGGGCGAACCCATGGGACAATTGGGGATGTAAATTATACCACGATCGACTATCTAGAACAGAAAGGTAAGGTGCGCGAAAATGTGCGTGATAATCTTTATTCTCCTGTAATGATTGCGGTTATGGCTCAAAAACATAATATTCATTATGCATACCTGGGAACAGGTTGTATTTTTTCATACGACAGTGAACATCCATTTGGCGAAGAATCAAATGGATTTACAGAAGAGTCTGTTCCTAATTTTTTTGGTTCTTCTTATTCTGTTGTAAAGGGATATACAGATAGACTGATGAAAATGTTTGATAATGTGCTTAACGTGCGTATAAGAATGCCAATAACGGAAGAAATAAACCCGCGGAATTTTATAACGAAGATTACGACGTATAATAAGATATGCTCGGTTCCAAACTCTATGACAGTATTGCCTGAATTATTACCTATAATGATTGATATGTGTAAACAACGCATAACAGGGACAGTGAATTTAACAAATCCTGGTTTGATAACTCATAACGAAATATTGGAAATGTATAAAGAAATAGTAGATAACCAGTTTACATGGGAAAATTTTAGTGTAGATGAACAGCGTAAAATATTAGAAAGCGAGCGTTCTAATAATTATTTGGACACGGGGCGATTAGAGTCAATGTATAATGTAAAACATATAAGAGACTCGGTAAGAGATGTTCTTGTTAAAATGAAAAATACATCTTGTAATGTATAATGCCGGAATATAGGTATGCTACCGAATAGCGGGGAGCTCGTATGTGGAAATCCAGGCACCATTTATATCACATTCACATTCAAACCACGCGTTTACTTTTGGTGTTCTATTAGGAAGTTCGGACGAATAATGTCTTGAAGCGAATTGATTCAATGTTAATATTTGTCCTTCAAATAATATTCCGTCTTCTACAGCGTTATACACTCCTACCCAATTACTTTCATCAGGTTTATTTTTTCGTATACGATGACGTATTCGTTGATTATTGTTAAAACATAAACTCATAACTCTACATCCATTTACATTTCTTGACGTTTCACCGTTTTCAGAATTATCTGATATATCTTCTGTTATATTTTGAGTATCACTTTGATTCATTATAATTTTATTAGTTAACATTGTATCGCAGTCAGGAGTATTTACTGAATCCATCATCAATAATGAAACGCGTGATTGTGGTGCTGATATAGGCATATATGTTGGTATAAACGAAGTGACATTTGGTTTATCGTCTTGCCAATATTGACCGTCTGGTAAATCAAATATTAACTTAATTCTTTCGATTGACTCATTGAAAAATTCACGTTTTGAATTTATTCTAGTATGTTTAAGAATATTATGAATAATAGATTCTTTTTCTCTTGGATTAAATACGCGTTTAGCAAATTCAATAACATATGGAGTAGGAGGTCTCCATGTATCACTTGAATTCGCTTCGGAAAGACGATGTTCAGGTGTTTTTTCTGTCATGCCTATTTTATAAATACCTACCATAGATTTATTTCCAAAACAATAAATATATCCTTCACTCATTATGTGATATGTTATTGAGGTGTTATAATAGTATGTGCTTAATATATTTATTTTGTTATTTTTAATACATTTATAAATGTTGTTTTATTTTAAAAACAAGTCGAAAACAGTCGAAGTATAACTTCCATAATACCTACAGTAAGAACATTGAGAATAAAAAGTGTAATGCTTAAATACAATGTGCCTAATGATGGCGAACTTATAGCAGTTGTGCTTGAGTTCATACAACCAAGGTTACTCTGTAAATAACTAAATATTAACATTAACTGAATAAAAATCAAAAGACTTGAATAGTTTGAAAATTTATAAAATTCTGGATCTACTTGTTGAGTATTGATCATTTTAGAGAATACTGTTGACTGACGGATGATTACAAATAAAATAATAATTAATCCAACAATTTGAAAAAAACTAGGGTATATATTACTACAACTGGGTGTATTCATAACCTTAAAATAATATGAGACGACGCCCATCAATAAACCAATTAGCGCAAAAGTAGTAAATACATATCCAACAAGCGTAGCAAAAGCAGGTCCTTGTTCATCGCCTATTTTTAATGAACTAAATACTACTTTAATAATTATTCCTACAAATGCTAGTAACGCACAAATATTTATTAAATAATAAGTGCCTTTATATTTATAACTTACACTGTCTATTGGTGAAAATTTTCTCATTTGAACATTGGCGCTCATTTTATTTATTATATATTTTGTATATTATATATTATACTATATATTATACTATAGATTTTACTATAAAAATCTTATATGTTATATCTTCATTTTATTTGAATATAATTTTATTCGTAATATAATTTTATTCGTAATATAATATAAATATAAATACAAATAGATTAGTTAAATGAACGGTCTTCAAAATAAAAATGTATACACAGAACATCCTTTAATATCAAGAGAACAAACATATGTTCTTGAACGCAAATTAGTTACCGTCCACTCAGAAGACAGAGATGTTTGTGCGTGGCCACATTCGTCTTACTTTGAAATAACACTGCCTCAGCAATTGACAAATGTTCAGTCTATAAGGTTAATAGAGTCAAACTTCCCATCTGTAAATAATGTTTTCACAAATTCTAATCAAAATACTAAACTTACGTTTACATTACATTCAGGAAGCCAAGGAACATATACTATAACTATAGACGAAGGATTTTATTCGCCTGTTCAACTGGCAAACGAATTAACAAATAAAATGAACCAGGCTGTTTCAAATACATATACCGAATTTATAGTAATATATCACGAAGTAAATCAAAAAATATGGTTCGGTAATAAAATTGACGAATTTCAATTAAATTTCGAAATAAAAGAAACATATTATGATACATCAACAACGGCAAATACGTATGAAAATTGTAGAGTATTGCCACCTAATGAGTTATCAACATGTATGTCTACAAGATGGGGGCTTCCGTATTATATAGGATTTAATAGGAGTAACTATGATTCTATTGGCGCAGCAAATGGGTTAAATTATGAATACAAAAGTGCTGTAGATCCAGATTATAATTGGTTACCCGCGGGAGGTTTTTATGTAACAGCACCTAGTGTGGTGAGTATATTTGGAGATACAGTTTTCTATATGGATTTATTTAACTATAATGATCTAGATGAATTGATGCCTTATCCGCGCAGAACAAATGCGGCAAATAATAATAGCTATGGTGGGAGAGTTGATGCTGCTTTTGCGAAAATACCTATATTAGGTATTCCTGTATCACAGTATTTCGATTCAAGAAATAGTATGCTACAAAATATGTCACAATTCTTTCCTCCACTTGAGCGCATTTCTAAAGTAAAAATAAAGTTGCGATATCATGATGGCCGATTAGTAGATTTTAGCAATTGTGATTTTAATTTTACACTTCAATTTGATTGTTATCGTGATGAGATGGCACGTGACCTACGGTTGCGTATCCCTGCTCAATACAGAATGTAAAAGTCATTGATATAAATATGAAAAATAAAAATTATAAATTACTTCTACAAATTGGGCATGTATTTTTTGTTTTATACCAATCATTAATACATTTTTTATGGAATTCGTGATCACATGGTGTGCGAACCCATTCAGTCGTATTTTTATCTAAACAAATACAGCATTCTTTTTTATCATCAATATAAATAACATTATTTATAGTATTTGTATTATTTATATTATTTAACATTTCAATAGATTCGCGGTTACTATTATAATTATAATTGTCACTTGATAAAAAAAAATCTATCATTGAAATATTTAATGAACAACAAAATAAAAAAATACCAATTAGCACTATTGTTGATAATGCTGTATAAATGTAAATAATAAAACATGAAATATCATAAAATATTTTTTTTGGAACAAAACGAAATATAGTAATTGTATTAACTAAAAAGAATATACTTATACCTTTTTCATAACCATCCAAAAAAACTGTCAATTTTTTTAAACTATGTGTTTTTTTCCATTCTAAAAATTCTTCATGCGATTCAAAAGTGTGTCCTATAATTTTATTATAAGCATATTCATACCTTATACTATTACATATACATAAAAATATAGATGATAATGTTAATAAATAATATGTAAAATATTTATCTTTTTCGATATTATTAAAATCATAATAAATAGAAAATAAATAAAATAAAAAAAATGCTGATCTTATAGTAATTATTTTATGTTTACATGCCCGACTTTCATTGTAAGTAAACTCCATAATAATATGGTTAATGTCACTAGTATTGTAGTGTTGTTGAGTATACTGCTATTGTATTTTAATAGTAAATAGTATTTATATTTATATATTATATTTATAACATCATATAGTATCATGCTGTATGATGTTATTATACAATCCTATCGATGATAGTATAATAAATTTATGGTATATGAATAATAAGTAATTTAGACTGCTGTCTGAGCTTGCCCCTGAGCTTGCCCCTGAGCTTGCCCTTGAGCTTGCCCTTGAGCTTGCCCTTGAGCTTGCCCTTGAGCTTGCCCCTGAGCTTGCGTCATACTCTTATTATTTTTTCGTGTTCTTCTTTTTCTTCTTGGCGCCTTATTGGTGGATCTAGTTTTACGATTTTTTTTACCACCGCCTAACTCTGACGAACTGATAGTTGGAACGCCTATGTCACTTTTTAAGATATCATTATTATTATTATTATTATTATTATTATTATTATTATTATTATTATTATTATTATTTACTGGAATGTTGGCAAAGGGGTTTGATTGCGTCGCACCAAAAGCAGGCGTCGCATTTGTTGTCGCTGGTGTAAAATTAGAAAATGTAGGCATAGCACCAGGTTGTGCGGGTGCCATATTTAGGGGAGGAGCAGCGGGAGGAGCAACCGCTGGCGTCTGTGATACTCCGGGTAATTCCGATGACATACTACCAAATAATGAATCACTTATAGACTCTGTATTACCACTTTTAACTTCAGGCTTCTCATCTGTCTGAACAATCGGTTGTGTAGCACCACTTTCAAGATCAGGTTCTTTTTCTTCTCCTTCACCTGATTCTTCGACTTCCTCGGCTTCTTTGTTATCTTCTTGATCTTCATTTACTGGTTCAACCGATGTAGACTCAGCTCCTGTTGTGTTATTGTCCACATTTTTTTCGGTAGAATCACTACTAGAAGGCATTTCATCAATTTTAGTTTTTAAATCTCTTATTTTTTTAGCTGTTTCTGTAAGCTTATCAGTAATACTTAACATTTCATTATATAATGAATCAATTTCTTCCTTTTTTCTACTCAAATCAGTTTCATTTACTTTTTTTGTAATACCTGAAAATATATCTAATAGACCCATATTATATATATAAATGTATAAAAATATTAATATTATATTTTTATAAATACAAAATATATTACTAATTCATATGATTAACCTCTAACTAAATCTTATAAGTAGTTTTTATCCATTCTATTATATCATTTAATGAATCATTTTTATAATCACCTGAATATCCCTTAAGTTTTAAAAATGTAGGATTTTTCATTATCGTCGTTTTATAAAAGATATAGTCCCCATATTTTCCATTTCGAATACTAATATCATCATTAATTTTTCTAACAAGACCTTTAATTCCTAAACTGAGTGTATTGGATTCTTTTTCTTTGTTATCATTACAGATAGTGTTGCTACAGCTTTCACTGTCAACGCTATTACCACCGCCATCAATTACAATACTTGATTCGATAATCCTAACAATATCATTATATGTTATACTATTCGGATTTTTACTTTTCGGAAATATACCAGATAATGACTTGTTCTGTTTACCCCATGTAAAATATAAACCATATTTCCCCTTTTTTAATACTATTATGTCTCCATTATATACGCCAAGTTTTATTCCACCAGTATCAATATTTCCTCGCTCATCTACAATATCATCTAAAGAATATTCTCCACGTTTTAGTCTTGCTAAATCTACATCCTTTTTTACACTCTTGAATTCGGTCACTTTTTTACCATCTTCATCTTTACCTATATATTTAATCACAGGCCCCTTGCTACCCACAATATATGTATGATTATCATCTATTTTTACACTATCTTTTTGAATATTTTTATCCTTAAGACTTTTCGTAAGATCATTTACTAGTTTTAAACAATAATCACATATTGTTGTATAGTTTTTCTCACCTTTCGCCACTTTATCTAAATCATCTTCCATTGTTTTTGTAAAATTATACTCAAATAATTCATTAAAATGTGTGCTCAAAAATTCTATAACGATTGCTCCAAGAGGTTGGACAATGAGTTTATTTTTCTCTCCCCCAAAGTCACGTTCTGTTTGTATTTCTTGTAACTCATCGGCAGCAAGTTCAAAATCTACGCATTTTAATTTCTTACCCTTCACATCATCTTTTGCTACATATCCTCGTTTTTGTATTTTTTCAATAAGTGACGAAAATGTTGACGGGCGACCAATACCTTTCTCTTCCAATACCTTAATAAGACCCGCCTCGGTATAATGCGATTTAAGATCTATCATTGTAGCGGTTGCCTTTACTTTATTATACGGGATAACAGTATTCTTTTTAATGTTATGTAAGTATTGATAATGAGGGTTTTCTTTTTCAAACCCATCAACCACTTTCCACCCAGCGAACTCAATTAGTTCTGTTGTATATCTGTATTCCTCCTTTTTAGGAGCAGTGATCGTAGCCGTAACAGAAATGCCAGTAGATGCTGCCATACAACTTTCTACGGTATTTGTCCATATCATTTTATAAAGATTTCTCTCGCGCTGCGTAAATGTATCGGGGATTTTCTCAATTTCTATTTTTGTAGGACGTATAGCTTCGTGTGCTTCTTGTGCTTTTACGGAGTCGGCAGCGGCCGATTTCGACGAAGAACGCGATGATTTTTTTGTATCTGTGACACCGCTTTCACTGCCACTTCCTGCTCCTAAGCAAAGCCGTTCAATGCTGGTATTTATATATTTATCGCTCCATTTTTCCCTGATAAACTCCTTTGCTTTTCCTATAAATTCTTCACTATACATTTTCGAGTCTGTGCGCATATACGTAATAAATGAACTCTCGTATAACTTTTGACAAATTGACATTGTTTCCGCCGGCGAATAATGGAGCTCGCTGCTCGCCTTTTGTTGTAACAAACTCGTGCTAAACGGGGAAGGTGGCTGCTTCGTCGTTTTTTTCGTAGGTAGAAGATTATATACATGATCATGATTCACGCTGTCCTCGAGAAATTCTTCCACTATACTCGGCGTATCATATTGACGCGTAAGCGTAAAAGCGATATTTAGTTTAGTAAAATATCCTGTAATATTATAGACCATCTTACCAGGAGCAGCGTCGATTTCTTTTTGATTATCGTATACTAGTCGAAGAGCAGGAGACTGGCATCGACCGGCGGATAAACTGTTTTTCGCATTTGAAGAGATATGAGTCCACAGCTGAGGAGAAATATTATATCCGACCAAAAGGTCAAGAATTTGGCGGGCAAATTGCGCATTGACAAGATTCATATTTAGTTTGCCGGGGTTACTTATAGCAGCTGCTATTGCTGGTTTTGTGATTTCGTGGAATACAATGCGCGGTGTCGCGGTGACAGGTAATTTAAACATATCACAAATATGCCACCCAATCGCTTCACCTTCGCGATCATCGTCTGTGGCAATAATAACGCCACCGGGGCACTCGGCTATCTCGGCTCGTATGCGTTGTATTTGCTTCATTTTCTCCGTCATTGATACAAAACTCAGCTTGAAATTGTTCTTAACGTCTATAGATTTTAATCCATCTAATTCGCGAAAATGTCCGTATGTAGCTATACAGCGATATCCTGGACCAAGATATGATTCAATTTTGGAACATTTTGCTGGGGACTCTACTAGAACTAATGTGGTTTGTTTTTTTGCTGACATTTTTGGGGCGCGTGATGTTATATGGTATAGACTAGAGTGTTTATGTATTTATAAATATAATATTAATTATTTTCAATTTTAAGATTTGTGAGAATAATTAATATATAGCCGAATCTTATATTTATTTAGTGTTACTATTTGACGGTGACGCGATCTCGGTCGTTGTTTGCGACAAATTCTTTGATTTAAATTCGGCCCATGATATTTTTTTTACGGGCGGAGTAGCAGAATATTTATCTTTACCGTGTTTACTTTCGTGTGCCTTATTTGTATGTTCAGCTTTCTTCATTGCGCTGTCAATATAAATACTTTTCAATAATTTACCGACTTCGTAAGACCCAGTATGCTGGTCTAATTTGCCATCCTCAATCATTTTAAGAATGTGAATCAACTGAAATAAAATATTTAAATCGATTTCGTCCTTCTTGATCTTGTTGAAAATATCGGTGTAGTTATTAAATAAGAATGAGCAACGAGAAATACAGATACTGTCAAATTGTGAAGGATTGCTTTTAGATAATCTCTGATAATCGCGCTTAATCTTAATAAGTGTCATAACATCATCCGCGATAGGTTTACTGTGTTTTAATTCTCGAATCGAATTTGTATTATCAGCAACATCATTTGCGCGGATTAGTTTATCTAATTGAAGGCGTTCTTGAGGATTCATATAATGCTTAAATGAGTATTATATATATATTCGCAAATAGTTTTTAAATATTTACGAATATACATATAAAATATAAAAAGTAAAATATAAATTTATTTTGTTATATATATAGATAATTTAATGCCTAATTCATCGTCATCGAAGTATGTTAAAAGACGTGCTCATAGACGCACTAAATCTAGAAGACACGCTAAAAAGTATACAATTAAAAAAGTAATGCGTGGTTGTAATTCAAAACAATATGGCGGGGCACAAGTGCCACTTGCGAGTAGTGCTGTGGGTGGGAATGGGAATACAGTGGGTGTGGGTGTGCCACCTGGCACAAACCCAGGTTCTGTAGACGCCATAACGAAAGCATCGGCGGCTGTGCTTAAAGCGCAAACGTTCGCAGGAGATACAGGCACCCCTGAAGAATTTACACCAGGAGTTCAACCTAATATAGCTACACAAAAAGGAGGTTATAAATCAAAACACAGAAGACGACGATATAAAAAGAGTATTGGTCGCAAGGGGAGAAGCAGGCGTTTTAGAGGTAGCCGAAAATAAATAATAACGAATAGATCAATAAATATAGTGATAAAGTTACAAGAAGAAATAATAATAATGTAAAATAATATATTATTATTATATTTTAAGATGAGGACAGTAGATTTATTAAATTCAATATTCATAATAATAGTTTTTATTGTATTGTATGTTACTAATATTTTAGCAATAGGTAAAAAGAATATTGAGAACAACTGGGCTGTATATAGATGTAGTCCAATGGTAATGCCATTTGCCAATATGTTTGGTCATGATACTATGCAGAACTTTGCTTATTGTATTCAGAATATGCAGACAAACTTTATGGCACCTATGTTAGCACCGTCAAATTATGCCAATGTTCTTGCGGTTTCGGGAGTATCGTCGGCATTAGATGGTCAAACTAATTCTTTGGGTCTATTATCAAATGTGCGTGGATTCTTATCAAACAACTTTGGATCATTATTCAATGTGTTTGGTAATATTACACTGCTTATGACCTTGCTTGTTCAAAAAATGAGAGATATGATGGGTAAATTGGTTGGAACATTTTACACAATGGGATATATGATGGTAGGAACGGCGGATACTGCCAAGTCTACATGGGACGCATTACCTGGTCAATTGTTGAGAGGTCTTGGATGATCTTGGATGAAATAGTTCTTCCTTTCTTCCTTTTCAAGTATTGTAAAATTGTTATTTTGTGTAGTAAATAATACTGGTTATATATAGGAATACTAATTTGTCTATTAAGTATATATACACATGTCTATGTCATCGCCAATTATAGATAATGTAAATAAAATATATCAAAAAAGCACATATTTAGAAAAATATGGAGGTTCATTAATATTTAGCATTTTTGCTGTATTAGGTGTTGCTATATATTTTGTATATCTACATCTTAAGAATAATTCTGAAATAATAAAAAAAGACTGGAATAAACACCGATGTAGTCCATTATACATACCGTTCGCTGGTATGATAATGAATCCCAAAAATATGAGTAAATTAGATTTCACGACTGAAAATTTTTCCGGATGTTTTGAGCTTTTACTTAAAGAAATTATGCAAGTCGTTTTAGCGCCTTTAGAAGCGGCTTCAATCTTAATAAGCGCAAGCGTTTCTATTTTAATGGGCGTTATGAATTCGTTTGCTGAAGCACTTGCGAATTTAAGAGGTTTATTACTAGAAAATACAGGAGGGACCGCAGAAAAACAGACAGAACTTGTTAGTATAATTACTAAATTTGCTATTAAAATAAAAAGCGCTCTGGCTAAGGGTCAAGGAATACTTATAACAGTTTTATACATATTTTTTTCGGTTTATCAAATCATTTCATCTTCATTTTATGTTTTACTGGTAGGTAGTTCTATAATTTTAGGGGTAATGTTTGCGGTTTTAATATTAGTATGGTCTATATATATTTATTTTTTCCTTATACCTTTTGTAGGATCATTAATTGCTAGTGCTTATTTGTGGGTTCCGGTTGGTTTAACTTTAATATACGTATCTTTTATGATAATGGTTTTAGTAGTTGTTGTGTTTACTGCGAATGTTATTAGAAAGACGAATTAAACAGCTTAAATTAAACACTATTAAATTAAACATTATGGAATATTGATCAAATGTATTATTAATTATTTATTTAGGAATTAATTTAAAATAAATAATTATTTTTATCTAAGATTTATGTATAAGAAATATGAAAAATATGTTAAAAAATAAAACTTCACTCATTATTGTTTGTGTTTTTATCGGTATTCTTATTTGTTATTTCACTATGTGTAACTGTCGAACGAATTATAGCTTAGTTGAAGGTTTAGATATAAAATCTGATACTATGGCTGCTAAGGCTCCTCCGCCTAAAGATAAGAACTCTCTGGGAGACGCTATGGCTAAATATAATGGTATGACAGCTCCTGCTCCTGCTCCTGCTCCTGCGCCTGCTGCCGCTCCTGCTACTACAGGTATTTCGAAACCAAAATCAACTATACCTACCGCCGTTACTCCTGTCAAACCAGTTGATAAAGTCGGTTTTCAGTCAGGACGCGAAGGTTTTCAGCGACAACGCCCCATTGATTTTGGCTCTATTCAGGAATCAAAGAGCGATGAATGGAATCTCAGTAAATGGGTCAAAGATGCGATGCGTTATGCCAAGGGAATGGGTAATGAAAACAGATTAGATAGTTATCAGTATAATACCGGTCCCCCTATTCCACTTCCAGAAGGTGAACTATTTTTCTTCAAAGATACCAAATTTTCTCCCGACTGCTGCCCAGGAACGTATTCTAGCAGTTTAGGATGTGCGTGTTTGTCGAAACCCCAGTTTAATCATTTAGTAACACGCGGTGGAAACAATACAGTGCCAACTGGTCGCAAAACGTCATATTATAACGAATATTAATTACATATAAATCTATTAACACATTAACCTCTTAACTCGTGTTATGTTATATTCATAAAAAAATATAACATAATATTTATTAATTTATCTTATTAACTTATTAACTTATCACAACGAAAGTTACAAATACATATTCAACGCGCTTTTGTTGAGCCCACTATCATCCTTTTTAATAAGATTATTCACAATATCATTTGTAACAGTAAATGGGAATTCAACAGTAAGCGTATGCTCCTTGTCAAACAGAGTAGTTCCGGGTTTTACAAGACGATACAAATTCAGTTTCTTATAAATGATTTCAATACAACGCTTCAAATTTCGGACACCATCTTCCTTCTCAGTATATGTATCAATAATGTAATTCAATGTTGAATCAGGAATAATGATATCTCCTTCCTTGAAATTGACCTCATATCGGATCTTTGGAATCAAATATTGTTTAGCAATCACAATTTTATCTTTTACTTGATATCCAGTTGTCTTGATTTTATACATACGATCGAGCAAAATCGGGTTTACCTTAAACGGGTCATTGTAACTAAATATGAAGAGACACTTGCTGAGGTCGAAATCAATCTCGGCGAAATACTTGTCGTGGAATTGCGAGTTCTGCGATGTGTCCGTCAAATGTGTCAGAATGCCAATAATCTCTTCGCCTTTAGGAGTTTCGCTAATTTTGTCCAACTCGTCAAAGTAAATCACCGGATTCATAGATTTTGAGCGTATCAAAATATCCACAATCTTGCCCCAAGCACTGCCTTCATATGTATACGAATGTCCCTCCAAATAACTACTGTCCGTGGCACCCCCTAACGGCACAAACGCGAACTCGCGGTTCAAAATCTTACTGATTCCCTCTTTCACAAGACTCGTTTTACCGGTCCCCATAGGCCCGTTAATAGCAATAGCTGTGCCCATAGCTGTAGGGTTCGAAATCCATTGACCCAACATTTGCATGATCTGCATTTTGGCGTCATTGAGACCATATACCGCACCATCAAGCTTCGATTTCGCATCTTCCATAAAGTCGTGGCATTTTTCGATTCCATCGGAGATGGTGAGAGGCAAGTTTGAAAATCTACCAAACGGAATCTGCATAAATGTATCAACCCAGTTTTTAATCTTATAGTATTCGCCTGCGCCGGGCTCCATATAACGAAGATTTGTAATCTTCTTCAGTGCGATCGCCTTGAACGACTGAGGGATGTCAGATTGGAGTAGAGCAAGACGATATGGCTTGTCAGTAATCGTGAGCTTATTTAATTTTTCCAGCTCTTGGATAACCGACGTCTGCTCCTCAGTTGAAAGATTCTCCTTGAAATATTTCAAATCGTTTGTTGAATTCTTCTTTCGCAATAATTTTTTAAATGACTTGAGATGATGACGCTTCTGTGTTCTCAGCTTCTTCTCTTCTCTTTCCTTGTAATCTTTTTCTTTATTCAACATTATATTTAAAGTTTCTTGAGCAATTTTGTCATGCTTATTGAACTTCAAAATTTCCTCCATTTGCTTCTTTATTGTTTGTATCGTTTCAAGAGACTCGGGGGTCATTTGGGATTCGTTGGGCGATGATCTGTCTTTTTTTGACTTGCTTGATCTAGAAGTATGACCATACGATATCAGGTCATTGGTCCTTTTGTTTTTAGATTCTGAACCCGTTTTTATAGTCATTTTAATAGGTTCTTCTTCCTCCTCTTCATATTCTGATTCATCATCATCGTCATCATAATCTTCTTCAGAATCGTCATATTCAGAATCATACTCAGGATCGTATTCGGAATCATCATCATCGCCATCGTCGCTGTCATCTTCATCTGTCTCCCACTGACTACTATTATCATTATCGCTTTCATCATTCTTGCTTTTGTTATTTTTATCATTGACAAGATTAATTACAATATTGAATTTACCATTTTTCAATTGTTCCTTGGCAAACTCGTCAAACCCCGACGAATATTCATCATCTTCTGAATCATCGTCGGAACAAGTAGTGCTTGTGCTTGATGTAGAATCGTCGGATGAAAGCTGGGGTGGATCATCCGAATGTTTTTTCTTAGATTTTCCATTTGTTTTTTTGTCCACCTTTTGTTCCTGAGCGGCTTTTGTGGTGCTTCTTGTAACTTTTTTATTTTCATCCACCTTATTTGATACTGTCGTTGTAGATTTTTTGCCCTTTTTACAAGCAACAGCATTATTTGTTGCTACAGATGGAGCAGCCTGATTCTGGTCAAGTGCTTTAACTCGATCTGACATATATTTAGATGGAAACATGCCAGCAAGCATTTTTCGATACTCCTGAATATCAAAATCTTCTTTGGGTGTTTTCGGTTTATCATGATGCTGATCATTCAATTCTGTATTTTCGCCATCATTCTCACTATCACTTCGATTGTTGCCAGAGTCAGTGTCTGAGCCGGAATCTTTATGATTTGACTTTTTGTATTTTTTTTCATCTTCCTTTTTCGTAGTGGTGTCCTTTTTAGAATCATTCTTTTTAGCATTTTTCATCTTTTGAATGGACGATGGCATTGTTGTGATTATGTTTGTTAGAATAATAACTCGCTTGTATGTAGCGTGGGTGTTGTTTGTATATTATATATTTATCTTTTTATATCCTTCAATTTTAACATAAATGAAATTGTATGATGGAAATAATAATAAATAAATTAAAAATAATAAAAATCATTATAAAATTATGACGATATCAGTGACATATTTTAATATGAATAATTGTGTAACATTGTATATTTTGAATAAACAACAGTTATTAATATTTTGAATATTTTAATTACATAAGGTATTTTTATAATTAAGAAAATTGATAAAACAATCTAAATATTATTCTATTAATATAAGAAGGATACCAAAAAGAAATGTTCTCACAAAAAGGTCAAACAAAATCAACTCTTCAGAATGTATCCCCGATCATAGGGATACAGTTTAGTATAATGTCGCCTGAAGAAATACGGAAGTCATCGGTTGCTCATATTACGGACCGAAATACATATGACAATAACAAACCGGTTGTTGGTGGACCATTTGACGCGAGAATGGGTGTTCTCGAACCAGGAATGATTTGCCCAACTGATGGTCTTGACTATATGCAGACACCAGGATATTTTGGTCATATTGAGTTAGCGCGACCTGTATTTTATATTCAATATTTAACAACCGTTCGAAAAATATTAAATTGCGTATGTATCAAATGTAGCAAACTGCTCATCAATAAGGAAACAAATAGTCGCTTTTTGGAAATGAAGCCGGATCAGAGATGGAATAGTGTATTTCAATATTGTAGCAAAATAAATCGATGCGGTGAAGATACGCACGATGGATGTGGGTGTTTACAGCCGAAAAGAATTAAGAAACAGGATATGGCAACTATCGTAGCTGAATGGGAAAGCACCGAAGGCGATGAGGGAGGCGAGGAAGGTGCCGCCAAGAAAAATCCTACGCTTCATTTAATTCCGGAGGTAGTATTGAAAATATTTAGGCGTATTTCAGATGAAGATGTGTCATTTATGGGATTTAGTCCACAGTTTTCTCGCCCTGATTGGATGATTTGTCAAGTGCTTGCTGTTCCTCCTCCGGCAGTGCGACCTTCTATCAGAATGGATGGACAGCAAAGAAGTGAAGATGATATTAGTCACATTTTAGTAAATATTATTAAGATAAACAAGACATTACACGATAAAATTAATGAGAATGCTGCGCAAAAAGTTGTAGATGGATGGCGCGACGTTTTACAATACTATGTAGCAACTCAAATCAATAACAATATTCCAGGCATTGGTCAGGTGGCTCAGCGTTCGGGGCGGCCGCTGAAATCGATTATGGATCGCCTTAATGGAAAGGGTGGGCGTGTTAGGGGGAATCTTATGGGAAAACGTGTGGACTTTTCGGCACGTTCAGTCATCACCCCTGACCCCAATTTATCTATTCGTGAGCTTGGTATTCCGCTCAAAATTGCGAAAAATATTACGAAACCAATTACTGTAAATAACTTGAATAAGAACTTCCTGCTGAAATTGGTGCGGAATGGGCCTGACGAGTATCCTGGTGCTAAAATACTGGAAAAGCGAAATGGGGAGAATATTTCGCTGCGTTATGCGGATCGTGAGAATATTCGGATTGAAAATGGCGATATCGTTCATAGGCATATTATGGACGGTGATGGTGTATTGTTTAACCGTCAACCTACACTTCACAGAATGAGTATGATGTGTCATATTGCGAAAATTATGTTTCAGGGCGATACATTTAGAATGAATGTCGGTGATACGAAACCTTATAATGCGGATTTTGATGGAGATGAAATGAATTTACATATGCCGCAAGACGAGGAATCCGAGGCAGAGTTGAAGAACTTGGCAGCCGTGCCGTATCAAATTATTAGTCCGGCAAATAATCAGTCCATTATTGGTATCTTTCAGGACTCTTTGCTGGGTTCGTATCAGTTTACACGCGTGGGTGTGAAATTTGACAGTCGTGCGGCGATGAACTTGTTGATGGCGCTACAAACGATAAATGAATCAATGTTCAGCAATATGGCCGATGCTGAAATTACGAACTTTGATATCTTGTCGCAAATTATGCCGCCTATTACGATAAAATATAAGAAAAAATCATTTGGTGAGAAAGAAGACTATAAAACATCAAATAATGTGCTGGAGATTCGTGATGGAAAATATTTACGCGGTCAATTAGACAAAGCCGTATTGGGTTCTGGAACCAATGGTCTTATTCATAGGACTTGTAACGATTTCAATAATATGACATCCGCTAAATTTATCGACGACCTTCAAAATGTGATTACTGAGTATATGAAAGTTAGTGCGTATAGTGTTGGAATTAGTGATTTGATTGCGAATATTGAAACAAATAACAAAATTGCCGAAGTCATTACTTCCAAAAAGACTGACGTGAAGGGGCTGATTGATCAGCTACATATTGGTGTATTTGAGAATAAGACGGGTAAAACAAATGACATTGAATTCGAGAATCAGGTTTCAAATATTCTTAACAAAGCTATTAACGATGCCGGTAAAATTGGTATTGAAAGTCTGAGTAAGGATAATCGATTTGTTACTATGGTAACAGCCGGTTCTAAGGGCACGGAAATCAATATTTCGCAAATGACGTCGTGCTTGGGACAACAGGCGATTGATGGCAAACGTATCCCGTATGGGTTCGATAGCAGGACGCTGCCGCATTTTACCAAATACGATGACTCGCCGGATGCTCGTGGATTTGTAGAGAGCTCGTTTATTAGTGGATTGCGACCGGAGGAGTTGTTCTTTCACGCTATGGCTGGTCGTATTGGTCTGATTGACACCGCGGTCAAAACGTCAACCACTGGATATATTCAGAGACGATTAATCAAGGGCCTGGAAGATTTGAAAGTGGGGTATGATATGACGGTGAGAAATAATAAGGACCGCATCGTTCAATTTTCATATGGCGATGACGGAATAGATACTGTAAAAGTGGAGAATCAGTCACTACCCCTTGTTTCAATGTCATTGGAGGAAATATATGCTCATTATTATGTATCGACGCAGGATGATAAAGATGGAATATTGATGACAGTGTTTACGAAGACGGCAGCATCGCGTATGAAAAAACACAGTAAGGATCAGGATTTGAAAACAAAGTTCTATATTGATATGATGATACAGAAACGCGATGAGATTATTCAGAATGTATTTAAGATGAGGGATAATAAGAATATCCATTTGCCGGTATGCTTTACGCATATTATTAATAATGTCCAGGGTATGCAGCATATTACTAAAAATTCGATGGTAGATATTACGCCGATTGATGTATTTGACATGATCGAAGACAACTACAAAATAATGGAGAATCTTTATTATGCTCCGCCGACGGAATTATTCAAGACGATGTATTACTTCTATTTGTCGCCGAAGGAGTTGCTAGTTGTGAAGAGGTTTAATAAAAAGGCGCTTACTGTATTGTTGGAAACGATTACGTTAATGTATAAACGCGCTATTGTTGCTCCCGGAGAAATGGTTGGAATGATAGCAGCACAAAGTATTGGTGAACCTACTACACAGCTAACATTGAATACATTTCACTCGGCAGGTGTTGCGTCAAAGTCAAACGTTACGCGTGGTGTGCCGCGTATTGAGGAAATATTGTCACTATCTGAAAATACGAAGAATCCGTCATTAACTATTTACATGAAACGCGAGGAGGAAACGGACAAGGAAATTGTGCGGGACAAGATTCCAAATGTGGAGCTTACGATTTTGAGAGAAATTGTTGAAAGTATTGAAATATGTTTTGATCCGGATGATATGAATACTTTAATTGAACAAGATAAGGCAGTGATGTCGCAATATTTTGAATTTGAACAAATGGTGGACGAATGTATGGGAGGAGCAAAAGCCGAAGGAGGGAGTGCTGTAGTAGGAGTGGAAGCTGGTTCTGAATCGGTAGCTACACCTAGTGCTTCGGGTAGTGGTGGCGAAAATGCTCCACCAAGTGATAAATCTAAGTGGGTTATTCGTATGACACTTGACAAGGAATCGATGCTTGATAGGAAAATATCTATGGATGATGTTCATTTTGCTTTAAAGAATATGTATGATAAAGAAGTCACATGTATGTATGCTGATTATAATGATGACAACTTGGTATTTCGCATTCGTCTCAATAATGTTATCACAAATTCTAAGAAGAAGAACAACGCCTTGTCTTTGGATCAATCCGATCAGATATATATTTTGAAAAATTTCCAGGACAATATGCTTAACAACGTAGTATTGCGAGGTATCAAAGGGTTGTCTAAGGTATTGCTTAGAAAGATTACCGACTCGCTTATTAAAGTAGATAGCACATATACTAAAAAGGAGACATGGGTCTTAGACACCACTGGGACAAACTTGTTGACGGCGTTGTCTCTGGACTATATTGATGTTACAAGGACAATAAGTAATGATATTCAGGAGATTTACAATGTGCTTGGTATTGAAGCGGCTAGAGTCGCAATTTACAATGAGCTTTCTGAGGTTCTTGAGTTTGACAATACATATATTAACTATCATCATCTGATTATGTTGGCGGATAGGATGACGGCGAGTGCGAGTATGGTATCAATCTTTAGGCACGGAATTAATAATGATGATATTGGTCCAATTGCGAAGGCATCGTTTGAAGAAACACCGGAGATGTTTTTGAAAGCAGCAAGACATGCCGAATTGGATGAGATGCGTGGTGTTTCAGCAAATGTAATGTGCGGACAGGAAGGATTTTTCGGAACAAGTAGTTTTAAAGTGTTGCTTGATATGAATAAGATGATCAAGTTTGCCGGACAAGATGAATATAATGTTACGAGCGCAACGGATGAGATTGAAAAGGCGTTTATGCTTGAGAACCCCGATGATGCTTGCTCTATTGGTAATCTATCGATGAATGTAACTGTTTCAAATATCAAGAAAGAGAATCTCGGAAATGTTATGACCAATTATAATATTGGATTTTAAAATTAAGTATATGTTAGCGTAGAGTATACCAGAATAAATATAATATTTTTATATTATATTTTTCATTGTAGCAATATATAAATATATAAATACATAAAATTTAAAAAATGATCTAAATTATTCATCGTTGCTTTCAGTTGTATCATCTCCAACATTTACACTTTGTTGAGGTTGCTGTGATGATAGAGATGAAATACTTGGTAGACTTGGTGGAGGTGGCAATAGTGATGCTGAAGAAGCTTTGACTAATGCTGACTTTCCTTTTTTACTTGCTAGCGCGCTTGCTCTTAATTCCGACAACGATCGTGTAGGTTTAGAAGGTTCAGGCTGTTGTGGAGGAGCTGTTGAAACAGATGGAACAGCAGTTTTTTTCTCTTTACTTGCTAATGTTTGTTTTTTGAGTTGTGCTATTGTAAGTTTTCCGGTGGATGGTTGTGGTTGTGGTTGTGGTTGTAGTTGTGCTTGTGGAGATGACGCTACTACTGCTTCTGAAATAGGCGATAGAGCAAATAAATTTGTAACTTTCTTTTTAGCTTTTGGAGCAGAAAGTTTTGGTTTACTTGCTTTAACTCTAGCACCTAGAGTTGAACTTCCTTTACTTTCTAATTCTTCATCTTCAAAAATAGACTCAAGTGGTTGAGAATCTCCTATAACACTTGACCCTGTAATAGAAGAAGCATCTTCATTTTTTCGTTTTTGTAATAATGTTGGAGGTAAAAAATTTATAACAAAATTCATTATATTCTTTTTAAATCCAGTTCTCCTAGATGATACACTATCTACAGGTGCTTCTCCTTCATCTAATACTATACCAGCATCGTCATTGAAAGCAGCATCATCTCTTGTCGATGAATACGTTTGCGACATTTCCTCTATTATTTTTGATTGATAAGACGGTTTTAAATCTGATAAGGATAAAAAATAGTTGTTATCTCCTTTTCTTACAAGACTATATGTTGGCGTTATATTTTGTCTAATAGACGGAGCAATAATGAAGTAATACTTTTGCGCATCGTCCTGTGGTTGTGGTTGTGCTTCTCCGGCAACGGCCCCTTCACCATATTCTTCTTCTTCATCTTCATTTTGTTGAAGTTGTTTTAAAACAGGTAAATCTGTATCATAGTATGTAGTTAATGTGGCGTGTGTATATTTTGTTTCAAGTAGTGTTTTTTTAGGATAGTATAAAATAATAACAGGGACTTTGTAATAATTTGCTATGATCCATATATCAAGGCGCGTAAGATAATAATTTTCTAAAAATGGAATAACTTCTATAAAATCATCATCATTTCCAGTCTTTATTTTCTTTTCATATTCTTCTGAAATAGTTGTCATACCATAATATTTTAAAACAGATACAATTTTCTCTTTTATTTCATCGGAGTTTTGTGATGTTTGAATACACATATTATAAAAATGTAAAATTATTAACCTAAGAATATTTACCGTGACGGCTTCTAATTTTTTATTTCCAGTTCTAACCCCTTCGCTTTTTAATATAAATAATATAACTTCAAAAGAACAAACAGGCGCATTTGGGTTAAATTTTAATACTTGATACTCTTTAAAGTTAGTAAAATACTTTTTAAATTCTGATGATAGACTTCCAGTATCTGTAGAGCAGCTTACTTGTTCATCTATAGACGCATCATATATATTTTCGTATAATTCTGTTAATAATGGTTCAGCGGTGTCATATGTATTAAACTTGACATATTTATTTTCGATTTGAGGATGTAAGTTTTCAAAATATCCATCCATAAGCATAGATTGTGATAATATGATTTCATCGTTTCGTAAGTTATAATTTACATTAATCGGTGGGAATAGTTTTTGTTCAAACATAAAATTTCTTATTCTGTTATACCTGATTATTTCATCCGCTACTCTCGCAACATACATTATTCTGTTACTTTTGTTCGGATATAGTAAATTTCTATTTGGAATTACTAGCTTACATTTACCTTCTTTATCCGTTTCTTTAATACAGTATTTTGTCTGTTGACATGAATTAGGATCAATATTTGTAAGACAACTTGTGGTAATTTCGCTTATATTCTCTAGAGTTTCTTTATTATAGTGCGTGTCATCGAACAAAATATATCTTGATATTAATTTTATAATTTCTCCTTGAATAAGCGCAAGTTTAATTAAATAGACTATATCTGTTCGCCGTAAAATCGACAATATTACTTCTTTTATTTTTATATTTTCATATCTATTAATGAGAATACGAACAGTATTTCGAAAAACATTATAGAAATTATTTTCTAAATACATATTCTTTACATATTTTTCTCTAAGTGGATCTTGTTTTAATCGCAGATTGATTTCAGTATCCGCAATATTATAATCTTTTGTATTTAAAATTGGTATATTAAATATACCATCTGTTCTTACACTTTCATCTTCATCAATTGCTATAGACACAAATTGATTTGTTTCAGTAATTATACCTACGATTTTTCCATCATCTATTACTTTAAAAATAGGACGCGATGGTATTTTAAGAGTATTGTGAACGTGATTGAGAAATATTACTGTATTTTCATATGGTTGCCATAAAGAACTATCATCAATATAATTTATTTCTGGTATACTATAATCAATAGGAGATGGTTCGCACATTATAATACCGGATAATGTTTCATCTTCGTCATCTTGAGTGCGCGTTAACTCTACAAATATTCCAATCACTCTTCCATCGTAATTAACAATTTGATTTAATATGTTATATCTCATTTTTAAGACACGAGTTTTTAATTCTAACAAACTAACATTCCGCTCAAACTCGTATAATTTTGGAAATCTTCCAGATACATTTACTGCTCCTCTTCTAGGAATACTGTTATTTGGTTTACATAGTTTGTTATACACATTTTTTATTGAATCTAATGCTTTTTTAAGAACTTGAGGTATAATAGTTTCTTCAATTACCCTTCCACTTTCTGTTGTTATTCTTTTTAGTGTATTATTTTTTATACTGAAAATACAGTTAAAAATACGAGGGCGATAACCGCGCACTTCGTATATTGGTTCAAAGCTTACTTTGCCCTTGATCTGTCTTTTCATTATAATTGCTGTTTTTTTATTATCGTCGAAAAAATTGTTTGAGTAGTGATTTGATGGGCATATAACTTCTATATTATTTGTTATATCTCTATTAGCAATTTGTATAATAGCAAGGTTTAAACCATCTCTGAATAATTTAGGATTAGGAGTACATATAATATCCCATGTATATTCGTAGTCTATAAACACTGTTTTACTCTGTATATATTTTCTAAAATTTTCGTATGCGCATACAACTTTCTTGAAGAATACAAATTGGGCATCATCGTCTGAAAATTTTTTAATAGATTTAAATATTTCTGAGTTTTTATATTCAAAATTAGGACTTCTTAATGACTGTCTAAAAATTTCATCATCAACAATACAATAATTTTCTTTGCGTTTCACTTTTTCTCTATCTTGTGATCTTTCAGTTGAGGTTAATGAGCGAGAACCTTTGCGTGAAGATGTTGTTGACGTGGATGTAGAAGATGATGATGGACTTGATGGAAGTTTCTGTAAAATTTGAAGTGGTTTTGCCGACGATGATTGTGGCGGTGGAGGGGGTGCTTCATCAAAAGATTCATATTGTGGCGGTGGAGGGGGTGCTTCATCAAAAGATTCATATTGTGGTGGTGGCGGAGGTGGCGCTTCGCTTGTAGAGGAGTAATCCGTCATTGGTGGTGGCGGAGGTGGCACTTCGCTTGTAGAAGAGTAATCCGTCATTGGTGGTGGCGGAGGTGGCACTTCGCTTGTAGAGGAGTAATCCGTCATTGGTGGTGGCGGAGGTGGCACTTCGCTTGTAGAAGAGTAATCCGTCATTGGTGGCAGAGGTGGAGGAGGTAAAGAAGACTCATATCCTGTGTCAGTTTGTTCTCCACTGGTAGTTTCCGATTCTTCTTTGGCGCTAGTTGAGTTTGGCGCACCTTGTCCTAATCCAGATAGAAAATCAATATCACTTTCTTCTTCTTCGTCCGAGCTTTGGCCACCCCCCATAACAACTGCTCCACGACCTGACTCTTCTTGATACTCTTCTTCTTCATCTTCTCTTTCTCCTTCGGCTTCACTATTGCTGCGATATTCGCCTTCATCTTCTCTAATACTATCTACATCGCTGATAAAGTCGCTTATACTAATATTATCACCATTTTCATCATCTTCTTCTATGATTTCTCCAACATTAAATGTATTTATAAGTGTTCCGTTCTGATATGTCACAAAAAGATCAATGCTTATTGCGTCTAATATTTTTTCTTTCATTTGTTCGATTGTTATATTTTCTTCGATACCAGTAATCATAAAAACATATCTAGAATATATATCAGCAATAGCACCCAAAAAACTTTGATTTTCACTATAATATTTCCATGATTTTTGAGTATATTTTTTTTCACAAAGCTGAACACCCTTT
>Ga0315899_10000049_pt1 | contig 161223 bp, 134 predicted proteins | sample LakEriMetagenome_2_FD_203518 | JGI IMG/M metagenome (GOLD analysis project Ga0315899, IMG submission 203518) | Freshwater fungal communities from buoy surface, Lake Erie, Ohio, United States - Buoy 4 MA112 | ecosystem: Environmental > Aquatic > Freshwater > Lake | place: USA: Lake Erie, Ohio...
AAGAAGCCCATGTTCGGTTCGATCAGTCCATAGGAACCTACTAACTGGAGAGCCGTATGCGGGAAAACCGCCCGTACGGTTCGGAGGGAGGGGAGTCCGGCTCAACCGGACTTCCCTACCCCTATCGTTTTGGATGTGCCACCAACGTAGATGATTTTTCCGAAATCATCTACGAGCGCCCGTAAATTGGCGAGCAAGGCTGGCGGACCCTCTTCGTGACAATACTCTCTTTGTCTGGAAATCGTAACGCTCTTAGCAGCAATGACTTACGGAGTTCGAGAGCCGTTAGGTCCGATTTTGGAAATGCGGGTTCGAACATGGGTTCGGTTCCGAGTTTGTCGAACATCCAATCGCACATGGTCTACTGTCAACTCTCTCTAATCCACTTTCTAGCCGCGAAGCGGCTCGCCGAGTTCTCGAACGCTTTTTTCGAGAATGTTCTGCAGCGCCGGGTGGGGCAAGCATCAATGCGCTTCGAGCATCACACGTTGGAACGTTCTCTCAGATTCCGCCGGATTGCGGCAGTAATGCATCGGTCGATTTTACTTTCCGACGGCTTCAAGAAACGTTTCGCATCCACTTTTCAATTGCTGTTTGGAACACATCCGGAATGTCGGGATTCTCAATTCGTCGCGAGAATAGGTTTTCAAGTACCAACAGTACCGGGAGTTCCTTGCCTTTGTCGAAACCGACTACAACAGGCATATTCCCAGTCGCATACCCAACTTTCCCAACTCCCCACTTCAACCTTGAGTGCAATCTAAGGAAGCACTCACCGAAATGGTATGCTGCACCTATGATTATACGTTTTGCTTCGGGCGTGAATTCATACAAGCCTGCTTTGTAATCTTGAGTGTTCCGAATGAACTCAGGCAAGCTTAGGTCTTCTTGAGTTGGAGTACTCGTAAGCTTCGTAGTCAAGTCCTCTAGGATGGTAGGCAACTTCGATAGCGAGTAGTCTACATCAAGACCTAAGTCAGCTTCGTAGCATTTACCCGTTCCCAGAAAATCGTTCAACACATCCACTGCTTCGACTGCGGACATTTTTTCAAATAGATCGAATCTCATATCAATGCACCGTATACTTAATTCCATCCGCCGTGAGTGTTTCAAGAAGCTCCTTCGAAGCTCCTTGCCAGAAGGGCCAATGAGCGCCGTTGATCCAGCCTTTATCAATCAGCTCTTTGTCCTTGAGAATCTGCGTCCAAAAGCTGTTGGTTAATTTGACATTAACGCCTGTTTTGATACATGTGCAACTCAGTTGATGAGGCGGTCAAAGTAGCGTGTACCCATTGAAGTGAAAAACGGGTTCTTTGGTTTGATACCAGCTCCTCCGAGCAGAGCTTCCAAGCGATCTTCGCCCCATTTCCCTAGCCTAGTTGCGCCGGTTGGAACTAACCCCCCCTTCACATTATGCACCACCACGCCCAGCTCGCCGACTTGGTAGACGTGCTCGCCGTGGACTTCGATATTGTAGACCGGCTGGGAGACTCGCGAAAGGGAGACGCTCAAAACGACCGCAAGTCCATCGAGGCCTTGCAAGGTCTCACCGTCGGCTAGCTCAGCCAGTGGCACCCATTCCTGGCGATCGACGGACCACACAGGGTGGATGGTAGTCCCAGTGATGGTCTCGACAGTGCCATCTGCACCTAGCACAAGGTAGCAGGCACACTCCGCTGTGCCGTCAGCCAGGGTTCGATGTGCACTTCATTAAATACTGCGGACGGCACATGGAATGTGCCTTCTACTACGGAGCCTTCGCCGTCTGCGATCGGTGGACAATCGTCGATGGCAATGACTAACGCTAGCCCGGAGACTTCGAGTTCAGGGAGATTCAGCGGTAACATGCGCCCTGCGCACAGGCCGCTTTCCAATATCCACGAGCGGGGACGAATGATCTCGGCGTCGACAATGCCACCATCGCTGCGTTCGACGGTAATCAGGAGTTTGGCACAGGTGGATCAGTCTGACTTTAATATTAGGGATTATTAGCGTCGATCATCCGATCAATTTTTTTGAAGAATCTAGAACGCACTTCATCGTATTCCCTCGCTCTTTCGGAATGCCATCTATCCTCACTCATAAAAGACCATTCGTGGCAAGAGGTTCGAAGGAGATCACGAAGCTGATTGCTAGTTTCGGTGAGATGCTCGCCGAGAATCACACTTGTTCTGAGATGAATTAATACGCAAAAAATTTTCTGCATTGTCGTCCTAAAATCTGAGGTCACTTCTGGCAATTCGTCCGTCCAGACTATTCCATCGACCATTCCGTGATACTCAATGTGCGATGTAGTCGAAACTCGACGCCTATTGCATGCATCAACAAATCGGGGAATCTGCTCAATTGCCCAAGCGAACGCACTGTCTCGCATCGGCTCTCTGGTATGCGTAGTCATCTACAATTCTCCCGTGATCTTCCAAATGTCTCCGAATGGACCTGATCCAATTTTCTCAAACTGAAAGCCCATCTTCATAAGCCGATCTCGAAGTGGGAAGTTCAAGAATTCCGCTGTTGCTTCAAAAGTCTTTGTACCGTTCGCTGCACCAAACTTGCGAATCTGGTCAAACATTCGCAACATGTCATCTCCACCTTGGACATAAATATCTGCAACTCTCAAAACACCACTTTCAGCAGACAGCTTGGCAGTGGACTTACCGATTTCCAAAACAACTTCACACGAATTATGCACCACCAATCCCAGCTCGCCGACTTGGTAGACGTGCTCGCCGTGGACTTCGATATTGTAGACCGGCTGGGAGACTCGCGAAAGCGTAACCGACAGAACGACCGCGAGGCCATCGAGACCTTGCAAGGTCTCGGCTTCGGCAAGCTCACTTAGCGGCACCCATTCCTGGCGATCGACTGACCACACAGGGTGGATGGTCGTTCCGGTGATCGTTTCGACAGTGCCGTCGGCACCTAGCACAAGGTAGCAGGCACACTCCGCTGTGCCGTCAGCCAGGGTTCGATTTGCACTTCATTAAATACTGCGGACGGCACATGGAATGTGCCTTCTACTATGAGCCTTCGCCACCGGCGATCGGAGGGCAATTGTCGATGGCAGTGACTAAAGCTAGCCCGGAGACTTCCAGCTCTGGGAGATTCAGCGGTAGCATTCGGCCAGCGCAAAGGCCGCTTTCCAATATCCACAAGCGTGGCCGAATGATCTCGGCGTCTACTATGCCGCCATCGCTACGTTCGACGGTGATGGACACCTTGGCCCAGGTGGCTTGGTTCCTCTGGTTGTTAGCGTGTCAAATAGGAGGGTGGCATGTTACTACCTCTCCTTCGGGCCTGAGGAAACAACGACGCTTCGCTTCTTGAAAGGCAAGTGCCGAGCATCCCTACCGCAGTTCCACGCTTGGCACCTATTTCGTTAGCAGTTCTCTCCATTCACCTGACACATCGGAACTTGACAGTATTAAAGACATGGAAATACTTGAGCCCAGAAGATTGACAAGACACAGTATATCATGAGGTATATCTTCTATTCGCCTCCATTTTCCTTGGTAGTCAATTTCCTTTAAATCATGACCGATGGTTGCAAAGAAAAGTGGTTCATTGACTTTTTCAACAACGCTTTTTTCGAGTTTGATTGCGAGGCATAGTCGAAACGCTTCATCTAATGATTGCGAATTGAATTCGCCGCAAAAATTTCTTTGCTGCATTCTATTTGAGTCTGTGATGTCACCGTAGAACTTGCCGTCGGATTCAACATTGCGTATGAACCATGCGCAACCACTTTTCTTGTTTCTCCATCGGATAAACATGTACGGCACCTAAAAAATTGGAATCAAAATCGTATCGCTTTGCCGAGTTCTTCAAGAGGGATTAAGCGAGCGATACCTTCCGGGAAATGATCGAATGCTTGGTACATTGAAATATCCTGTAAAGTATCAATCCGGGTGATTATCGCGCCTGTTTCGCCGTTGGCTCTTAAGAAATCAAGCCATTTGGATGCCTCCTCGCTTGAGCCCCATGCCCACTTGAATCCCTGCCAATCGTCTGAACCATCCGCCCATCTTCCGAGCCTTGCTTGGGCGAATTCCGCAGCATCCATCACGCGAAAACATTCATTTGCATTATGCACTACCAATCCCAGCTCGCCGACTTGGTAGACGTGCTCGCCGTGGACTTCGATATTGTAGACCGGCTGGGAGACTCGCGAAAGGGAGACGCTCAAAACGACCGCAAGTCCATCGAGCCCTTGCAAGGTCTCACTGTCGGTTAGCTCAGCCAGTGGCACCCATTCCTGGCGATCGACTGACCAGAAGGGGTGGATGGTAGTCCCAGTGATGGTCTCGACAGTGCCATCGGCACCTAGCACAAGGTAGCAGGCACACTCCGCTGTGCCGTCAGCCAGGGTTCGATGTGCACTTCATTAAATACTGCGGACGGCACATGGAATGTGCCTTCTACTATGAGCCTTCGCCACCGGCGATCGGAGGGCAATTGTCGATGGCAGTGACTAAAGCTAGCCCGGAGACTTCCAGCTCTGGGAGATTCAGCGGCAATAGTCGACCGGCGCAGATGCTGTTGGCCAATATCCACGAACAGGGCCGAATGATCTCGGCGTCTACGATGCCACCATCGTTTCTTTCAACGGTGATCGAAAGCTTAGCCTAGGTCGCTTGGTCGGATTTGCTATCAGCGAATATTAGTGTGGATCAGCGGTTTAAAAAAGAACCGCTAATGGACGCTGATGAACGCTGATGGATTCACATCGGGGTTGGCCGCTATGAGGCAGGCAAGGCAGAAAGCTGAACACCCTCAACTTTCCACTTTCTGAATTCTATTCTCTAGCTGCAAAGCAGCTACGCGAGCTCTCGAACGCATTTTTCCAGAATGTCCCGCAGCGCCGGAGCGCTTAACGTCCGTCCTGCTACCTCAAACCAACCAGCTCGATGCCGGTGCCTAAAGTGCTGCAGAAGGATGATCTGATGGACAGATAATTCGAATCGGAACAGAAAAAGAAACAGCCTGATGATCTATGATTAGCAGGGCTGAAATAGGACCGCCCGGATTCGAACCGAGAACCAAGGGATTATGAGTCCCCTGCTCTAACCGTTGAGCTACGGTCCCAACTGCAAGACGAATCAACAACTCGGCTAGCAAAACGCCTTGTATCAGTCCACCCAGTGTAGCCAATCAGCCCAACGAGTGAAGGTCTATTGGGATTTTCTAGCCACCGCAATAAACCCCCCAGCCCTAAAATACGGCATCCACCAACCCATTGCTAACTCACCACTCGATGTCCGATTGAGCCTTATCCAACGGCAAACCTCAAGCCCCGCTTGCCTCAAATCAACCCGCAGCTCCCGCTGACTGAAAATGTGCAAGTACATGCTCGGTAAACCCCGATACGCATAAACCCGATCCCCAAACTCCCAATTTTTATCTCTCAAACTCCGATTCCAATCACCCACTCCCCGTCGTACCCCACCCGGATCGCTCCACCATGTTCCTCGATTGTGAACATGGACTATAAACTCCCCCGTGCGCTGCAAACTCCTTGCAATATCCCTCAGCATCGCTTGCCGATGCGCGCGACCTTGTACCATCCCGATCGAACTGTACAAACAATACGCCAAGTCAACACTCGCATCCTGCAAACATCCAAGCTGCGCTAAGTTGCCTCGCACTAGCCCAAGTTGCCCGGCCGCCCCCGAAGAGAACTTGCTCTGCACTTCGCTGAGCATCGATTGACTCAAATCAATCCCCAGCACCCGCCAACCACTCTCGACAAGCGGCATCATCACACGCCCCGTGCCGCACCCAAGATCCAGTGCCACAGGAACGCTTGGCAGTTTGTTCGATTGGAGACTCTCAGCCACCTCGAGAACCAACCGCCGATCGAACTCCAGGAGCGGATGTCCCGCATGAAACGTATCGTACTCCGTGGCGATCGACTCACGGTGGACGTAGTCCCAAGTACCCCTCGATACCCCAGGAGGTAACTGCCACGTCGGTCGATTCAATTCGGATTCCATCCAGACAGTGCCCCGGCTCTAAGGCACCAACTCAAAGGTGGCCATCACCGGATGATGGTCGCTCAAATCCCGCTCTGCGTAGTCTTTCGTATAACGCGTATCCCAATGATCCGCATCGGGTCCTGTTCCGCGAATATTCCATTGGGAAAGCACCTCGATCTGCTTGAACCTGTAACCACCCTTGCCGTCGACCAATGTGGGGCTAGCTAAGATGCGGTCAAACTGCTTATCGAGGATCAAATGCGTGCGCCGTTTCTCAGCCGGTGCCCGCTCGAGCAAATCGACCAGATTGTCGTTGGGCTCCGGAGTGTCCAATCCCAAAAGCGTGTGCATTCCATCCCCACCGGCCTTCACTTCATCGACGGACTCCTCGACATTCAGATCGCCGATGATGATCACGTTCTCGCCTCGCATGATCGCCTTACGCATCCACTGATGCGCCAGTTTCGTTTGCTTTTGCCTAAGTTCTGCTGCATCGGGGGTTGCTCGAAGATGCAAATTCAAAAGCGTCAGTGGGATCACTCGGTCTCCATTTTGCCACTCGAAGCGGGTGATCAAGTGCTTCGATAAATTATAAAACTCCTTGGACTCGAACATGCTGTTGTTTTGCTCTCGCCGCGAAAGTTCGACTAGTCCAGATCGAAAAATGACAGCGACATCTTGTTCGGTTCCAGAGTCAAAGCCATCGATAAACGCGACTCGATACGACAGGTTGAATTGCTCCTTGAGCACCTTGGTCAGATTCTGCATCACGCCTCGGTCTTCGATCTCTTGTACGGCCAAAATGGTCGGTTCGAACTTGGCGATCGCCGCCGCAAAATTACCAACGCGCCAATCCCATTGGGCTCGATCCGGTGCCGACTGCTCCTTGGCCACGTCGCTCCGATTGTTGGCTTTGAAATCATCGAAGAACCATTCTAGGTTCCATGTAGCGATCTTCAGATCGCTCGGTGCGCGATCGGCTTGCCAGTCCTTGGTCGTCGCCTTTTGCGTCGAGGAGTCTTGGGCTATCGCGCTGCCGATAAAACTTAAACCCAAGACCCCCACGAGTAGGCTCTGAGCATAAGTAAAACGGTGATTCCGAGGGGGGCTTTGGGTTAGCATTGAAGTGGGCATCCGGTGGTGTGAGTGAGTGTATGTCTGATGCGTAGTTGACTACAGGTGATCTGATTTACGAGCGATAACGCGATGGAAGTGAAGTTGTACTTCGCGGTCGCATACCCTGCGTACACCTTCGACCAAGCAAGCCGGTTCGTTGTGTTGTTGGCCCTGCTTGATGACATCCTCAAGCTTGGTGCCCGGTTCGACGCAGAAGGTGGTTTGGTTGATCGTTTGATTGCCCGCATCGAGTTCAGGAACAATAAAATGGCAGGTCGCCCCGAATGTCAGCATGCGAGCAGCATAGGCATCGTGATAGGGTCTTAATCCTCTGAAACTTGGCAAGAGTCCATGGTGCAAATTGATGATGCGCCCACCGGCAAACTTCCAGCAAGTATCAGGTGGCAAAACTCGCATGTATCGAGCCAGCACGACGTAGTCGGCTCGGTATTGATCGATCAGTTGTACCATTTTGCGATCGTCAGCCGAGCCGTCTTCGTTGCCGATGAATTCGAAGGGGACGTTGTACTCACGGGCCAACACCTCGCACTTGCGTCGATTACCGATGATGACCACTGGATCGGCGTTTAATTCGCGAGTATGGATTGCGTGGAGAATCGCGCGAGGTGTATGTTCGAGCAGTGTTGTGCAGATGGCGATCCGAGGCCTTGTCGCATTGAGATCTGGGCTCCAAACCCGGATCTCGAGTTTTTTGTCGTGCGCGATCGAGGCCATTTTTTCAACAAGTCCCTGGTACTTGCTGGCCTCGATATTCAGTCGACACATCATGGCAAACACAGCTGCCTCGTCGTGATCATACATCTGGATCTCGGCGATGTTGGCTCCGCGGCTTGTCACATCATGGATGATCGGATCGGCAAGCCCGACGTTATCGGGGCCAACTGCAGTGATGACAACTTCCATGGAGATCTCTTAAAGGGGGGCCAAGGGCCGGATTAGAGCAGGCTATCGAGCAGGAGTCGGAAAGTTCGAAGCTCTTGACGCATTTCGAGATCAGGCTCAGGGGTCATGTCGATGCTTAAGGCTTGACGGTACCCAGCATTCTGCAGTTGCGTGATGAGTTTGTTGTAGTCGATTTCCCCTTGGCCAACTCGGACTTGCAAACGATCCTTTTTGGAATCTCTCAGGTGGACGTGGTAGACGTATTTGAGCAGCTTGTCGTAATTCTTGTTCTTGTTGTTCGAACACAGATAATGGGAAGGATCGAGGGTCAGGCCGATCCCAGGCACATAGTCGCAAAGATTTCGAACTGTATCGGGGTCATCTGTCAGGCATCCGACATGCGCCTTCATTCCGATTCGGATACCGCGATCATAAGCGATCGCGGCGAGTTTCTGCAGATGCTCGACTTCTTGATTGAACGGGGTGCCATGTTCGCCGCTTGGAACCGTCAGCGTGACGACCTTGGTCGCTTTGGCCAAATCGCAGATTTTTTCGAACCGCTCGTAATAAGTGGATCCCTGAGCATCGATCTTGACGTTGAAGCTGCACACATCGAAGCGATGCGTATCGCGGATCAGACGCAGCACCTCATCAAAATCCTCAACGATGCGTTTAGGAGGAATTTGATCGGTTCGGTCGTTGAGTTCGATCTCGACGGTGGAGAATTCAAGATCCCCCAAAGCCTCGAGGGCATCGGAAAACGACAACTCCGGGAAACAACCAGTGGAAGCGGCGACGTACACTCTAGATCAACTCCTGCGAGAATCCTTGCTCCTGCCAGCCCACAATCCTGTGGCGGCCCTTGAGAAAAATCCATTATCTACGGTTCGCGGAAACTGACAACCAGACCAAAATCACCCTAAAAATACAGTTCTGCGTTAGAATGCCCTTTTCCGAGAAAAGTTTTCCCTTTTCGATCCCAAAACCTTGGGTTTTCGGAGCCAAAAGCCAAGCCACTGGAGACTAGGAACTTGTCCAACGGACTTGAATTCAACACGCCAATCCAGTTTTTTCCAGGCGTCGGTGTGCCTCGGGCAGCGATGTTCGAACGGCTTGGGATCCGCAAAGCGATCGATTTGCTGTTCCATTTTCCTCGGAGTTACCAAGAGGTCTCCGAGTGCAAGTCGATCATGGAACTCCAAGAAGGAGTCTTGGCCACCGTCGTCGGAGTGGTTGTCGATATCGACTCTCGCTTTAGTTTTGATGGCAAATCGAGTGTCGGTGTTTTGTTAGCGGTCGATGGTGGGGGATACGTGCGCTGCACCTGGTACAACCAGCCTTTTCGCCGTGAGGCATATGCCCGTGGCCAGCGCGTCTTAGCTCGGGGAGTCGTTAAAAGCACCGGGGTTGCTTACCAAATGAGCCACCCTGAACTCACCATCCTCGATGCGGATGAGCCTCCACCTCCCCCGAGGCCCCGAGCCGTTTACCCGCTGACCGAGGGGCTCACCCAACGGGCCTTATCGAGTGCCATCGAGGCTGCACTGCCGCTTGCGCAAAATATCGAGGAGGCCCTATCGGACGAGATTCGCCAGGATGCAGCAACGGCACTTAAACCTGGCTCGGAGCCATTGCTACCGATCGGCCAAGCTCTGCGTCAGATTCATCAACCGGTTGACATGGCACAAGCCGATGCGGCCCGCTTGCGGTTCATCTTTCAAGAGTTCTTCGTGCTGCAACTCGCTTTGGCAAAGCATCGGCATGCTTACCAACATGAGCGGCCCGCACCGAGCATCGAAACCAACGCGATGATCCATGCTCGCATCCTCAAACGCTTTCCGTTTGCTTTGACCAACGACCAACGCAAAGTGATCGAAGAGGTTCGCGCGGATATGGTCAAAACAATTCCTATGAATCGACTTTTGCAAGGGGATGTTGGTACGGGAAAAACGGCAATCGCACAGTATGCGATGCTCAGCGCCGTGGCCAATCAATTTCAGGCCGTCTTGATGGCCCCGACCGAACTTCTCGCAAGACAACATGCACGTACTCTTCAGGGGCAGCTTGCCGGAAGCCGAGTTGAAATCGCTTTATTGGTCAGTTCGATGCCCGGTGCGGAGAAACGAGAGTTGCTCCAACGCATTGCGATCGGAACGGTCGATATCGTTGTAGGCACGCAAGCCTTGCTCAGCGAACAGGTCGAGTTTGCTAAACTCGGCGTGGTGGTCATCGATGAGCAGCATCGCTTCGGGGTCCAGCAGCGTGCCACACTTCGTACGACTCGAACCGCACCTCACTACTTGGTCATGACCGCAACACCGATCCCGCGAACACTCGCGCTGACTCTGTTCGGCGACCTGGATGTATCGACTCTCAAGCAGCGTCCGCCAGGTCAATCGGCGGTGCAAACCTATGTGCTTGCTCCGGAGTTAATGGAGCGTTGGTGGGGGTTTATCAAGCAGCAGATTCAGGCTGGACGGCAGGCCTATGTCGTGGCTCCAAGGGTCGAAAGCGATGATGAAAAAGAAATCCGAGGGGCCGTCCAATGGTGGGAAGAGCTTCGCAACGGACCGCTTTTGGGACTACGGGTCGAATTGCTTCACGGGAGAATGGACAGTCAGCAAAAGCAATCGGTTCTCGAACGTTTTTCGGAAGGTACCATCGATGTGCTTGTTGCAAGTACCGTGATCGAGGTTGGCATCGATGTGCCAAATGCGGCAGTGATGACCATCGCCGATGCCGATCGATTGGGGCTTGCCCAATTGCATCAACTTCGCGGTCGCGTGGGCCGAGGTAAACATGCCGGCTATGTTGGACTGATCCCCTCGGCGTCGAGCCAAGAGGAAGTGCCACAGAGCGATCCTGAGAAAATCCAGTGGCTTGAGCAATTCGCTAAAATTCATGACGGTTTCGAATTGGCCGAGATCGACTTGCGTCGGCGCGGACCAGGGGAGATCATCGGGACCAAGCAGACCGGTTTGCCAGAGTTCCGTATCGCAGATATTTCCAAAGATGAACGGGTTTTAATCCTTGCTAAGAACTTGGCAGCGCAGGTCATCGCCAAGGATCCGGAACTTCAGAGTCCCGAGCATGCAAGGCTATTGCGACAAGTTGTCGCCAAGCACGGCAGGCTCATGCCCGTGGGTGATGTCGGTTAGTCTCTTTGCGCTAGCGTTTCTCAAGCTATTGCCAGTGGTTGGGATCGAACTACAGTAGAAATCGACCCAAAAGGCCGATTTTTGATCGTGCTACAGAGGGAACCTCAGCCGACCTGCCAGTATCAGACATTTGTCTGGCATGCATTCCAACTCGAACACTCAACAAGAGCCATGAATCGCGATAAGAATCGAAAAAATACAGCAAATCGTAAAGTGGTTACCACAGCTCGAAGACTCGCTCTGGAGAAACTCCAGGCTCGCGAGTTGCTCGCTGGGGATGTTACAGCAGCGGTGACCAACGGATTTTTGGTGGTTCGTGGAGACGACGCAGCCAATGAATTGACGATCGAGCGGATCAGCGGTGACAGGGTACGCATAACCGGTGCGACCGGTACGACCATCAATGGCCTGACGCAACCGGCAATTCTGCGAGTGCGCAAGGGCTACGACATTGCTACGGGTGGTGGGGATGACAAGCTTACCGTCATAGGCCTGAATGCTGTAGGACGCTACGAGATTCGTATGGATCTGGGTTTGGGCAACGATGTTTTGGTTGCAAACAATTTGTTAGCGCAACGCATCCACGCAGGTGGCGGTGACGGCAATGATTCGATCACCATCCGAAATAGCCGTTCAAGACGCGGTTCGGGAGTCGGCGGTGGTGCCGGTGATGATACGTTGGTTTTGGAGAACCTGCGATTCGGCAATGGCTCATGCATCGACGGTGGCACGGGAAAGAATACCGTGACTCAAACGAACAATCGCTTTGGGGTTCGATTCACTCAGATCAACACCGATCCGAATGCACCCAGCGACATCGTCAACCTTGCCCCTGTAGCCAACAATGACTCGGTGAGCTTGGCCGTAGGTGCAACCACCCAAATCAATGTTCTGTCCAACGATACCGATAGCACGGGGATCATCGACCCCAAGACGGTTCTGATCGTTACCCAACCGACTGCTGGAACTGCGAGTGTCAATGCAACCACAGGTGTAATCACTTACACCCATAATGGAGGCTCGGCTAGAACGGATTCGTTGACTTATACGGTCAAAGACGACAAAGGTCTAGTATCGAACATAGCTACCGTTTCGATCTTGATCACAGAAACAACTCCTCCGACGGCAGTTGCCGATACGATTTCGCTGGCTAAGGGGGCTTCGGCAACCGTGAACCTGGCCAACAACGATACGGCCGGAACGGCTGCGATCAATCGAGGTTCGATCGTCATCACAACCCAGCCAACCAATGGCACGGTGACTGTCGGTACCGATGGCAATGTGACTTACCAGCACAACAATTCCAGCACCACCTCGGATAGCTTTGCTTACACGATCAAAGATGTAAACGGACTGACCTCGTCGCCTGCGAGCGTTACGGTGACGGTCACTCAAACATCGACCCCTCCGACGGCAGTTGCCGATACGATTTCGCTAGCCAAAGGGGCTTCGTCAACGGTGAACCTAGCCAACAACGACACGGCAGGAACGGCTGCGATCAATCGAGGCTCGATCGTTATCACAACCCAGCCGACCAATGGCACCGTGACTGTCGGTACCGATGGCAACGTGACTTACCAGCACAATGATTCGAGCACCACCTCTGACAGCTTTGCTTACACGATCAAAGATGTAAACGGACTGGTTTCTGCATCAGCCTCGGTGAGCGTGACCGTGGCACCTGCAAACAACCAGGCTCCCGTGACGGTCAACGACACGGCGACGGTTCTCGAAGGTGGTTCGACAACGATCTCGATACTTGCCAATGACACCGCTCCAAGCGGTGGGTTTGATCTCGCATCGGTCGTCTTGACCGATCTGCCCATCCGAGGCAGTCTTGTCAAGAATGCCGATGGAACGGTTACTTATACCCATAGCGGAAATGAATCGACCAGCGACTCGTTCCGGTATACCGTCAAGGGAACCAACGGAGTGGTTTCAAACGAGGCAACTGTAACAATCACGATCACCCCCGTAAACGATCCTCCCGTTGCCAATAACGACACAGCAAGTGTTGTCGAAGGTGGCTCGGTGAATATCTCAGTCTTGAGCAATGATTCGGATATCGAGGGTAACATCGATCCAACATCGGTGGTCATCGTCAGCCAACCTGCCAACGGTACTGTTGGGGTTAACACACAAACAGGCGTTGTGAATTATGTTCACAACGGAGGGCCATCGACGAGCGATAGTTTCACGTACACCTACAAAGACAATCAAGGTGTCGTATCGAACGCCGCAACTGTTTCGATTACGATCTTGCGTAAGCCCGTTGCAAACAACGATAGCTTGAGTCTTGCACGCGGTGGCCAAGGAACCGTCGATCTTATTGCGAACGATACCGCATCAAGTGGGACTCTAAGCCCATCGAGCATCGTCATTACCACACAACCGGTACACGGCACAGTAACATCGCTTGGAAATGGCCAAGTCAGCTACCAGCACAACGGCTCGAACACCACAAACGATTCGTTCGCTTACACCGTTGCCGACTCGAACGGAACGGCTTCTGTTCCTGCGACGGTCAGTGTGACAATCACACCTGTGAATAACCCACCGGTTGCTTTGCCCGATACCGCGACGGTGACCGAAGGTGGTTCGGTCGATATGAATGTGTTGTCCAATGATACGGTGACCTTTGATGGTCTAGACCCAGCAAGCGTCACGATTGTGACCGCTCCTACCAATGGTACAGCGGTTGTCTTGAACGGGGGTTCTATTCGATACACGCACAGCGGTACGGAAACGACGAGCGATTTTCTGTTGTACACGGTTCGAGGTAACAATGGGCTAGTTTCACAATCGACCCGTGTGGACATTACCATCACGCCGGCCAACGACGGGCCCAACGCGGTCAATGACGAAGCCAGCGTGCTCGAGGGTGGTACGGTCAATATTCCGATACTTGCCAATGACACCGATTCGGATAACGCAATCGATACCGCATCGGTGGCCATCGTAAACTCGCCAAGTAACGGTACGGCCATCCTCGGTGTCGGTGGGGTTGTTCAATACACCCATGATGGCACCGAGACTACGTTGGATGGTTTTACCTACCGGGTCAGCGATGTTTCGGGCAAAGCATCGAACTTGGCAACCGTTTCGATCTCGATCACGCCGGTGAATGACCCACCCGTTGCCGTCAACGACGCAGCGACCATTCCATCGAACATTGCGGCCATCGTTGATTTAGCAGCCAACGATTTCGATCGAGACGATGGACTAGATCTGGCCAGCATCGTGATAGGTACGCAGCCAAGCCATGGCACGCTCACAGTGCGGACTGACGGCAAGGTCAGTTATGTGCACGACGGATCGGAAGCGACCTCCGATGTTTTTACTTATCGCATCCGAGATAAAGCCGGCGAACTGTCCAATGAAGCAACCGTATCGCTGACGATCACCCTGGTCAACCAACCACCGATTGCTCTGCCCGACAGTGCAACGGTTTCATCACCTGGCGGCCAAGTTGAAATCAATGTTGCCGGTAATGATAGCGATCCTGATGGCGGACTAAACCTCGGCTCGGTGGTCATCGTCACTTTGCCATCGCACGGCACGGCATTGAATCTAGGTAATGGTAGCATTCGATACACCCATGATGGTTCCGAAGCAACCAGCGATAGTTTCACTTACCAGATCCGGGACTTTGCTGGCGAACTTTCCAATGTAGCGACGGTAAGTATTACTGTAACGCCTGTGGGCTAGATCAGACAGATCAGACAGATCAGACAGATCGGACGGATCGGACGGATCGGACGGATCGGACGGATCGGACGGATCGGACGGATCGGACGGATCGGACGGATCGGACAGATCGGACAGATCGGACAGATCGGACAGATCGGACAGATCAGACAGATCAGACTAATCTGGTTTGACGCATCGGAAGCCGAGGTGGTTGCTGGCCGTTCGGACTTCGCCTTTACCTCGGGTTCCGACCATGTAGCGAGTGCAGTAGCGATCGCTACACAAGAAGGATCCACCACGGTGAACTCGCTTCTTTTGGTCTGGTTCCATCGGATCGTAACTCTCCGTGGGGCCTTGTGGATTCTTTGTTACCTGGCCGCTTGAGTGCAACCTAGCGTAGTAATCGTGGCGATACCAATCGCTGCACCACTCCCAGACGTTGCCTCCCATATCGTAGAGACCAAAAGGGTTGGCCGGGTATTGACGTGTTGGTGCAACTCCTGCAAATCCGTCGAGTTCACTATCGCCGCCTTCGATAGGGAATCGACCTTGATAGATGTTCGCTTGGTATTTCTCATCGATTTTGATGTCGTTACCCCAGGCGTACAGCTGGGCAGCTTTGCCTCCACGGGCCGCAAACTCCCACTCCGCTTCGGTCGGTAGACGTTTGCCTGCCCACTTGGCATAAGCCTCTGCGTCCTCATAGGCGATGTGGGTCACCGGATAATCGTCTTTGCCTTCGATGTTGCTGTCTTGTCCGGCGGGATGTCGCCAATCTGCTCCAGGGGCATAGCTCCACCATTGCAGGTAGTTATCGAACTCGACTGGTCCTGGAGTAGGTTTGAAGACCGTCGAGCCGGCGATCAAGTTCTCTTCGGGAGCCGTTGGGAATTCCTCTTTGGTTGGTTTGATCTCGGCAACGGTAACATAGCCGGTGGTATCGACGAACTCTCGGAACTGAGCGTTCGTGACTTCGGTTTGATCCATCCAGAAACCATCGACATAAACGCGATGGATAGGGACAGCATCGTTGGTGATACCAGGAAGACCGCAGAGCGTTTCGCTTCGGTGATCGCTCCCCATCGAGAACTCTCCACCGGGGATCCATACCATACCCTGAGGTTGCTGCCCTTTGGGTTTGGTTTGATTGACGATCGTCGGTTCAAACCCTGCGGGCAGCGCGTTCGCGTCAGAGGGCTTCTGAGAGCCAGCGGGCTTCGACGACGTGTTTGTGGTCTTTAAGTTAGAAGAATCGGTAGGCTTGGAGTTTGGACCTAGATAGCTTAAGGCACCGATACCACCACCGATGCACAGGCCGGCTAGCACCCAAGGGATCCACGAGGGCCGAGTCGAGGAGTTGTTTTTTGTAGGGCTGGTTGCGGAGCGTTTTTTACCAGAAGACTTGTTCATCGGCGCAGCGTATTTCAATGGTGTGCGTTGGCTAGAGCGCTCGGAAGAGCGAATCGCAATAGTTTAGCGTTCTTTGAGAGCTTTGACGCTCCGCATCGCCCGATTCAGGAAGTCTTGTTTGCTTTCCTTGGGCTCAAGAAAGATCGGTGCACCGATGGAAATCGAGCTCAGAAGCGGTACAGGGACGAATTCACCTCGTGGGAGGATTCGATTCATGTTGTCCATGTACACAGGAACAAGTTCCAGATCGGGTCTTTTTTTTGCAAGGTAATACAGACCGCTTTTGAATTCCCCCATCTCGCCATCGACGGCGCGACTTCCCTCGGGGAAAACGATCAATGAGTAGGTGTTACCGATCTCCCTGAGCATCAGTTCTACTGGGCTTTGATGCACTTTGATCTGCTTGCGGTCGATCAAGATCGCGTTGAACGATTGGGCAAGAAAGCGTCGCATAGGGGTTTGTCCCCAATAGTCCTGGGCAGCGACCGGTCGGGTCAATTGCCTGAGGCTACTTGGGAGCGCCGCCCAGAGGACCACTGCGTCGAGGTGGCTTGTGTGGTTGGCGAAATAGACTCTTTGGCAAGTATCGGGTTCGGCTCCGATCCAACGCACCGAAAAACCGCTCACGAGTTTAGCGATCAGCGCCAAGCCTTGGCCTGTCAGCCGACACCAAGGAGATGCTCCGTTGGGAGGGGGGAGTGCATAACGTTTTGTAAAATCGGTCAAAGCGGCCAAGGGTTCCCCGGGGGGTAGAGGCAAAAATACTCAGAAATCGGCATTAGGACTGTAGGTCATAAAACCTGTCGTCGCAAGCTCGAGCCGATTTCGCGTGATTATGCTTCAAGAATGATCGGAAAGCAATCTCGAATCCCAATCGGCCAGCAGGGTGTTTTCGCGTCTTAACCCAACCCGTTTTAAGAGGTTTGAGCACGCTTGCCCAGCAGAACGTAAGCTACGCTGAAGACGAGTCCAATCGCTACGCCAACCATCAAATCGGTAAGCACGATTCCCACGAGAGTTGCAATAAAGGGGATGAACTGGGAACTGCCAGCGCTCCACATACGAGCAAAGAGCTTCGGATGCACCAGTTTCAATCCGGTGTGCAAGAGGATTGCTGCGAGGGCTGCGAGGGGGATTTCATTGAGCCAAGTTGGGATTGCCAATACACACAGGGCTAGAAGTACACCATGAAAGACCGCCGAAAGCTTGGTTTTTGCCCCTGCATTGATATTCACTGAGGAGCGTACGATTACCGACGTCACGGGGATACCACCTAATAGACCGCAGAGCGTATTGCCGATACCTTGGGCCACCAATTCACGGTTCGATGGAGAAACCCTTTTGAGTGGATCGAGCTTATCGACTGCCTCAAGGTTCAAAAGTGTTTCCAAGCTGGCCACGAGGCAAATTATCCCACCGGCGATGTAGACCTTGGCGTTGTTCCACTGCGACCAGTCTGGAAGAGGAAGGAAACTCTGCAATTGGACCAAATCCTTTGCCACTGGAATTTGGACCAAATGGGACTCTTCGATTTTCCAAGCCCCACCGATTCGGTCGAGGTAAAGCTTCATTGCGATGCCTGAGAAGACGACCAGCAAAGCCGCCGGAATCGGGGAACTTTTCAGCTTCTTGAATCGATCCCAGCAAAGCAATACAGCCAACGAACAAAGACCGACGACGATTGCCCCTTGATGGATCTCGCCCGAAAAAAGCTTTCCGATCTCGGTAAAAGTATTTTCATGATCGGGTTGTTCGAAAGCCATCTGGCCCTCTGGATCCGTGTCGTGGCCAAGAAGATGGGGGAGTTGCTTCAGGATCAGAATGACCCCGATTGCACCGAGCAATCCTTGAATCACACTTGTGGGGAAATAAGCCGAAAGGGAACCGGCGCGCATTAGACCAAGAAGTATTTGCAGGATGCCGGCAAAGACGACCGCCAACAAGAAAGTCTCGAAGGCACCGAGATCCCTAATCTGCGCAGCGACAATCGCGGTTAATCCGGCAGCAGGACCGCTGACGCTGGTCTTTGAGCCACTGAGCAATCCAACCACAACACCTCCGATTATCCCGGAGAGAATCCCAGAGAACAGCGGTGCGCCGGAGGCTAAGGCGATCCCCAAACATAAAGGGAGAGCGACAAGAAAAACAATCAATCCAGATAGCAAATCCTTCAGGTAATCTTGAGCAGCCTCAAACGAAGAGGGGTTTGGCATCGCTGGTTCAATCTCCTGCTCCTGGCTCTCTGGGGCGAACGATCCTTAGGGAGTCAACAGACATAGCACAGGAAAGATGGCTTATCTAGCCGTCCAACCTCCGTCGACAACCATCATGCTACCGGTGGTAAAACTGCTCGCAGGGCTTGCCAAGTAGATGGCGGCCCCTTGGATTTCATGAAGTTCTCCCCAACGGCCCATGACAGTGGCCCCCACGATATTGTTTTTGATGTCAGGACTATCGGCCACTGCTTTGTTCATCTCGGTGAGGAAGGGCCCCGGACAAATTGCATTGCAAGTGATATTCCAAGGAGCAAACTCCAATGCCATCGCGCGGGTAAGCTGAACAACCGCCCCTTTGCTTGCCGTGTAAGGAGTCCGGTTGGCAAGTCCGACCAAGCCCAAGGTGCTTGCAACATGGATGATCCTACCGTAACGATTCTGCTTCATCTTGTCGACGAACGCTCGCGTTACGAGCCATGGTGCTTGGACATTCGTCGATAAAACCTGATTGAACTGCTCAAGGCTCAGTTCATCGATTGCTCCTCGAATATTGATCCCTGCATTGTTGATCAGGATCGATGGTGAACCAACCTGACTCAAGCAATAGGATTTGAGCCCTTCGACGGAAGACTCATCGCTGACATCGGCGGCATACCCCCAGGCTTTGGTTCCATAGATGCTTGCGATCTGCTCTGCTCTCTCATCGAGTTGATCCTGGCTACGGCTTACGAGCAAAAGATTGGCCCCGGCGCTGGCCAGAGCGCAGGCCATCGCCCAGCCGAGCCCACGACTTGCTCCAGTGATCACAGCCAATTGACCGTCGATCCGAAAAAGGTTCACTCCAGGCAAATTTTCGCTAACTTCATTTTGGCTCATGGTGGTTGACTTTCTCCCAATTTTCTAACTAACCCAAGAGTCTCCCGTAGGCTCGACTGGACAACGCAGCGCTAAGAGAGCGGCTTGGATTTCATGACACACCCAATGTACATCGGTCCCTGGCAATAAATAGCGGGCACCCAAACCGATCCCGCTTGGATGGGAATTGTCTGAAATGACGGCATTGCTGGTATGGGCGAAACCCATGGAAAAAGCCCAGGGCAGGCAGTAATCCTCCCACTGGATGTTTTCAGGGTCAGGAACCTCGACGCAGGCCATGTGCAAGTCTGCTTGCGACCACCCTTGCGACCAACCCGAAGGATCATGGCACACGAAAAGCTGAACCTTTTTTTGATCTTCCAAGCTGTCTTGTAGCAAAAGCAATTCGACACGATTTGCAAGGGACTCGGTGCTACAGGCCACAGAGATCCGGGGTGAGTCGATCGCTTTCAAACGACTGGATAACTGGCGGATCGAGGCGCCTGAGACTGGATCGATCCAATCGGGAGCAATTTCGCAGGCTGGATGGATCACGAAAGTCCTCATGCACATCCTCGGATGCGGAACTTTTAAATGCGGTGTCCAAACACGTTCCTGGTCGTGCATTAGCAGGTCGATATCGATTCGCCTAGATTCCCATCGACGAAATCGCTGGCGTCCCAACTCGTTTTCGATTCTTTTGATCCTGTCCCACACGTCCCAAACGCTCAGGGTGTGATCAATTCGTACGACAGAATTAAGAAAATCACCTTGTCCAGTTGGACCACCGACCGGGGGGGTCTTGAAGATAGGGCTCAGTTCGATTCTTGAGCTTTTGAATGTGTCACGAAGGAGCCTAGAAGCGGCCCGCATCGTTTCGAGTGTATTCCCAAGGTTCGCACCCAAGCTTATCAGCGAACTTGGCATCTCGGATTTCCCAAAACCAGAAGGTCGACACCCGTGAGGATATCACTACCGAGCCGCTTCAATGGTATCGACGTACCAGTGAATCTCTTTCTTGGTTGCGAAACGCTCCTGCACGTCCTTACGAGCATACACGAAATAAGTCGGAGGATTGGTCTGACCATCGTCGCGGTATCGTAGTTTGTAAGAGTAACCCACCGATCCCATCGATTCGCCATCGAGGGATACAAAGGTCCACTTGGCAGGGTCGCGACGCCTTTGAATTTCCAGATGGGAAGCATCGGTTGCAAGGCGTTTTTTTGCTTTTTGTAACTCTGTCTCTGGGGCATCATCCGTTGGACGCTGTTCTCCTTCGAACTGAAAGCCCACGAGGTAATAGACGCTATCGAGATCCTTTTTTGACAATGCGTTCAGATACAACTCGGCTACTTTGCGAGCTTGTTGCAATTCGTAGTTGCTATGTAGAAAACTTCTAGAGACGCCCCAGGACGCACAGGTTGCTCCAATGAAGACAGCCATCAACCCGAAGGTTCTCGATAGCTGGCTCAGCGCGTACTTTTTCGAGAATAGAAGAACAAACATTCCTAGAAGTGTTCCTACGATCGCCAGCGGCATGAAATGCACATACTGGATCGATAGAACTCCAATCACAGACGCGATCAGACCCAGAAGAGAAAAGCCCGAGAAAGCCTCGCTGTCGACGGCTTCATCGGATTCCGGAGAGAAGGTAATTTCTGAATTTGACATGGGGTCTTTAGGAACATCAGGGACTCGGTTCGCCGCCAATCCTGTCAACGGCCAGCGTCAGTACGCAGCCGATTGCGGTTCGGTTCGCCCCGGCGGAATCGCCGGCTCAACAGACGTCGAGCCAAGCATGGCGTTTAGAGTTTTGAGTACCAGGAAATTGGGCGTTTACCTGGAAATTCCTGGACCGCGCCGTTATTTCTCTGGCAGGATCCGGGGCCCATCGGTCTCGTAGCGTCCTAGACCACCTTGCTCTCGCCGTCCGTGGGTCCAAAGCAACCATGTGTTGCGCTTGAAATGAAGTCCGGTGTAGTCGTACCCAAAGGTGCCTTCGGTCGGCCTTCGGCAATCCCCTTGCAAAACGCCGCTGTGGGGGCCTTTAAAGGGGGTTGAACCTCCGACATAGCCGACGGTGTGCTGTGGGTCTGCCCCCCAAGTAGCAAAGATTCCAGGCATCCAGGGGTTCCCTGCCCGCTGCATCCCGTCGGTGCAATAGCGCCCGGTCTTCTTTCCGGTAGGTGTTTCAAGGCCTCGATTTTCCAGCGAGTACGACTCAGCGATGGAATCATCGCGATTTCCGAGTTTGATCGCTCGTTTGGGTGAACCTTGGACAGGCCTAACCTCTCCGAGCGGTTGGTCGGTTGGGACTCGGATAATTTGGCCATTTGGATCGGTGGAAATGTCCTCCAAGGAGGGTTTCTTAAAAGAGACCCGAACCGGCCCCTGATCTTCTTGAGCCATGCAATTCGATGAAATAAACAAGATCGCCGAGCTCAAGCATAGAAATCGCATGATCAGCCCTCCGTGGCTGGTGTAACGACGACATATCGGTGCCGTTGGACTGTTTGAAATTTCGGCAGAAATGACATGACCGATGCAGGCATCCTAAGCGGTCATGCATAACACGCAAAATCGTTACAATGCGATCTGAGCGTCCAATACGGCCCGGTAGAGCCGTGCTACCAGTCATTGTAAAACGGCTGTCCTCAGCCGTTTTACCAGTCGCTTTAGCGACGCGTCTTGGCAGTTAACGTAGATGATTTCTCCGAAATCATCTACGAGCGCCCGAGTTTGTGCCAGCTCGCCGGGTTCGAAGAAGCCCTAAGGTCCGGAAACAATAAGGCTTGGGTGCTAATAAAGAATGTACGCAGGAATGGAGATTGCCTTTCAGGCCTAGTTGGCCCATACATCCTCCAACGAGGCCGTAGGGTCCTGGTGGCCGACGATGAGAAATTTTGTCAATCGATCGATGAGCAACACTACGATCAGCGTTGCTCCGAACAAAGGCATAGCGATCCCAAGCATCATGATGCCGATCCAAACCGACCAAACCAATCGAGCCTGGGAAAGCGGAGGTGGGATCCCTAGAGTTCCTGTATCACGTCGCTTCCACCACATCCAGAGACCGGAACACGAAAGCGCGATCAATCCCGTTGTGGTCAAGACTCCGAGAATCTGATTGGCAATCCCGAAGAGTTGCCCCTCGTGGGCCGCGATTCCAACACCTACTACCTTGTCCAGCCAGTGCTTTTGCGAAAAAACCTCCCTCGATGCGATCGTCCCGTCTGCGACATTCACGAGCAATGTTTCACGCAAGGTTCGGTTCTGGGCATCGGAGGTGATCTTCCAATTCGCCCCTTGAGACTCAGGCGGAGAGAGCAATACCGGATGAGCAAGCATCTCCAATTTCGCGACCTGGTGCAGTTGGTCGAATCCACTGAGATCCTTGGGGATCGGTGCTCCGCTGCTTTTGCCTCCACGTCGCGTCCCTTTCGCTTTCCCTGCTTGAGAATGTCCGGCATGCTCGCTGCCTGCCGACGGGGATTGGCCTCCGATGTTCCAATCTTGAGAAGTTGCGGCTAAACCAACCGTTTGTCTAGCTGTACGGAAATAGTTTCCCCAGAACTTGGCCCATGGCAATCCAGTCAGGATCAAGAGGACAGCCAGTGCAGAGATCCAGAACCCCAGCACGCTGTGCATATCCCGCCACCAAACCCGATCCCCTTTTCCCCACCTAGGGTACAACACTCCGCCAAGCCCCTTGGCGTTTTTGGGCCACCAAAGCACCAGTCCCGTAAGGATCATCACGATCGTCCAACACGCGGCGATCTCGACGAGATAGGATCCCCAAGTTCCGATTCCTAATTGACCATGGAGCGATTTAACCTGCTTCATCAAGGATTCGTTCTCGTTCTTGACGTTGAGGATTGTCAGCCATTGTGGGTGAACCATGACGCGCCAGGTATTTTGGTTGTCCTTGACAATGACCCTTGTGGCTCCGGTCTCGGTTCGGGGCAATTCGACCTGGACTGTCTTTGCATCGGGAATGCCGATAAGTACGGCTTGAACCTGTTCGGATAAAAGCCGATGCTTGTCCGGTGGAGCGAGCGAATCATGCGATCGCTCGCTCCATGCTTCGAACTGAGGTTTAAACAAATACAGTGTTCCCGTCAGTGATAGAAAAATCACAAACGGGATGCAGAAAAGCCCGGCAAAGAAATGCCATCGCCAGACCGTTCGATAACTTGGCCATTCTCGTTGGTTTGGAGTTCTCATAGTTTACTGATACTCCGTAATGATCTCGCTACCATTGCAACTGTGCAGCGCGCGAATGATGCTCGTATCGATTGAATTGCTAAGATACTGGATCGAGCCATCAATCATCCCGGCATGCGCTCCGCTAGTGTGAAAGCTTCTTGGGCCATAAAACCCCGTAAAGTGCGTGACAATATCTGGGGTGACGTTGTTCGGAGGCAGATACCCATTGGTTAACGAATTGATTGACCCGCTAAAGGCCCACGAGATACCCCGACCACGAAGCGCCGGGCTAGTACCCCCTCGCCAATTGGTGAACGTTCGCCAAAAGCTAGCAACATCAGGATTGGCGATCATCCCGGTGGTATCGACAAAACCCGACCAAGGTGTACCGGTAGGTCGTAAGCCTCTCGAAGCATTCAATGCGGAACTAATGCCGGTCGATCCATTGAGTGTCATTTGATACGGAAATTTTGGAAGTGTCGGAGGCGGGAAGGTAGCATCGTCCCCAACGCTTCGAACCGTTTCACTGAGGGCCACGGTGTTGGAGGTTCCGTCGGTGATATCTTGAAACCTTCGTTTCGAGTACTGATACACCAGACCATCGGTTTGCCATCGCAAGTCGTAGTTCGTGCCAGTGCCACTTCCGAAACTCAATAGGTAGTTCAGTCCACCGTAGTTGTAGAGCGTTCCGTTGACCGTCACCTGGGATACACTTGGTGCAGGGTCACTTGGGCAAAGAAAGGTTGCTATCGGTTGCTTGAAAGCATCGATGAACCTCGGATTGGGCACCTTGGCATTGAAAGGCCCACTAAATGCTGGCACCGAGTAATCAAGTAAACCATTGAGGTTGTTTTGCTCCATGTACGGCAGTAAACGTGCTTGAACCGAGAAATCAGTATCGACAAGACCTGTCATCGGAAAGCGTTTGAATGCCGACTCGTAGTTGTGCAGCGCCAGCATGAACTGCTTGACATTGTTGCTGCACTGCATTCGGCGAGCCGCCTCGCGAGCGGCTTGTACCGCCGGCAATAGCAATCCAACCAACACGCCAATGATCGCGATAACCACCAAAAGCTCGACCAACGTAAACCCATTTCTATTTCTGTTCTGCGAGAATTGCATGATGAATCCAATTGTGATTTCAGTATGAATCAAAGGTGAAGCAAACTCAGCCGAAACGAATCGGACCAAGTCTATGGCGCAGGCGCACGTAGCGACCTGGCTAAGCTAGCCAACAAGCGAATTTGTTTAAAACGCTCTGACTAGCCGACCTTTGGCGGTGGAGATGGTGGACGATGTGCAATCGTCTCCCAGCACAAATCGAAAACAACAAGCGACGGATTCAAATACTCAAAAGGCCCTTGGAGTATGCATCGCTCGGGATCTAAAAACCAAGATAGTGTAGTGAACACAGAACTAGAGCCTCGGCATTTGCAAGCAAGTATCGAGAGCACAGCACGCTCTTTAGGCTTGGAAACCTTAGTACTTGTTGATGTCTTGCAACAGGAGTCGGACGTAGAAGCCCGAGTTTCAACGGCCGCTTTGGAAACTTTGGTGCTACAACAAGACGCCGGTTTGGTCGTCTTCTTCGTGTCGCTCAATACTGCGTACGACGGCGGTTTCACGCCACGTCTTTGTGCCCATTTGCGACGTTCAGCAGGTGTATGACAGCAGCACTCCGTCCAACACTTACGAGCCGTACTGCAGCCGCATCGACCATGTTGGCAAGGAAACGGAATCCCATGTTCATCCTCCGATTCACCCTCTGGCGATGCGGATTGATTTCCAGTGAATGGTAGAACATGGTTGGCTATCCCAAGAAGATGCATCGGCATCGGAATGGGGAAGTTTGCAAGGACAAAAGCAACGAGCACAAGAAAGACAAAACCTCGCTTGGCGAGTCGAGTCGAGGATTCTGTGTGTCGTTTTTTGTGCTCTAGACCCAACATGGGAACGTCAAAAACTGCTGCGAGGCGCGTTGAGAAATCGGTCAGCCTTCCGCAGAGGTTAATTCAAAACCTCATAATCCGCCACTGCTCGTACCCAATGAAATGGTGCGCATCCGAGAAAAGAAGCATCCGCCCCCAGGGGCTTCAAGTACCAACCGTTCGTTCAGCTACCACTGGCATTACGCAGAAAGCGTTGAATTGAAAGCGGAACGGGGCGAGCCGTCCCGTGAAAACTATTGCGATAGCAAGGACCTTTGATCACTCACCGGAGTGCTTGCGCATTTCCGGGCTCTTTGTTTTCAATCTTTGAATCCCTTTCAAAGCAATTACCCACAAAATTACCTGAAGAACCCAGTTCCGCTTTTGCGCTAATTCGACGCATCCTAAGGCAGTTTATGCCCCATCTTGTCTCGTTTGGTCGCCAAGTAGGCCGCATTGTGCTCGTTGGGCGGGCAGATGATCGGCACTTGATCGACCACCGTGATGTCGAATCCACGCAAATTGAATGCCTCGGTCTTCTTGGGATTGTTGGTCAAAAGCCGCACTTTTTTGAGACCAAGATCCTTGAGGATCTGCAACCCAACACCGTAATCCCGCATGTCGGACTTGAACCCAAGACGATGATTCGCCTCGACGGTGTCTAGCCCCTGGTCTTGGAGCGCATAAGCCTTGATCTTTTGCGCTAACCCAATTCCCCTACCCTCCTGCGGCAGATACACCAGCACTCCGCGACCTTCCTTGGCGATCGCTTCTAGGGCCAAGTGCAACTGATCTCCGCAATCGCACCGTAAGGATCCGACAAGGTCTCCGGTAAAACAACTGCTGTGCATGCGGACCAACGGCGGTCGATCGCTTGGTGCATCCAGGTCACCAAACGTCAATGCAATCGGTTCTTGGTCCTCGTACTGAACATCGTATACAACCACTTGGAACTCGCCAAAGCGCGTCGGCAAACGGCATTCGGCCGAACGTGTCACGAGTTTTTCGCTCACGCGACGATGCGCGATGAGTTGCTCGACGGTGATGATCTCCAAACGATGCTTACCCGCTATTTCGACCAGTTCATCGCGAGTTGCGCGATCGCCTGAGGTGTTGAGAATTTCGCAGAGTACACCCGCTGGATTTAGTCCTGCCATGCGAGCAAGATCCATCGATGCCTCGGTATGACCGGCCCTGCGTAAAACTCCTCCCTCCATGGCCAAGAGGGGGAAAACGTGTCCGGGCCGAACGAAGTCTGCAGGCTTGGTCGTCTCGGATGCGATGCGACGAATCGTCTCGGACCTTTCCATTGCGGTGATCCCTGTTTTGCAACCCGCAAAATCAACCGGGGTGAGGAAAGCTGTCGACAAGGGTGAGGTGTTGTTCTCGACCATCGGTCGCAACTCCAGCCGATTGGCCGTCGCTGGCAAGATCGAACAGCACAATTGACCATGCCCTGCGAGCATAAAGTTGATGATCTCTGGGGTGACACGATCCGCAGCGCAGACAAAGTCCCCCTCGTTCTCGCGATCCTCATCATCGAGCACAATCACGACCTTGCCCGAGGCAATCGCTTCAACAGCCGCCTGAATGGTGCTAAATCGATCTGGCATCCTTTGGTTCTCCAAGTTCTTCTGACGATCAAGTCTCTGACGACTCATCCCCTTCGAGATTGTAGTCTTTCATCTTCTTGTGCAAGGTGTTTCGATTGATCCCAAGCTTTATCGCGGTTTTCGTTTGGACTTGTCCGCAAGCCTGCAAAACTTGAACGATCAGCTCACGCTCCACCTTATCGACCACCCTCGAGTGCAAATCATTGCTGTCGCTGGGTGCTAACCGCAAACCCTCGGCAACGAGCAACTTCGATAAACTCTCAAAATCAGGCGGTGCACTTGGGGCTCCCACAGTGAAATCCTGCGCTGGCTGACTACCGGTGACCACCCCGGGCAAGAGCTCGAGCGTCAGCTCATCGGTTTCCGACATCACCACGGCTCGCTCGACGTAGTTTTGCAACTCCCGAACATTCCCGGGCCAATGATAGTCTTGCATCGCTGCGATCGCTTCGCGCTGGATATGAACCACAAACCGTTGGTTCTGCTCGTTGTAGTATTTAAGAAAGTAGGAAACCAAAAGGGGGATGTCTTCTCTGCGTTTGCGCAGCGGTGGCAACTCGATCGGAACAACATTGAGCCGCCAGTAAAGATCTTCACGAAACCGCTCGCTGCGAATCTCTTCGGCCAAGTCTCGATTGCTTGCTGCGATCAAGCGGGTATCGACGGTGACCGTTTCGGTGTCTCCGACACGCTCAAACTGCTTTTGCTGCAGCACACGCAAGAGCTTGACCTGCAAATGCAACGAGGTGCTGTTGATCTCATCTAAAAAAATCGTTCCAGTATGGGCCGCTTCGAATCTCCCAGCTCGATTTCCAACCGCGCCGGTGAATGCACCTCGCACGTGACCGAACAATTCACTTTCGAGCAAACTCTCGCTCAGGGCCCCGCAATTGACCTTTACGAAAGGCCCCGATACCCGATGACTCAATTGGTGGATCGCATTGGCGATGACTTCCTTGCCAGTCCCGGTTTCGCCCAAAAGCAATACCGATGCATTGGTCTTGGCCACCCGCTTGGTCAGATGCGCAACATCCCTCATCGCCGGCGAGGATCCGATCACGCCGGGGAGATGCTCCCCTAAAGATTTCGACAATTTGCCGTTCTCGCGAACGTCCTCTGACATCGGCTGATCCCATCTCCAGGATGCGAGCCGTTATGTGTCAAGAAGCGTCTAAGGCTTCGGATCCGAAGCTGTCCTGCCATAGAGCTCGTCGATGGCATCCAGAATTTGGCCCATCACCAAACGGGTTACCGGCTCGTTGGCACCCCGCGTGTTATAAACATCGTACTGGGCATTCAGCGTATCGGTAGATATCAAAACCCCAAATCGTCGTATCGATTGCACAAAAATTTGGCTAGCCTGCTCCCGTTGCTTGGGCGTCTGTCCCATATCCGAAGCAACCCGCAAGAGGTTGTTCTGTTCCTCTTGGGTGTCGGCCAAGCGTGCTGTCACTCCGGTTGCCTCCGAAACCTGGATGTCTGGATGGGCCACCCTCAAGTAGTTTGCAGCTTGGTTTTTCCATAGAATTCGATCTTCAGGTGCGGCCCTCGGGTACGCGATGACCTGGTTCATTCGCGCAAGAATATCACCTAAGCCTTCGACTGAGGGCGGAACGCTCCCCACTATGACCCCATGGTCGGCTCCAGCGACCAGATGCTCGCCTCTGCTGAGATTCTCAGCAAGTAACGCGATAGGTACTGTCGAGGTCGAAGGGTTGGCTCGAATCCGTTGAATTAGTTGCCCTAAATCTAGATCTCGAAGGTGATCAACAATGAAGACACCTTCAAAGGGCACTGCGTTTCTAAGCCCATTGAAGACATCCTCAACCGAGGAGGCTTCCCAATACCGCAGTCCCATCGAGCTCACAAGGTCGTGGGTGTGAGATCGTAGCGATGGGCTAGCACCGACGATCATGACCATCGGATCGGCCATGAGCTGCTGCATTTCACGAGCATTGAAATCGACTCTACTGGCACCTTGGAATCCACCGTCTCGGAAGCCCTGGACCCCAGAATTTGGGGCAGAGACGAATTGCACTGGATCGACACCGGACTCCTCTTTGGTCCGTTCCTTCGAGACAGGTATCAATCCTCTTTGGTCGATGAGTGAATTCATCAGAGCGACCGTCGCTGGGTATCGAACGCTCGGATGCCCGGACTTCATCGCAGCGGCCAATCGATCGCGGACTGCCGTGGGCATCAATGCCCCTTGGTATCTCGCCAAATTGGCTACCGCGAGTGCCTGTGCCCCTGGCAACTGCTCTTCGAGGGCAGCATCCCAGAGCAGAGCTCCAAACTCATGGCTGTTGCGAAGCGACTCAGGCACAAGCGATTGGAAGACGACTGAATTCGCTAGATCGGTTGAGCCTTCTCTTGCGAGATCTTCGAAATGGGCCGCTAGAGCTCGAGCCGATACAAAATCCCCAGCAGCAGAAGTCCTCAAAGCGGTTATTGCCGCTTGGGAAGCTCGCGCTAGGGCTTGGTCGGCCCCGTTTCCAGATCGGAGCGACACGCCACGACCGTCTTGATTTAAGGTCCAGACATTCCGGGTGTCTACATCGTTGAGCGCCGAAAGCTGGCGATACTGGTCTAGCGATTTATCTAAAGTTGCGATACTAAGGTCGTAGGCTTGTTTGGCATCAGGTAGCGTCTTGCCTCGATCGGTCAACGATTTTTCAACGCCTCGTTTGGTTTCTTGTGGGATCGTTGGATCATGCAATATCGATAGTAGTTCCGAGCCCATGGATGGCTTTGGCAAGGGAGTTACCAATTGAATCAGGCGGTCACGCACTTCACTGTGGGGTGATGTCATCGCCGCTTGCCAAGCCGAAACGGCACTTGGGCCGAGCAATGAATAGGCTTCGATCATCGATGGTGTGGGATTCAAACCATTCGGACGCATCAGAGCATCGAGCATCGCGGCGATCCCTGAATCACCCGCAGACCGAATCGCATGGAATCCCGCTAAACGCTCCGATTGATTCGGGCTTGTTAGGCGGCTGACTTGTCGAGCGAGATTTGCAGGGGAGTGAACCTCATCGTCAGCTAACTTCCTGAGCTTACCGATGATCTCCAGTTGCTGTGGTTTGAAGGCATTGGCATTCGACTCGATCGCAGCCCAGGTTCGCGGCCCTCCCGACCTGAGCACATCGACGGCGGTCGGACCATCGATCTGCTCTTGGCCGAGTTTATCGAGCCATCGCGCTGTTTCATCCCAACGACGAATGCGGGTCATCAGGCCGATGGCCTCTGCCAGTTCCCTTGGACTCGTCGGCGGGTTTGCCCTGAGCGAACGAACCACTGCATTGGTTTCATTCGTATCGATGGATGATTCAGAGCCCTTGGCCGTATCGATTCGATTGACCTCAGGGGTGGTGCCCAGATCGCCGAAAGGGTCTTGTGCGAATGCTAGCGTAGCGCAGCATGCGCCAAGGACTGCAAAAGCGGTTCGAGAAATCGCAAGCATGCGTGGTCTGGATGTAAGAGCGGTCGCAAAAGTCATTGGATTTACGAGGCTAGTCAGTTGCGTCATGATGAGAATTAGGCCCGACGGGCCGCCTAAAAGTTTACCATGGTGCGGGCAACTTCCCCAACTGTCCAAGTCGGTTTATCCGGGAAAGTTTATCTAGGTCGATATTTCCCGGGCGAAGGTTGCTTGTCTGGCTTTAAACTCGATTTTGCCAAGCGAATTTAGGGTTTGGGCAGGTAGCTTGCTGTCGCTTGGGCCCGAATCCGGTACACTACGGCCAAGGGTTGCCGAAGTTCCACCTGTTCCTATTTTCGCCTTTAAACGCTTGGCTCATGACTGTATCCGAAAGTGCGCTGGATTTATCGGCAGCTTTAGCCAAGTTTGGCTTGCAGAGTTTTCGGCGTGGGCAAAAGGAGGTCATCGAGCACGTTATATCCGGCAAAGATTGCCTATGCGTCATGCCCACCGGAGGCGGAAAAAGCCTCTGTTACCAGCTTCCCAGTCTGGTTCGTCCCGGCATGACGATCGTCGTCTCGCCGCTGATTGCGCTGATGAAGGACCAAGTCGATGGGCTGGCTAAACGTGGCATCTCGGCGACCCTGATCAACAGTTCGTTGTCCCTCCAGGAGCAATCTGAGCGACTCGATCAAGTGGCATCGGGGAGGTTCTCGATGGTTTATGTCGCTCCAGAGCGGTTGCGAAACCCTCGGTTCCTAGATGCGATCCGCGCAACGCCGATCCAACTCTTGGCGATCGACGAAGCCCACTGCATCAGTGAGTGGGGACATGATTTCCGACCCGACTACCAGCGCCTTGGGAAATTCCGAGAAGCCCTCGGAAATGTTCAAACGATCGCTCTAACTGCGACGGCCACCCCTCGGGTTCGAACCGACATCCTTGAAAGTTTGCAGCTTAAGACCGCTCGAACTTTCATCACTGGCTTTGCTCGAGACAATCTCTATTTCGGATCCGCGTTCTGCATGAGTGATCGGGACAAGGACAAGCATCTGCATGATTTTTTAAGCAGTCGCGATGAATCGGGCATCATTTATGTCGCTACGAGAAAGCGATGTGAAGCTCTCGTCGAGCAACTTGGTAAAGAACTAAAACTCTCTGTGGGAGCCTATCACGCCGGTTTGCTCCCCGAGCAACGCAAGCTCATCCAGGACAAGTTCATGGCAGGTGAGCTCAAAGCGATCGTTGCTACCAATGCCTTTGGGATGGGGATCGACAAATCGGACTTGCGCTACGTGATCCACTACAACATGCCAGGGACGCTCGAAGCCTACTACCAGGAGGCCGGACGCGCAGGTCGCGATGGATATCTGTCTCAGTGTGTGCTTTTGTTTAGTCCTCAAGATCGTTACATCCAAGAGTTCTTCATCGAGAATGCCAACCCATCGAAAGAGGTCCTGCGGGCTGTCTATGATTTTCTGTTGTCTCGCCAAGAGGATCCGATCGAGCTTACGGCAGAGGAAATCAAAGAGCAGATTTCCCAATCTGCGACATCCGAAGCGGTCAACTCAACCTTGCAAATCCTCAGTCGCACCGGGGTGCTCGAACGGCTCGATGTCGCAAGTGGACTGGCCATGTTCAGGCTATCGAGCCGAATGCATACCTTCATCGATTTGCTCCCACGCGATGCATCCCAGCGTCGCAATGTGCTTCGAACCATCGAGAAAGCGATCGGGGATCGGCGGGATGAAGCCGTCTATATCCATCCGCGTTGGCTGACCGAACAGCTCGGGATGGATAAGGATCAAATGAACAGGCATTTGCGCGAATTATGCAAACTCGAAGACTTCGAGTATGTCCCTCCGTTCCGTGGTCGGGCGATCCACTTTCGTCGCAAAAACGTTCACTTCGATGATCTGCAAATCGACCACGCAAAGCTGGATGCTCGACGCAAAGCCGACTACGAAAAACTAGATCAAATGGTCGCCTATGCACGCACCAAATCCTGCCGTCAGAAAACCATCCTTCATTATTTCGGTGACACGGCCGCTTCGGATTGCAAAATCTGCGATCGATGCCAAGGCCGTTCGGGTTGGCCCAAGCTACCCAAGCAAACGATCACACCCCTGAGTCCTAAGCCTGAAGTGATCGCACAAGTTGAGCCCTTGCAACAAACGACCACATCAGGCATCGAATCCGCTAAACCCCATAAAACCGATTCTGCGAATAATCACGCAGAGACGAACCCACTTGCTAAACCTCGAACCCTTGCAGGCAAAAAATCGACTCGAGCCCCTTCGATCGAAGTCACACGCAAGAGCATTCAAACCCTGCAAATGCTATTGGCAGGAATCGAGCGCACGCACGGTTATTTGAGCAAAACCGTTTTGGCTCAGCATTTTGCAGGGACAGCCAGCAAGGCCGTAGTCGGACTAAGGCTCGAGCGATTGGCCGAGTTCGGGTTGCTCAAGGCCTGGAAAAAGTCGCATGCGACCCAGTTGATCGAAGTCCTCATCGAACAAAAACTCCTCTCGCAAATCGAACTAAAGATCGGCAAGCCGACGATCATCATCACCGAGCTCGGAAAGAAATGCATCCAAGATGCCGACTCGATTCCAGCCGACGTCTTGCAATTCACGACAAATGCATGGATCGCAAGCACCGATCCAGAGAGTGCATTGGACATTAACCCTCCAACCGGTAAACAGCGAGACACGGTTTGGTCAACTCCTCGAGCAACGCCCCCAACAAATCCCCCTTTTGAATCAGCGACTCCTGCTGAGCCAACAGAAAGCCCCACGACAAGGACTTCGTCGGCTGAGCAAAATACGCATCAAGCCTCCGCGAATCGCGATACATTCAAGCCCGACACTGACCTTACTGACACAGTCAATCCCGAGTTCGTAAGAGGGGCCGATAAACTACCTCAGCCAACCGCTTCAGATGCTGCCAAAGAGGCCACCAATCAGTCGATCCTCGCCGATTGGCAATGGACTTTGCGATTGGTCAGGCATGGCTACAGACTCGGTGAATGCGCGTTGATTCGTGGCAAAACCCCCGACGGAGTCCTTGCAGATCTAACCATAGCCCTTCAAATGGATGAGAATGTGCCGTTGGATCACTTGTTCGATACCCGTACCCTGCTTACGATCCAAGAACTCGCGAGCCACAACTCGCTTCCCGATCGACCTCCGACAATGCTCATGGTCTTCTCTGGATTGTGGGACTTTGTCCAGCAGTGGCTCAAAACAAAACCAGATTAAGCACGATTTGGCCATGACCGATCCATCCGACGAAACACAAGCCACAGACATCGACGCATCGCAGTCGTCCGAGCGAGCTTATTTGCTCGATTGGACGACCGAAGAACTCTCCGGTTGGCTCGTTGCGCGAGGCTTGCCGAAATTCCGAGCCGCGCAAGTACAGCGTTGGATCTACCAGAGGCGTGCGAAACGCTTCGATGAAATGACCGACTTGCCCAAAGACTTGCGATCGCTGCTCGATCAGCATTTCGATTTATTTCGTACAACGACCGCGGCGCATCAACAAGCCGCAGACGGAACCGAAAAACTCTTGTTGCAGTTGGCCGATGGGGGACGCATTGAATGCGTGCTCCTAAGGGATGGACCTAGGCGCTCGATTTGCGTCAGTAGTCAAGTCGGTTGCGCGATGGGGTGTGTGTTTTGTGCAAGCGGACTTGACGGTGTTGAACGAAACCTCTCCCGAGGTGAGATCCTTGAGCAAATGCTCAAATTACAGCATCTGCTCGAAGCCGATGAACGTCTCAGTCACATCGTCATGATGGGAATGGGAGAGCCACTAGCGAATCTACCCCGCGTTCTGGCCGCCTTGAGCGTCGCAAAAGATTCCGAGCTTGGGCTGGGGATCAGTCCTCGGAGAATCACCATCAGCACGGTCGGTTTGCCACCGGCAATCGATAAACTGGCGGCTTCCGATTCCCCCTACCATCTTGCAATCAGCTTGCATGCCCCGAACGATCCTCTGCGAAATAGGCTCGTGCCCGTCAATCAAACCATCGGGATCCAATCGATCCTCGATGCAGCCGACAGGTACTTTGCCAAAACCAAGCGACGATTGACCTTCGAGTACGTGCTGCTCGGTGGACTCAACGACTCGACGCAGTGCGCACGTGAATTAGTTCAACTGCTCCGAAGCCGAACCGCGATGCTCAACGTGATTCCTTACAATCCAGTACCTGGTCTTCCCTACGAGACTCCCACCCCGAGTGCCATCCTGCAGTTTCGAAAGACGCTCCTCGATGGTGGGGTAAATGCCATGTTCCGTCAGCGAAAAGGGGATGAGATTCAAGCTGCCTGTGGGCAACTTCGAAGGCTTCGGGAACGCGAACCACAAGTTGTTTCAATTCAACCGACGAAAAGCAGTTAGCCGTTTCGCAAGGGGCTCGTATCCTGTAAGATACTGGCCGATTTGCAAGGGCATCCTTGGTTCTCGTCCGGCGGAGTCTTATGAGCGAACTGTATCACGAGTGTGGAGTTGCTGCTGTCTATCATCTCCCATCGGCACCCGAGAGTCCACTGGTTAGCGATGTCGGAATCGACGCTGCATCGACCATCATGCCTAGGATGCTACAAGACATCCAAAACCGCGGCCAATTGGCTGCTGGGATGACAAGCTACAATCCCAAACGGTCGTTGCTGCTAGAAACCCACAAAGACATCGGAACCGTCAGCGAGGTCTTTCATCTCTCGCACCGTGGCAAGCATGAGGCAATCATGCAGCAGCTTGTCGGCTCAGCGGCCATCGGTCATGTGCGCTATGCGACCTGTGGTCGAGACGACCGCAACTATGCCCAACCTTTTGAGCGACAGCACATCCACAAGCACAAATGGTTCAGTTTTTGCTTCAACGGCCAGCTTGCCAATTACCAAGAACTCAAAGACAAGCTCACTCGCGAGGGGGATCATCATCTTGCTCGCGACACCGATACAGAAATCATCCTTCATGAAATCGGACGAGAGTTGACGGTCAATCCGAGTCTCTCGCTGATCGATGTATTTGCGAATGCCGCAAAGAACTTTGATGGAGCCTACTCGCTGGCCTTGATCACGGCCAAAGGTGAACTGCTTATTGCTCGAGATCCACGAGGCATTAAGCCGCTGTGTTATGCGTTTGATGGCTCACTCTTTGCTGCTGCGAGTGAGAGTGTAGCCCTTTTGAATCTTGGATTCGATCGATCATTGATCAAATCGGTTCAGCCAGGGGCTTGCATGATGATCACCGCCGAGGGGATCGAAGAGCGTCGATACACAAATAAAGTGGATCCCGCCCACTGTTTCTTTGAGTGGGTCTATTTTGCAAACGTTGCCAGCACGCTCGATGACCGAAGCGTTTATCTCTCACGCACTCGTCTGGGTGAAGAGTTGGCACGCATCGAATTAGCACGAAACGAAATCCCGATCGACGGCGATACGATTGTCGTGCCTGTTCCAGACACCAGTAAAGCCGCCGCCGATGCGATGGCTTTCCGTTTGCGGATCCCTTGCCGTGAAGGATTGATTCGAAACCGATACTCTGGACGCACCTTCATCGAAGGCAACCGAGCTCGCAAAGTCAAAGCGGCAATGAAATACACCCCACTACGCGAAGTCCTCGAAGGCAAGCGGGTGATTTTGGTCGAAGACTCGATCGTTCGTTCGACGACCATGAAAGTTCTTCTGAAGCGAATTCGAGAACTAGGTGGAGCCAAAGAAATTCACGTTCGTGTCGCTTGCCCGCCCATCGTTGCTCCATGCTTTTATGGAATCGATATGTCGACGATCGATGAACTCTATGCACCGAAGTTTCTCGGCAACGGCGGACTGACCGAAGAGGCCCAGCACCGCATGGCCGAAAACCTCGAAGCCGATTCTTTAAGGTATCTCCCCATCGACTCGATCGCTCGAGCCATCGATCTGCCTCACGGACACCTGTGCCAAGCCTGTATTACCGGTGAATATCCAACGCCCTTTGGACAGAAGCTTTACGGGATTGCCCGGACAAATTTCGTCAACGGTTGTGCTGCCAAGAGAACTTATGATTCCTAGTCCTAAGGAGCCTTGACTATGAAAAAAATTCTTGAAGTCTCTTTTTTTGGTTTTATCCTCCTTGGATCAATCCTCGAAGGATTGCAAGCACAAGAGGCCACTCCCAAGGTGCTCGAAAAGGCACCGGCGGAACTTGCAGAAAAGTCCAAGTCTCTGTTTAACGGCAAGGACCTAACCGATTGGGATGGAGATCCAAAATTGTGGTCGGTCAAAGACGGAGTCATTCACGGAGAAACTACACCTGAACATCCAGCCAATGGCAATACATTCCTGATCTGGAAAGGTGGAAAACTAGGCGACTTTGAACTGCGATTTTCCTTTCGTTGCAACGACTCGAATAACTCAGGTGTGCAGTATCGGTCCAAGCATATCGATGCACCACAAGCGAAAAACAAATGGGTCGTGCGCGGCTACCAACATGAGATTCGCAACGAGAGTAAATTCCCAAATGTCTCTGGCTTCATCTACGACGAAGGTGGCAAGCGAGGTCGCTTGTGCTTGGCCGGCGAAAAAGCCACGTGGGAAAACGGAGCGAAAAAGGTCGTTGGGCAAACCATCACCGACAACGAGTTTGCAAGCTTGTTCCGTTTAGATCAATGGAACGATGTGGTGATCGTTGCACAAGGCAATCGCATCAAGCACTATCTCAACGATCGATTGATCTTGGATTTTACCGACAATGATCCAGAGCTAGCTCTCAAAGAGGGGGTCTTGGCCTTGCAGCTCCATGCAGGTAAGCCGATGTGGGCCGAGTTCAGAAACATTAAGCTTCTCGAACTTTCGAAATAGTTTTTGACAAGCGGACAGCTATGGTTGATTGGTCGTCGTTGAAAAGTTCTAAAAAGCTCCTGCTTGGGACGACCAATCGCAAGAAGCTCATCGAGCTCAATGCCCATCTTGAGCCAAGGGGGTTCGAGTTGCTGACGTTGGCCGATGTGCCCAGCGCTATCGATGTTGACGAGACAGGGAGCACGTTCATCGAGAATGCAAGACTCAAAGCCGTCGCACAATCACTTGAGCATCGGCTTTGGACGATCGGCGAAGACAGTGGGCTTTGCGTCCCGGCACTTGGCGGAGCACCGGGAATTTTTTCAGCCAGATACTCGATCGAGCAAGAAGCAAAAGCAGATCCGCTTGAGCGTTCGCAGATCGATCAGAGGAACAATGACAAGCTCCTCAGGGAGCTAGCGTCTGTACCCGACGAAAAACGTCAGGGGTATTACGTTTCTGCCATTGTGCTATGTGACCCTATGGGGAATGTCGCCATGGAGGTACAAGGAGAATGCTGGGGTAGGATACGCCATGAGCGCCGTGGCTCGGAGGGCTTTGGCTACGATCCTCTTTTCGAGGTACTAGAATACCACCGGACGTTTGCGGAACTTGGATTAATTGTCAAACGAGCCATCAGCCATCGATCTCGCGCTCTGCGCGAGTTTCTCCGCCAATTGGACGCTCACTTGGTTGGCTAGTGGTTCACAAGAACCTTGGAGGTAATCACCAAATGGCAAATCAGCCAACTTGGCCACGTCGCGTTTTGCAAGCTGCGGCGATTTATAATTTGCTTTGGGGTGCTTGGGTCATCCTCTTTCCACATCACTGGTTCGATTTGACGGGCATCGACCATCCGAATTACCCGGGGATCTGGCAATGCGTCGGGATGATTGTCGGAGTCTACGGGCTTGGGTATTGGTGGGCATCACGGGATTTTGCCAAGCATTGGCCAGTGATCGCGGTGGGCTTTCTGGGCAAGATTTTCGGGCCCATTGGATTTCTGCAGTCAGCCATCGAGGGTACATTGCCTTGGAGCTGGGGCTGGATGATTCTCACCAACGATTTGATTTGGTGGGTTCCCTTTGGCGCGATGCTTTACTTGGGCTTTAAGTCCAACTCGGATCCCACGCGAGGGCAGGCACAAGATACCAAAGACGATTGGTCGCTATCACAGGCCAATGAGCTTGCCAAGACCGCCCACGGTCAGTCGATTGCGGAACTAAGTTCCAAACAAGAGGTTCTGCTGGTTTTTCTGCGTCATGCAGGATGCACTTTTTGCCGCGAAACCCTCGATGAACTCAAGAAGGCAAGGCAGCAATGGCAAAGTCGATCTTTGTTGCCCGTGGTTGTTCACATGGGTAGCGTCGAACAAGGGTTAGAGATGATGAAGAAGTTCGGGCTCGAGGATTGTCCTGTCATCAGCGATCCGGATTGCCGTTTGTTCCGAGCTTATCAATTGCCAAGAGGCACCTGGCAGCAACTTTTTGGAATGAGGGTATGGATCGAGGGATTCAAAGCTGCGATTTTGAAAGGGTATGGATTCGGTAAGCTCGTGGGTGATGGTTTCCAAATGTCAGGCGCTTTTGTAATTCGGCACGGACAGATCGTTCGAGCTTATCCGTCGAAGGATGCGGCTGACAGTTGCTCATGGAGACCTGCTCTCTCAGCATGTTTACTGATCGCAACAACCATAATGGGTTTGAGTGCGACCTCGGCGCTCGCGCAGAACGCCATCGACGAAACGAGCACAAACTCCAAGGAGAGAAAATCCGTGCAAGATATCCAAATTGCTGATGTCAAAGATGGGGATCAGGTAAGACTAATTCAAGATAGGCCGGAAGCCACTGAAAGCTTGGTTCTTGATGTCCAGAGCATGAAAGGAATCGGCTCTTTCAAACTCATCAAGAACAAAGGACGTTGGCCTGATCAACTGACGATTCGTCTACACACGAAAGGGCTTGAGCAGATTCAGTGGATCATTGGTGCTCGTTTGAGGACTTATTCTGGCGAGTTCAATTCAACGCGATTGCAGGAAAGTTGGGCTGAAATTTTCGAGGATAAAGCTCATGCAGGAGAGAGTAAGACCACGTCAAAGCAGATAACGTTTGGCAAGAAAATGCTCAGGGTGATGGATCAAGTAGGCAAAGAGGTCGAATCGGTAAGGCTGCCGCTTGAGCAGGGGCAATATTTCCAGTGGACTGTTCCAACAAAATGGCTGACCGATGAGAGTTCAAATTGGGTCGAAATCAAGTGGGTTGATTTTTATAGGAATTAGGATCGGTCAGCCAAAGAGGGGGCACCAAGTAGTTGCAGCCTAGCGAGGGTTATTCATTTCCTCGCTGCAATCGCCGCTTTAGGGACTTTGCACTGGCGATGGCTATTAATCCAAGGCCTATCACTGCCGAAGCAGGCTCAGGAACCGCTGGCGGCGCTGCATCATTGAGAGCAATTCGGTAATTGTCGATACCGCTTTCGGTGGCTTTGAAGACACCGGTTGAGCCATGCGATGTTGCGTTTTCATAGCCAAAGGTGATCTCACTACCGCTTGCTGTGAAATCAGGATTCAGACCGTTCATTGGCACGCCGGTTGAAAGGTTAATTCGTTTGAATTGCGACGATTGCAAATTCGCACCAGAAACTGAAATCCACTGCTTATTGTCATTGGTGCTTACTACGACGATAGGTGCAACATAATAGTGGCCAGCTTGATAAAGCAATAATGAATACCCCACTGCAGCAGTTTCGTTTGGTGCGGGTATTGGAGCGGGATTGAAATAATTTGTCATGATCAGATTGAATGAGTAGTCGATGGACGTAAATGCTCCTTGTGTCGACGGATTCCACTTAAAACCGTTGCTACCGCTTCTTAAGTGTGCCACTCTCAATGGACCACCTTCACGAAACGTTAAAAGAACCTGTCGGTAACTATCCGGGTTACCCCCGGTTGGAATTGTCGAGGTTACGAAACTAGCTCCTTGTCCCACGGTAGCATCCACGTACTTCGTTGATGTCCAATCCGTTGAAACAAAGTTAGAGTCTTGAAAGCTCACTACGGCTGCTTGAAGCTTCTGAATGGCAGGTAAAACTGTCAGGACGTTGGCTAGAAAAACAATCGCAAAGATCGTCGTACGTTGGGTATGAACAGAATGATACAGCATAAAAAACCCTCCATGGTTTTGCTTGATAATTCGATCTGCGGGCACATTTCGGAAATGAAAGAGTGATACACCGCATCTCCTTTTTCAATCGAACTAAACCCGATCGGGGATTTAAGCGAATTGGGAAGATTGATCCTTAAAAAATGCTTGTTTGTTAAGTTTTTATTAGTCAATATGCAGTATTAACGGGTATTCCTAAACATTCCCGGTGCAATCCTTGCTCGTATTGGGAATCACGGCACAAGGAACCGGACCGCGAAATCCACCAGGGAGCCTGCCTTCACTCAAAACCACAGGACTGCTGAGCAGCTAGGAAAAGTAGCCAGAGAGTTCTCGTCGATACGCTGCTTCGTGTTTTGGGAAGATCGATTCAAAGACATCATTGCTTACAGCACCGTGCTGGAATCGTCGTTTAGGAAAAACGGGTAGCTTGCGTCCCGTGATCTGATGAACACCGCTGGCGACGATCTGACCCTTGAGCTGATACAGTCGATCGTGATCCCAATCGGTCAATTCGATGAATGGTATACCCTCTGCAATCTCGATGACTCGGGGTAAGGCAAAAGGACTAAAACCGACGAATCCAAGTTGCTTGGCCGGAGCCCAAGTTCTTACATGTCCGCGACTTTGTCCTCCTGAATAAACCAAGGAGTGTTTGATCGCGTGTACCCCCCAACCCTCCTGATACAACATCAAATTGTTGAAAACACTCCGTATCGTCAATTCCGGGTTTTCCTCGATCGGATAATCTTTGAGATTCTCGTCTCCTCCGTCTCCATCAACTAGGTATTTCCAGTCTGGATAACGACTTCGGATCGCTTCGCACAGCGCCAGCCCCATCGTCGCTGCTTGGATGTCCAAGGGCTTATAATCTTCGGTGACTCTAACGGCGCGGCGCCAATCGAGCTTGTCTGACGACACGTCGAGTACCTCAAGAAGCATTTGCAGTCCGGACTCTTTCAGAAATGCATTTGCTTGCTGTGCATCTTCTGCCCGCCCGTCGACTGATAACGTAAAGGCCTTGAGTCGCTGTGGAGCTTGCCCTCGGCGTAGCATCAAGTGATGGAGTATCAGCAAAACCGCTCCGCTGTCGATCCCACCGGAAAACATCACTCCAATGGGTTCATTGGGTCCGATACGGTCGAGCCAAAGGTCGCATTCGGAGGCAAGCTGTCCGATGTATTTTGCTCCGATACTCTCGATATCGTTCGACCAGCGATTGCGCTTGGGTGTGAAGTAACGCGTATAGAGCGGGTTTGGATCTGGACATCCGATGAGTTCAAGTTCAACGACATAATGGGCGGGCACCATCCGGGTGTAGGACGGATGAAATTGATCTTCTAACCCAAGCTCGCATAGCTTGTGTCTAATTTGTTGGATTTGCTCGGCGACGATCAAGCAAGGGCCATCGGCTTTCTTTGCCAAGAAATAACGCATCGGACGCCCGATCGATCGAGCCATGCGAACTGTCTTGCCTTGAGCCACGCAGATCGCAAACTGCCCATCGATCTGCGCGACCTGATTGGCATCGCCGCTAAGAACGCGTTGCTCGGCTTGTTCAATCGTCATGTTCAAAAGGATATTGCCCTGAGGATCCATCAAATTTTCGATCCGGGAAATATATTCGTGGTGCGTCATCGCTTGGTTTTTTTCCATCGAGAGGTAATGATAGGCAAACGCAGATGTCGGTCTCTGCGAATATACACCAAATTCATCGCAAACGGAACTCATGGAGATCCAGCCCCGATGTCGAAAGGATTCTCGAAAATCAGCAAGCCTCTTGCGTTGTCGCTACTTGATCTTTGCGATGGCGACGAAATCTGGTCTTGCGACTACTGTCGATCGCAGCGGGTCCCAGAGGACTGGATCGCCAAGTTGAGAGACGTTTTCGAGAGCGATTTTTCTGATCCAGGAAGCACCATCTTTGAGGATGGAAAACGTGTTACCCAGTATGAAGGTGTCCGCTCAGTAGACATTGCAACTTGCGTCGCAGGATGTCTTGGTATTCAAGTCGACCCGTGGGTACTGAGAAACAACCATCGTGGCTTGATCGTCTCGTGGATTAAGGAGAGGATCGAGGAGTGACCCAAGCGCTTTGGTGTCGGGTCATTCCGATATGAGGGTAGTAACTCTCGGCTTTAGGCGCTGAAAGCAAAATCAGAGTTGTATCAAGTCCAGCATGTTGGTGGGTTTTGGCGATCAATTCGCGACCGATGCCGCTGCGCTGGTAATGCACATCGACGGCAAGGTCCGACAGATAGGTGCAGTAGTGAAAGTCCGTTAGGGCCCTCGATACACCCACCAGTAGCCCCGATGTGGTGCGGGCGGTAATGATCAGATCGGCGTGCCGAAGCATCCCTTCGATCCTGGCAATATCATCCACTGGTCGTCGCTCGGCGAGGGTCGATCGGATCAAACAGTCGACGAACTCGTCAGCCTGTAGAAGAAGCTCATTGTGGTAACGAATCATTCGGTTTTTCCTTGAAAAAAGCCGGAAGCCAGCCCTCGTTGGCGTTTGTCCCTTGTCGACTCGATTTTCCCCGACTAAAACCTTGGATTGTCACCCCCTGAGAGGATTTAAACAAGCAATGATTTTCTGGAAGAAAAAGAAGCCGTCTGCCAACGACTCAAGCCCCTCGGAAACCGAGCAAAGAGCCCCGCAAGAGGCTCCCGATGCAGGGGCTAACCAAGCGCAGCCTGCGACCCCAACGGAGGAAAGTTCGACGAGCAAGGTTGGTTGGTTTCGACGTGCCTTGCAAAAAACCAACGAACTTCTTCGAACCGATATTCGGGATTTGTGGAAATCCGAAGGCGAATTGGTTGACGATGAATTCCTCTCCCGACTCTATGCAATTTTGATTCGAACCGACATGGGGCCGAATATGGCTACCAAGATCAAGGATTCGATCCACGATCAGTACCGTGCTCGCAAGGTCCACCAGGAAGACGTTTTAAAGATCATTCGCGATCAAGTTTCCGAGTCACTCAAGAGCAAAGGTGGTAAGCTGAATCTGCCCGATACAAAGCCTGCCGTTATTTTGGTCGTTGGAGTCAATGGTTCGGGCAAGACGACATCGATTGCCAAGATCGCTTATCGATTGACGCAGGAAGGTAATCGAGTGTTGTTAGCTGCAGGGGATACGTTCAGGGCAGCGGCGGTCGAGCAACTGAAAATTTGGTCCGATCGAATTGGTTGCGATATCATGCTCGGCGAACAAGGTTCCGATCCAGCATCGGTGGCATTCAAGGCCATGCAAAAGGCGGTCTCTGAGGGGTACGATGTTTGTATCGTTGACACAGCAGGAAGACTTCAGACTCAAAGCCACCTGATGCAACAACTGGAGAAAATCAAGCGTGTGCTTCAGAAACATGTCGAGTCTGCTCCCCATGAAGTTCTTTTGGTTCTCGATGCGACAGCAGGCCAAAATGCAATCAGCCAGGCCAAGGGTTTTTCGGAGGCTGCCGGTTGCACAGGCATCGTGTTATCGAAACTCGATGGTACGGCTAAGGGTGGTGTGATCATACCGATCGCCGAGCAATTTGGCCTCCCTGTAAAACTGGTTGGGCTTGGAGAGAAACTACCGGATCTCCAAGAATTTTCGCCAGACGACTTTGCCGCTGCACTTTTCTCTTAGTCAATCGATCGAAAGTCTATTCTTTGGATACCGCACAGTCCGCTTACGAATCAAAGACCAAAGAGCTCGATGAGCGCATCGCAATCGGAGAGTCCCTTTCAAAGAAACTTAGTATTGGCAGGATCGCGACGGCGATCCCTGGTCTTTTGCTGGTGATCGTCGGTTTGAGTGAGCCAAAACTACCAAGCCTTGTTTGGATACTAGGGTTGCTCCTCATCGTGGGATTCCTGGCCCTTGCATCTTGGCAAGAAGTGCTTCGGGATCAATTGGATTGGGCGATTCAAAAGCGCAGTTTTTATCGAAGAATGCAAGCCCGATGTCGAAGGCAATGGGACCAACTGCCAGCTTTGCCAACAGAGGTCGCGGCAGCGGGATTCTCAAGCGAGCTATCGAAGGATTTAGACTTGTTTGGGGATCGTTCCTTATTCCGATGGTTTTCATTGGCCGTTACCGAGTCGGGTGCTAAGACCATCGGCCAGTGGATGGCCACCTGGACCGCTGTTGGAGTGATCCAACAGCGGCAACAAGCGGTTATCGAACTCAAAGAGCAAAGAGGCTGGCGAGAATCTTTTTGGGATGCTGCGTTGGGCTTTCGAGGTTGCGATACTTCGCCAGAGCGAATCGCGCAATGGGGAAGCTCACGGTCCTTTTTTGCAAGTCGCCCGTGGCTAAAGCCGATGACTTGGATAGGGCCGAGCATAACGCTTGTTGCGATCGCTGGAATGGTGTTGAGTTTGGTTGTTCAACGGATCGAGCTCTTCAATTACAGTTTTTTTGCTTTCTTGGCAGGTATTGCCTTGAACCTGCTTGTGACCGTATCGATCATTGGGAGAATCCACGACCTTTTTGTTCAGATCGGGAATGCCAACCGCGAGCTTTCATCGCTCAAAGAATTGTTGGATTTAGGTCAGCGGCTTGAGGCCAAGTCTCCATTGTTGCAAGAACTGCAGGGGCGTTTTCACAACAATGTTTTCTCTGCAACCGATGCGATAGCAAGCCTACAGCGTCGGATGCGTTTCGCGGGTATTCAACGCAATCCGCTTTTGTTCATTCCTTATTGGTGCCTGCAATTGCTCCTGTTTTGGGATGCTCGAGTCCTTGAGGGATTAGAGAAATGGAAAACCCGGCACGGCTGTAGCATCGAAGGCTGGATCGAGGGGCTTGGGCATTTGGAGGCTTTGGTTTGCTCTGCTGCAATAGCCGATGAGTATCCTGATTGGAGTTATCCAAAATGTTCCGATACCGCAAATCGCGATCTGAAGGTAACTGAACTTGGGCATCCGTTGATTCCCGATAACCAACGCGTATTGAATGATGTTCAAATCGACGAATCAAAACCCCTGCTGCTAGTTACTGGAAGCAACATGGCTGGTAAATCGACCTTACTGCGCTCCTTGGGGATCAACACGGTGCTTGGTCGACTCGGAAGCCCCGTTGCTTGCAGTTCTTGGCAAGGACCTAATTGCCAACTGGCTTCGAGCATCCGTGTCCAGGACAGCTTGGCCGACGGTGTCTCCTTTTTTATGGCAGAACTTAAACGCCTTCGGGCGATTACCGATGCGACTCGAGAGCATCAGCAAGGTGGATCGAACCGAGTGTCGTTGGTTCTTCTGGATGAGATCCTTCAGGGAACCAATTCGCGCGAGCGGCAAATCGCCGTCGAACAAGTGCTCGATCAATTCGTCCAATTAGGAGCGATGGTCATTGCCAGCACACACGACCTGGAATTGGCCAACTGCCAAGGGGTCGCCAGAGCGTCGCAGGTGGTGCATTTTCGCGAGTTCTTCGAGACGATTGACGGTCGAGAGCAGATGCGGTTCGATTACAAGATGCGCCCGGGGGTGACGCCGACAACCAACGCCTTAAAACTGCTGGAAATGGTTGGTTTGGCAAAAAAATAGACTCCGCGAGGTAGAGCTTTAGACACATCTTTGTGGTATTCCAATCGCGGGAATAACGTTTAGAATTTCGGGACTGTTAAGCACTCCTGATACGAGATTTTTTCCTTCGAAAGCAAAGTTTGCTATGTCCAACGCGACCCTCCGAGGCATTGTCCATTTGATCGAAGAGACCAAGACCTTTGGACAAAAAGGTTTTCGCAAGCGGCTTGTGGTGCTCGAACAGAACCTTGGGCGATTCACCAATTATGTCCCTTTGGATTTCATCGGTGATGCTTGCGATAGCGTGGATGCATTGAGTGTCGGCGATGACATCACGGTGAACTATCGGCTCTCGGGACGCAAATGGCAGCGAGATCCTCAGAGCGAGGTGAAGTATTTTCTCAGTGCCGAGGCACTTTCATTTCGACGCTCTGCCGAGGCTTCGCCGAGTTCAGACGCATCGGTCAATGACGAGTTCTCTCAAGCCTCTTCGGACGACGCAGAGGACGCACCGTTCTAAGTGGGTTACGCTTGACGTTTTAGGATGTAGACGACATCCTCGCTGGTCTCATCGATTTCGATAGGCTCCTCGATATCGTAGCTAAAATCGTAGGCATCCTCAATTTTCCAAGCGGGGACTTTCTTTACAAGTGTTTCGAATTGCTTGTAGTTGTAACTTCGCAGAACCAAACAATCATCGATTCGCATCGACCCGGTTGGTCGGTAGATATCAAAGCGGATATTGAATCGTTCGACGCGGGCTTTGGGATCCTTATCGCGAGGCCACATTTGCGTGTTGACTTGCAAATGCCCTCGACGGGCAGTCCAGCTTTCTTCGTCGGTCGTCGGCCCTACCAAGGGTGTCAGGTGAAATCCGAGCGCATAGATTCCACCGGGACGAACCGCTGCAGCCATGGCTTGCAAATGCTTTACCGCTTGTTGCTCGCTCGATAGATGTCGAAAGGAGTTGATGGTGTTAAAGGCTGCGTCGCAGGGTTTGTCGATTTGAAAATTGCACATGTCGGCAACAAATGCGGTCGGTTTCATCCCGTGACGCTTGAGCCGTTTATTGCAAAAATCGATCGCCTTTGCATTCAAATCGAGTCCCTGGCAATGGTATCCCCCTCGGATCATTCGATAAAGGAGTCTACCTGTACCGCAAGCCGGTTCCAAAAGTCTTTTGGTTTTCCCCCGAACATGCTTGGCGAAGGCAGCAGAGAGAAATTTGTATTCAGCGGCCCAGTCGCTCCCAAAGATTAAATCGTAGTAAACTGGGTGATCATAGATGCTTTCTTGTACGGTTTGCATGGTTAGATTGTCCATCAGTGGTCTTGGGGCAGGTCGAGGACTCGATAGAATACCGTAAAGCGCGGCTTGATTGCACCCGGGGCACGGGCTCGTAGCGACTTGTTTTCGAAGTTTCCGAAGGTTCGAATGTCTAGCGACACCTACCGCGTCAGAGAATACCTCGTCTCGCACACGACCCAATATCGCTACAGCTTTGCCGCCTCACTTTGCCACAACCAACTCCATCTGCGTCCCCGCGAAGCGCCAGGTCAAAGGTTGCTGCATGCATCGATCGAAATCCAACCCAATCCGGAATATCGTTCCACGGGCCTTGACGGTTTCGGAAATCCAATCGAGTTCTATAGCATCGAGCGCCCCCATCAGGAGATGCTCGTGCATTCGAAATGCTCCGTTGAGCGCCAGGAGCCAATCCATCGTTGGTATGCAGGGTATCCAATCGGAGAGTATCCCAATCTGCTCCAGAGGGATCGATCCCAACAGGGGCTTTGCTCTCAAGAATTCATAAGCCCGTCTCGCTATTGTGCTGTCGATTCGGATTTCGAAGCCTTTCTCAAGCCGATTTGGGATCCCGACCGAGACACCTTGGAAATGCTCGACCAAATCAACCAGCATATTTACAAATCGATCCAATACATGCCTCTTTCTACTGACGTGACGACACGGTCGATCGACACTCTTCGAACTCGCCAGGGGGTATGCCAAGACTTAGCGAACGTATTTATCTCTTGCATGCGAACAGTAGGAATTCCCGCTAGGTACGTCAGTGGCTACCTCCTTACGACTCCCCCGCCGGGTCAGGCAAAGCTCATCGGAGCCGATGCCTCCCACGCTTGGGTCGGAATCTATCTTCCTGAATTCGGTTGGATCGATTGGGACCCAACCAACAATATGCGTGTGGATCTCGATCACATCACTCTTGCCTGGGGTAGGGATTACTCCGATGTGCCACCGATCCAAGGGGTGTTTGTTGGGGGGGGAAATACAACGCTCATGGTAGGCGTCGATGTTTTGCTAGCAAACGAGATTGTGTTGGAGAGATCAAAAACGGCTGAATGATATTGCTTCAAGCCCATTGATTTTGGACACTCCGCCTGAGTCCAAGCAAGGACATCGCCTCGGAGGGAATCGAGGCGGAACCGATTAGGATTCGAGCAAGGAAGAGCCAATGGAAATCCGCCGGCGATCGCAAATCCACAGATTCATACGGACAATCAGCGTTTGCTGGGCAATTCTCTTCGGCAATGTTTGCCAGATATCTCAGGGGCAAGTTTCGTCCGAGCCCAGTACCCGGGGTGTCGGGGATTGTATGGCGATTCTATTTGTTGATTCGCAGCAGCCTGCGAGTCTTTCCATGAGTGATTTGGCGGCCCAAGCCGTCGAGAGGGGGTGGGCGATTCGTTTGGTCGATATACGTCGAGAGTCGCATGTCGCACAGCGATGGCGTGTGCACAATACACCAACGACGGTTCTCGTTCGTAGCGGCCGAGAGGTCGATCGTATTCTAGGCCCAAGCACTTGGACCGAATTCTCAAGGCGCATGCTCAGGTTTTCCGCTCCTGACTCCATAAGGGGTGCTACCGCGTCGCCACAAATCTCACAGCAAGCCAGTAGTTCGATCGATCTCGATCGGTTGGTGCCAATGCAGCAACGTCCCAGCAAGCAATCTGCTTCAGAAAATCCTGTGACCGCAACTGATCCCCAGGCCGCTACTGTCCGAATCATTGTTGACGAACCTGAATCGCATGCCGTCGGATCGGGCACGATCATCGATAGCAGCCAAAATGGAGCAGTGGTTCTGACCTGCGGGCATTTGTTTAGAAACTGGAGCAAGAGTTCTGTTGTTTACGTCGAGCGATTCGAGTCAGGTGTGCCAGTACGGTATCAAGCGTCGTTGGTCGATTATCAGATCGACGATATCGATATCGGAGTTCTTGTTATCAATCCCGGAAAGGTAGTGCCCAGTGCTCGCGTCGCACAGCAAGCAGACTTGTTACGCGAGGGAGACCCTGTCTTTAGTCTTGGATGCGATCATGGCGACTTGCCCTCCAGGCGAGACTCCAGGGTCACGAAGCTGAATCGATACATGGGTTCGGCCAACATTGAAACCGCAGGAGCACCGGTGCAGGGTCGCAGCGGAGGAGGTCTTTTCAATTCCAACGGTGAGTTGCTTGGCGTTTGTTTTGCCGCGGATGCCCAGTTGGATGAAGGACTTTACTGTGGTACGAGAAGCGTTCTCGATCGGCTCCAAAAATTAGGGATCACTGATTCCGCAAAATTGCCCAGCGTAGCGGCCGAGCCATCCAAGCCCACACTGCAAACAACGATGACTGTGATCATGACCGATTCGTCGGGGGATACACGTCAGCTCACGATCGATCAACCGACCGAGCAATTGGTCAACGCAATGAGACAGGAATCCCAAAGAACTCGGCAAGCCAACGCGACTTCTCAAGTTCGATGGAAGGTACAGGGATCCGCGGAACCGCGATGAAGATAGGACTCATGGTAGATAGCTTAACGCAATGCTGCGCCCTGATTTGCATTCTGATGAGTCTGTCGACTTTCAGTGGATGCGGGACTACCAAGTCGGTCACTGCCACCGAGCAATTGCTGATGTCGGATGCTGTTGATTCCACGATTTCGAAAATCGACTTTAGGCCTTTAACAGGCTATAAGGTGTATCTCGATACGACTTACATGGCATCGGCTGGTAAGCCGATTCCTGGAGTGCCGATGCAAGCGAATTTGGTTACTTCTGATTACGTGATCAGTTCGATTCGCCAGCAGTTAACGGCCGCCGGTTGTCAAATTGTCGATACCAAGGACGTAGCTGATATCATTTGTGAGGCTCGATGTGGAGCGCTGGGCACTGACGGACACAATGTCACTTACGGTATTCCGGCAATCAATCTATTTGGCGGGACAAGCACGTTGATCGCCGCTGCACCAACACTACCGTCGATCCCTGAAATTTCTCTTGCGAAAAAAGAGGTCAAGAGTGCTGCTTCGAAGATCGCTGTGTTTGCCTATGATCGGGAAACACGCGAACCTTTGTGGCAGTCAGGTATTGCGCAAGCAGGAAGCAATGCCAAGGATACGTGGTTTTTAGGAATTGGGCCTATTCAACAAGGTTCAATCTATCGGGGCCCACGGTTTGCTGGTCGACGCATCATGGGGCAGCGGGTACTCAATGATGAGATTCCCAGTGGCGAGTCCCCCAACGGCATAGACCCCCGCTTTCAATTGACCTTTGCCAATCCGCTTTTCGAGCCAACGAAGCCAGAGTCTTCCGATCCGCAGCCACCTGAAGATCGCGTCGCTTCAGATACACCATCTCAAAAAGAACCTTACGGAGCCAAGAAAGGTGTTAAGGCCCGTCTGACAAGCGACTCTCGCTAGTGGTTAGCTTCACTGAAGACGTTTTGGGGCCGATGGAGGATCGATGCGGTGCTCGGATCCATGTTTCCGACCGACAAGTTCGGCGGCTGGGTCACGGAAATCGCGCAGTCTTCGTGTGGTGACTACCAGTCGGATCCCGCATTCTACGGCGAGCCATTCTTTTGCCTTTTCATGAACCGCAAGCGAACGTTGTTTCATCAATGCGAATTGCGAGGACTCAGACGAGGAACTCTCCGCGACTTGATCTTTGGCCGATTGACCACTTAGGGCATCGGATTTTGGAAGTGAGTTGACATACCCTTCAGCATACGACGCACCGCTGCCCCGAGCGTACCCGCCATAGAGCAACTTGGCAGCCGTAGCGATCGTCAGCAACAATTCGCGAAAGAGTTGGATCGCGTTTTCGACATCGGTGCGAGGTCCGTAAAAAAAGAACATCGTACGGTGTCCTTTACGCCCTGAGTACCACTGGGTCAAGGGAAAGACATGCTGAGTGATGTAATACGCGAGGTCTTTTTCCCATGCTAGGGATTTCGAACTGTTGACCGGGCAAGCGATCCTGGCGTAACCCGTGGCTTCGATTCCGTCTTGACTAGCCAAGTCTTCGCGGGTCAGGTTGTGACGAAGCATTAGGCTTTGCATCATGCGAAGCGCATTTTCTCGTTCTCCTTCGGTTGCCGCCTGATTCCTCGCAGTGTTATCGATCGCTCGGAGCCTTTGTATGATTTTTTCGAACTCCGTTTGAGTCAAATCTCCCTGGTGTTTGGATTCCGTTTTTCCGTTAGCGAATTTTGTGTTGCAAACCGCACCTTGGGTTGGCCTCCAAATTTTGTTGACCAGATAGGTACTGTCATCATCGCGAGGGTCCCAAGTATCATGCAGGACAGAGTCGATCACCGCGACCAAGTGGCTTTTGCGTCCATAAGCATCCTGCACCAAGACAATTGAGTAGCCAGAGGAGAAATCGAAGTCTTCGAGTGGCAGAAACGGTTTTGCAATGACTTGTTCTTCCCATCGCAATTCCGCAAGATAGGGCCCATAGACCGACTGCGGAACACCGTTTCGCGGCGAACTACCGTGGCGTTGCATGAGCGTCTGGTAGATGTCCCGGTAAGCGAGTCCCGTTGCAATCGCAATCGAGCGAGTAACACAATCCCCTGTCAAACCAACAAAACCGCTGATGGCACGCCCACCGTCGTCCCAAAGAAACTTGCCTATTCTTGGCATAATCGAACACCCCTCATGTGCATGGATTGCTAGAGGCGAGCAATATCGTCAAAAGGGGCTCGAATGGCAAGTGGTCAGTTCGAGGCGATCGATAGCTCGGTGTGCTCCGTTGTTACTTCTTCTTGTACAGAGGAGCTTGATTGAGCCTGAATCGTCTGAACTCTGGCGGCGAGATTCTTTAGTCCGATAGCACGTGCCCCTAGATGGGATGCAACATGAATGGTTCGGAGCCCTATATCAAGGGAGGATCGGATCAGATTGGAAAACAGCATCCAGAAGACCAACTGCTCTTGATCGGGATGGACTCGCACTTCCATCCAGAACACATACCGCGCAGCACCATGATCCACATACACAGCACCAGCGATGGGATTGCCTTTCCATTGCAGATTGCAGGTACCCAGTCGCCCGATGTTCGAAAGGCTCTGCGGGGTTCCAGGAGCAAATCGGTAGTCGATCACTCTTTGAGTCATCGCGATCGCACCGAAGCGTTGCTTCAATTCCGGTGCATCGTTCTTGATCATCCCCCGTATCCCGAGGATATGCTTGATGACGAGGTCTTTGTCTGTGTCTTCAAAGGCTTGGGCGTAATGAAAAAGTCCACTCTGGCAAGCTTTCTTGACAAGCCCGATGGTGCGACGCGAAGCCAGGGGCCAAATCGGTTCTCCGTCAGGCCCGATTGTCGGTGAGAAAACATATCTCGCAGGTGAATCCAGACGGGTTGTCGCATTCCAACCCGAATCGCAGACCAAATGGTTGACCATTGTAAGGATCCCATGGTCGTTATCGTAGACACGCTTGAATTCGATCCGACTTGATCGACCAATCCACTGGCTAGACAAGTAGCTTGCAAAAGCCTCTCCAAGGGCCGTTTGGTCTGCTGGGGCTCCAAGGATCCCCTTGCAGTCCCCAAAGCAGCCGTGGGAACCGATGAGTCGAAATTCCGATCCCTCGGATCCTTCGTGAATCATCAGCGGTAGAATGCCACGAACCTGCCCACCTAAGCTTGCCACGAGAACCAAAGGATCTCTCTGTTGTTCGGGTAGCTCGCTAAGCCACCCAAGAAGCCATGGAAACGACCGATCCCAGGAACCACTGTCTGAACCTTGGGGATAGGGACTGAGTTCCGAAAGTCGATTCCAATCATCACCAATGCCTAGAAGTTTCTTTGGATCGGTGATTTGAGAAACAGTGAAACCTTTTTTCATTACAGCAAAACGAAACTTGGGCGTTGGGTCGACAAGCAGTACACTCAGACAATCCGATACAATACTCACAGCCCTTACCTTTAGCAAGTCTTTCAGTTCTCTTTCAACGGATTCCAACATGCCAATAACGAGCCAGCATCTGAGAAAAACTTGGATTTCGCTCTCCGTGTTTATCTGCTGCTTTTTGCCTTCCGTCGATGAATCCTTGGCACAGTCGCCCCCCTACGATCTTTTCCCAGAGGCGAGCCGGCCGTACTACCGCGTTCGACTTGAACCGTCCTCAGAGTCTGGCGAACTTTCTTATGGAGCGAATTTCACGATTTGGATACCACCTGGAATAAAGACTCTACGAGGCGTTGTGGTACACCAACATGGATGCGGAGAAGGTTCCTGCAAGTCGGGATTGACCGGTGCTTATGACCTGCATTGGCAAGCATTAGCCAAGAAGCATTCCTGTGCACTATTATCCCCTGCTTACGAACAGCCTGATAAAGCGGATTGCCAGTTGTGGTGCGATCCACGAAAGGGATCAGCGAAAGCTTTCCTCAAGGCCTTGGAGTTGCTTGCTGAGAAAACCGAACATCCTGAGCTCAAACAAGTGCCTTGGGCGCTTTGGGGACACAGCGGTGGTGGTCATTGGTGCGGAGGAATCGCGATGCTCTATCCGCAAAGGACCGTAGCAGCTTGGCTCAGGTCAGGTGTACCTCTTGTTGAGCCTGTCGCATCGAAAGGGAACATTCAGAATTATGCCATCAACGAAGGTGTACTCAGCGTTCCTCTAATGTGCAACGTAGGAACCAAAGAAGGTGTGACCGTGCAAGACGAACGCTTTGGCTCCGTATGGCCAGCGAACCTCGAATTCTTCAACAATTTTCGATCACGAGGAGCCCTTATCGCAACATCAGTCGATCCTTTGACGAGCCACGAATGCGGCAATCAAAGGTATCTTGCGATCCCATGGCTCGATGAGTGCCTCAAGCAACGCTTACCCGATCATCTAGGCGCACCACTCAAACCCATGAATCCCAATCAAGCTTGGCTGGTCCCTCAAGGCGGAGAGCCCCTATCACTCAGTGAAGATGGCAATGCAATACCCGACGCTTTAAAGTGCTCTTGGTTACCCACTCAAAGGATTGCCAAGTTATGGACGCAGTATTCGAAAGACTCTATGGTGTCCGATGACTCTCCACCACCAGCACCTAGCGACGCAACCATGGATCAAGAGGCGATCGTTTGGGAATGCGAAGCCGACGTCGATAGTGGGCTAGCCTATTTCGTCATCGAGTTCGATGGCAAAGAGATCGCGAGAATTCCAGAAAAGAGCAACAATCCATTCGGCAGAGGTGTCTTTCAAGGCTTGCAGTATAGCGATACGCCTCCACAGCCACTTGCGACCATGCGAATGCCACTCAAGGAGGGCATGGTTCCAAAAGATTCCACCGGCAAGTTGGTTATCTATTCGGTCAATACCTTTGGTCTGACGTCTGCCAAGACAGCTGTCAAGCCACGTTAGGTTTGAGCCGCCGGTAAAAACGGAATGCAAGAACCATCAGCATGACCGTCGCCAGTAGCCCGATCACTCGGAGCCAGCCCGACTTAAAGACAATCACTCCGTTGAACGCGATGAATAGTAAGTAGCACCTCCCGAGAATCCTCACGTACTTTTGGATCAGCGAGGTTGAGTTCTTGCCGAGCCACATCATCGCTACGTCTATGGCCCAGACCAGCAGGAACAGATAATTGAAGTAGACGCCAGTACCGTAAGCAAACCCCATTTTCTCGCGAGTCTCGTTGGCCGTGGCGATGTAGGCAGCGTCGTGGCTCCAGTGGTGGACAAAGTGAAAAGCTGCAGCGACATGTAGCAGAAAGAGAAGGAAGCTTGCTGTCCACAGGACTTTCAGAGTGAACTGAATTCGCGGTCGGTTTACGGTACTCCATTCGAGAGCGTGGACGACCACAAACAGGAGCATCGCTATGCGGATCGACCAAGCGATGATCCATTCACCGATGCTCACGTTGCGAGTCCTCCCCGTGCCCTTAAGAGAATCAATCTTCTCCAAGACGCTCAATCAAAGACTTTGCCAAAATTGGCATGTGCTTGCAGGCTGTGCCTTGAAGTAACTCATAAGTACGGAGTCCTTGCATCGGATCTGGATCGATAAAGTAGCGTTCTTTTGCGGGTAAGAAAACCGAAAGGAGAGTTGCTGCTGGCTCGACGCGTCCCGAAGTCCCAACCCCAATGAAGACGTCGGTTGTTTGGGCAAGTTCCTGATAATAATCCCACTTCATATCGACGGCTTCTCCAAACCAAACCACATCGGGTCGGAGTTGCCCTCCGCATTTCGGGCACTTCTCACCGATTTGGACCGGAGCGATTTGATCCACTCGGTAGTCGCAACAAAACTCCTGATCGCCAGGAATTCCGCTGATCGATTGATGCCATTCGCATTTGCGGGCATGGATGCGTCCGTGCAAGTGTTGGACGTGACTGGCTCCGGCCTTCTCAAGCAGATCATCGATGTTTTGTGTGATGTTGATCACTCTGAACTTGCGATCAAGATCCGCAATCGCCTTATGAGCTGCGTTCGGCTCACAAGCTTGGACATTCTTCCAACGGGCTGCATAAAAATCGAGGACTGTTTTGGGATCCTCAAGCCAGCCACCCCTCGACGCGACTTGTTCGATATTGAAGTTTTCCCAAAGTCCGCTGAGCGAGTCTCGGAATGTCGGAATTCCCGATTCCTTGGATAAACCTGCTCCTGAGAAAATAACGATCGTCTTCATGGTCGAAGCGGAGGACACGGGGATCGAACCCGCAACCCCTTACGGGGCACATCATTTCCAATGATGCCGCTAACCATTCGCTTATCCTCCAAATGGTCAGTAAACTGACAGAAGCATATCTTAGCAGGTTCGGATCACAAGCCAACTTCAATTCACTTTCCAAGGTTTTTTCCCCATGCAAGATTCTCGCCGCTGGATCTACCGGAAAAATTCAACCTCCTACGACCTTATCGCCACCTCCGAGCCCCCGGTAAGCCCTGGAAATCTCCAGCCGGATGAATGCCTCGTGGCCGTCCGAGCCGTTTCCCTGAACTACCGCGACCTGATCAATCGGAGAAATCTTGCCGGTCGAAATGTTGACGGGATCGTACCGGCTTCCGACGGTGCCGGAGAAATCATCGCGGTCGGATCCGCCGTGACCGAGTTCCGGGTTGGAGATCGGGTGTGCCCTAACTTTTTTCCGACCTGGGAATCGGGTAGGTTCGACTTGGCTTACCATCAAGCCGACCTTGGTGGAAACCTAGATGGCATGCTCCGTGACTTTGCGGTCTTTTCGGAAAAATCCCTGGTGAAGATCCCCCGAGGCTGGAGCTTTGCCCAAGCTGCTACCTTGCCATGCGCAGCCCTCACGGCATGGGTCGCATTGGTTCGACGCGGAGGACTCCAAGCTGGGCAATCGGTCTGTGTGCTCGGAACCGGAGGGGTTTCCATTTTCGCATTGCAATTTGCAAAACTCATGGGTGCCAAGGTTGCCCTGACCTCATCGATTGATGAGAAGCTTCTTCGGGCTCAGAGCCTAGGTGCAGACTACACCGTAAACTATCGAACCAATCCCGATTGGTCCAAGGCTATTTGGGGTTGGACGAATCGGCAGGGGATCGATCATGTGATCGAAGTCGGTGGGCCGGGGAGTTTGGAACAGTCTATGAAGGCCGTTGGTGCCGAGGGCCATATCGCGCTGATCGGTGTTCTAACGGGATTCGGTCCTCCTGCGACGAGCCTCTTCCCCTTGCTTGCTCGCAACGTGAGGCTAAGCGGGATCTACGTCGGTTCGCGAGAGGACTTTAAAACCATGGTTCGATTCATCGACCAACATCCGCTAACTCCCCAAATAGACAAAGTATTCCCTTTCGAGGAAACTCCTAAGGCATTCGAGTATTTGGAATCTGCCGCCCACTTTGGCAAAGTCGTTATCGAGCTTTAACAGGGTTTCGGCGATACACGGCCCGATCGGGCCACTGAACACAGTAATCGCTCCAACGGGAATCGGGTATTGGGAAGTCGGTGCTGATGAACTGCGCACCACTTTCGATAGCTCGGTCTCGTTGACGCGTGTCGTTCTTTCGCGCTTGCGTTGTATCGTAATCTGCTCGGGTGCGGACGATAAAGCCTCGTCGAACGCAATCTTGAATGTGTTGGAAATCATCGAGAGGATCGTTTAACTTCATCCAACCGGCTGCTGGATGATCCGGGTTTACCGAAGCAAACATGACGCGACCTTTCAAGGACTCATGGTCTTCGAGATACCGGTCTTTCACTCCATCGGTATTGTCCAACGCAAAAAAGATCTTTCCACAGCAACGTTCCAAGGTGGGCCAGCCACTCTCTTGGATCGCTTCTCGCAAAGTAGAATATTCGCCGCGCACTGTATCCGGAGTCAGCATCATTTCAACGGGTACACACTCGCGAATCTCTTGGTCGAGCCCATCGAGTTTTTCGCGATTAAATTTAAGGGGTTTTACCCCTGCAGGCCCGGTCGCAGTTTCTTTGATCTCAAGCAGAATCAAAATGGGTAAATGTCCAGGATTGGATTTTGACCAAGCCACCGTTTGCTCGAGAGCCATTTTCAACGTAGGGACATGCGTCGCGAAATCAAATCCAGGAGCATGGATTATTTTGGTGCCTGGTTTTTGCATGACCGTGTCGAAATCAAAGGGCATACGTGGATCGGCCTCGGTCTGCTGAGCTAGCTTCCTGCCTACGGGATTGCTGTAGAGACCACCATCGGGATCGGCATAGATATCCAATTCGATCTGTCGAATCCCAAGACTTCCGAACTGCTGCGCAAGCGGTGCATGAGTGTAATCAATCGAATCGGCAACGGCCTTACCCGTCAGTCCGATGATCTTCATGATCTCTGGGGTTGGTGCTAAATGGTAGGAGTTGTGTGTCCCAATCACTTGGATCTCATTGAGCCGGAGACTTTTGTCTTCGGGTTTGAGTTCCGATGTGACTGATGTCTTAGAGAGTTGTTCTTGACATAAGCCTGTGGCGATTGCTGAAAATAGAAGGGCAACAGAAAAAGCGATTGTCTTCATAGGGATCAGTTTTTGTAGTGGCTAGTGCGTCGAATACTCTGGATCTGGTTCTTGCACGCAAGTGTCGGTGAACGCGATATCCTCGTAGATATCCTTCATCGCCAACGCGCAATTCAGGAATGTCAAATTGATTGTCGTATCCATGCCTTGGATGGTCTCCTTGATCCAACCTCGTTTAGATCTAAGCCAAATGTATGCGATCGGCTGGTGTTGTTCCAAGACGATGTAGCACTCGAGCGACGGGATGGATTGATAGGCTTCGAGTTTCTCATGAAGGTCGTTTGCTCGGGTCGACGGTGAGAGAACCTCGATGATCAAGACAGGAAGGTCTTGGTAGACCAACAATGGGTTGTTTGAGTCGCAGACGACTTGGACGTCAGGATAGTAAAATCGACGTATTCCCTCGCGTCCGATTCGGATTTTTGTATCGGAATCATAAGGACGACATTTCTTGTTTTTAAGCGCGTTTCCAAGCAATATAAAGCAATTGCCCTTGATGCAGTTATGCCTGATCGAAGCCCCAGTCATCGCACGAATCCAACCGTCGATGTATTCGCTCTTGAATCGCGCAACTTCCTCCCTAGTCAAATAGTCTTCCACGGAAACAAGTTCCGGTTTGTCTGCACTGCTCATCTGTTCTCCTCCTGACTAAACTCGTACTCCGGATCGGGTTCCTGGACACACGCATCGGTGAAGGCGATATCCTCGTAGATATCCTTCATCGCCAGCGCGCAATTCAGGAATGTCAAATTGATTGTCGTATCAATGCCTTGGATGGTCTCCTTGATCCAACCTCGTTTGGATCTCCGCCAAAGGTATGCGATCGGCTGGTGTTGTTCCAAGACGATGTAGCATTCAAGCGATGGGATGGATTGGTAGGCTTCGAGTTTCTCATGAAGGTCATTTGCTCGGGTCGACGGTGAGAGAACCTCGATGATCAAGACAGGAAGGTCTTGGTAGACCAACAATGGGTTGTTTGAGTCGCAGACGACTTGGACGTCAGGATAATAGAAACGGCGTTTGCCTTCTCGAATGATTCGAACTTTGGTATCGGAGTTGTAGGGCTTGCAAGGCTTGCCCCTGAGGGTATTCCCAAGGTTCAGGAAGCAATTGCCCGCGATGCAATTGTGCCTGATCGAAGCCCCAGTCATCGCACGAATCCAACCGTCGATGTATTCGCTCTTGAATCGCGCAACTTCCTCCCTAGTCAAATAGTCTTCCACGGAAACAAGTTCCGGTTTGTCTGCACTGCTCATCTGTTCTCCTCCTGGCTAAACTCGTACTCCGGATCGGGTTCCTGGAGACACGCATCGGTGAACTCGATATCCTCGTAGATATCCTTCATCGCCATCTCGCAATTTAGGAAAGGCAAATCGATTGTCTTATCCATGCCTTGGATCGTCTCCTTGATCCAACCTCGTTTGGATCTAAGCCAAATGTATGCGATCGGCTGGTGTTGTTCCAAGACGAGGTAGCACTCGAGCGATGGGATGGATTGGTAAGCATCGAGTTTCTCATGAAGGTCGATTGCTCGGGTCGATGGGGAGAGAACCTCGATGATCAAGACAGGACGATCTTGGAAGACCGATAAAGGATCATTGGACTCGCAAACGACTTGGACATCGGGATAATAGAAACGGCGTTTATCATCGCGAATGATACGAACTTTGGTGTCGGAATTGTAGGGTTTGCAAGGTTTACCCCTGAGGGTATTCCCAAGGTTCAGCAAGCAGTTTACCGCGATACAATTATGCCTGATCGAGGCCCCTGTCATCGCGCGAATCCAGCCATCGATGTATTCGCTCTTGAATCGCGAAACCTCCTCCTTAGCCAAATAGTCTTCCACCGAAAAGAGTTCTGTTTTGTCTGCACTGCTCATCCGATCTCCTCCTGACTAAACTCGTACTCCGGATCGGACTCCTGGACACATGTATCGGTGAACGAAATATCCTCGTAGATATCTTTCAACGCCAGTGTGCAGCTTAGGAACGGCAATTCGATGGTTGCTGTGATGCCTTGGATCGTCTCTTTGGTCCAACCTCGTATAGTTCTCCGCCAAAGGTACGCAATCGGTTGGTGTTGTTCCAAGACGACGTAGCACTCGAGCGATGGGATGGATTGGTAAGCATCGAGTTTCTCATGGAGATCGTTCGCTCGGGTCGATGGGGAGAGAACCTCGATGATCAAGACAGGACGATCTTGGAAGACCGACAAAGGATCATTTGACTCGCAAACGACTTGGACATCGGGATAATAGAAACGGCGTTTGCCTTCACGAACGATTCGAACTTTGGTTTCGAAGATGTAGGGTTTGCAGGGTTTGCCCTTGAGGGTATTCCCAAGGCTCAGGAAGCAGTTCTGCGCGATGCAATTATGTCTGGCCGAAGCTCCCGTCATCGCGCGAATCCAACCATCGATGTATTCGCTCTTAAATCGCGAAACCTCCTCCTTAGCCAAATAGTCTTCAACCGAAAAAAGTTCTGGTTTGTCTGCACTGCTCATCCGATCTCCTCTTGACTAAACTCATACTCCGGATCGGACTCCTGGACACATGTATCGGTGAACGAAATATCCTCGTAGATATCTTTCAACGCCAGTGTGCAGCTTAGGAACGGCAATTCGATGGTTGCTGTGATGCCTTGGATCGTCTCTTTGGTCCAACCTCGTATAGTTCTCCGCCAAAGGTACGCAATCGGTTGGTGTTGTTCCAAGACGACGTAGCACTCGAGCGATGGAATCGATTGGTACGCATCGAGTTTCTCATGGAGATCGTTCGCTCGAGTCGACGGGGAGAGAACCTCGATGATCAAGACAGGACGATCTTGGAAGACCGACAAAGGATCATTTGACTCGCAAACGACTTGGACATCGGGATAATAGAAACGGCGTTTACGATCGCGAATGATTCGAACTTTGGTGTCAGAATCATAGGGGCGACATTTCTGGCCTTTGAGGTAGTTTCCAAGCAGAATCGAACAATTCATCTTAATGCAATTGTGCCTGATCGAAGCTCCAGTCATCGCACGAATCCAACCGTCGACATACTCGCTCTTACGGAGCGATTGGGCTTCTAATTGAAGGTATTCTTCAACGCTGTAGATATCTGGTTTGTCCGCACTGCTCATAGAGATTCTCCCGATTTGGCCTATTGTATGCTTTCGGCCTAGGAGAAACTAGCTTTTCGGACACTCTTCGTTTCTCAAGGGGACGGACCGAGCGTGACAATCGTCGAGGCGGAGCTCACTGGGTTGGGTGCGTTCCCTGATTTGACCACCGCCGTTAATTTGCCTTCGCCTACGAGCCGGTGCAAGAATACGACGCGGTAAGCAACCTGATCCCCAGGCCGTAGTGTTTGGATTGGATCCATGGCCAACACGCGACCGGCATCATCGAATTGGTAGCTCGAAGCGGCAGGTCCACGAACATCATTGACCTGCAATCCCTCAGGGACTTGAAGAACCAAGGCGACCTGCTGTTGATTGATGGCAGAGGCGTTTCTGACGGTGATGATGTAATCGGATTGTTCGTTGAGTCTCGCGGCGCGGCTGACTGGCTCGATCGAGACGACCAAATCGGTTGCTGGAGCGGGCATCACTCCAGTTGTCGGGTTGGTGGGTTGTGGGCTGTTTGGTGCTGGATTGGAGGGTACGCCAGCGGACGGTGCTCCGGACTGCACGATCGGAATACCCACATTCTTCACGACGCGCACGGAACGATCTTCGGATTCGATAGTACCGACAACTTGGGCATCGTTAGAGACTTGGCCACCACTGAAATTCATTTGATAATCGGTCGTTGTTCCAACGGGCAATTCGGGCAATCGCCATCGGAGTATTTGATTCGCATACATCGGCTCAAAACCTGCTGACGCCCCTGTTGGGGTCAAGGCTGGATCGTATTTGAGGGTGACGATCAGATTCCTTACAGCCACTGGTCCGGTATTGCGGACAAAGAGTTGCACCGAGGTCGCAGTGCCCACAGCGATAGGATTTGCTCCTGTGGTTGCTCGCATATCGAGCTCGACCTGAGGCATTCGCTGAGTGCCAGGCATTGCTCGAATTGTCGCTGCCGAGCCTGTTAGAATTTGGTTCGCAGTCCGAGCTGTCGCCTTGAGGGTAAGCTCCCCTTCTCGCTCGGCAAGAAATTGCGCAGAGAGAGGTACCGATTGACCCGGTGCCAAATACTCAACTGGTCTAGATACCTCCCTTGCCCCATCCCGAGCGTGCGTTAGACCGGGGCCAGCTTCGAGGAAAACGACGAGGTTGGTGATCGTTTGATTTCCTGTATTGGTAAGTTTCATGTTAAAGGTTGCGAGGTCTCCAACAGCAACCTGGGTGGTCGTCGGGTCTGGATTGATACTCAAAGTGACCTGTGGTTTTTGCACCAACGTCGAGACAACGGCATTCTTCTGGATGCCCGGTGCGCCGGTTGCTTCAAAGACCACTCTTGCGTCCATCTCGCTAGTGGCTTCGACGACCAATTGAACATCGAGTGCTTGTCGCGAACCTAAAACGCCGATGTCCCATGACATGTTATTGCCGGTCCGCCGATTCGGCTCGGGTGTAATACTCTTGAGCGTCATGCCGTTAGGAACCGCCGCCGTGAGCACTACATTTTCTGCTTGTGCTAAACCTTCGTTTTGAATCGTTGCGCCATAGGAAAGAGGTTGACCAGGTACAGCGACTTCTGGACCTCGAGCGATCAGGTTGATTTCAGCCGAACTCCATGTGACTTGGACAGTTCCACGTCCAAGGGGCAATTCGGGCATGTTCTCAGACGACTGCCCTGGCCGAACTACCTCGACTTCGATCAGAGCCGAAGCATTCGATTTTGAAATCGTGTCGGGTTGTAGCATATTCACCAGTTCGACGACCGCATTTCCGTTGCGGTCGACATACTTCTCGAACACTTCTCCGTACTGTGGAAGGAAGCGAGCAATCTCGGGGTTCAAAGACCGATAGCGGACGATCCATCCTTCGGCTGGCACCAGCCCGTCGGCTTTACTGACTTTAGTAACAAGTGTGATCCGTTGACCGCTTTGCGCTTGCTGAATCTGTGGGAACTCCCAACGCGCATCGACCCAGTAGATCGTCGCGGTTTGCCGACGCTTATCCCAAGCCTCGCTCTCGGGAGCCATGACGGTAACCTTAGAGACTCCTTCGCTGGGGCTCGATAGACTCAGCCAAGTTTGCCCCTTGCGAATGGGGAGATCGTCATCGGTGCGGGATGTCCCACGGGTGATTTTTCCTGGTTCGGTACTTGTGCGACCTCTTGCGAAGTCGACATCGATCTTGCCTGCATCGTTCTGGCTCTGGTGCTTCTTGAAAAGATGCTGTTTTTGGCTCTGGTTGTTATCTCCAACATCGATGATTTGGCCGACACTCTCGGGCGAGAGCATCCACTCGATCGGCTCGCCTGTAACGAGCATGCCATCTTTTCCGCAGATACCAGCCAATAAGATCACTTCACCACCCACGGGCGCAACCAATTTGGTTGGAGTCAGTAGGAGTTCTCCGCAACGGGCTCGAGCCTCATCAGCCGTTGTGTGCCCGCCCTTGCAAAGTTTGCATGGATGGCCTGACTTGCCATCGCCACCCATAGCAACCCCGTGCATGCACTTCTTGGGTTCGGGCGGCGTTTGATACGCGGGACCTTGGGCCGGGTAGCCATTATTCGCCCCGTGTGGGGAGACGAGTGTGGTGGTCTGGCCCGAAAAAATCGTGCCACCATTTGGATTGATGGCAGGTAGAGTGAGTGTCTTGCATCCGCTAAGCAGAATGCACAAGGAACCGCAAACACCCCAGAGCAATTTGGCAAAGCTACCGGGCGTAGAGCGGTTTATTGCAATGGCATTCGAGGTTCGCGGCGAAGCGAGCATTTTGCAGGATCACACAAGGCCAACAGGTGATGGAACGCATCGAGGCGCACTGTGCCTCGAAGGAACGTACCTCTTGATCTGAAGGCCTGTTGAAGAATTCCTTGCACAAGTTACCGATTCGCCGGCAAAACAGTCCGATTATCCGGATCGAGCCGATCTAATTGGCTTTGTCGGGTGCGAGTGCCATCACCTTTGCCCCCGCTTGATCGGTCGGTGTTGCATCTGCCTCCAAGTCACCCAGGGCATACTGCATACCGTCGAGCATGTGTTTGAGGATCATCGGCTTGGAGAAAGTGTCTTCGCGGTGGCCAAAATTGGTATAGAACACGCGGCCCTTGCCGGCGGTTCGCAACCAACTGACCGGTACCTCGCGAGGTCCATCGTTGATGAGTTTGCTAACGGCTTCTTGTTTCATATCGAGGCTGACCAAGACACGAAGCGTCTTGGTGCCGACATAGGTTTCTGGATTGTATTGATAGATCTCGTCGGTATGCCAGAATCCTTTGCCTTCGAAGGCTTTATTGAGAACATGCTCTGGATCGTTGAGTTTGAAAGCCCAAGTTCCACCGGCGTTCCAAGGGTGACCGGCGAACTCCCCACCGACAACAGCGCGGCAATCGGGATGACGCCCAAAATTGTCGCTCGCGGCGTGGAAGCCTGCCAAGCCCTTGCCATTCATAATGAAGTCCAGAAACGCATTTTGCTGAGCGGGATTTTGGAACTGCATGTGGGTGGTGTTGTTCAGCAAGATCAGATCGTACTTTGCGAGGTTCTCCGGTGTGAAAACATCGTAGGTGTCGGCCAGATCCACCGTGAAGGCCTTCGTCTTTTTTGCCATCGATTCTACGGCGTAGTTCCCATAGGGAATCGAACCATGGATGAATCCTTCGCATCGGTAGAACAACAGGATGCGTCGCTCCTTCTTTGGTGAGGCAGTCGCTTGTGCGGGCACTGCGTTTTCAATCGCCGCTTTCTGCGCATCGGTCAAAGGTCGGAAGCTATCAGCCTTTTTCTTTTGCCAAGGATCAGCGTCTTGTGCCAATACAAAGGAAGGAGCAACGAGCAAAGCAAAAGCTAAGGGAAACAACCATTTCATCGGGAGGATCTCCAAAAAATTACGTGGCAAAAAAGCGGATAAACATCTAAGGGTTTGGCGCGTTGGCTTCGGGAGTGTTGGGCGCGGGTGGTTGCTGGGGCAAGAGAACCTTTTGGCTTCCCTTGGGCAAGCCGATCAGCGCATCGTTGGGATTTTTGGCAAAGGGCTCAGCAAGCTCGACGCCAGCAAGGAGTGCAAGCAGGATCGTGGCAACAAAATAAATCGCATAATGAAAAAACGATTGGCCAACCTCTAGTTCGCAAGACCCGATCGAAACGGCAACACCAAGTCCGAACATGATCGCAATCAGAATGACCATCTGAAGCGTGTCGACTTGGGCAAGCACTCGGTTTCCAAAATACGACGAAACCAGCCAATAGATAGCCCACGTAAGGGCAAACACCCCCGCGCAGATACCCAGTCGGGTTAATCGCTCCTGCCCGATATATCCCCCAAGTTCATCGTCTTTGAAAAAAGTGTATCCGATGGATGCGAGAGGATAAGCCAGAGCCGTTGCGACGAGAGCTAGAGCCCAAGTCGGAGGGGTGATCCCAGATAGCCGAGCCCAAAGCGCTGCGATGATCGCCAAAGCTGCAACGCAACTAGCGATCAGTACTTGAAAACCATTGGGCGTGAAATCGACGCGTTGGATTGGCTTGAGGACCGGTTTCCCCGCTGCATCTTTAGGACCATAGTTCTCCGGTGCGTGGATAACTACTTCCTGGGATTTGTCAGGAACCGTGATCTTCTGCTTGCACTTTGGGCAAGGCCCTTGTTTTCCGGCGAATTTATCGCTAACCGTGAATCTGGAAAGGCAACCTGGGCAGGTGACTGGGATTGGCATATCGAACTTGGATGCTTAGAACAGTGAATCGGAATCGTCGAACGAAATTATAACCGATCTTGCAAAATGCTAGTGGCCTATTATGTCCGAAATCGATCTTGGTCGCCCTTCTTTCAACGTCGTTCTATTTCAGCCGGAAATCCCGCAGAATACTGGCAATATTGGTCGATCCTGCGTCGCCCTAGACGCAAAGCTTTGGATCGTTCGACCGATGGGGTTTCGGCTCGATGAAAAACTCGTGCAACGAGCCGGGCTTGATTATTGGAAGTTTTTGGACATCCAAGTGATCGATAGCTGGGCTGAAATGCTGGGCATGATGAACCTCGATCGGACGTGGTTCTTCACCAAGTTCGCACAGCAACTCCATACGCAAGTTCGATATTGCGTAGCCGATTGGCTCGTATTCGGTAGCGAATCAAACGGGCTGCCTCCGAGTGTTCGGCAGGAATACCTTTCGCGATGCGTGCGTTTGCCTATGACCGGCCCGGTTCGTAGTTTGAACCTGTCGGTCTCTGCGGGCATTGGTCTGTATGAGGCTTACCGACAATGCACGTGCGACCCGACTGGCTAAGCCAAAATCGGTTGTACGAGGTTGCCGTGAACATCGGTCAGTCGGTAATCGCGACCTTGGAATCGGAAGGTCAAGCGTGTGTGATCAAATCCTAACAGGTGGAGTATTGTGGCGTTGAGATCATGCACATGGACTGGATTTTCAATGGCGTTGAATCCGAACTCATCGGTCTTGCCATGAACAAGGCCTTTCTTCAGTCCTCCTCCGGACATCCAGATACTGAAAGCTCGATTGTGGTGGTCTCGACCGTCGTTTCCACCTTGGACCATCGGGGTTCGCCCGAACTCACCACCCCAGATCACCAAAGTATCTTCGAGCATCCCCAGTCTCTTTAGATCTTGCACGAGCGCAGCACTTGGTCGATCGGTCGCCCCTGCATTGTTCTTGACACCATTGGTTAAATCGCCGTGCTGATCCCAAACCTCATGGAACAGTTGAACGAAGCGAACGCCTCTTTGAAGGAGCCGACGGGCGAGCAGGCAATTTCTGGCAAAGCTTGCCTCCTTGGGGTCTTTCACTCCATAAAGATCGAGTGTCTCCTTTGATTCTGAACTGAGATCCATTAGCTCGGGGGCACTGGTTTGCAGTTTTGAAGCTAGTTCGTAGCTTTGAATTCGGGAGGATATCTCAGGATCCCCAACTTGTTCGAGGGTCAAGCGATTGAGATTGGAAATCGCATCGATTGTTTCACGCTGGGCCTGGTTGTCGACCCCCTTGGGATTCGATAAATACAGTACGGGGTCGCCCGTGGAGCGGAATGGGATCCCAGCAAAAGTCGTCGGCAGAAAGCCGCTACCGTAGTTGCTTGCTCCGCCGCTTGTTCCTTTTGCGCTGGTGAGCACGACGAAACCAGGGAGATCCTTCGACTCGGAGCCCAATCCGTAGAGCGTCCAGCTCCCAAGACTCGGTCGTCCGAATTGCTGCGAACCGGAGTTCATCATGATTTGAGCCGGTGCGTGGTTGACCGCATCGGTTTGCATGGATCGGATCAAAACGATATCGTCGGCGATGCCCCCGATCTGTGGTAGCACTTCGCTGAGTTCCATGCCGCATTGTCCTTTGGGGGCAAAGCTAAATTTTCCGCCGAGCAACGCGGAGTTTGGATTGATGAAAGCTGCGCGGTAGCCTTTCAAAAGATCTGGTGGTGGAAGTTGTCCGTTGCGTTTGGCAAGTTCAGGCTTTGGATCGTACAACTCCAATTGGCTTGGTGCCCCGGCTTGGAACATGTAGATAACACGCTTGACTTTGGGTGGAAAATGAGGCTCTTTGGGTGCCAAAGGGCCCGCTTGTCCTTCGGCCGCAAGATCCCCCGCAAGCAGTTCCATGGCAGCAAGCGAGCCTAGACCCACCGAACATTCTTTCAGGAACCATCTTCGACGTAGCAAATTCGCGAAGGACTCGTTCAGTCTTTTTTGAAGTTCGTTCATGTTTGGAGGAGATGCCTAGGTATGTTTTGGTTTTTCAGGTATTCGCCGTGGGAATTCTAGTTCCATTCGGACATTCTACCATCCTTATGCCAGGTTCAACGAGGATCGAACACGGAATTTGATGAGAGGGTTCCCGGGGTCGGATCTGTGGCCGTGAGCTACAATGCGGCATACGACTCAGGTACAATAGGGCTGTTAAGATAATGAATCCAGGATGAAGGAGTTCAAAATGAATGTCAAAGAAAAAGCCAAATCGCTTTGGGATTATGCAGCTTATGCGGCCATCCCTGCGGATGGAAAACGCCATGAAATCATCCATGGAGAACACTTTGTGAATCCAGCACCCAATCTTTATCACCAGGAAGTCTCACGTCACATTCAATTTCAGCTTTACACCCAGATAGAGCTGACCGGACAGGGCAAGGTCATCGACGCGCCGGTAGATCTCCAGTTTTCCAACCACGATATCGTACAACCCGATCTGGTTGTCGTGACGATCAAGAACAAGCACATCATGACGCCGACGAAGATCAAAGGGACACCCGATCTTTTGGTGGAAATTCTTTCCCCGTCCAATCCGGATCATGATCTTAAAACAAAACGCAAGCTCTACGAGGAATCGGGAGTGCCCGAGTACTGGATCGTCTTTCCTGAAGAGCATCAAGTTCTCCAACTTGTGCTCGTCGATGGTCAATACGTCGAATCAACAGAGTCGGAGTCGATAACGATGAAGACCGCACCCAATGCAACGGTCGATCTGACTCGCGTTTGTTAAGCGTCCATAGCCCACAGGATTGTTTTTGTTCGTCTCTTTGCTCAGTTCATTATTATTCAGCGGTCTTTTTGGCGTTGCTCTGCATCTGATGCATCGCGTTTTGACTCATCGCATCGACCGTCAGATACATCGTTGCCGCAGTAGCGCAACCAGCCGGGCCCTTGGTGATGTACCCGGCCACTGCCGCCGATACGGCTCCGACGCCCCGACCTATTCGCTCTGCATGGCGATGCTCGACTTTGGCACACCTCGAGAGCGCATAAGCACCATGCCGAGCAACCTCACCTAGCAATGTTGCCACTCCCGCCGTGCGTGACATGGCAACTCCTGCTGTCGCACTGTTGCCAACGGTTCTGGCAGAAGCAGAAGCCAGCCCGGCAAGACCAACGCGAATCACCCCTCGCAAAAGTCGATCCATTTGATGACTGACGTGCTCACCTGACTTACACAATCTCGCAAAGTGCTCACAGTTACCTAATGCCACATGGTAGTGGGTATTGCCAACGGCTCCCAAGGCTCGCTCAACAACCTGGTCGTCCTCGAGCACCTCGCTTACTTCTTCGATCGAAATCGGCTTGCCGTCGGCAAACTCAGCGATCGTTACCCGCTGGACTTCCATTTGGGAAGTGTCACCACCGACCGATGCTAAATGAACTACCGTTCCGTCACCGAGGTCGATCCCGAAGTGACGATATGGGATGAATCCCCAAACACATGGTACTGTCAGTAAATCAGCTCTGGCCATTGTCTTTGCTTTCCTCGACGGGCTGGTTTTCCGTCGCTCTGAAAACTATAAGGCCAAAAGGCTTTAAAAAGAAAGCGGAGTTTCCACTAGAAAACTCCGCGATTGCCTTTTTTATTTCTATGAGGCTCTTGAGCCTCTACTGAAAGGATTTACCACAACCGCAAGACTTAACTGCGTTGGGGTTGTTGAAAGTAAATCCAGAGCGTTCCAAGCTAGAATACCAGTCTAGAGTTGTGCCGTCCAAGAGCAATGCACTCTTTTTGTCGACCACGACCGATATGCCATTTTGCTCGTAGCGGCTGTCTTTGGCCGCGTCGAACTGATCATCGAAATTCATCGAGTACTCGAATCCACTGCATCCGCCGGCAACGACACCGACTCGGACAAAAGTGTCTTCGCTAAGCTGGGAATCCGTATGCGCTCGCTTGAGCTGCTCGGCCGCTTCGGGAGTAACCAAAATCGCCATGTGCAACCTCTATCCTAAATTTCCGTAGAAAACTTGTCGACAAACCAAACTCTGCCCCCAAAGGCCGTTAGGGACCTTTGCAGACCTGAACCAACCGGACTTGTCGGTCAATCCGATGAAATAATATGCTAGTTGTTGCGAAAATGACAAGCCAAAAATCACTTCCCAACAGGCGGATTGCCTGCTATTCTTACGCTCCCAATGGCACAGGAGGTGCCTAAGGGGACGGGTTTGGTGTCGTTCGGGCGATGTTTTTCATATTGGAAGATATCGGCGGATGACCTAAGTCCATGCTAAACAAGAACTTACGCACTTTTTGAAAGTCGCCCCACGAGGAGAATGTCAATTATGGTCAAACCGCACCGCAAACTCAAAAAAGCTAATCACGGACAAAGAGCCGCCAACAGCAAGGCTCGCAAGGCCAAGCGTCGTAAGGTCCGCACCTAGTGGTTGCGAAAGAATTCATCGTCGATCTCGATAAGGTCGATTTTGATCATCCAACTGCGGATATTCATCAGATCCGTAAACTCAACCCACAGCGCTTCGAAATGGAGCAACTTACGGCGATCGTCTATGAAGACCCCGTGAACGTCGCTTGCGTTGGGTACAAAGATGTTTCGGACGATGAATTCTGGGTCAGGGGGCACATGCCAGGCATGCCCCTAATGCCAGGAGTCGTGATGCTTGAAGCAGTCGCTCAGGTTTGCTGCTATTGCGCTCACAAATACAAACTTCTTGGGGATTCTATGGTCGGCTTCGGTGGACTCGACGAAGTTCGCTTTCGCGAACCGGTCGTCCCCGGCGATCGCCTGATTGTCATGTGCAAACTCCTCAAACTCAGGAAACCCCACCTGCTTGTTTGCCACTTCCAAGGAGTCGTCGGGCGTAAGTTGGTCGTCGAAGGCCAACTCAAGGGGATCCCTATACCTGTACAAGCTCTCCAGCAGTAGTCTTCGGTTTCAGTACCTCTGAGCAATCTCAGCGACTCTCTATCGATCATCGGTGCTCTATGTTCGCGTCAAAAACACATTGGCTTGTTGCTTGGACAATTTCGGCGTTTGTTGTTGGACTAGTGCCAAGTGACCTGTTCGCGCAAAAGACGATCCCTGGCCATACAGCATATGTACATCCCGACCCATGGGGTGCTCGCATCCGTGAAAACCAAGGTGTCTTGAAATGGCAAGACAGCAATCCATCGATCCGATGGTGGGGACTTTTCAAAAACCCTGGAGAGCTCGGGATTAAGGTTCTAGTGCGAGGCACCGCCGAGTCGGTGGCCGGATTGAAACTTCGGGTCGGGGATCAAGAGCATTCGTCCGTGGGTACCAGTTCCGAACAAGAGTTCACGGTTGTCGATTTCGGAAGGTTTGAACTCAAAATCGATCAGCCATCGCATCAAATGATCGAACTTGTTCGCGGATCGGGTGAAGCGATCGATGTGAAGGAATTACGACTCGATGGCCCTGCTAGCGTCGACGCTTTTTTTAATCTCAAAGAGCGGCGCAATGCCGCTTCCGTGCACCTGATGTATCCAGTTGATCGCCAGGCCAAAGTCGAGGCGTTCTACACCGAGGTTGTCGGAGTCGAGGAACCAATAGGAACTTTCTACATGGCATGCGGGTGGCATCGGGGTTACTTCGGCATGCAAGTCAACTCGAAGACCGAGCGACGAATCATTTTCAGCGTTTGGGATAGTGGAAACGAAGCGATCGATAGGAATAAGGTTGCCAAAGAGAATCGGGTGCAGTTGATTGGCAAGGGCGAAGGTGTCTTTGCCGGTGATTTTGGAAACGAAGGAACCGGAGGCCACAGTCACCTTAAAGTACTCTGGAAGACAGGTGCTAAGCAACGATTCTTAGTGACCGCTGTCCCCACCGATGCGACTCATACAACTTTCTCAGGTTACTGGTTCCATCCAGAAGATAACAAATGGATGCTGATTTCTTCGTGGAATGCTCCCAAGGAAGGTGGCTACATGCGTGGCCTACACAGCTTTAGCGAGAACTTTTTGGGCGAAAATGGCCACCTGGTTCGTAAGGCTCTCTACGGCAACCAATGGTATAGAACATCCGATGGCAAGTGGCATGAGATTACCGAAGCTCGTTTCAGCCACGATCCAACAGGCAAGGATGATCGGATGGATCGTACCATGGGCGTTGAAGACAACCAGTTCTTTCTACGGCACGGTGGCTTCCTAGATGGTTCGCTAGACTACGGAACACCGATGACGCGGGATCCTGTCGGACAACCACCTTCGGATATCGAAGCCCTCCTCAGCAAGTAGATTGTAGAACGGCTGTCCTCAGCCGTTTAATCCACTTATTGTAGAACGGCTGTCCTCAGCCGTTCGGGCCAGTCATTGTAGAAAGGCTGCCCTCAGCCGTTCTAAATCGCTAGCCTAAGTGATCAACTCCTTGATCGGTCGACCTTGGTCGACAATCGGGGTTGGCCGACCATTGAAATCCTTGATGAACGTCGTATGGGCTTCAATGCCCAAATGATGGTAGACAGTGGCTAGAAAATCGCCTGCGGAACAAGTTCTCTCGATCGGGTCTTCCCCACGCTTATCGGTCGCACCGATAACCTGTCCGGTCTGTATACCTCCGCCAGCCCAAATATTGGAGAACGCCCTCGGCCAGTGATCCCTACCTGGCTGGATCGTTCCCGCAGCAGCACTTGCATTGCCAGCACCTGTGCTTGGCGAATATTCGATTTTTGGCGTTCGACCAAACTCACCCGTGACGACCACCAAAACTCGCTTGTCCAGACCTCGCTCATAGATGTCTTCGATCAGAGCCGTAACCGCTTGATCATACACATCGGCACGGAATCTTAAGGCATCAAACACATGGTGATTCACGGCATGGTCGTCCCAGTTTCCGACCCGTCCGCACAGCGGCCCGCTCAGGCTGGTCGTCAGGATCTCGACACCAGCTTCGACCAATCGCCTTGCCATGAGCAATTGTTGGCCCCAAGCGTTACGGCCATATCGATCTCGCGTGCGATCGTCCTCCTTGGTCAAGTCGAATGCCTCTTTGGTCTTGGGACTCGTCAGAAGCGAAATGGCTTGGGACTCGAACTGATCCAGTGCGCCGAGTTCACCTGCCTTATCGAATGCTCTGGTGAGCGTATCCAACTTTTGCCTGAGATCGCTACGCCTTCCGAGCCTCTGCACTTCGCTTGCATCCGACAGCCCGATGTTAGGAACTGAAAAATTCGGATTGCTAGGATCCCCTGAAACGGTAAACGGGGAGTACATGTCACCTAGGTAAGCCGGTCCGTTGTACTCCAAGGGCGGATTGATCCCTACATAACGCGGTAAAGGATTGTCGCGTTGCGACTCCTCGCGTGAACGCAGATAGTTCGTGACTGTCATCCAATCAGGATACTTCGGCTTGGGCTTGTCTCTTGTATCAGGATCGCCCGAAAGCATCTGCATCGAACCTGCCGGATGCCCTGGCGCTGTCTGTCGCATTGATCTTAGGACAGTGAACTTATCTGCAATCGCAGCTTGCCTTGGTAATAGCTCAGTAAAAAGCATCCCAGGTACTTTCGTCGGTATCGTGCTAAACGGCCCACGGTATTCACTGGTCGCATCGGGTTTCGGATCGTAGGTGTCGATGTGCGAACAACCACCCGGCTTCCAAACCATGATAATGGATTTGCGTTCGCGGGGTTTTCCCGATTGATCTGACGCGATGGCAGATTGAAGTCGCAACAACCCCGGAAGACTCAGCGTTGCAAAACCGCTTAGTCCCATGGTAAGAAACCCACGTCGATTGGCCCCTAGGAGTGGCGAAGGTCCACAGCAGCGATCGTGCCCGCTTGACTTGTTATTCGACATGTCGGATTCTCTAAACATTTGAATTCACCTATCGATGGATGTTGGTGCCGATGATCATGGAGCTTGGATTCGGATACTCACTGGCTCGGTAATGATAATCTCTGCGGTATCTCGGGGGCTAGCCTGTTCGTTGGTCCGTTTAAGCTTCTCTTGAGTGGCCGTAACCAATGCGTCAGCTTCCTGCTTTTTCTTGTTTGCATCTGCCAATTCGGTTTCCGCAGACGACTTTTGCTCTGCGGCAGCCGAAGCGACCCCTTGGGTTTTTTGCGTAACGAGTTCGATCGCTTGCTGTTGCTGCTCTTGTGCGGTCTTGAGTTCTTTCTCGACCAGAGAGATCGCTAGTGGATTGTATCGGTACTTTGCTACCGCGGATCCATAAAAGGCGATGGTGTATTCGCCCGGTGGCGGTTTAATTGCTCCGAGGTTGATCGTCGCCTCGGAGTTTGCAGCGCCGATGGCAACGTCGAATTGCGGATTGCCTTCGAATCCAGAGCCCATCGTCTTAAGTTGCAAGACCGCTCCAGAGAACTCGCTTCGAAGTGTATGTACCATCGGAATCTTGAGGACTTCTCCAAGCTTAGCTTCGTAGACTTTACGCTCCGCCGGTGCGATGGTAATCGGAGCAAGTTCTGAGGTTGTCACCGACACGGGGATACCTGAGACGAGTCGGGGGCTTGGGATCTCGCTCCAAGCGTCTGGGATGGGCCATACCATTTGTGCCATCTGCATCGGATGCGTCACCGTCTGCTCGCCTATTTTTGCCGACGCGGTGATGGTGGCATTTGAAAGTCCCTGCGGGGCATCTTGAGTTGCTGTCAGCAACAGGACGCCTCGCATCTTTCCAGCAGAAATTTTCAAACCCTGTGCCGTCACACCTTGAGGCAGTCCATCGACATTCAACACAATCTCGCCATCGAAACCGTCACGACGCACCGCCACGACTTCAAGTGCCACGGTACTCCCGGCACGCAGTGCCAAAGGCTTGGACAAAGCGTTTCGATCCCCGTTTCTGAGTTCCATATGAAGCCCCCACGAGACAACAGAGAAATCAGGTTGCGCCTGTCGAACAATCAGCCTGTAGATATTGCGAGGATCCTTGCGTGTCCCGCCGAAGAGATCCGACAAGAGGATGCGATAACGTGCGGTTTCCTTGATCTCTAGTTTGCCGAGTATGTCGGTCGATCCCCCATCGAAGGGAGGGCCGTCATAGGCATATCCATTGCTCGATGGCTTCATAGGGCTTGCGATATCATTGAGCTCGGCAACATCAGACCATCCAGATTGATCAGGCTTTTGCATCTGCACAACAAGCGACGGATCGGTCGGACGCCCTAATCGCTCTGAGGCCACTTCAATCCACCAAGTCTCTCCTTGCTTTGCCTCGAAAACATAGGTATCGACATCGGCTGCTGGGTAGAATCGACCAGCAATATCGGTTGGGAGCGTAATGGTCTGTTCCATTGCGTCTTCCTGTTCGCTCGTCGGTGACTGAGGTGTCAAGCCAACAGGAGGCCATGAGAATGCACTCACCGAACGTGTGCTTGGATAGACCGGCATCGGTGCATCCAGTGGCAACTCCTCGATGCTCAAACGATAGAAGTAGCCTGGCCCCCCTTTGAATGTGAGCTCATGGATTTTGATCGTGTGTTTACCGGATACCTTAGCGACAAAATCCAGAGTGTCGCCGGTCCGCTGGGCCACCAAATCGGTACCGTTGGCATCGCCAACGATGACAACCGGATCGAGCTTCGAGTCGATCCCCCGAGCCGAACACTGGATAATGTATCGCTTGCCTTGAGCCGCTTCGAAACTATAAAAATCGACAGCCCGGGCCGTAACCACGGCATTGCATACCGCAGGGACACTCAGTGGCATTGCATTGACCAGGGTGGTGTTGCCTGGTTTTTGGGATATCTCAGCGAGTTTGCCCACGGAGAATATTCGTGCTGAGGAGATTCCCAAGCGTCCGATCAACCGAGCTTCATAAAGCCCCTGCGGAACATCGGCAGCTATCGAAACGCTGTACTGATTCGGGATCGGTTTGCCTTGAGCATCCAATTTCGCCGAAGCTTGAATTCCGGGGTGTTCGAAAATCAATGGCCCCGGATCCTCCATATTCTCTGCGGATATTGTTGCATCAAAACTCGTTCCCACTTGGCCACCCATCGGGCTGATCGTTAGGAGTCTTGGTAAAGGCAAACAAACCGATTGAGCCTGGACGAGACCTGCGGTTGCTGTACCAATACATCCCACAAGCAACGCAAGGAAGATGTTCCTAACGGTCGTTTTTAAACTTCGCTGCATGGGTCGCTTAGTGGTTAAAGAGGAATTCTTTGGAGTTGATAATCGCCCACAAGAGGTCTTGAAGATTCTCTCGTAAACTCTTTGCCGGATCGACTGGATTGCCACTGGCATCCTTGCGAACTTCACTTAGATACCCAACGGCGATCGCAAGTTCGTCAGCCGAAGGCTTGCGCGAGAAGGCTGCGAGATAAATCTCCTCGATTTTTTGCTCGGAGGATTTATCCGACTTTGCAAGTGTCTCTGCTCTTCCATTGCCATTGGCTAGCTTGCTCTTGACGTCGTTGGCATTCATCAGATGGAGGCTTTGCGCAAGGCTCGATGTTTGAATTCGTTCGCATTCGCACACACTCTCGTTCTCGGGTCTGCCGAAGACCTTCAGGAACGGAGACGCGTTGTTGTAGCTGTTATCGGGCAAGGCAATCGCGCGCGTGCCTGGAGGCAAATTTGGAAAATCGGTTCGGGTCATCGAGAGGTCATCGACCGCATCAAGCAGAACTTCTGCCGATAACCGCCGTGGATAATAGCGAGAGTAGTTTTGGAGATCGGATAGGTTCTGAGGTTTCGGAACCGAGCTGAGTTGGTAGGTATTCGAGCGCACTAAGGTGCGAACGAGTTCCTTGAGGTCGAATCCAGATTGGATAAAGCGTTTTTCAAGAGCATCCAAGAGTTCGGGGTTCGAAGCGGGATTCGAATCGCGGATGTCATCTTCAGGTTCGATCAACCCACGTCGAAAGAAGTGCTTCCAATAGCGATTGACGACCGCCTTGGCAAAGAATGGGTTCTTGGGATCAGCCATCCAATCGGCTAGCTTAAGCCTCGGGTCTTGATCGGGTTCAATCTCAAGGGTTCCCTGTCCAAGGGGAGCAGGACGCCGCATTTGCCCGGTCTTGGCGTTGGGAACCCCAGCAACCCCCCGCTTGTGAAAGATCATGTCCTCGCCACGTGTCGATGTCGGCTTGCGGCCAACCTGGCTAAAGAAAGCGGCCAAGCTGTAGTAGTCGTCTTGGCTCCAACGCTCGAACGGATGATGGTGGCACTGGGCGCACTGCATGCGAACCCCAAGAAAGAGTTGTGCGACGTCCTCAAGCTGGGTCTTGGGCTCTTTGACGCGCTTGTACCAAGCGACCGGCGGATTGGACAAAACCGTACCGGTTGCAGCGAGCAACTCGCGAACCATTTGATCGTAGGGTTTGTTGGCAAGTAGGCTATCGCGAACCCATGAGTAAAAGGCAAAATTCGAAGTGATGTCGCTCGCATCGTCCCGTCGATTTTTGAGCATTGCCGTCCATTTGTTGGCAAAAAAATCCGCATATTCGCCACTTGCTAAAAGTCGCTCAATCGCATCATCGCGTTTTCCAGGTGAAGGGTTCGATAAGAAGGCTTCGAGTTCCATCTGGGTTGGCAAACGTCCAGCAATATCCAGTGAGGCACGTCTTAAAAAGGTTGTATCATCCGTTAGATCCGAAGGAGGGATCCCTAAACGTTTGAGGTTTGCGAAAACCAATTCGTCGACGAAATTCCTTGCCTCAGGAAATTGCTCCACCGTGTAGGCTTGTGGTACAAATGCCCGAAAAACAGTCACTTGACCCTGAAACCGCACCATGATCGATACACTTCCTGGAATGTCTTGGATTGAAACATTCCCGTGCTCATCGACGGTGGCCATCGCTGTGTCATTGGACTCAAAGAGCGATAAGCTCGATACATCCTTTTGGGTGCCATCGCTGTAGTGGGCGATCGCTTTCAATGGTTGCTGAGTTTTCGGACCAAGGGTCGCTTGGAATGGTTGAATTTCAAGAGATGTAAGCTTGGTGGCTTTGTCACCATCGTAAGTTGCACCTTGTCGAATCCACTCGACAAGCAGTCGGTAATTCTCGGAATCGGGTTTCAATCGTGCCCCTCCCCCATGAGGGACCTGGCCTGTGGCTTTCATTAGCAATAAGCTTTGCTCGGGGGCCGTGGTAGATAGCCTGCGACCACGGCCTTCGACGACCAAGTGTTGGTAGTCTTCGAGCGGCTCAAATCCTAATAGGGAGAGTTGAAAACCGTTTTGTCCATTACCGGCTTTGGCATGGCAGGTACCCGCGTTGCAACCAGTCTTGGTCAAAATCGGAACGACATCGTTGACCAGGCTGACGGGTCGGTGTTGCGTTTCGGGCTCTGTAGCATCGACGATGCCGCACGCCATCGCGAAGATGGCGAAAACAACGAGGGGGGGGGTGAGGAATCGGAACGATCGCATGGGGTTAGCAGAAGTGCGAGTAAGTCCGGGAGGGATTAACATCCCATTAGTTTAGGCCAAACCGCACCGTCGAGGGCACCAACATCGCCCTTTTGGCGGAAAACCGCCAGGTTTTCCGCGATCCGTCCGATCCGTCCGATCAGTCCTCGATACCTCTTTTGTAAGCGTCCGAGAGGGGCTCATCTAAGCCGACCGTCCAACGCTTGCCTTGGGTTTCGATTTCGATGAAATTCGTTCCGATCGAGATCACTTTGCCTTCGATATCGCCGAGTTTCAGTTGCTCTCCTTGGCGTACATAGAGCGTCTTGTTATCGGTCTTGGAACGTATCCACGCCTGGGGTCCCTTCCCATCGGCGATCAGGGCACTGACGAAGGCTTGCGATGCCACATCAAAATCCTTCGGTTTTTTGACCGCTGGAGGTGGCTCTTGGACTTTGATCGAAACCCACTGCACCGAAGACTTGGCGGGAATCCCTGAGTCTGTTGCTCGAACCCCTACTTTGTAATCTCCGAGTTCCATGGCTGTCCAGCTGAGGTTCCCCGTTTCGGGATCGAGCTGCATTCCCTTGAGCGGTTCTCCTTCAAACTCATACTTGATGACTTGCCCTGGATCGGCATCTTTAGCGGCTAGGCCAACGTCCAATTTGATGCCCAATGTGGCCGATACGAGTTTGCTCTTCTCGAAGGCTGGCGCAGTGTTCGTAGGTGCAAAAATGTTTCGTCCTACGATACTGTTGAAGTACTCTTCGTATGATTTTTCGAGTCGTGGTGCATTGTTTCCCGGTGGAGGTTGATCGGGCTTGGCATTCTTGAGTGCCAAGACTTCGCTTTCCAAGGTGATCTTCAATTGGTTAGGTATTTTGCTATTGGGAAGTGGTTGCATATCGAAACGCAGTATGCGATGAAGATAGTCTTTCGCATGGAATGCATGAAGCAACTTCGTCGCGTTTTCGATGGTTCCAGTTCCCGAGAGCTGGAACTTGAAGGACTGGTACAAGTCTTTCTCGACGCTGTCTCCTTGCGTCTTGGGAAGCGGATCGATCAGTTCGCATTCCTCTGCGAGATTGATCAACCATTCGAGATACTGTGCTCGCGCTTTTTCTTCATTGCTCGGAAGCGATTGGCCGACGAGTCGATTGAGTTTGGACTTGGCGACAGATCCGGCAGTGATTTGAAGGCTTTGATCGCTCTTCTGTTGGGTCAATCGATCTTTCTCATCCTTTTTATCGGCGAACCCTTTACTGATAGATCCCCAGATATAGTTCCCAATGAACAGAAACAGGATAAGGCCTACGCCTGCGGCGAGCATTTTTTCACGTTGGGATAGATTCACGATGCACCTCCAAGGATCGGTTCATTGGCAGCTTTCGCAGGCTCGGCTGTGGATGGTTCGGTTTGCGGGGGCTCAGCAGTCGAAGGCTGTGTTGCTTGTGGTTCCGAAGGAGACTGTGGATCACTCTCTTTGGATGCGGCGGGATTTGTAGAATCCCCCGCACCTGCCGGCTTTGATTCAGGGGCACTTGGCTCTAAGCTTTGAACTTCGGCTACCGGTTCGCTCGCAGGTTCTTTCTCGGGTTCTTTGAGCTTGGGTTCCTCGATCGGTTTTCTTGTCACGTTGCGAGGGTCTTTCACCTCGGCATTTGCAACCGTGATCCTCATATCAGCAGCGACACGGTATTTTTTGTCTTGGCTTTGTGCCAAACCAGTTTCTTGGACTTTGTGCTTCTCATCTCGGTAAGAGCTTTCGATCTCGGGTACCAACTCTTGCTCTTTGGTGAAGAATTTTGTAGTGATCGTCGCTGTATTGGTGCGAGGCTCCAAGGCGAAGGTTGTGCCACCGAAATAGGTGGTATCGGAGTCCTTGGCATTGAGAGAAAGCCGCTGGAGTTCATCGACCCACAGAATGTCTCCAGCCATATAAGTCTCAAGCTTTTTCCAGTCGGAAAGATGTTTAGCCGATGCCTTGAGTATGGGCGCTTCGCCTGCGATCTGGTCTTTGAGCAGTTTGATATCCTGATCCAAAGATGCGTGGCTCGATGTGTACCACCACCAGCTTGCTCCGAGCAGCCCGAGTGCAGCAGCACCTCCAAGAATGTATCTGCCGATCGGTCTTTTCTGCTCGACCTTCTTCCTGGGGTTCACAAAATCGATGAGCCGATCGCTTGCATTGGGGAACTGCAAAGCTCCCATCACTGGGGCAAAGCGTCCGACGGTTTGCGTCGTGGCAGCAACGGCGATATCCGCTCGCTCGGCCATCGAGAATGGATCGAGCATCTTCACGGGCAATTCAACGGCTTGACTTAGTGCTTGAGCAAAAGGAGCCAAAGAGTCCTTAGTCCATACGACAATTTGGTCAACTTTGAGCCCCGGTCTCTGGGAGACGGCTGACATGATCGTGCGCTTGACTTCTCCGGCGAGCAACTTGATCGAGTTCGAATCCTGTGGATCGATCGCCGCGTAGAAACTTCTCATGAAAACCGATTTGCCACGCTCGGTAATGACAACATCGGCTTCGTCGTTAAGCAGATCGATAAACAAGACCGTAGCGTTGTTCCATTCTGGATGCTTTGCAATCGCCCCTGCGGCCGCAGCCATGGGTCTTAAGACCATGTGCTTGAGCGTCAATCCAGCTTCGGTCACCGTTGCATCGATCTTTTGGATCAAGGCTGGGTTGATCGCACCGACGATGCAATCGATGCTACCCTCGAGATGGGAGGGCATCGTGATGAAGTCCAACGGCCATGAGTCATTGACGCTTGCAAAGTAGCGTGGGGCCGCAAAGCGTACCATGTCCGGCAGTTCGTTGGTGTCGACCATCGGTAGAGTGATCGCACGCAATTCGATATCGTTGCGGCTGACACAGGCGATCACCGATCCGTTCTTAATGCCTGCTTGTTGTAATAGATCTTTGAGAGTGGAAGTGGCCTCAGGGGTGCCCCAAGGTTGAACACCTTCTTCGAGCGACAGTGGCCCGCTGAGTACTTTCTCAATCGACACACCGGTAAGTCCGGTTGACCCGACGGCCAATCGGACTTCGTTGCAGTCGCATTCTACACTGATGAATTTGGACATCGCTGGTGAACTCTAGTTGTTAATTCTTTCGCTTCGGTTGATTCGGTTGATTCGGTTAAGGAGTCGAGACAATCGCGTTGCCCATGGCTCTTTGACCAAGGGTCGATTGAGCAAAGCCTCTGCCGAGATGATCGAGCTTGCGATACAAAACGATCACCGGCACGGGGCCAGCACCATCAATGACCGCTTCGGTTCTCGAGAAGCCGGCGGTTTGTTCGAAGTATCCGACGCTTTGCACCCGCATGACATCGCCACCCCCTGTAACCAAGGGAGCGATCGATTTCATTTGATCCAGAGTGAGGATTCCTTCGACCATCGGCCATGTCTCGTATTTGCGATTCTCCGTGTCGGATTGCGAGGCCCGAGATTCGATGAGTTTCTCTAGGATTTCATCGGTGATCCCTGGCAAGCCCGCGAGGATCTCTTTGGGTGCCTCATTGATGTTAATTCGCCCTGGAAGCATCGGCGCTTCGACCGTGGTGACTTTGTCCATAAGCATCGGTAAATACAGGGCCATTTGTACCGGTGATGACGTCAAAGGCGACGTGAAACGGATTTGCTGGCCGTTGACATTGGCTTCAAAGCTTGCATCGATCAGTTCCAGCACTCCGTTGACTTGGAACTGACCCGGCTGAGTCGCATCGATTCCAAGGGCTTCGAAGTTCGAGGCAGACCACGGACGCGTCTCTGCAGGTTGCCCTCCAGAACCGCCGCCTTGGCCTAATCCACCTCCTCCGCCACCGCCAGGTCCACCAAATCCACCGCCGCCGCCTGGGCCGTTGTTTCCACCCCGACCGCCGCCAGCTCCATTGTTGCCACCTGGGCCGTTGTTTCCGCCTCGACCACCGCCTTGGCCCATCCCAGGACCGTTATTACCACCGCGACCACCACCGAACCCCCCGCCTGGGCCACCACCGCCGGGACCTTGGCCCCCTCGGCCACCTCCCGCACCGGGGCCTTGTCCACCGAATCCACCCCCACCGGGTCCTCCACCACCTTGGCCGCCTCGGCCTCCACCGCCGCCAGCACCCGCTCCACCTCGACCGCCCGCGGGAGGCTGATTGTATGAAACCGGAATCGCCACTAGCGAAAAAACCGGATTAGCGAATTCAAGCATCGAAAAGTCGCTGCGGCCACCGCGTCCACCTGGTGCACCGCCACCTCCGCCGGGGCCTCCGCCACCCCCACCGGGGCCGAACCCGCCACGTCCACCCCCTGGGCCGCCCGGGCCACCTGGGCCACCACCGCCTTGGCCTCCACCACCGGGGCCGCCAGGCCCATTGTTACCGCCGCGCGATCCGCCTGGGCCGTTGTTTCCACCTCGCCCGTTTCCGCCGCCCATGCCTCCACCACCTTGCATGCCGCCACCTTGCATGCCACCGGTCATACCTCCCATGCCGCCAAGCGCGCCAAGGCCTCCACTGCCTGAACTAGGGCCAAAGTTTCGATAAGCGATTACGAATGTTGCAAGATCATCACCGACTACGGCAGCAAGATCCGTACGGAGGTTCGTCATGTCTTGGGTGTTGAGGTTCACCCGGGGGGAGCCATCGGCTGTTAGGTTTCGTTCTTTGGAATAGAGCGTCAAGTACATCGCCCAACCAAGATCTGGCGGTGAGGCTTGTTGGCCTTGGGCACTCCCCGAGCTACCTGTTGTGCCCGACATACCAGCATTCATTCCCATGGGCCCAGTTGCCCCTGGCATTCCCCCGCTCATCATCGCCGCGTTGGATTCACTCGACTCAAGGACTCCATTTCGATTTTGATCGAGTCCAAATAGCATGTAGGGTGTCACGCCTCGCACCAACAACAATTGCTCGATCGAGTTGAGCGGACCATTGACGGGCGCGTAAGGACTCGGGAGTTGAGTGTAGTACTCTCGTTCTGCTCCGAACTCGCGAGGCTCATCGTCTGGATCGATAAAGTCCAAGATCGCGTCGGCGGTGTATTCGTCCATACCGGGGAGGGACATGAGTAGGTCTCGACCGACACTGGCACTAGAACCTGTCTGGGAACCGGCGGTACCGGAGTTATTCGAGCCTGCTGCAGAGGTGATCGACGAGGAACCGGAGAGTGTTGGCATGATCGAATCGGTCGATGCCCCGAGCAAGGCCGCAGGCAACGATAACGCCGTATCGATGGTTGGCAAGACGTTGAGGTTTAACCGAGCCGATTCATTTTGCAAACCGAATCTGATCCCGGAGTACTTTCCGTCTTCATTGAGATTCGAAGCGATGATCGTGTAGTTGCAAGGGTTCGCAGGATCGGGACTTTGAAGCACCGGGATCGCTTGGAATGTATTGGGGTTGTTGAATGTGCCACCGGCTTCAAGTCTTGCAGCGCGGCTGTAGGCAACGAACAGTCTCGCGGCATCAATACCCGAATCGGCGGCGTATCGGGCTTGGATACTCTGACCGGTAATTCTCGACTCCTCGTGCCCCAGCAGCATCGACTTCATAAAGGCCGTCGCAGCCAGGGTGACCGCAGAGATAACGATTAGCACGGCAAGAAGCAGAAAGCCTCGCCGCGCTTTGGCTTTCTCTATGTAGCTAAGAGTAAATCGGGTGTTTTGCTTCGATGGTTTCATGATTTTCATAATCCTAAAGAACTCATTCCATTCGAAGAAGTTCCGCCCGATGTAGAGGTTGCAGGCCCAGGCAACAATGCGGCTCCAGGGATTAAAATATTCATGGAATACAGATCGATCCCATACTCTTGCATCATCGATGTATTGAGGGTCGAGAGAGAGATTCCTGGGTCCATTGGCTTGATTCTGGCCGAGGACTCTCGCTGCATGGCAATCGTGACCTTCACGACGCTCGGGAGCCCCATCGAACTGGAATCCCACTGGGTTTGCCAACCCTCTGGTCCGAAATAGGAAAAGTCGATCCCGATCACTTCGGGCGCAATGATTTCCCCCGTTCGAATTAACTGATCGCTATTACCCATCTCGTAAGCGTACTGCGTTACCGCGCGATCCAAAGACCGACGTACTAGGCCACCGCTCAATCCCGCAGCATTTCCATTCGTCGACGTCGCGATTTGCGATGTCAATCTTGCCAAGGGGTCTTGCACCCCATCAGACCTTGGTGCCTGGACGTAATATCCCACGGTTTTGATATCGCTCGGCATATCACCGATCGAACCGGTGTTGATGTTTCCAGGTTGAATGACATATTCATCAGGCCTCGGCAATCGACTCACATCGATTTCAATCGAGGAAGCCGACCCAGAGATTCCTGGAGGAATAACTGCTGGAGGAGCGGCAGCAGCATTTTGGTCACCACTTGGGGCTCCGCCCGTACTAGCACCACTTGCATCGAGTTGTCCAGCGACGGCCCCGCCCGAGATAGCACCTCCGGGGGTTCCGCCGGTCAGTGCCCCCAGGGCTCCACCTGTGGCATTGTTCATCGCGCTTCCGAGCATCTGATCCAAGCCGCTTGTATCGTAGGGGTAATAACGAACCGTGGTGCGGACGTCCTCGGCGATCATATTGAGAATCGCACGAGCCATCTGCGCTTGACGCACGGTGTCGCGACCACGCGTCTCGTTGATCAAAAAAAGCTGTACCAGTCCGCCGATTAAAATCGAAACCACCGCTGTAAGAGCCAACGCCAAGAGAAGCTCCAGAAGGGTGAAGCCGCTCCGTGATTTGCTAGGCAAAAACATTCGCATCATTGAATCCCTCCCGACGGAGCCCCTGCACCTGCAGAACCAGCTGATGCCGAATCGGAGCCTGCCGCAGTGCCCGTCGAGCTACCATTGGCATCGCTCTGGGTTGGCATCGTATCGAGTCCTAGACTCGGATCGATCATCCAGCGAACGATGTAAAAGACCTCTTTGTTCTCATCCACCCCAGCTTGGTCGCTGACACTCAACCGCACTCCCACCATATCCTTGCGAGAGGCGGCTTCGGTTTGTAACTGATAATACCAAACCCCCGAAGTGACCGTGTCGGTAATCGGCGTCCAACCGACTGCTCCTTGGAGGGGTATCGCTCCCGTGACGACTTCAGCCATCTTCGATTCGGCTAGTATCTGTGCAGTCGCCAAACGGTGTGCAATCAGCCCATTGTCGGTAGCAGTGCGCGCAATGCTCGCTAGGATCGCAGCTGACATTGCAAGTATTGCAAGAGCCAGAACGACCTCGAGCAGGCTCATACCGAGCCGATGGTTCTTTGGAGACCGCCTCTTCACTTCAGTACCCTCCTTGCACGGCCGGACCCGGTGCCACCTGTGGGATCGATGAAGCATCGACGGCTGGCAATCGAATTGACGCGGATTTGCCCGTAACCCCTCGTAACTGCAAAGCCATCCTTCGACCGCGCGAATCGGCCAAGACAATCTGCGCGGTTGTAGAAGATCCGTCGGGGTAGATTAGAAGTGGAGATGAAATGCCCCCGGCCACAGACGTGCCGACACCGCCGATCGGAGGTGCTTCGCCGGTCTTTTGCAATTCCATCGCATTGCGGGCATCGACCAGTGTCTCGATCCCAAGAAACTGAACATCACCTGCCAATTGCTTGGCATCCCCTCCGAGTTGCCCGCTCGAAACTCCTACGCTCCCACCGGCCATTCGATCGGTTTTGACGATCCCTCCGGCATTCATTACGGTGGCACCTGCTGAGGCATCCGAGTCTTCGTTGCCACTTAGCCACGGGCCGATCGAATAACTATTCCCATTGATCGTCGCGCGGAAGACCTGGACCTGGCCAGTCCGCATCGCTTCAACTCTCGCTTCATGCAACTCGTTCTGAAGCCGTTCGGTCGACTGCAATAGACGTCGACTGTAGATCATCGAATCCAATGTGGGGAAGGCGATTGCAGCCATCACCACCAGGATGATTAGAACGAGAATGACCTCAAAAAGCGTAAATGCGTTACGACGAGACGATGTCATCGGAGGTACCGGATTGGCCGTCGGCTCCTAAACTTCTTAGCTCGAATGAACTGCCGTTGACTTTGTACTCGTAAGGTCTGTTCCAAGGATCGACTGGAATCTTATCGAGCAACTTGGTCCAGTCGGCGGGATTGGCTAAGTCGGCTGGTTGGTTCATCAGAGCATCGAGTGAAGACGGAAGTTGCTGCATCATCAACTGGTACTGCTTGATCGTCGTCGACAACTGTGCAATCTGTGCGGTTGCTGCTTTCTTGTTTGCCTGGTCTAGAACTCCGGTGAAGTTTCGAATCGCGAAACCCGCGATAACGACCAAGATGATCAACACGAGCAATACTTCCAAAAGCGTAAAACCGCGACGAAGGTTTTTGCGTGACTTGCGACTGCGTTTCATTTTCTTCCTCCAAAATTTGCAAGAGCGTTTTCGATTTAAAATTTATCCAAGTGAGTTGGCACTGTTGAGAACAGGCAACATCAGAGCTAGAACGACGAACATCACCAATCCAGCCAATATCAAGAGCATCACCGGTTCAAGCAGCCGAATGACTGTTTCGAGCCTTCGGAACGTGGTGCGTTCCAAATTTTCAGCGATGTCTACAAGCACGGTATCCAACGTATTGGATTCCTCTGCCACCGAGATCATCTCGACAACGGTCGGAGGAAAGTGTCCGGACTTTTCCAACTGCCGAGCAAGCCTTTGGCCAGCGGTAATCTCGGTACTTGCCGAGGCAACCGCTTCGGAAAGGATCTTATTGCCCGCCGCGTTTCGGCTGATATCAAGGGACTTAAGGATAGGAACACCATTCTTGAGCAAAGTTCCGAGAACTCGGCAAAAACGGGCGACGGCAAGATTCAAAAAGACTCCACCTATCAACGGTGTCTTGATCTTGACCATGTCGGCCCGGTACTGGCCTTGGCTTGTCTCAAGGTACTTCTTGATGAGCAATACCGCACCAGCGATTGCACCCAAAACAACCCACCAGTAGTTTTGGACGAACTTGCTGATTCCCAAAAGCAATTCCGTAGCCGCTGGCAAACCACCCTTGGCTCTCATGCTTTGAAAGATACCTTCGAACTTCGGAACGAAGAATATCAACAGCACTGTCACGACGACAATGCCTACACCCATGACAAAGACAGGATAAGCCAGAGCACCGAGCGTCTTGCCCTTGAGCTCCTCTTGCTGTTCCACAAAACCCGATACTCGCTCGAGTGCGTCTTCTAGAAAACCACCTTCACTTCCTGCTCGGGTCATGTTGACGGCCATATCATTGAATATCTTAGGATATCGAGCCATGGCATCAGGAAGCGACTCGCCCTCTTCGACTTTGGCTTTGATTTCGGCGATCGCATTTCTTAATGTCCTGCTCGATCCGCTCTGCTGCGACAATACCGATAGGGCTTTGAGCATCGGCACACCGCTTCTTAGCAAGGATGCCATCTGCCCATAGAAGGCGGCCATTTGAGCACCGCTCACCCGCCCGGTCTTACGCACCTGCTTGGTCTTGTCGACCTTGATCGATATCGGAAACAAGGACTTCGACCCCAACTGCATCGCCGCATCACGCGTGCTTGCAGCCGAGACGGTTCCTGTGACGGACTTACCGGATAAGTCTCTGGCGATGTAGGCGAAATCAGGCACTTTTCACCTCGCGAATCCCACGGGCATTAATTAGCAAAAGCATTTTGGACATTTCAGGCTTCCTTACGGAGTTAACCAATGGTGTCCCCTTTGGTGGCTCGTAGCACTTCATCCATGCTGGTTGTTCCTTCGAGAACCTTGCGGAACGCATCCATCCGTAACGTCAGCATGCCATGCTTGAGCGCCAATTGCTTGATCTCAAAACTGCTTGCTCGATCGTGCGCCAATTGCCTCACCTCTTCGTTGGTGATCAGCAGTTCATAAATACCGAACCTACCGGCATATCCAAGTCCGCGACAAGCTCGGCAACCCTCGGGTAAATACAGTGGTTTGCCGTCGATTTGCTCCCATGGAAAGTCCTTGGGAAGTTCGTCTTTCTTGGGGTGATAAGGCTTCTTGCACTGCGGGCACAATCGCCGCACAAGTCTCTGCGCCATGATCCCTTCGACGGTGCTTGCTACCAAAAACGGTTCGATCCCCATATCGATGATCCGGGTAAAGGATCCAGCAGCATCGTTGGTGTGAAGTGTGCTAAATACGGTGTGACCGGTAAGGGACGCTTGAATGGCATTCTCTGCGGTCTCCGCATCCCGAATTTCACCAACCAGGACGATATCCGGATCGTGCCGCAGGATGCTTCGGAGCGAAGCCGCAAATGTCAATCCGATCTTCGGGTGTACTTGAATCTGATTGATTCCATCGAGTTGGTACTCGACAGGATCCTCAGTCGTAATGATCTTGTTCTCAGGAGAACGTATCTCCAAGAGCGAACTATAAAGTGTGGTGGTCTTACCCGACCCAGTCGGGCCCGTCACTAAAATGATTCCGTGAGGGATTCGAATCAATTCGCTAAAGAGTCGATAGGTCTCCTCGCCCATACCCAGGCTGCGAAGATCAAACTTCATCGCCCCCTTATCGAGAATCCGCATAACGAGGCTCTCGCCGTGGATCATCGGGATGACCGATACCCGAATATCGATCTCGCGTCCGTGAACCCGCAACTTGATTCGACCGTCTTGCGGTAACCGTTTTTCAGCGATGTTCAACTTGGCCATGATCTTCAAACGTGAGATGATGGCTGCTTGAAAACGATTGATCTCTGGCGGAACCGGTTGGGTTTGAAGGATACCATCGATACGGTAGCGAACGACGATACCGCTTGCCTGCGACTCAATGTGCACGTCGCTGGCTCGCGCATCGACAGCTTCAACTAGGATCTCATTAACCAGCCGAACCACGGAAGCTTCTTGAGCTTGCTCGCTAAGCTCACTTCCGTCGGCTTCGAATTTTTCAAGCAACTCGATGTCATCGTCTTCGTCGCTACGGGCCGCCATGAGGCCTTCGACCGTTTCGCTACCAACCCCCAAGTGCTTTTTAACTAACTTGGCGATTTCGATCTTCTCAGCAACAAGCGGTACCACTGCGCAGTTCAATGCTGCAGCGGCTTCATCCAACGGATAGAGTTCCAGAGGATTGCTGGTCGCTACGTAAACTCTGCGACCTTCTTTCTTGACGGGGAAAATCGCATGGCGATAGATCAATTTTTGAGGGAAGTTCTGAAGGAGCGATAGGTCGACGTTCGCTTCTCGCAAATCGATGTAATCGAGCCCAAGTTCTTCAGCGATCGCCTTGAGAGCGACTTCCTCTTTGACAAATCCTTTTTGAATGACACTTTCAATGATACCACCGCCGTTGACCGATGCGCGCGATTCATCCATCTGGGCTTGATTCACCAAGCCGCGTCGTACCAGTATCTCACCTGCTTCTAGAATCATCGATCTTGTTGCCTTGTGTTAACGATTGCCTCGGTTGCCTCGGTTGCCGCCACCACCGGTGTTGCCGCCACCAAAGCCACCTCGGTTTCCACCAAAGCCGCCTGTGCCACCGCCCATTCCACCAAAGGGATTGGCTCCACCTCCTTGCATTCCACGAAATCCGCCCTGTCCACCTTGGCCACCAGGGAAATTAAACATCATCCCCGTGTTAGCTCCTTGACCGCCACCAAAGCCGCCACCACCGGGGAATCCCATCTGAACTCCAGTCCTGCCTTGGTTGGCCCCGCCTAGTGCACCTTGGAACTGATTTCTAAATTGCTGAAAAGGGTTGCCCTGGGGTTGTGATGCATTCGAAGGTGCCGCAGTTTGCGGGTTGCTCGTCGAAGAAACTCGGGCTTGTGCCCCAAAAACCGAGGAGAGAGCAGATCTTACCGTATTTGGATTCACTCCCGCGATCGGAGCGACAATGAAACTGTCCTCACTTCCCTCGACAGTCTTATCGAGCATCTTGACGAACTCCTCAACTTGATCAAAGAGTTGCTTTGGTGCAACAACAATCAAAGAGTTGTTCTTTTTATCAGATGTAATCGTCATGGTGGCTTCTTTGAGCTCCTTGGGAGCCGAACCACGTCGTCCTCCACCGCCACCACCACGAAGGGCTTCAATGAACTCTTGCGGGCTAGGTGGTCGCTGTGCATTTTGGGCTCCTGCATTTCCTCCGAGTCGATCCGCAAACACACTGCGAACGGTCGCTTCAACCTCCGTGACTGATGCACTTTCGAGGTAGATGATATTGGGTGTGCCCCGAGTCTGTGGATCAACCGGAGCGTCGTCGGTATCGATGATTTGAACGAGTTCCTCAATTAATTGCATATCCAGAGGATTTGCTTGTACGAAAAGTGCATTGAGTCGCGGATCGGCAGTGATCGAAATCTCACCGCTTCCGCTCATGGTGCTCGTTGCTGCCGAACCACCTCCACCACCACCCATGCCAAGCAAGCTTCCGAGGAAGCCGCCTCCGCCCAACACGCTCCCGGCGACTTCGCCTAACAATCCACCACCACCTCCGCCACCACCACCACTACCGGAAGACGCCCCATTGAGTACGCCTCGGATCAATTCTTCGGCAGCCAATGCTGAAATGTGTTTGAGGTAAATAACGGTCGGCTCGGAAGGTCCTGCAGACATCTGTTCTTGAACGACACGCGAGATTTCATCGAACTCGTTGAGCAGTTGCGGGTCATCGCTTGTTACGATCAGTCCTGCGGGACCTTGGAAGACCCTTAACTCATTCTTATCACCCTCTGCACCTGCATTCTCTTGGGCTTGGTCCGATGGACTCGATGGCTCGGCAGGATCTTGAGAAAGCTTGGTCAATCGCACTCCAGAGGTTCCCGCCAACCCTGCTGGAAATCGCTCTGGCTGCTTCAAGGTCGTCTTTTCACCAGGAGTAGGTTCTGCAGATGGAACCGCAGATGGATTTGGCGAGTTAGGACTTTGCGATGGAACCATCTTTCCATCCTTGGATTCGATCCTGCGAATTCTTCCGTTTTGCTTGGTCGCTTGCCAAAGGACGTCGATCTGACTGAGGAACTTGTCGGCGGATTTGCCGGAATAAGGGATGAAACGAGCCTTCTCCCGGAGTCCTTCAAGCGTAGGTCCTGTGGCTTCTACCTTTCGAAGAAGCTCTCGTACTTGGGTGACTTCCTGCGGTGTGCCTTGCACCATGATCCTTCTTGCGATGGTATCGCCATAGAATATCGGGCCCTTGGAATTGCCATCCTTGTCCTTGGAACTGGATTTGCCAAAGAACTTTTCGAGGGTCAAGATGGCCGCTTGGGTATCCATTTTCCCAAGTTCGATGACTTCGAAATCGCTTGTCTGGCCCGAAAGCGTTTCAATGATGTCTTCGATGATCTTATGATCGCTCGGCGTGGCCCTGGCAATGATGTTGTTGGACTTTGGATCCAAAGCCAAGTTGATGTTAGTTTGCCCCGAGAATTGAGTTTGCAAGACATCCATCGTCGTTTGTGGATCCGAGCCACGGATGTTGTGACTGCGCACTGCTACCTGCTCTGCCGTTGCAGTCGTCGACTTGCCATCCATCGGCTCAACGTCGACTTGGGTCACAATATCACGAAGCTTTTGAAGCTTGTCGGGACTCCCGGTTGCATAGAGCGTCGTGCCAAACGAGTCGGTCGAAATGCTAAGATCGTCCGAAACATTCGTCCCATCCTTGAGCCCCACGAGCGGACGAGCAATAGCAAGAAGCTCTTCTGAACTCATGTTCTTAAGTGTGATCGAAACAATCTTGGACATCCTACCTGCATCAGGCATTTCCGAACGCTCGATCGTCTCTCGAATGAGCCTGAGTTTTCCGCCTGTCTCGGTGACGATCAGTTGATTTGCAGATGGTAATGAAACGATCGATCCTTGAGGACCCAACAATGGCTTGACCTCTTTTTCAGCTTCCTCGACACTCAATCGGCTAAGCATGAAGACCGTCTTGCAAATCTCAAACTCCCCTCGGCTATCGAGTTCCTTCGATGGGACAATTTCAGATAGCTCGCGAATCAATCCACGAATCAACTCCGGATCACCCGATCCCAAATCGATGCACAGGAGAGCTCGCTGCTTGCGAATCAAGGTGTACCCACGGTTGAGAAGTACTCCATTCATCACGTCCATCGCTTGCGGAACCGAGTAGACACGGAACGGATCGCGATAGGAAAAGGTTCCTGGCGGAAAGAAGTCGGTCTGTAGGCTCAGTTCTGCTTCTTTGGCAAGCCACTTCAGTACATCCGACCATGGGGTAGAGTTGAAGTTCAGTCGAAGTCCAAACTCGCCAGGCACGCCTGTAGGTACCGAGTCGCTTTGTGCTTCTCGACGCGCCATGGTCATCGCTTGCGATGCATTGTTCGAACCATTTGGCTCAACCGATGCATCCGATCCTGCTTGCTGATCCTGAGCTTGCGGTTTACCCGCTACAGGTCCAACCATTTCGGCCCATTTCGTCTTTTGCTCATCGTTTAGGACTTCGCCTAGCTGCTTTGCGAACTCAACCGCCCCTTTCTCTGGGCCTAGTTGACGCATCAGCCCACGCTTGCCTTCGACAATCGTTTGCAGCTTAGCCATCTGTTCTTCATTGACCGACAAAGCACCGGCAATCTCAGGTTCAAGTGCTGCCGCAAGGCCCAAGCCTTGGAGTCGGAGTTGCTCGGCTCGCTGACGCTGATCCTTGTTGAGCATTTCCATCCCAGCCATCTCGACGGCGCGTAGATTCTGGCGCGAACGCTCCTTACGCTGGACCGGGTCTTCGATCGTTCTGAGCTCGGCTGCAAAGTCAATCGCTTTGGCTTCGTGCTGCTTGATCAAATCCCTGAGCTTGCTCAATTGCTCGTCGCTCAGACCTAGATCGGCCGCGGTATTGGGATCCGTGAGCGTCGAGAGCACCCCTACAATGTCAGGGTTTCCGTCGCATACCCCAACGGCAGGCAAACTCACACCCAGCGCGCACGAGAGGAGTAATGTCGAAAAAAGCTTGGCGTTTCGACGTAACCTAGTTGACCGACGGTTCAATTTTCGCATGGTTCTGGCAACCCCATTGTGGGGCTCAACGTTAAGGAATGTACCGATTCGCTTGGCTTTTTGGGTTAAATGGCCTCTGACTGTAGTCCAAAGTCAACATTTTCCCAGGTCTTTTGCTCGGCAAGGGACGGATTCCAGCCCAACAACTCCAGGAAAATGCCGGTTTTGATAGCAAATAACAGGCTTGCAATCTTTGGCCGGTCCATTGGCTATCAGTCCTGCAAACCCAGGGGTTTGCTAAAGGTTTCGAGCCTACAGGATGGTTAAACAGGGAAAACCTTACGGTTTGGGCTGTTTGTCCCCGATACGCCACTCGAATCAGAATGAATTCGATGAAAGTGAGGTTTTCTTGGATGGTGATCGGACAGATCGGACGGATCGGAAAGATTAGGGATTTAGGCTCGCCTTAAATAACCTTCTTGCGAGCGTCGGATGAAAGGGCGTCCATGCGTCGCTGCTGCGATCCTGGGAAATCAGTTCCGTTGCCGTGTTGAGCTTGGCATCCATTTCATCCAAATAATGGAAAACGAGTGCTTCGAGAGTCATCGGCACTTTAGGGCTTCCGTGCTCCAATGTCCCATGATGGCTAACCACGATATGTTCGAGCCTCAATAGCTTTTGAGGATCGATACGATGTCCCTTATCCCTAAGCTTCATCGCGAAAGTTTCAAGCATCACCACTCCCTGAACCAAGTGGCCTAACAATTGGCCTGCATCGGTATAATTGAGCTCATTCTCAAACGACAACTCTTGGATCTTACCCAAATCATGCACCAAAGCCGCAGCGAGTAGCAGATCCCGATCTACTTGGCCATAGTGACCACTTGCAAACTCACATAACTGCATCAACGACACAATGTGTTCAAGAAGCCCACCTGGGTAAGCATGATGGGTCTTGGTTCCAGCCGGTGCAATTTTCAGCAACTTGCTAGTTTGCTCGTCAGCCAGTATCTCTCGGCACAAGGCACTGACGGTCGCGTCGGTGATCGTCTCGACCAGCTTGCACAACGTTTCCCAATCGGCCTCCACTTTTCTCCGATCCAAAGCATCGAATTCCTCGAGCGAAACTTGATCGGAATCGATGTGTTGCATCTGATTGACGATGATCTGCATATTTCCATTGTGCAGTTGCGTCATCCCTTGTACTTTCACAAAACCACCTTTGGGAAACCTCTCTGCAAGTTTCTCGTCGGCGTTCCAACGCATCGCCGAGATCACCCCGCTACGGTCTTGCAGTTGCAAGAGCAAATAAGGATTCCCCTGCCGGTTCGATCTGAGTTGCCGATCGGCGATCCGAAACACCGCATCGACTTGGGTTTGTGGTTGCAAGTTTGCTATGTACTGGCGCTCCGAGGAGGCTTGTTTGGTCATAAATAATACCGAGGTGATTTTGGATTAACTGCTGGCGCTGGAATAACTTCGCAAGGCCCTTTGGAAGACCCAACGGCTCAGGATAAGCGACGCGATGGTAGCCAGAAAGGCGAAAACCGCTAGCCCCCACTCCCAACCTTGCCTGGGCGACAAAGGTTGGGCCAGCAATCGAGCCGGCACATTGATGATCACCAAAATCGGAAACACAAACGTAAAGATGTACCACAAAGGGATCCCCCACCCACTTTGATAAATCTCCATCGGATATCGTGAGAAGTTGGTGATGTAGAACCAAAAATCATAGAGGCTTTGGTTTCTACCAAGCCAGATACTTGTGGCCGCTAGGCATACAATCAGGCTATAAAAAAGAGCCACCCCACAAGCGATGTAGACCACATACAAAAGACCCACCCCAAGCGACAGCTCCCAAGGTGGATCGGTACGCATCGATAGCTTCCAAAGTGCGTATCCCAGAATGATCAGCCCGGCAACCCCGTTGCTCAGCGAAGCCCACTCGACACGCCGAAACGAGATCAAGAACTGAGTATCGATCGGTCTTAGCAACGCATAATCCAAACCCCCGGTTCGTATCAACTCACTGAACTCTTGGGCATTGGGCATCAAAAAGGCTTGCACAATCGAATTGATAATCCAAGTCGTCGCTAGAAAGACATAGAACTCGTCCCGCCCCCAGCCACTTGTCGCCCCGATGCTTCGAACATGAAAGAAGATCAGCAGGTAAAAGCCGAGGTTCATCGTCAGCCATGCCAAGCTGGAGATGCAGTCAACGATAAAATTTCCGCGGAAGGTCATGTCCCGAACAAGGCTGTTTCGGGCAAAAGCCGCCAACAACCACAAGTACTTCCGCAAACTTCCTAGCATCGATTCATTTCCCCTCGAAATACTCAAGCATCCGATCCACGCTTAATAACGTCCCTGCTCACCCCAAAGCTGCGAAAGCACGACAGCGTGCTCGACGGCTTGGAGCATCTCATCCAAACAAGCGAATTCTTTGGTCGAGTGAATATTGTATTGGCCAACGGATAGATTCGGGGTAGGGAGCCCAAGGTGCGACATGAGCGATCCGTCGCTTCCCCCTCGGATCGCATCCCTTTTACAAGGTCGTCCCAGTTTTTTGAAGGCTTGTTCAGCCAAATCAGCCGCAATGGGAAACTGCTGGAGTTTATCTCCTAAATTCCGATACTGCTGCTCGACTTCGACTCGGATCGTAAGCCTCGGTTGGAGCCTTGTCATCTCTTCGGCCATCAATCGAAGCATCGAAGCATATTGAGGTAACTTGGGTGTTTCAAAATCACGAAGCAATATCTGAACGGTCGCCTCCGACACCGAGCCTTGGAAAACATAAGGATGCAAAAAGCCCTCTCGACCACTGGTCGTCTCGGGCGAGAGACGGTCGCTGGGCAACCCTGCGACGAACTGAGCCGCAGCTTTCAGCGCGTTGACCATCTTCCCCTTGCCAACCGATGGATGCGTATTGTGCCCCAGGAACTTGACGGTGGCCAAATCCGCCGAAAATGTTTCGACATCGATCGTGCCCGATGCACCTCCATCGAGCGTATAGCCAGCGATCGCACCGGCCTGGCTCAAATCAAAGTACCTCGTACCACGCCCGATCTCTTCGTCACAGGTAAACAAGATTCGGATCGGGCCATGGGGGATCTCTGGCCTTTCCATCAGATGGTTTGCCAGTTCCATGATCGCCGCGACCCCGGCCTTGTCATCACCTCCAAGTAGCGTTTTTCCGTCGGTCACCACAAGCGTCTTTCCGACGAGTTGCTCGAGCTCCGGTGTTTGCGAAACTTGAATCAGATCACCACCGGCAAGTGGAATATCGCCCCCTTGATACGATTCGATCACTTCAGGTCTGCAATGATCTCCAGGTGCTTCGGGCGAGGTGTCCAAGTGCGCATTAAAAAGGATCGTCGGTGCCGGCCCAGGGACTGTCGCTGGAACGGTTCCCCATACCAACCCGTTGACATCTTGGTGGGCATCCTCAATCCCAAAGGACTTCATTTGTTTAACGAGCAATTCGCCTAGGAGCCACTGGCCGCGACTGCTCGGGTAGTCTTGGGTATTTGGGTTGGCAGTCGAGCCAATTTTGACGTACTGCAAAAATCGCTCGAGCAGACGGCTGCGGTTGATATGCATTCTTATCTCCTTGGAAATGTTGGAACTCATTCTAGCCGATTCGCAGCACTCATGGATGGACTCTGTTTACTTTGGTTTTTGGCAATAAGCTCTTGCCAGTCCCTTTCCCACTGAGCCCAGGTCGTCTCGCTGGCAGCGAAAATCCATTGGTGATCGGGAACGTCCAAGAGCCCCAGTTTCTTGGCAAGTTGGCTCGGGCGAAAACTAGAGACATGGGATCCTTCAAGCCTTACAAAACACTCTTCATTGAACGCATGGTCGGACCATACGACCAACCCATGGTCTTGAATATCATAGGGCCTTTCTTTGGCAAACTCCTGATCGACCTGTCGACGCACGAGAAATACACCGCACTTACGAAGGAACCCTAACAAGGCCAAGTCAAAGGCTCTTTGCAGTCTCTCCGGAGCTTGATCAAACCATCCTGTGCGGCGGATCCATGCCACCACCCAACCGCTTTGTTCTTGGATCACTAACTCCAACGGTTCGTTGGCTCGAATACCATCGTCGCTGGAGGTCAAATCCAAGTGGATCGACAGACTGTTGGTTGATGCCTTTACCTCCGAGCAAATCAATCGCATCGATTCGCCATCGAGAGCTTGATTGACCAGTGCCAAAAGCTCGCGGTCTACAAAACGATGGACCGATTCAACAACATGATGTAGCTTCTTGAGACAACTGCGCCGTTTTGTAAATCGTTTGACCGACGCCGACTCGTTCTCAAGCCTTCGCAGTCCTCTGAATAATTTAGGCAAAGTACCGGAGTGAAAGCCTGGGCGAAGCAACCGTTCGATCGTCTCGCCATGACTTCCTACTGGCATAGCCGACAAATTCTTCCAGCGGTTTTGACGAAAGAGCCGCCAATTCTCTTTGAGTTCCCAAACGGCAAAACCAAAGAAACCAGGAAGGAAAACGATGTTGAAGGAAGTGATGGACATGGCCAAGGCTTCATTCATGTACGTGCTTAGGAAAGCCCTCATTTTGACTGCAAGGATCAGCAAAGCAGGTAAGAATATCTTGTGGGCCACCGTCACCACCGGAAAATGCTTCACCGGATGGAGCGTCGGTTCAATGAGCAAATTGATGTAGATCCGAATCAGGAATGAAATCACAGACCAAAAGAATCCAAGGATCGCCTTTGCTGTCAGCGAAAAAACGCTCTCTTGGTTGTGAAACCGGAGCCACTCATCTACAGCATAGAGAAATCGTTCAAACGCCAGAAGCATCGTGCGAAAGAATTCGACAATCCAATCAATCGCAATGACAAACCAACGAAGTCGCAACATGCTCCACACACTGCTGACTGACTCGAAGACCAACTCTTGGACATCGCGGCCAACCCTCGAATTGAGCAGACTGCTTACTACCAATACCTCGCAAGCATAACGAACATACTCATTGGAGGTGTCAGGCCAAACCTTCCAAATCAACCACTTGACTAAGAAAACCAACGCGCCAGGTTTAATCGCATACGCCAAAACCGATTGAGTCCACGGGTGTGCCAGTGTGGTTCGAATCAAATCCCACGGAAGTAGTTCCTGCGGTAATCGAACACAAATCGCGTAGAGCAGTTGCCCCAACCAACGCAATAACTTCCAAATCGCTACTCTAAAATTCGGAAGGTGGATCAACCCCATCAAAAAGAAACCTAACACAATGACCATCGGGATGATGCTCAATTGATTGGTGACGATCTGGTCGACCGCTTGGTCGGTCGTCTTGGGCGGTACACTTAACGTCTCGGTGTTGCCTTCTTGCTCGAGAAGTCCAAATCCATCCAATGAGGGCCAAGTTCTTGCCGTTGCGTCATCGCCTGAGGGGTTTGGATTCGCAGCGTCAAAAGTAATCGAATCGCTGGGTACTTTCGCTATCGATTCGTTCGATGTTGACTCTGCGGGTAGCTGTTGTTGCCCTACAATTTGATCGGTATGCTCGGCAGTACCCTCTTGAGTCGACTCTTCGTGCGCAATGGAATGCTTTTCATCACTATGGGTTCCTGTCCAAGTTTGTATTTGATGCCAAACGTGACGGATGCTTTCGACGAGCACCAACGCTCCGCCAAAGGGGATGATCAGAAAGAGCGTCGCAAAGCGACCTTTGCGAGTCCCAAAAAACATAGCGCTGATCATCTGGATCCAGCGCAGATAGAAATCTCCTCGGCGATACACGCCATCGAGCACCTGGTCGAGCCTATCATCGGCCTTGAGCAATCGATCACCCGACCAGGCCTCTTTGAGTCCGCCCAAATCCGGAAGCTTCAAATCGTTTTTGCTGACCGCATCCCGAAAATATCCCATCGAGATATAGCCCTTTTCGGAAATGCAATCGAGAGCGTCCTCCACCAGTTTGTCCATCGCAACGCGTTCGGGAAACGAGGAAGGCGACATGCCAACCTCTAATAGCGTTTGACGCAACGGGTCGCGGATCCTCATTCGCAATTGATGATCCGCTTGATGCGACGCTTGCTCCAGAAGAGCCGTCAGCTTTTCTCTTTCAATACCGCTTAGCCGAACATGAACGAGCCTTGCCGTGGCGCTTGCCAAGTGCTTGGCCATCTGAACTTCTTGCAAATTGTAAAGCGGCCTGCGCAAAGGCTTTGATCCAAACGAAGTCACCCAGCGTAGCAAGTCGACCCGATAAGAGACACGTTCTTTATCGAGGCAAACCTTTTGAAGATCGTACAGGAGTCGCTTCTCCGAGTTCCAAAATCCTTGGATGGCATTTCTCGATAAGGCCATCAAAACCGAGTGCCATTGATTGCTGTCACTGTTTGGGAAGCCGATCGCTTCCCGAAGCCGCTTCACCAACAAACGCAAATCCGATTCGGCAGTTGATTCAGCCTTGGATCGCTTGCTCCGCGACGGCGCGCAACGACCCGCACGTAGCGACGAGATAATAGAACGAACCGTGTTTCCCCGCTCGGTCGATCGATCCCTTCGACGCATGTGCCATAGATACTTGCGTTCCGAAGTTCCTTGGGTCAACTCGATCGACCAACCCTTTTGGGTGTTCTTCAAAACCGTCTCGTCCTGAGCTTCACGACTGAGCGTGTCGATCGAAGCGGCACCGGAAATCTTCGTTTGCTGGAGGATCGATTCGATCGGAAGATCCATCCTCATCTTGAACTCGATCTGATCGATCTGATGGATCGAGGGAAACCATGTAGCGATGCGCTCAGGATCGAATGAGTGAAACTCCCAGTAGTGAGCCACCCACTCCCGAAACGCTTCCACTCTGGAATCTGGATACAGAAGCCTCAGCTCATTTCGCAGCACGTGATGCGCTTCGTCAAATTCAACTTGCCCCAACGCATCGATGCGAGCCTGAACTAGTGCAAGCTGCTCGGGTGCATGCAGATTCTTTAGCTGACGATCAATGCTTGCATGGAATAACCGCCGCCACAGCAGTAGCTTAAGTTCCTCGATCGGCCAATGCTCCATTTGATCAACACTAGGAAGCTGCAGTAAAATCACCTCGCTTGTCGCTGTCGGAGGGTGATTGAGTCCAAGTTCATCAGGCAGGATGACACTGCACACATCCTGCAAGCTTGCAACCTGTGTTTCACGATGAGGCAGGACCACCGCCAAGGACGGATGACGCGACTGCTTCCTTAAGAACCTCCGCATCACCCTAGCTTCGACCAAATAGGCCGTCGGGTCCGCCTGCCACACCCCGTTTCGCAATTCCTCGATTCGATCGTTTAGGGACGCTTGAGTCACAGAACCTCTACAAACAAATGGACAAGTTACAAATAGGGTTGAGATCTTTTTTGAATTGCTTATCTTCCCACATTTGCAATCGAAACAAAAGAAGCACTACTGGCAACACAAGAACAAAACCCGCTTTCGTCGCTGGAAACTTTCCGATAATTCCCTTACCTTAGTGACTTCAAGGTTGACCTCAAGCAAATTCGATCATCCTTCTTCTTCCAGGAAAGAACCCATGGAAACGCGTCGGTTAGGCAATTCGGATTTGATGATCACACCGGTGGGGATCGGAGCCTGGGCCATCGGCGGTGATGGGTGGGCTTTTTCGTGGAGCAAGCAGGACGATTCCGAAAGCATTCGCGCGATCCACACCGCGTTGGACTCAGGTGTCAACTGGATCGACACGGCTGCTGTGTATGGGCTTGGCCACTCAGAAAGTGTGGTCGCCGAGGCGCTTAAACTCTACTCGGGCTCGAAGCCTTATGTGTTTACCAAATGCGAACGAAACTGGGATGAAAACAGACAGATCGTCAAATCCCTAAAAGCCGATTCGATCCGCAAGGAATGCGAGGACAGCTTGCGACGACTCCAGGTCGAAACCATCGACCTGTACCAAGTCCATTGGCCCGAACCCGATGAAGACATCGAAGAGGGCTGGAGCACACTTGCCAAGCTTCAGCAGGAAGGGAAAGTTCGCTGGATTGGAGTCTCAAATTTCAATGTTGATCAAATGCAACGCATTAGTTCAATTGCCCCGATTACTTCATTGCAACCACCTTACTCGCTGATCCGTCGAGAAGTCGAATCGGAAATACTCCCGCATGCACACGCTCAAAATATTGGTGTCATTGCCTACTCCCCGATGGGCTCAGGCTTGCTCACAGGAACCATGTCTCGGCAACGCTTAGCATCGCTGCCTCCAGATGACTGGCGCACCCGTAGCATACACTTCAATGAGCCACTCTTAACACGAAACCTAGAAATCGCCGAGCGAGTATCGCAAACCGCAAACAAACTCGGATTCGCTCCCGGCCACTTGGCGATCGCTTGGGTTCTAAGCAACCCAGCTGTTACAGGGGCGATTGTAGGAATCCGTAATACACAGCAAGCCCAAGAGCTGGCGAAGGCAATCGAGATCCGGCCCGAGGACTACGCCAGTGAACTTGCGTCGCTCGGTGCTGCCTGACACATACCATGCAAAGACCACTTTTCGATTTAGATCATTGGAACACACGTTGGCTTGGACCGATCCGACAAGCTCTTGCCATCGAGATGGCATCGGCAGACTCCGGCCATGGACTTGAGCATGTCGAGCGTGTAGTCAAAAACGCAATACGAATCGCAGAAACATTGACCGTCGACTACGAAGTCCTTCTGCCGGCTACTTGGTTTCACGATTGCGTTTGCGTTGCGAAAAATTCGCCCCTTCGTTCTCAAGCTTCCCGACTTGCGGCCAAACGTGCGCTTGGCATGCTGGAGGATTTGGGATACCCGACCGACAAATTTGATCAGATCTCGCATGCCATCGAAGCCCACAGTTTTTCTGCTGGAATCCAATGTCAATCGGTCGAGGCCCAAGTCCTCCAAGACGCCGACCGGCTCGAGGCCCTAGGTGCGATCGGACTTGCTCGCTGTCTGATGACCGGAGGTGCCATGGGCCAACGGCTGTACCATCCCGACGACCCTTTCCCCACCACTCGGGAGCTTCGCGACGACCAGCAATCGATTGACCATTTCTTTGCAAAATTGCTGAAACTTCCTTCCACCATGCAAACCACCGCAGGACGGGAAATTGCTCAGAAAAGGGCCGGTTTCCTCGTAGATTTCCTTATCCAGCTTTCTTTGGAAATCGACAAACCTTTTTCGATTCCTCGTAATTATTGAGTTTACAGATTGTCGCATGTGACTGACAATCTTGGCTTTGGGACGACCACTTTCTGATCCACGGTACGTACTATGCATGGATTGATTCTCGTACAACTTCAGAAATTCGCTATTCAAACGATCGGTTCCGATACGTGGCGAAGGGCTCTTAAGTCGGCTGATCTTGATGGCACCTCGTTCTCGGCTGCCGGTCTGTATGATGACTCACAAGCCTTTGAATTGGTTGTGTTGGCCGCTAGTACGCTCGGTGTTTCTGTCGATGAAGTCGTCGAATCTTTTGGTAGGTTCCTTTCTTCCGAGTTGATACGTCTTTACCAACGGGTCATCAAACCATCCTGGAAAACGCTCGAAATCATCGAGAACACGGAAACTTTCGTGCACTCTGCAGTGCGCGCCGGCAATCCAGGTGCTACACCGCCAGTTCTCGATGCGATCCGTATTTCAGAGACCGAACTGCACTTGCTCTATTCATCAGAACGAAAACTTTGCAAGCTTGCGACAGGAATCATCAAAGGTTTAGCTGATCACTTCAATGAAATCATCGAGATCCAAAAAGATTCTTGCATGCACAATGGTGATCCGTACTGCTCCTTCCGATTGATCCGTAGCACTGTGAAACACGACACAGAGAAAATCAACTTAGGAAACACTGTACATTTTGATTCCAAGGGGCAAATCACCAGTACTGTCTCCCACGAATCATCAGACGACGATTTACCGGATGGCGCCAAAACGGCAACCGCGTCCGAGGCGACTCGATGGGATCAATTTGTTTCGCCACCGCTTTCAGATGCCGATTTTGGTAGCATAGGTCCGTACCGTCTTTTAGCTCGCCAGGGTGAGGGGGGTATGGGGTGCGTCTTTCGTTCTATTGACACACGCACGGAGCAATTGGTTGCAGTCAAAATTTTGCATCCGAAATTCGCGAAAGACTTGACATCGCAAAAGCGATTCATGCGAGAACTGAGTGCTTTGCAAAAGATCAGCAGCCCCCACGTTGTGGCGGTGCGGGACGTGGGGCAGATCGGTCCACTCCCCTACTTGGTGATGGAATTTCTAAAAGGTACCAATCTAAACGGCTACTGTGCCAGATTCCAAAGTCTTCCAATTCATGAAGTTTTAAGAATTGCGATAGAAACAGTGCTTGGACTCTCTGCCGTCCATGATAGCGGAATCATTCACCGTGACCTCAAACCGGACAATCTGTGGGTCGAATCGCCGAGCTTGAACTTGAAAATAATCGACTTTGGGCTCGCACATGCAATGTCCGAGGAATTGCGACTTACGCGTACCGGAACTTTTATAGGTACTCCATCGTTTATGTCCCCGGAACAAGCTGGCGGAGGAGCCATCGATCATCGTTCCGATTTTTTTAGTCTTGGCTGCATTCTGTATGAATTGACCACCGGCAAACGACCGTTCGATCGGGCCAATATCATTAGCACCCTCTCGGCAATAGCCACCCATACACCTAAACATCCCAAAGATCTACAGCCCGAGTTACCCCAGGATCTGTCGCAGTTGATTATGGATTTGCTGGAGAAGTCCCCAAACAATAGGCCGGGGGATTGCAAGGAAATTTTATTAAGAGTCCGAGGCATCGCTGGACAATTGAATTGACTCGCTCTAGGGACTTTCGAAATCGAGTACTTGTCCGGTCTTCTCAAGTTGTGTTCTGAGCATCGCGTAAGGAACCGATTGAACTGATTCTCCGCGATCGATGGCCAAGCATGCTAGTTCCGAAGCGCTTTGGCCTAGCACCATAAAGACCGGTTCCATTCGGATGCTACCATAAGCAATATGGCTTGCCGACATGCAAACAGGCACAAGTAAATTCTCGCATTCTGAACTCTTTGGGCAAATGCTACGTCGTGAAATCGGGTAAGGTTTCGTAGGGATCTGAACATCCCCCTCATTTCTAGCAAGCCCTTCGGACGTTACGTAGCGCTGGGTGTTGTGGCTATCCATATTGTAAGCCCCCATTCCCACGCTGTCGTCGACCACTTCGATCCGCTTGCAGTTCTTCTCGGTCATGACATACTCGGAAATCATTCGACGAGCCTCTCGCACATAGAGTTGCCGGGGCCAATTCCCGTTGTCCAGAAACTCATCTTTAGCCAATCCGTTTTTTTGAAAAATCTGGCGTATTGACTCGGGAACCCGTGCGTGGTTGGCCAAGGTCCACATCAATCCCTTCTGGTAATTCTCGTGATCCTTGACGATCTGCTCTCTGCTTGCATAGTCGGCATCCGGATACTCGTAATTCTTTCCGATGTAGTCGGTGCTGAACGCAAAGTTGTTATTCACATCGGTCTTGCGATTGGGCATCCATATCGGGGCCCAAGGCACCCGCATATCGCCAGACTCGAAGTTTCGCAGAAGCAGTTCATAGTCCAACTCGTTGTAGTTTTCGGGTTTGGGCCAAGCGACCATGTTCTCCGTAGCATCGGTCGTACACATGCGGTAGTTGTATGCTTGAATTCGATTATCGCCATCGCCGTCTGCCCCCTCGGGCATCGGGGTGATGTTGGGCAAAAGCCCACTCTTGGAATCCCCTGGGATACGATAAGGGTCGACGGGCTTGACGAACTGGTGGTGAATCGTCTTGGCCATCTGCATGCCGTTGATCGTTTCGCCGTATAAGGCGTTGGCCTCGCGACCGACGTGATACGATACGCCTGCCTTGGCCATCAGATCCCCCTCGTAGCTTGCATCGATAAACATCTTTGCGGCGAAAACTCTGCCGCTTTCGGTCCGAATCGATGCGATCTTGGTCCCCGTTTTGACAACCCCTGATTTCAGATCCAATCGCTCCTTGAAGACCACTTGGACTTTCGTCTCTTTGAGCATCTGATCGAAGACCAAACTGGCCACATGAGGTTCAAAAGTCCACATCGAATCTTCATTTTGGGAATTGACCGTACGACCTTTGAAATATTTTTCGCGAGTCTCTTGTTTCCAATTCGCTGGATCTTGGTAGTGCTTGAAAATCCTGCGATAGAACTCTCGTGAGATCCCTCCGATACAGCGTTTGTTGCCGATGTCCGTAGCCCCCAACCCGCCGGTGGTCATCCCACCGAGGAACCCAGTTGGTTCAATCAAAACCACGGACTTACCAAGTCTCGCAGCCGAGACTGCAGAAACCACCCCACCACTGGTTCCTCCATAAACAACAATGTCTGCTTCGATCGGTTCGTTCGAACGATTGGTGGTTTGGCCCCAAGAATTGCCACCAAGCAATCCGAGGACAAACAAAAACAAACATAATGCACAAGCTCTTCTCATCGACACAATACAAACTACCTTTCAATGGGGTTTTTAGGCTTCATGTCCCAACGATCTCATTCTCCCCAAATCGAATGAGGATCAAAAAGCATCGACGCGATCATACTCATCGCGACGCAACCTGCAAAAGCAACTACTGCAGGGCCAACTTGAAACTCAACGATCCCTGATAGCTTGACCAACATAACCAAAAAGGCCAAGAGCATCACATCGAGCATACTCCAGCGACCTGAGAATTCGATGATTCGATAAGCTGTCGCGCGATGATGATGTTCGAGCCAACGGAACCAACATAGCTCGAGCAAAGTGACAAGTTTTATGATTGGCAAGACGATCGAAAACGCAAGGATAATCGTCGCCACAAACCAACTCCCCTGCGCATAGAGTTCGAAGATCCCCCCAACGATGCTGCTGTGGTACCGATGCCCCAATTTCTCAATCTCAAGGATCGGTAGAAATATCGCCGCAGGGAACAGCAGCAAGGCAGCCATGGCTGCCGCCGCAGTTCGCTGACTTGACCGCTGGCTCCTAGCCGCATTGGCGATCGTCGTTCCGCAACGGGTACAAGCATAGGCGAGCGTTGAGTCAGATCCATCGATCAGTCGATGAACCTGGCCACAGCAGTGGCAAGCTTTCAGGGACATCGCTCAAGCCCCCTCGGGGTGTCGGTACGCAATAAACTCATCCATCGCTCTCTTGGCTTGCTCGTAGTCACTTTGACGAACAACCACTTGAGCATACCCAGCCGCATCCGGCCAACCGGTACTGCCACCAACCCCAGAATGATATGCAAGGATTCCAATCTCTTCCAAGTAACCAATCAGCAAACGGGCTTCGATGTCCGTCAGATAGTCGGTCAGCACAACAGGTCGACTCGGGTCGCTCGTCATGGTTGTTCTCCAGGGAGGCTTAGGGAATTCGACTGATTGTACACCCTTTTTGGCTCGCCGCTGTGTTGAAGAACCCGCAGCGAAATCGCTCAGCGGGCAATCTTGGGGATTTTCCAACGAGGGAATCTAAGCAACAATACACAAATTGATGAGCGAATTGAAAAGTTGCTCCAAGGAGTTTTGATGGCTGACCAACCTAACCAATCAACCGAATCCAGCGAACCGGCCTCGGCCGGCAGATATACGGTCGTTGCGCGTCGTTATCGTCCTAAAACCTTCGAAGAATTGGTTGGCCAAGACACCGTTGCCCAAGGTTTACTTCGAGCGATCCAGACCAATCGGGTCGGACATGCGTATCTGTTTACTGGGGCTCGAGGGGTCGGCAAGACCAGTACGGCAAGGATCTTCGCCAAAGCCCTCAATGCCTCGACCGATGGTACAGGGCGTTTCGACCCCAACTCCGAGATCGCACTTGCGATCGACTCTGGTGATGACATGGATGTGATCGAGATCGACGGCGCAAGCAATCGCGGTATCGATGAAATTCGTCAGCTCCGATCGAACGCCTCGATCCGACCGACGCGATCCTCGTACAAGATCTACATCATCGACGAAGTTCATATGCTCACCACGGCGGCGTTCAACGCCCTGCTCAAGACACTCGAAGAGCCGCCAGGACATGTGAAGTTCATTTTCTGCACAACCGATCCGGAGAAGATCCCGATTACGGTCTTGTCCAGATGCCAACGGTACGATTTTCCACCCGTCGGCACCGATCAAATCTTGGATCGTTTGAAGTTCATTTGTTCCAACGAAGGAACCGAGGCCGACGAAGATGCACTGAAGGTCATCGCACGACGTGCAGCCGGATCAATGCGGGATAGTCAATCGCTGCTCGAACAGATGCTCAGCTTTGGAGGTAAACATATCTCGGTCGCAGAAGTCCACGCGATGCTCGGCACAGCCGACGAGACCAGGCTAGCTACCTTTGCGCAGTGCATGGTAGCCAGGGATGCTGCCAGAGCAATCACCGAACTCAATGCCGCGATCGGCGATGGCGTCGATCCCGGTCAGTTGGCCGAGCAGTTTCTTGGGTATCTTCGCGACGTGATGACCGTATCGATCGGAGTTCCTGCCGAATTGATGCGAACGGCAGACTCAAGTCGCTACCAGGAACTCAAAGCGATCGGCGAGACCTGGGGGCTCTCGACTCTGTTGTCGGCAATCCAGTTGCTCGACGATACGATCGTTAAGATGAAGCACAGTGTGCAGAGTCGGATCCTCTTGGAAGTAGCGTTGGTGCAAATCTGCACGTTGGCCGATTTGCAAGCAATCGCGGATGTCGTTCAAGGGCTCTCGCAAAATTTGAATCCGGCGGTGGTAGCGGATCGACCTGCACTTGTAATCCCCCCTGCAACTCCAGCAGTTGCAAATCCCCAGAGCGAGGACTTAAAAAAAAAAGAGTCCCTGAATCAGGAACCTAGTGCTAGTTTAAATCTTGCCGAGCCAAAGATCGCACAGAAACTAGATCATGACGTCGCTACAACTGCGACCTATCAAGATACAGTTTCCCCGGAACCATCGGAGATCGACCAAGCCAACGAACCACTTCAGCAGTTGGCGTCGATTGCATTGGGACTCGAAGGGCTTGCTAGACAGCTTGCGACGCTTGCGATCGAAATCATCGAGCCTCAAGAGAACCAGTGGGAGGTGAGATTAGCGAAGGAAGCCCAGTTGACCATTTCGAAATTCTCTAGCCCTGAGAACATGCGACGACTGACTGACGGTCTCAAAGGTCTAACCGGTCGGGATTTGCAGTTGCGGTTTGTGATCACCGACAAACCGATGCCCCATGCTGGGGGAGTTCAAACTCCGGAGTCCAAGCAAGTGGCAAAAGCCTCCCAGCCACAGCGGATCCGCGAAGTCATGGCCGATCCACTCATCAAACGGTTCATAGAAATACTTGGTGGTGAGGTCACCAAAGTGGATGATCTACAGGCGTAGGCGATCACTCGCGGGACAAACCCTGTTTGGGAAAAACTCTGTGGTCGCCTTTTCTAAGCTCACAAACCCCGCAGTTATTGCGAGTTGATGTATACTTAGATCCCAAAGCCGTATCCCTCCAGCCCTTTCTCAACGGCCATGCAGCGATTCCAAGCACTCGATCGACGTAAATTTCTGGTTGCCTCCACCGGCCTTATCGCCGGGCTTCCGTGGGGATTCCCAATCCTTGCACCCTCGGTGCAAGCCGCAAGCAAGTCCCAGGGCGGACAAGCCAAGTCGGTCATCCTGTTCTTTCTTTGTGGCGGTTCAAGCCACATCGATACCTGGGATATGAAGCCCGAGGCACCCTTAGAATATCGAGGCCCCTTTCAATCGATCCCCACCTCCGCCCCGGGGATACGACTGTGCGAACATTTACCAAAGTTGGCTCAGCAAGCTCACCATCTTGCAATCGTTCGCTCCGTTGGAGCGTCGGTCAGTACCAATGATCACCACGCAGGTTACTACTACAACCTCACGGGGCACGTACCTGACCCTACCTTTTTGTCCCTTGGCAACGACCGACGTCCCTACGCCGACGACTGGCCGTCGATGGCCTGCGTCGTTGCCAAGAAAACGGATCCTCGCTCCTCTCTTCCCAATACCATCACCCTCCCCCATAAGCCTAGCAAAGCACCCTACACGCGCCCGGGCCAATTCGCCGCCCGCCTGGGTGTCGAATTCGATCCCCTCTTTGTCGATGGCTCGCTCGATAAGCCTCTGCAGTTCCAAGCACCCTCGTTGACACTTGCAGGCGGCACTTCTGCCGCTCAGCTTCAATCGCGCAAAGAACTGCTTGGTCGATTCAATCAAGCCCGCAGAGATCTCGATCGGGTTGCCGATGAATCGAACTGGAAAAAGCATCAAGACCGAACGCTCAATCTGCTTCTATCTTCTCAAGCAACTCAAGCGTTCGATCTGTCGACAGAAACCGAAGCGACCCGAAACCTCTATGGCAACAGTGTCAACGCCATGAGCTTGCTCCTGGCACGTCGGTTAGTCGAAGCCCAGGTCCCCTTTATCACGGTATTTTGGCGAGAAAACGAAGCCATCGCCGATGCGTGCAAGAGCGAAGGTGCTTGGGATACCCACGGCAACAACTTCGAATGCCTCAAGAAGTATCTTCTACCGGAGTTTGACCAAGCGTTCACGGGACTGCTGGTCGACCTTCAACAACGAGGCCTTCTCGATCATACGCTTGTTATGGTCACAAGCGAAATGGGGCGTAAACCCAAAATCGGAGATCCTCGCTCGGGCGGTACAAGCGGTGCTGGACGGGATCACTGGACGCATTGCCAAAGTGTGCTATTGGCCGGTGGCGGGATCCGTGGCGGACAAACCTTTGGTACCACCGATCGCTATGCGGAATATCCTGCGGAGAATCCCGTTACCCCCGCAGATATTGCAAAAACGGTCTACAAAGCCGTAGGAATCAATGACCTCCAAGCCACTGACACTCAAGGTCGACCCTACCATTTGCTCGAAGAAGGTCGAGCGATTGATACCCTTTTTTGAGAAACACTAGGTTCCGTGATGTCTATCCTTTCCCCCATCTACGGCAGAATGCTCATCGGACTAATCTTCGTTGCCGGCCTCGCCGATTGGATGTGCCATCGAGGAGATGCACAAGACATCCAATGGCAAGTGACCAAGGTCAGTAAACTGTTTCATGGCGAAGGTGGGACGCTCTCGGATTTCGACGGCGATGGATCGATGGATATCGCTGCGGGGTACCAGATTTTCTTTGGCCCAGATTTCAAAGATTCGACCAAACTCTTCGCTTCGAATCCTTACAACATCAACGGTTACTCGGAATACTTCTTTGGCTTTGACGCAGATATCGATTCCGATGGCGACCCGGATGTGTTGATCGTCGGATTTCCAGGGGCCGCTTCGCATTGGTATCGGAATCCGGGCAAGTCCCAAGCACGCAACGGGAACTGGGAACGCTTTACAGTGATGGATATCGTCGATAACGAGTCTCCGATGTTTCAAGACATCGATGGCGATGGGAAACCTGATCTGATCTGCTCGACTGCGGGTCAATATGGATACGCGACTGTCGGTACGGATCCGACGAAGCCTTGGAAATTCCACCCTGTGAGCGAGCCTGGGCCCTATCAACGTTTTACCCATGGTATAGGCATCGGCGACGTGAACGATGACAAGCACCCGGATCTATTGGCGAAAAACGGCTGGTGGGAGAACCCTGGAAATCCTAGCAGCGAAAAACTCTGGGTCTTTCATCCGTACGAATTCTCTGGACCTGGTGGGGCTCAGATGCATGCAGTGGATCTTGACGGTGATGGCAAAAGCGAAGTGGTCACTTCGATTGCCGCCCACGCTCACGGACTTGCCGTTTACAAGAAGAGTCCGGGGGACAATGAATATCGCTGGACAAGAATTGATGTGATGACCGACAAGCCTGAAACATCCCCGACGGGGCTTGCTATCTCCCAACTCCATGCTGTCGAGATCGCCGATATCGATGGCGATGGGAAACCTGAAATTCTTACAGGAAAACGCTTCTGGGCGCACAACGGGAACGATCCTGGAGAAAATGAATTGCCGCTGCTTGTGTGGTTCAAGCCGCAAGTCGTTGCTGGGGGACTGAAATTTCAGCCAAACATCATCCATGATGACAGTGGTGTTGGTACGCAAGTGACAGTCAAAGATGCGAATGGCGACGGAAAGCTCGATGTGCTTTCGGTCAGCAAACGTGGGGTCCATTTGCTCACCCAAACCACCGCCGGCAGCATCCCTGTCTCGAACCATCCCCGGGATGCCAAGGAGGCGGTGGCAACGCAGTCGATTGCGATTAAGGATGATCTTGGGGGATATCGGCCATCTTGGTCAGATTCCGAGGCGATGAACCTCGACTTTGAAAACGGCTCAACGACCGATTGGGAAAACCGCGGTGGAGCGTTTTTCAATCAACCGATTCAAAATCCATTAGGAGCTGGGAACAAACCTAATATCCATCAACAAGGTGAGTATTGGATCGGTTCATCCGAGGTAGGTACGGATAACGCGATGGGAACCATGACAAGCAAAGCGTTTGTATTGCAACACCCATGGATCTCATTCCTAATAGGTGGCGGTGAGTCTAAAGAAACGCGAATCGAACTTGTTGATGCCGCAAGTGGTCAAGTTTTGCACACCGCCTACGGCAAAAACGACGATACGCTACAGAGAGTTGTCGTGGATGCGTCGGGATGGAAAGGCAAGGCCATTCGAATTCGTCTGGTCGACGAAAATCGAGGTTCGTGGGGACATATCTCTTTTGACGATTTCCGAACCCACGAAAGTCAACCGAAATAGATCTGTCCGATCAGACAGATCGGACAGATCAGACTAGAACGTGCTTTTAATCTTCTTTACCGCTTCAGCCGTCTCGGTTCCCTTGTAATAATCGTCCAGTGGATAACAACCCGATGGCAAACCGTTTCGCGGTGCGGTCGTGCAGTCGGAAAAGGTTCGGCAAATAAGCTTACGCTGAGAGGTTCCATGCAAAACCGCATCGGTAAGCACCTTCGGGTAGGACAAAACCGTTCGACCTAAGCCGACCATGTCGGTCCAACCGGCCCGCACATTATGAACCGCCGAGGCAGCAAGATGCTCCTGCAAATACGAATACCCCGAACCGACAACGAGCATCCCCGGATTCTGTGCCTTGATCTGCCGTGTCACTTGAAAATGTTTGGCCACCGATAACAAAGGATCTTCGTGGGGTTGATAGCCGTCCGATGGCGGAAACGCTGCAGGGCGAAGCATATGAGGCGTGTAATAAGGGCTTCCTCCTGTGACGTTCAGTAAGTCAACTCCCTCGGCCCGAACCCACTGGATCAGTTGCATCGGTTCGCTCAGATCAACCCGAGTTGGCTCCTCGATGCTCATCCCGAATCCCCATAGATAAGGGATCAGATGATCGTGCGCCCTAGGACGACCTTGGCCGAGCTTGCCATCGACTGACGTTTCTGGATCCGGCTCATGCGGAATCGAATCGAAGGCGCTAAGTCGAATGCCGATTCCAAGTTCGGGAACCGCTTTGCGTACCCGACGGACGATCTCAATGATGATTCTCGCTCGGTTCTCTAAGGAACCGCCGAAGGCATCTTGTCGTGTTCTGGCTGACAAAAACTCATGGAGCAAATAACCATGACAGCATTTGATGTCGACGAAGTCCGCTCCAATTCGGTAAGCCAATTTCGCGGCTTGAACATAAGCCTCGATCAGTTCCCAGATCTCTGCTTCACTCAGGTGACTGCTATCGCTCACCCCGAACTTGCCATCGAGCATCGGATGCCGATGGGCGATGCGAGGCTCCCATCGATGATGGTCGTTAGGTCTGCAAAAGCGCCCGGAATGGGTAAGCTGGCAGCCGACGATCATGTCTTGGTCATCTCCCCAATGCTCACGGTGGGATTGCCGAAGTCCACCGATGAGTTGACCAATTTGCTCGCTGTTGTGTTGGTTCAAGATCAATTGGTTTGGATTTGCACGTCCATCGGGCCGCACGGCCATCGCTTCGCCACCCCAAATCAGCTTGGCACCCGACTCTCCGAACCGCTTCCAACGACGAATCATCGGCTCGGTGATTCCTCCTTGAGTTGTCCCGTCCCAACCTTCCATCGGTTGTACAGCGATCCTGTTTCCTATCTTGCGACCTTTCCAGTCTAGCGACTGCATCAATGGACTGCCGCTTGGCTCGTGGACACGGGGCTCTAACGGAATCTCCACCCCGAGTGAATCTACATGCTTGGCAAATTGCTCAGGTGTTTTCAACGAAGAGAGCTTGGTCAGAACGTGCATGGTGGTCAACTCAGGAGGTTTGAGTAGCAGGACGAGCAATTGAGTATATCGTCAAAATCGCACCGAAGCCGATCCCGACCATGCTCACCCATTGAGCAATGCTCAAATCGGTTCCAAATTGGCCTCCCTCGTCAACACGCACGATCTCCTCAAGGAACCTCAGGGTTCCGTAGACGAGCCAACCGGATCCGAAAACCAGGCCGGGACGTAGGATCCATCGCGGAATGCTCAGACTCCAAAAGCAAAGAAGAAAACCGGTGATCGATGCATAAATCTGCGAAGGATGCACGGGTAAGCTTTTGCTTGGCAGCTCACGAACCAAAACGCGTTTTCCATCGGTTCTTACTAAGCCCTCGAGTACGGATGGATCATGTTTGCGAATCGCTCGGGCTTGTTCCTCGGCCGGTTGCGGCACGATCCCAATTTGGAGTGGTTCGAGGATCTGGCCCGCTTTGACTCCATTGGCCTCGGCCCAACTACCTGCATCGATCGATTCGATTTCCGTTATCTCATCCTTGGACTTCTTCGTATGGATGCCTAGCAATCGGCCTGAGGCAAGCTGATCCATATAAGCAGGTGCACCTCGCGGAAACTCGATCGAGGGGAGCCCTGAATCGACGATCCCTCCATAGCAACATCCATTGAACAAGCATCCGATTCGTCCAAAGGCAAGTCCAATAAAGAATGCTGGCACTATCGCATCGAGCAACGAGAACGGAGCCACCTTTTGCAAAATAGCCCAGCCTAAAATCCCAGCGATCCCGCCGAGAACTGCTCCATATACGACCAATCCACCTTCGGTGAACTGCAGCGCTGTCCAGAGTTTCTCGGCGATGGTCTCCCCGCCGAGTTCGCTCCACTTTTGCACGATGTAAAAAACTCGAGCACCCAGCAATCCCCCGACCACGGTCCAAATGACCAATCCAATAAAGGACTCTTTGGGGACTCCGAGTTGTAACACGCGCCTGTAGGAAACCCCGACGGCGGCCAGAACTCCAATCATCATCATCAAGCCGTAGCCACGCACGGGCAAGCCGACGACGATCTGTTCTGCGGTTCCAGCAGCCACCTTGGTCTCAATCGCAGGTAGGACAAATCCCAAGACTCCAACACCGATGGCCCAATTGAACAGCCCGTCAAAGATCGCTAATTTGCCCTCTTTTTGTTTACCGGACTGATGAAGTCCATAAAGCAGTGTGATTCCAAAATAAAGAACCAGTCCGAGCATCGACCAACTGAGGATTCCAAACAATGGTAAGGGGCCGATCTGGTGCGGAAGATAGAAAAGGGTTTGCCGCATCAGATGATTTCCTAGCTAAGGTCGCGTGAAGGTTGCATTGTCGATCAAACGCGTCGTGCCCACTTTGGCTGCAATGATCCCAACAACCGGGCCGGCGATCGATACGACGGGTTCGAGTGTCTCTGGATGGACAATCGCCGCATAGTCAATGGAGTCCACCGGTGCTGAGAGCAAAGCTTCACGCATCGCTTGTTCTACCTGCGATGTGCTGGTACATCCATTTTCGATGAGCCTTTGTGCCGATCGCAGAGCGGTCGATAATCCGAGTGCTCTGGCTCGGTCGGCCGGGGAAAGGTAGCGGTTTCGACTACTCATCGCTAGCCCATCGGGTTCCCTTACCGTTTCGCAGGCTTCGATACAAATCGGCAGATTCAAATCCCTAACCATGGCTCGAATCACAGCGACTTGTTGATAGTCCTTGCGACCGAAATATCCAATGTGAGCTGGGATGATTTGGAACAGCTTGAGCACAATTGTAGCCACTCCCCGGAAATGTCCTGGCCGAACGATCCCCTCCCAATTCAATGCCACACTCGGTGGTTCGATGAAGGTCGAATGACCCACAGGATACATCTGTTGGTTTGTTGGTGTAAAAACGACATCGCAACCACAAGATCGAAGCGCATCGAGGTCTTGCTCTAGGGTACGAGGGTACTTTTGAAAGTCCTCGTTAGGGCCAAATTGAGTAGGATTCACAAAGATCGTGGCTACGGCAAGATCGCACTTGTTTTTTGCTAATCGCACCAAGGACAAATGGCCTTCATGTAAAGCGCCCATCGTCGGAATCAATCCAATACGCTTCCCCTGGGCTCGCAGTTGCTCGACAAAGGCATAGGTCTCAGCAGAGGATGCGATGACTTTCATAGATTCCAATCAGACGAAATACTCGACGGCGTTTCTGAAGATCTTGAGGCCTTCACCATGCTCAGGCAATTCCGATTGACGTGTCCAAGACGGATGATTGGTCGGATCCAAGTAGCGCTCGGGGTGGGGCATGAGTCCGAAGATTCTCCCTGAGGGATCACAAATACCTGCAATGTTCCATTGGGCTCCGTTTGGATTCATCGGGAACGCTAAACGTTCATCACCCGTTTTGCCGTCGCTATCGCAGTATCTGACCGCAATCTGTTTGCGTTCTACAAGTTGATCACAAGCTTGTTGGTCCCGAATGAGCAATCGCCCTTCGGCATGGGCCATCGGCAAATAGATCCGATCAATCCCCCGTAGGAATACACAATGGTCCGATTCGGGCTTCAAATGCACCCAGCGGGTTTCGAATCGACCTTGCGTATTCCACGTGAGGGTCGCAGGTGGCGTGTCGTCTTGGGCATCAAAGAAGATCCCCAAACGCATCATGATTTGAAAACCATTGCAGATCCCCAAAACCAATCGGTCTTGGGTCTGGAAAACGCTCAGCACGTCTGCCAACCGCGTCTGCCATTGCACGGCCGCAATCCTACCGGCAGCGATATCGTCACCGTAACTAAAACCACCAGGAAAACAGAGGATTTGAAAAGAGTCGGCCAATGTAGGCTTGTCGATGAGTTGATTTACGTGAACTCTGACCGCCTCGGCTCCTGCCAATTCGAAAGCATAAGCGGTTTCGATGTCGCAGTTGGTTCCAGGTGCTCTAACAATCAGCGCTTTTGGCTTGGCCATCCCGATCGTCTCTCCGGGTACTTCTAAACTGTCGTGTCTTTAGGAATCCATGAACAATAGATCCTAACGATTTGTGAAGATTTTGGGCAGACGACCAATCGCCATCAGCCGATGTTTCCGAGTTCTTTTTCAAAGACTTGCTCGAGCTTTTCGAGTCTCTGTCGCAGCAGGATTACTTCCTCGCGTAGAGCTTGCAACTCACAAGCAAGGTCCGACCCAACCTCAGCCGAACGCGTTGGTTGTTGGCCTGATGAACCCGTCTTGCTACCGCGACTTTCTGCATCGTCGTGTTGGTCGCCTGAGGAACCACCAACCCCAGCCCCTGAAATCCCTGCAGCGACGCTCTTAGTAACGGCTTCGAGTTCCCATTCGGGATACAGGTTGTGGGAGACGACTTGGCCTCGCCCGGCTGGCGATAGCTCAACCATGAGATTTCTTTGAATCAAGCCTTCGACGATCCGTTTAAGTTCATCGAGGTCTTGAATGGGCTCCATCCGAGAGGCTCTTGTGCGGAGTTCTCCCAGAGTCTGTTCACCCCTCAAAAGCAATTCGGTCATCACGGCAGCCTCGACCTTATCGAGCCCCAGCCAGTTGTAAGCATAGTGCCTAACTTTGGTGACTCTTCCGCTTCCTTGGATGATTGCAACAGCCCCGATCGCGCGAAGTTCATCGATGATCGTCTCGACTTGCTCGGATGTATAGTTGCTGATTGGAGCTCGATTGCTTTTTTGATTGCATCCCGTCGTCAAGCCTGCAAAGGTCATCGGATACGCATCCGGTGTGGTTTTGGATTTCTCCATCAGAGTACCCAGCACCCGCCGCTGCTTGGCAGTCAGCGGCTTCCAACTTGGCTCAGACGTTGCAGGTGTTGAGTGATCTTGATCCACAGTGATTACTTAACCCCTTCGGACTGCGTTCCCTCTTCGATGCAGAAGAGTCGGTTGCGGTTGGCGATGTAGATCCGACCGTTTGCCGCAATAGGTGTCGTATAGACTGCCGAACCCACATTGATCTCGGCGATTTCCTTTTTCTCTGGGGATAGTTCGAAGATCAAAATATCACCGTCTTCATCACCGATGTAGATCTTGTTGTCTGCCACCAGAGGCGAAGCCCAGGATGCGGCTAGCATGTCATGCGTCCAGTGCGCCGTACCCGTCTTGGAGTCCAAGCAGTGAACGACGCCAGAGAAGTCGGCGATGATCAAAAGATCGTTCTTGATGGCAACGGTTCCGCAAGTGCGGTGCATGGTTTGCTCGAAATCCTTTGGGTTGGCTCCGATATAGTGCCAAACGGCTGCTGAATTGGGATTGTCGCGCTCGAGGTCTCCTTCGGCTGCCACCAAAGCCTGCTTGCGCTTCGGTGCAATCGTGACCGTTGGATCCTTGGAGTTGTAGACGAGCGTCGGACTCACATCGCCCCGTTTCGTCGGATCGACACACCACAGGTGTCCACCACCTTCGCCGTGCTCTGGGTCTTCACCTACTGCAACATAGACGTAACCATCGTAGATCACTGGTGTCGCAATGATATGATTGCGAGTCGCACCATTGAGCTTGTAAACCGAATCCTTGGGATTGCAATCGAACTTCCAAAGCATCTTCGCTTTGCCGTTTTCTCCTTTGGCATCGAAACTGTAAAGCCAACCGTCTCCGCCACCAAAGATGACTTGCTCGACATCGCCGAGGACTCCATAGGCTGGAGAGGACCATTGGCCGTGAAGAATGTTTGCCCCAGGCGTGTTATCGGTCCAAAGAACTTCGCCAGTGAATCGGTTCAGGCAGATAAAGCTCGGTGCTTTTTCCTCGGGGACAGTGATATGCCCGTCGTCTACGCCGTTGGAGGTATTCACAAAAAGAAGATCGCCGACGCATGTGACAGAGCAACTGCACATGTTGTGCTGGGAGACCCCAAGCTTGGACATCATGTCAAGTTTCCAAATGACATCGGCCTCGTCTTGATTCTCGTTGGGTTCCTCTTTGAAAGGTCCATCGTTTTCTCCATCGATGAATCCATCGGTGTCTAGACAGACCACCTCGCCACGGCTCGTGACATACCAGAGTCGATCTCCATCGATCAGCGGTGCGCAACAGATGCCTTGATTGGGCCAATCGTGAACCCGTCCCGTAGGAAGTTTCTCACTGCTGTGCTGCCAGAGAAATTTGCCAGTCGCATCATCAAAGCAAACCAAGCATCCGAGATCCACGGTGGCTGGATAGCGTTTCACGTAACCGGAGCCGTTGTTGGTCCCAACGTAGGCCTTGCCGTTGGCGACGACGGGATTTCCATAAGTCTCCGAGCCCAGCGGTGCCGACCAGCGAATGTTTTTACCGGACTTCACATCAAAGGCCGTTGGCAGGGGTCCGGAATCGGGAACATTGTTCCTCTCAGCCGACCCTCCCCATTGGGGCCAATCTTTCGGCTTGACCTTGAGCTTGGAAATGCCTTGCGATGCTACTGCCGTTGAATCGAACTTGTCCTGAGCCTGCAAACCCACGGGCAAACTAGCCAAGGCCAAAAGGGTTAACCAGTACTTGTTGTTAGAAATCGTGCGTCGCATGCGTCGTATACCTTGATCGAGGTTTGGAAGGAGTTCGGTAGGGAGAATATCAATTCCAATCATCGGATTATAGCCGAGGTGGAAAGTTTTCGTAGGCTACGTTTTCCCGAGCTTTCCGCAGTTTCCAAATTAACCGGAATGAACTAGAATGCGGGTGGAGTCTTTCAGGGCAATGGACACAGCCCGACCAACACCATTTTTTAGGAGCAACGAACCATGTCTGTAAAACTTAGGCTGATCTGCTTGGTGGCACTTTCCGCATCTGTCGTTGTTTTCCCAGGCTGCGAGTCCTCCTGCAATCAATCGATGCCTTCTTCCAGCGCCTCGACGCCCAACACCACGACCGATCAAGAGGACTCAACCGAGCCCAAGCTGGTTTCCTTCAAAGTCGATGGGATGACTTGCCCATCGGGCTGCTATCCCTCCGTGAAGTCGGCCATTGCAAAACAGAAAGGTGTCGTCGAAGTCGAACTGGCCCCTCAAAAGGAATCCGATGTGATCGATAACCCCGTCGTTTTTGTCAAATACAAAGGCAAACTCGATTTGGACTCGACCATCAAAGCGATCTCTCGCGCTGGATTCGAAGCACAAGAAGTTTCGAACTGACCGACGGGCTCTCAAGACTCGATAGATTTTGATTCTCCGATCCAGTGCTGCAATTCACGATATGCTATTGCAGTTCGAGGCGACCGTGCGAGTACGACAAGAGGCCCGAATGTAGCATTGGGCTGAAGTGCTCGATCAGGCGAGTTTGACTTGCGTTGAGTCTACTCCTCGTTCTCGGTCAACGCCAGCATTCGCCGACATCGTTGAGTGATGTGCTCTCAAGGAGGAATTTGATATGGATCAGGTAGCCGACGCCATCGACCGACCGTTTGTTCACCTGCACTGCCACAGCCACTACAGTCTCCTCGACGGTGCAGGTACGATCGATCGACTGATCCAACGAGCCAAGACCCTTGGGATGAACTCTTTGGCTTTGACCGATCACGGCAACCTCCACGGTGCTTTGGAGTTTTATAAAAAAGCCAAGGCTGCCGGGATCAACCCGATCATCGGCTACGAAGCATACATCGCACCAGGTAGTCGATTCATTCGAGATGCCGACTCTGCAAAAGACGCGGCGTATCATCTGACCCTTCTTGCCAAAGACCGCGAAGGGTTTCGAAACCTCGTTCGGCTCGCATCACGAGCCCAGCTCGAAGGCTTTTACTACAAGCCCCGAATCGATAAAGAACTTCTTGAACAGTACAACGAAGGCCTTATCTGTCTGAGTGGGTGCGTTTCTAGCGAATTTTCACGATTGATCCTCCGCGGCACAGACACCGCAGGTTCGATTGAGCAAGCTCAAGACGTTGCGGCTTGGTTTTCAAAACTCTTCGGTGATCGATACTTCATCGAGATAATGAACAACGGGTTGCAAATCCAACGCGAACAACTCTTGGGCGCGGTCGATATCGCCAATCGTATGGGACTACCCTTGGTCGCTACCAACGATGCCCACTACCCCGAGAGGCAAGACGCGTTGGTCCAAGACGTCCTGATGTGCATCAGTACCGGCAAGTTCCGCACCGACTCGAACCGGATGAAGATGGACAATGATCAATTTTATCTTCGCTCCCCGGAGGAAATGTACGAGAGCTTCGCGGGCCTCGAACACGCGGTGGCTCGCAGCCAGGAAATCGCCGACTCGGTCCACATCGAACTCGATCTTGGGAGCCGAAACTTCCCATCCTTCGAGATCCCTAAAGAACAACCTACCGCAGATGAATACCTCCGTGCACTGTGCATTCAAGGCCTGCTTGAACGCTACACCGACAACCAAGAGATGTGTCCTCAAGGCGAACTTGCAAGTATCGTAATCGATCGACTCGATCGAGAGCTTGGGGTGATCAAGAAACTCGGATTCTCGAATTACTTCTTGATCGTTTGGGACTTCGTTCGGCATGCCCGAGAAATCGGTGTCCCAGCGACCGCTCGGGGAAGCGGTGTGGGTGCGTTGGTATGCTATGCACTCTACCTGTCCCACGTTTGCCCCATTAAATACGATTTGCTCTTCGAACGCTTCCTCGATGAGAGCAGACTCGAAGCCCCTGATATCGATATCGACTTTTGCCAAGACCGACGCAGCGAAATCATTCGTTACGTCAAGGATAAATACGGCGAAGACAACGTTGCTCAAATCGGCACCTTCGGCACCCTCAAAGCCCGTGGGGCGATCAAAGACGTAGGACGCACGATCAATATCGCGCTGAGCCGCGTTGCGGAAATCAGCGAGATGATTCCCGAAGATGGAAAAACCTCACTCAAAGAAGCTATCGAGGGGAGCGAAGATCTTCGTAGAGCCGCTCAAACTCCCGAAATCGGAGAGATGCTTGATCTGGCCCAGAGAGTCGAAGGCATGGCCAGAAGTATCGGAACCCACGCGGCAGCCGTCGTGATCGCCGACAAGCCGTTGACTGAATACGTTCCGTTGATGCGAGGTTCTGGAAAAGACGACATCATCACCCAATGGTCGATGGGGGATGTCGAAGCCGCCGGTCTTCTCAAGATGGACTTTCTAGGCCTTCGCAACTTGACGATCCTCTCAAAAGCTGTCGAGATGATCGAAAAGACACGCGGGGAGCGAATCGATCCGATGAAATTCCCCCTCGAAGACGAAAAAACCTTTGAATTGCTCCGGCGTGGTGAAACCAAAGGTGTCTTTCAACTCGAAAGTGGAGGCATCCGCGATTTGCTCCAAAGGATGAAGCCCGATCACTTCCGTGACATCATCGCAACCAATGCGCTGTATCGTCCAGGACCGCTAGAAGGCGGGATGGTCGATGAGTACATCGCCGTAAAACTGAAAAAGAAATCCGCGACCTACCTTCACCCAGTTCTCAAGGAAATCCTCGAAGAGACCCACGGTGTGATGGTCTATCAAGAACAGGTCATGCGGATCTTGAATCGTCTAGGTGGTATCGAATTGGCCAAAGCCTACACCTGCATCAAAGCGATCAGCAAGAAGAAAGAATCGATCATCGCGGCCAACCAGGAAAAGTTCCTCCAGGGGGCTGTCGACCTTGGACTGGCCAAAAAAGATGCCGAAGATTTCTGGAATCGAATTCTCAAGTTCGCTGGTTACGGCTTTAACAAGAGCCACTCGACGGCTTATGCACTGATCGCTTACCAAACAGCCTATCTCAAAGCCCACTACAAAGTTGAATTCATGGCTGCCTTGCTCACGGGTGACATCGCCAACAGAAATTTCAAGCGTAAGGATTCGTTGGTCGAACACCTCGAAGACTGCCAGCGGATGGGGATCGTCGTCGAACAGCCAAGCATCAATTCCTCGCGGGGCGAATTCGGTGTCCAAGACGACAAGATCCTTTTTGGACTCTCGGCGATCAAAGGCTGTAGCAAATCCGTCGGCGATGCGTTGGCTGAGGAAAGGGAACGCAAAGGCCCATTCAAGAGTATTTTCGATTTGTGCAATCGGGTCGATGCCTCTCAATGCGGTCGTAGCTCACTGGAATCCTTGATCATGGCCGGTGCCCTGGACTGCTTGGGTGGGTCTCGAGCCCAGCATCTGGCGGTCCTAGACAAAGCCATCCAGGGGGGGATTTCGGCTGCCAAGGACAAGCGGAGCGGACAATTGAGTCTCTTCGAAGAGATGACCGATGAGACCGAGAGCAACATCGAAAGCCTTCCGAATATCCCAGAGTTTCCGGAAAAGGAACGCTTGGCTAAAGAAAAAGAAGTTCTGGGCTATTACCTGTCTTCACATCCGCTTGCAGAGTTCGAATCAACCTTCAAAACCTGCTGCACGACCAACTCGGTCTTGGCCAAGTCCCTTTCGCATCGCACCGAGGTTTGGATGGGTGGGGTGATTTCATCGATCAAGCTTGCTCATACCCGAAACCCGAAACCGGATTCACCAACGAAGTACGCGAATTTCGATCTAGAAGATCTCGAAGGCATCACTCGCTCGATTGCTTGGCCCAACACCTACGAACGGTATGCCCCTTGGATCATCCCTGATGCCATCGTCTTGGCACGCGGGAGGATCGACAAACGAGGCGAAGAAGAAATCAACTTTATCGTTGATGAAGTCATTCCGATCGCTGAGGTCGAAACTCGATTCACCTCGGGGTTGACCATACTTTTCGATCAACAAAATCATTCGCCAGACGCGGTGCAACGAATTGCTGAGATTCTTCGTGGCTATCCAGGAGACCGCGAAGTGCAATTCGAAGTGAAAATGGCAAGTGGTAGTTTGGTGCACATGCTCAGTACCAAGCATAAGGTAAGCATCACGCAAGAGCTCCGAAGTCGACTCGATGATCTGCTCGGACCAACAAGTCACCGTCTACGTATGAACAAGCCTTCGGTCAGCAACGACAACGGCAACGGGGGTTATCCCAAGCGTCGGCAAGGATAGTCGATGGAAAGTTTGCCAGTCGATGAGTATATAGGCCAAGTTGCACAGGCCGTTCGCAATCATTCGATTACGGCCATTGAGGCTCCACCGGGCACCGGAAAAACGACTCGTATCGCTCCATCTCTGCGGAGCCTTGTGAGCGATGGCAAGCGAATCTATCTGGTGCAGCCCAGGCGTATCGCGGCCCGCTCTGTAGCAGAGCGTATCGCCCATGAGTCGAACCAACGAGTCGGCCAGCAAATCGGATACGCGATACGTTTTGAACAAAAGATTTCCGAGCAAACCCAACTCGTCGTGGTCACCGAAGGTATCCTCATTCGGAAACTGCAGCAAGATCCTACGCTACAAGACACAGCGATCGTTGTCCTCGACGAATTCCATGAGCGATCCATCGATGGAGATCTGCTCTTGGGGATGCTCCGCCGCGTTCAGACCGAGCTTCGCGAGGATCTTCGAATCCTCATTATGTCCGCAACGCTTGATAAGACGTGGCTTGCCAATGCTTTGCCCGATGCTCCGCTGATTCAAATTTCAGCAAAGAGTTATCCGGTCAAGATCGAGTACCGCCCTCCGGCGGTCAATCAAGATATCGTCGAGCATACCGCGCAGGTTACAACTCAAATTGCACAGGGGCGCTGCGGAGATCTGCTTGTGTTTCTTCCGGGTGCGGGTGAAATCCAGCGTTGCTGTCAAATCCTCAGACGCATCAAATCCCTCGATAGTCTCGACATTCTTCCTTTGTACGGTTCCATGCGGATCGAGGAGCAATCCCATGCGATCGAGGTTGGATCTTCTCGCCGAATCATTGTTGCTACCAACATCGCAGAAACGTCGTTGACGATTCCCGGAGTACAGACCGTGATCGATAGTGGACTTGCAAGGGTTCTGCGGTTTTCTCCCGACGTTGGACTCGATCGCCTCGTGCTTGAGAATATCTCGTCCGCATCGGCCACCCAGCGCGCAGGGCGTGCAGGACGCGTTGCACCTGGACTATGCATTCGGTTGTGGAGCGAAGCATCGGATCGAGCGCGATTGGCATTCCTCGAGCCCGAGATCCGTCGGGTCGACTTGTGCAACGCAAGATTGCAACTTCATGCTTGGGGCGAGGGCGATCGCGACGATTTTCCTTGGATCGAACCCCCTCGTAGCGATGCTTGGCAGTCGGCAGGAAGGCTTCTTCAACTGCTAGGAGCGATCCACAACGGATCGATCACCAAGCTTGGTCAACAGATGAGTCAAATCCCGCTTCACCCTAGACTTGCACGTTTGTGTGCCGAATCGATCCATTATGATTGCCTCGATGATGTAGCTTTGCTCTGCGGGCTACTAAGCGAACGCGATCCGTATGATCGAAATGTAGGCAATGGGATAAGATCGACCCACGCTTGGCAAAGTGACTGCCTCGAAAGGCTCCATTGGATCAATCGAGCTGTCTCTGATCGACCGACACCTTTTGGTCGGATCAATCCAGGGAGTCTCAATACGATCAAGCAGTCGTCACAACAGATCGTTCGACTCTGCAAAGACATCTTGCAAGAGAAGGACAAGCGTCGGCCTCAAGACGCGTCGATGAGTCACAAGGATTCACGGTTGCAACGTTGCCTTCTAGCAGGGTTTCCCGATCGATTGGCAAAAAGGAGGTCGGCGGGTAAGCCGCAGGGGGTGATGGTTGGGGGCAAAGGCGTGAAACTCAGTCCCGATTCGGGAGTTCGCGAGGCCGAACTTTTTCTGTGTATCGAAGTCGATGGAAGTGGCGGTGAAGCACTTGTTCGACAAGCCAGCTCGATTGAACCAGAGTGGTTGCTAGGTGATGCGCTAGAGACACGCGACGAGATGTTTTTTCATCCCACACAAAAGCAGGTCGTCGGGAGACGACGCACTTACTGGATGGATTTGTGCTTGGCCGAAACCCCGATGGCGATCCAAGATGAAGAGGCAAGCAAAGACTGCTTGTTCCAGGCCGTCCAATCCAATTGGGATAGTGTGTTTCCCAAGGATGAGCCTGCGGTCATGCAGTGGATCCAACGCGTCGGTTGCTTGCGGCAATGGGTTCCTGAATTGGAACTTCCCGAAGTGGATCTGCCAATGCTGCATCGTGCGGCCCAAGAGATCTGCCGAGGAAAGAGGAGCTTGGATCAGGTGCGCGAGGGTCAGTGGGTCGATTGGCTCCAAAATCTGCTAACACCCCAACAGGCTCAGAGCCTACAGAGCGATACCCCCGAGCGCATCCAAGTCCCCTCCGGAAGTTGGATACGAATCGAGTACGCGTTGGGTAAGCCACCTGTGTTGGCAGTAAAAATCCAGGAGGTTTTCTCCTGGAAGCAAACTCCAAAAATCGCACGCGGGCGAGTTCCCCTCCTTTTGCATTTGCTTGCACCCAGCGGCAGGCCCCAGCAGATCACCGATGACCTCGCCTCCTTTTGGACAAGCGGTTATGCGGAAGTGAAAAAGGAGCTTAAGCGACGTTACCCCAAGCATTCCTGGCCCGATGACCCTTGGACGGCATCCCCAACTCGAAAATAATCCATGGGAAAACCATGGGTTGCCTACAGTTACTGTAAAAAATTTGCTTTTCCCGGTAGAATGCCGAGATTGGAAGGACCCTCTTTCCTCGCTCTCCAGGAAACCGAATGCAACATGAACGATGAAACCCTGCAACGAATATCGAGAACCTACGGAATTGAGAATTGGTCTGCAGGGTATTTTAGCGTCAACAATCAGGGGAACATGATCGCCCACCCGGCGATGAATGATCCGCGTTGGGTCGATCTAAAGAACGTCGTCGACCATCTGGTTAAAGACAAAAAGCTTCAACTGCCGATCCTCTTGCGGTTCCCTCAAATTCTCACCAATCAGCTAAAGCTGTTAAGCGGATCTTATCGCGATTCGATCGAGCAATTTGGGTACAAGGCCAAGCACTTTCCGGTCTTCCCGATGAAGGTCAATCCTCGCCGAGAGGTCGTCGAGGAGTTCTTGAAAGATACCGGTAAGTACCGAGTGGGGCTCGAATGTGGATCGAAAGCAGAACTCTATGCAGCGATTGCTCAGGAACAAACCGCCGAATCTCTCCTGATTTGCAACGGCTTTAAGGATGAGTCGTTTTGTCGCCTTGCGCTCCTAGGCGTCCAAGCAGGAAAGCGGGTTGTGATCGTGATCGAAAAGCTCAATGAGCTCAAGATCCTGCTTCGAGTCTGCGCAGAAAGTGGTGTCTATCCTGGAATAGGGTTACGCGCCAAGCTCTACACGAAGGGATCGGGGAAATGGGCAAGTTCCGGTGGAGACTCGGCCAAGTTCGGATTAACCACATCGGAATTGCTCGAATGCTTGCGGCTACTGAAGGAAAGCGGCAAGCAACAGTTGCTTCACCTGTTGCATTTCCACATCGGTAGTCAGATCACCGACATCAAGAGGGTTAAGAATGCGATGAAGGAGGCCGCTCGCGTCTATTCGAAGATCCATCAGTTGGGATTCCCGGTCGAATTCCTCGATATTGGGGGTGGTTTGGGAGTCGACTACGATGGATCCAAAACCCGCACCGAATCGTCGATGAATTACACCGTCCAAGAGTTCGCAAACGACGTTGTCTACACCGTGCAAACCGTGTGCGACGAAGAGGGTGCTCCGCATCCGAACCTTGTGACCGAGAGCGGACGGATGATGACCGCGTATCACACGGTTTTGGTCACTTCGATCCGCGAAGAAATCGAAACTTTCGCCGACGATCTGCCTGAGGTGACGATCGACGAAGACGACCCGCAAGTGATCACCGAGATGAAGTGGTTGCTCGATGACATCAATGGTAAAAACTATTTCGAGTACTACCACGATGCGGTCGAGCACAAAGATGAACTCCACACTCAATTCAATCTTGGTCTTGTGTCGCTTGAGGATCGAGCCAAGGGTGAAGTTCTGTATTGGGAATTGTGCGCGAGGGCTTTGAAGGAGTCCGAGCAGACTCGCAATCCGAATGAAGAGTTCGAGGACGTCAAACGGATTTTAGCTGCCAAGTATCTATGCAATTTTTCGCTCTTTCGATCGGCTCCAGACTCGTGGGCTATTGGACAACTCTTCCCAGTGGTTCCATTGCATAGGCTCCAGGATGCCAAGATCGATTTTGCGACGCTCGTCGATGTGACTTGCGACTCCGATGGCAAAATTGATAAGTTCGTTGATCTGCGGGATGTCAAAGAGACCTTGGAACTACCTGAGTGGAAAGAGGGCAACGACTATTTCCTAGGGATCTTTTTGATCGGTGCTTATCAAGAGGTCATGGGTTCCTACCACAATCTTTTTGGCATACCCAACGAGGCATCCATCCATATCGAATCCGATGGTCGTTTCCATGTGGCGAAAATCGTCCCAGGGAGCAAGATCCAGGATATGGTCTCGTTCGCTCGATACGATGTGATCGGTCTGCAAGATAATTTTCAAAAGCGTCTACAGTCCATGGTGACCGGGGGGCAGTTGTCCGATCAAGATGCCGCGCAGCTAGCTCAGCGTTATGAGTCGGCTGCTTCGTGGACAACCTACTTGGATTGATCATTATTAGGACGCTAAGTAGGAGGATTCGAGACCTTGGCACGCAACGAACAACTGATCCGTCAGCACAAGATTCTCCAGGTTCTCGAGCGCCGACGTTATGGAGCGACACTCGAAGAGATTCGCGATTCGGTTGTTGAAGAGCTCGGGCTCGGGAGTCTTCACATCCGGAGCATTCGTCGAGATGTCGAAGCCCTTCAAGCTGCTGGTATGCCAATCTCCTCCCAAGAGACCGGTCGTGGCCGAGCTTGGAAACTCACCCGCAGCGATACGGGTATCCATAAAATTGCGATTTCAGCGAGCGAATTGATCGCCTTGTCAATGGGACGCGATCTGATGATCCCACTTGCAGGTACACAGTTTTGGCAAGGAATTGAGGGGTTCTGGCACAAGGTCAAGGAGTTATTACCCGAGGGGGTTTGGGATCACTACGAGCGTTACCGCCGGACTTTGCGAGTCATTGGAGTGGTACCCAAGACTTATGAGAAGCAAAAGGTGATGCTTCAAACGATCAATCGCGCGATCCAGGAGCATCGCAAGATCGATGCGGTGTACGAATCGACAGGGAGTCCTCCAAGGCAACGGTTGCTCGAACCTTATGGATTGATTATCTACCAATCAAGTATCTACCTAGTAGCGGTAGAGTCAGGGCAACATGTTGATTTAGAGCCTGAGGAGAGGTTGCGGCATTGGAAGCTTGATCGCTTCCAATCGGCACACGCTCTGGATGTTTGGTTCAAGCCGGATCCAGATATAGATTTGGATGTTCATCTTGGGCGTTCGGGTGGGATTTTCAGCGGCGACAAGCCGCAGATGTACAAGATACGGTTGACGGCCAAAGCGGTGCGTTGGGTGCAAGAGGAGCCTTGGCATGCCGAGCAACAGTTAGAGATGCATTCGGATGGCACAGCAATTTTGAGTGTGCCTGCGTTTCATCCATTGGAAGTTATCCCGCAGATACTCAGACTCGGATCGGCTGCCGAATTGTTAGAGCCCCAAAGTGCTAGAAAAATCCTTGCAGAGCAGATTGCCGAGATGTCATCGATTTACAGTTCCAAGGGACGCAAGCCCAAGGCTGTGGGAAAAAGTCGCTACGACCAACAGGATGCTTAGCTCTCAGCGGTTTTACACATAGAAGCGCTGATAAACACTGACTAGACGCTAATGAAGGAAGTGTAGAACGATTGTCCTCAATCGTTCGGCTGTTTGTAGGGTGTGGTGCAGCGATCCGAACTCGATTGATTGCAGAACCCTGTGGTCGGTAATCCTGCTTTGATCGTGAGCGATGCCCCAATGGGTAGTGCTGAAATCCCCAGATTTAAAGAAACAGCCAGGCAGCCCGACGAATTATTGGCTCGAGGGGCTGATCTTTTCGATGAGACTGATAAGAAGTCCGTCAGATAGTTGTGTTTCAAGTCGCTGTCCAACTTTCGCCTGCGATACCTGGGAGATAATCGAGCCGTCCTTGGCATCCATGGCAAGGCAGTAGCCTCGCGCTAGCGTTTTCAGTGGACTGATCGTATCTAGGCGACTGGCGAGTTTATCGAACTCGAACTGCCTTTTCTCAATTCGGCGATCGATCGCCTCTCCGAGGCGATGGTCGTTCTCGTCGAGCTTCTGCACCAGCACATCAAGCATTCTTTCCGGTTGCTCGATCACCGGTCGGCGGATCAACCCTGAGAGTCGAGAGTCGAGCTCCCTGAGTTTGCTTGCGACGATCGATGTCAATCGTAACTGGGATGATTGTAGCGTTTCGAGGATCTCGTCGCGGCTGGGTGCAATCCTCTCAGCAGCTTCGGAGGGTGTAAGTGCCCGGACATCGGCGACAAGATCGCACAGTGTTACATCGATCTCGTGACCAACAGCCGAGACAACGGGGATCTTCGAGGCCGCGACGGCCCGAACGACGACCTCTTCGTTGAAAGCCCATAGATCTTCAATCGATCCACCTCCACGACCGACAACCAAGACGTCTAACGGAGGTTCAATACGATTGGCTAGCTCGATCCCTTGGGCAATCTCTTCGGCAGCACCTGAGCCTTGTACCTTTGCTGGTATCACTAAGACGCTCATTTGAGGCCATCGCCTTCGGAGCACTTCAAGAAAGTCATGAATCGCTGCTCCTTGAGGGCTTGTGACAAACCCTATGCGATTCGGAAATCGAGGCAACGGCCGTTTTCGATCTTGGTTGAAAAGACCTTCGGCTGCAAGTTTCGCATGTAGTTTTCGAAACGCGATTTGAAGAGGACCTAAGCCTTGTGGTTCAAGTCTTTGCAGGACGACCTGATAGGTACCTCTGGGGCCATAAACATCGAGTTTGCCCATACCAAGTACGGCCATCCCCTCTTTGATATCAAATTTGCACTTTTCCCAACTCGACCGCCAAAGGACCGCACCGATTTGGCTATTTGCATCTTTGATCGTCAAATAGACGTGCCCCGAGGTGGCTTTGGTGACATTGCTGACTTCACCCGCGATCCAAAAACTAGCGATGTTTTGATCGAGAGTGCGTTTGATCCAAGCGGTCAGTTGGGAGACCGAAAGAGGGGTCTCATCGGACGTTCCGGGTGCGCTTTGCGAAGCTTCTGCGTTGGATTTTTTGGCTGACGATTTTTTGTCTTTGGAAAAAAACTCATCTGCATCATCGCCGAAGAGAAATCCCGTCATCTTCTGTCCTGTCAATCTCGATGGGTTCTATATCTAGCTTGGGAGGCTAAGTGGTCATTGAATTGGATATCTATTCTAGAGCTTGTTGCGATTCTTTGTTGTTAGAGGGTCAGAAATAAGAGGCTTTAGGGAAACAGACAAACCACCGTTGAACATTCAAAAGAAACCTGTGAAAAGCTAGGAGATTAATTGTCGCTGTAGATCTTCTGCGGTGTAGCAAATGACTTCAGCGCCCGCTTGTCGGATTTCTTCGACATCGCGGAATCCCCATGCAACTCCGATCGCATAGAGGTTGGCCGATTTGGCCGTCTTCATGTCCGTGTTGGTGTCGCCGACATAAGCAATCCGCGATGAATCTTGCGACAACTCCGATGCAATCCACTTTGCCGAGGTCGGATCAGGCTTACGCGGGAACCGCTGGCTGTGACCAACAACATGATCAAAGGCGATCCCTGGAAAGAACCGCTCTACACAACGCTTCGTAAAATGATCGGGCTTGTTGGATAAAACCGCTAACCGTATGCCACTCCTAAGAGCCTCGTCGAGTACTGCGGTGATACCTGGATAAGGCTTGGTGGCTCGATCCCATCCTACGTCGTAGTAACCTTGATAAGTTGCCATGCATTGGGCTAAAAGATCTGGATCGTTTAAGGTTTCCGGCAGGGCTCTTTGAAAGAGTACGCTCACCCCGTCTCCAACGTGTTTTTTGAATGAATCGAGGGTGCAAATCGGCTTGCCAAGCTGTCGCAATGTTTCATTGGCAGCATTGGCAATATCCTCAAGGGAATCGATCAAGGTTCCGTCTAGATCAAAAATGACTCCATCAAATCGCTTCATGGACTTCCTCTCCTTCTTCGCCCTCGGGATCGACTGCTGATTCGACTTCGATCCCTTCGATAAACAATTGCCGAATGATCATGGTTGCGTAAGCCCCCCTGGGCAGTTCGAACCCTAGCATCCAATCGCTCTGGTTCTGCTTGGACACATTGTTTTCCCACTGGGCCCTGAAGTCTTTTGCAAACAGCAATACTTCGCGTTCCCCTCGCGAAAAAAAAGTGTCCCGTGGGAATTTTAAACGCAACTCTCGAACCGTAAGACCCAACTCGGCCACGACAGACTCAAGTGCTTCGAGTGTCCCGTCAGGCCAATGATGCTGGCGCGCCGATGGCAGGGGGAGTCGGATATTCCAATCGCTCTTCCATTGTTGCTGCCGAGCATCGGTCGCAAGCTCCGGGAGTGCTAAGGGGCCAGACTTCGATGGCAAATAGCGATTGGTTGTTTGGTTGTTAAAACACTCGATGAGCTTCGATACCCATCGATTCCATATCCAGCTCTGAAGGGCTGCGATGTAGATGCTGCGCAAATCTTGGCGGACCAGTGCCAATGCTCTTTTGAAATCCACTGGGTGATCCAAAAGGTAAGTAACGATGCTGCGACGATGCGATCGATCGAGCATGGCTTTGCATTTTTCCCATTGGCCCCAATAGGTTCTTAGAATCTCTTTTTGCTCTTTTTCCCTCGACCGGTCATGAGGGTTCTGCTCGGCCATGGCGATGTAGAGAGCTCGCTCATAGTTGAGCTTGCACCAATGCACTCCAATGAGCTCTCCGGATTGCCCGATGGAACCGAATCGTTGATCGTCAAAATAATTGATCGCTCCGAATCGACCCAGCCAATCGGCATTGCGATCGAGTTTCTCGCGATCCGACGCAGCGATGTTTCGCAGGCGAATTTCGAAACGGTTGGCTTGGATGTCCTTTGCATGAAAAGGCCTGGGGATCTGTCCAATGTATTCGACTTGCATCGAACGGTCGGAAAATCCTGTCTTCGGGCCGTGAGCTATCGAAAAGTGCTGCAGAGTCGTCGCGTGCCGATCTTTCAGACCTCCGTAGCTGATGCGTCGCCTTTCGATGTTCCAGCGGCTTAGTACCTCAGCGATCGCCTCAGGTGTCCCAAGACCGGCCTTGGTCAAACGGTAAAAACCGTGGGCTCCGCCCGAGGGCCGTACCGAAGTGATCTCATCGACCCGAAAATCCTCGGGGGTGCTTTTGAGCTTCATCGATAGGCAATCCAGTCTTTAGACGGGGAAAAAAGGGGGCTGTTGGGGATAGGTCGTTATCGACTATTCCAAGAAATCGCAGGAGATTTGCTTGGTTTTCGCAGTTGCGAGGTTCGTGCGGCGTTTTGACACTACGAAACGTCGGGTTTTCTTGGGAAACTGTCAAGCCAATTTGCGGTTTCCCATACAGCTATAGTCCTTAGAGTAATCGACTCCTATGCTGCCTATCGTACCACGAATCCGAAACTTTGATGATTCGAACCAATTTTCCAATTCCCCAGCATGAACCCAAGGTCCCCTGCCAGGTTTGCGGTGTCCTAACGCTTTTGGCACTGGGAATCAGTGCGATGTTCGGTTGCGGTCGATCCGACCTATCGTACAGGACGAACAATTTGCATGCAGCTAGTTTAACACGCGAGGGTTCGGATCGTGATCCTCGTAGCGTTGGAAAAGAAGCTGCGGTTCTCATCGAGAAGTGGTTCGGAACCTTGGATGAGCCTCTTTGGCCAAGGGATGTCTTGGGCCCAGACATAGAACCAGTCCGCATGGATTCCGTGAATCGCTGCGCAGGGCCGGTAGGAAGAGGTGCCGATAAGATCGAGCGAGGGGTGTTTCGCAAGCATTGCGTCAGTTGCCATGGACTAAGTGGAGACGGACTCGGTGCGGCAGCGATGCTTCTGGAACCCTACCCTCGAGACTTTCGTCGTGGCACCTTCAAATTCAAATCAACACCCGTAGGACAAAAGCCCACGCGTGAGGATATCCATCGAACTCTCTACGAAGGGATTCCCGGCACGGCGATGCCTTCATTCCGCGCTTTGGAAGAATCCAAGGAATTTTCGGAGGATGTCGATGATCTTGTCGAGTATGTGCGATACTTGGCGATTCGAGGCGAGGTCGAGCGTCGAGTGATCACCGCGCATGTACGCGAAGGAACCGACCTGGATGTCGCCTCGGAGCAACTTCAACAGATACTCAAGCAGGTTGTTCAGAAGTGGGCAAACGCAAGCAGCGAGCAAGTTGTGATTCCTGATTATCCTGAGTTCATTGGAAAACGAATCGAGAATTCACAAGAGCATTTGGAATTGATGAGCAAGGGCAAGGCGCACTTTGAGAGCGAGTTGACTGCGTGTGTTAAATGCCATGGCGCGACGGGAGCTGGGGATGGTAGCTCGCAAGACTTTGACGATTGGACCAAGGACTGGACAATCCTTGCTGGCATCGACCCGAAGCATCCCACGGATTGGAAGGAGATGAAAGTGTATGGGGCACTCAAGCCCGTGTTGGCCAAGCCTCGTAATTTTCATTGGGGGGCTTATCATGGCGGCAAATCACCAACCGAAATATTCAAAAGGATTGTATTGGGGATCGAAGGAACTCCGATGCCACCGGTGGCGAGGGCTCAAAATGGCAATCCAGGTTTGACCGACCAAGAGCTCTGGGAGTTGGTCTATTACGTGACGCACTTGGAGGATCGCTGATGAGCTCGGAAGGAAAATTTAACTTTGTCAAACTATGGGCATGGCTAGCGACCATGTTCATTTTCCCTCTGATATGGGTCGGTGGATTGGTCACCACGCATGACGCGGGAATGGCCGTTCCCGATTGGCCTGGTACCTATGGATACAACCTCTTTCTCTACCCAATATCGACTTGGCTCTATGGTCCATTCGATTTGCTTATCGAGCATGGGCATCGATTGCTGGGATCTTGGGTTGGATTGCTTGTCATCTTCCTTTGCATTTCAGCTTGGCAGTCGGAGACCCGAACTTGGTACCGCTGGGCATGCATAGGGTTGCTAGGGGCGGTGATTGCCCAAGGGCTACTTGGAGGATTTCGGGTGGTGCTCGATGAGCGTACGATAGCGATGATCCATGGCTGCGGTGGACCATTGGTTTTCGGCTATGCGTCTTTCTTAGCATTTGCCGCATCGTCGGATTGGAAGCATGCCAAAGCGAGCATCCCACTGAAGGGTTTGTGGCGACTGTCGTGGGTATTGCTCGCTGCGACGGTAACACAACTTGTTCTAGGTGCCCAGTTGCGGCATGCCTTACCTGGGACGAGTCCCGTGGGATTCATGTCGATGGTGCATCTGCATTTAACGTTTGCTGGCGTCGTGACGCTAGTGATTCTCGCAGTTGGCTTTTTGGTGCGCAGATATCCCTACGCATCAGAAACTCGGCTCAGAACTCCCGCCAACGCGTTGATTGGATTGCTGATATTGCAATTGGCACTTGGGATCGGTACTTGGATGGTCAATTATGCGTTGCCTTGGAGCGAGACGATGCCGATTTTGGCTCGCTATGTGATTTCGGCAAAGGGGTACTGGGAATCGATGCTCGTGACTGCCCACCAAGCGACCGGCTCACTGCTGATTGCCTTATCTACTTGGCTTATTTGCCGCGTCGGAAGGCGACAGAGCGGACTTGCTCAGAAGTCAGACTCCCGTACGATTCACGATCCCGTCTCGTCGTTAGAGAGACTCTCTGACTTCGAGCATTCCAACTCTAGGCCAGTTTCCGTCGGCTAGTACGAGTCCTCCAAAGCATCGAGTTGCAAAACTATGACCAAATCCGCTGTAGCTACTACTGGAGAATCCTCGGAAACCCTTTTGGATTGGCAACGATCCACATGGCGGGATTACTTGGTATTGGCCAAGCCGAGAATCACCGTGATGATTCTTTTGACTGTCGCCGTAGCGATGGTGTTTGCTTCGAGACTTTTGGGAGCGTCGGTAAGTCCGCTGGTTTGGCTCAGTGCGATGATTGGAACTAGCATGGTCGCTGCAAGTGCGAGCGTGCTGAATCAATGGTACGAACGAGATCGCGACTTCCTGATGCCTAGGACCCGCAATCGTCCATTACCAAGTGGCCGACTAACGATGATCGAAGCAAAGCTCTTCGGCTGGGCTTTATTTTTGGTAGGTGCACTTTTGATCTATCTTGGAGCCAATGCGACTGCTGCGGCGGTTGCATTTGTAACGTGGTTCATCTACTGCTGGATCTATACGCCAATGAAAGCATGGTCATGGTGGAACACGGCTGTGGGGACACTCCCTGGAGCACTTCCGGTGATGATCGGTTGGACTGCGGCCGGGGGATCGATCGCATCTTGGGAAGCCTGGGGGTTGACGAGCATCGTGATTCTTTGGCAGTTCCCTCACTTTATGGCGATCGCTTGGTTGTATAAAGACCAGTACACCCAAGCTGGTTTTCGAATGCTCACGCGCGAGGAGCCTTCGGGGCTGGCTGCCGGTTGGCACGCGGTGGTTCCAGCAGCGATGCTGTGCGTGCTATGTTTCTTTGTCTTGCAACCGGTATCGATTGCAAGTGGGATTGTTACGGGCATCGCCGTATGGATTGCGGTCTATCAATTGGTCGCTTCGATTAAGTTTCTCAATCAACGGGACTCACAAACGGCTCGAAGGTTATTGAGAACATCCCTGGTGTTTTTGCCCGCAGTTTTCTTGCTAGTGGTCGTTCGCTGGGGATTGCTTTAATGCCTCAAGGGCTCGAGACTCCCGCACCGTTTCAGGCGGGAGACAAAGTGGCTGTTCGTGTTACCGGACTCTCGCATCGGTATGGGGCCAAGGTTGCATTGGATGGTTTGTCGCTCGATGTTTCGCAGGGAACCATTTTTGGGGTGTTGGGTCCAAATGGTAGTGGCAAGTCGACGTTGTTTAGGCTCCTATCGACGTTAGTCCCCATCCAATCGGGTCAGATCCATATTTGTGGGCTCGATGCAAAGCAAGAGCAACAGCAGGTGCGAGAGCAAATCGGAGTGGTGTTTCAGTCACCGAGTTTGGATCGCAAGTTGACGGCGCGAGAGAACATCGAATTCCAATCTGCTTTGTATGGTATTTCCAAAACAGAAAGAATCGCAAGAGTGGATGAGCTTTCCAGAGCTTTAGCGATTCAAGAGCATCTTGATACGAGGGTTGATAAACTTTCGGGGGGGCTCAGGCGACGCGTTGAACTCGTTAAAGGGCTGTTGCATCGACCGCGAGTATTGTTGCTCGATGAGCCGAGCACGGGCTTGGATCCGCTCTCGCGATTGGAACTTTGGCAATCGTTGGTGAATTTGCAAAAGGAGCATTCGACGACGGTTGTTTTGACGACCCATTTGCTTGACGAAGCCGAGAAATGTGATCGGGTTGCGATATTGGATCAGGGAAGGTTGCTGGTCAGTGATTCTCCGGAGCACCTACGCACCAGTACGGGTCAGATGGTTTTCACGATTGCATCCTCGGATCCAACGAGCGTGATCGATCTTCTGTCGACGAAGTATGGACTCAGCGGGGTGAGAGATCATGGGCTGGTTCGGGTTGTGATGCAAGAGAGTGCGGTATCGCCGATGGAGCTCTACGAGGGGCTCGGATCGATGGCTACAAGCATTACGATAGGGCGTCCAAGTTTAGAGGACGTTTTCATAAAGATGGCCGGTAAGAGTTTTATCTAGATTGGGTTCTTCAGGTAGTTTTTGGCGCATTGGTTTAAATTCTTGTGCTCTTCAGGAATTATTGTGGCTAGAAGTGTATGCTACTGGTCTTTATCGTACTCGTACTCAATGGAATGGTACTCGTACTCGTACTCGAGGCGGTCTAGTATAGCGATTCACCCAATTAGTCTGCAAATTACCGTGAACCGCTATGATCAACCGTCGGTATCGCAGCAGTTCAAGCAGCCATCGAGTACGAGTACCGTTGCACTGAGTACCGCTTCGCTGAGTACGAGTACGAAGAAATCCGATGCGATGCACGACTTTTCACCTACAAATATTCCTGGAGAACCAATTTCTTGTGCTCGACAAGATCAATTGACATCCTTCATGGAGTCACTCTAACCCGTCCTCGAGGATGCATAAATTGTCTTGAAAGGGATTCAAAGGTTGAAGACACAAAGACCTGGGCCAATCGGGGACGTTGTGTTTTATTGCGATTGCTAATTGGCTTTCTGGACAGGAAGCCCGCCCTACCCCAACCTGTATTAGCTTCGGCTGTGGCCCCTTGCCCCAGTGGCCGCGACAAAATGCTATGCTTAGCTTTCCAAAGGGCCGACACATCCTCTGCCGGAGACTCAAAGGCACGATAGCCATGTTCCTCTGTCTTTTTCCCAATCGACCTATGCTTCCAAAAATAACTGCAACTCAAGTGGCCTGCTTTGCATTTGCTTTTTTCAGTTTCACGTCTGTTCCATCGGGTATTTTTGGGCAAGGAAGTCCTTCAGCTCAAACAAGAATGAGCAACGATGAAACCGAACTGAGGCACTGGCTTGAAAACATGGTTTGGCACCATGGCTTTCAACGTGAAGAGATCACGCAAGTAACTGGCTTAGCCCCAAGCCAGCTTGATGAAGCGCTCAAGCGATTTAACATATCACCGGGTTCTAAACCGCTTGCGGAGGTAGACCCTCCCCTCTTTGTCTTGCCTTATCCGGGTGGTCGTCATCCTCGCATCGGCTTTCTCGATGGAGCGATCGAACCGCAACGTGAAACAAAGCTGAGTATATTTGCCCCCTGGGATCCATCGAGCTACGTTGTCTTAGATGTTCCAGAAGCCATTTGGTCGAATCTAGGTCTAACCTATTTAGCCCATACACACATCGATACGGTATGGGACAAGCAAGGGATCAAGCTTGACCCCTTGGAGTGGATTCACAAACCCGATGGCAGTTATTTCCTGCGAAGAGAGTTGCCCAATAAGATCGCTTATGAGGTCCTCGCAACCCCGCATCGAGACCACTTGGCCATTCGCATGTCCTTGACCAACGGGACAATCGCGAAGCTTTCGGACTTGCGTGTCCAGATGTGCGCGATGCTCAAAGGTTGCAGGGATTTCGATCAGCAAACCAATGACAATAAGATCTTCCGAGGTTCTCTAGCAGCTTGTCGCAACTCTGCAGGGGATCGATGGGTGATCCTCGGCTTTGAACCCAATCATAGAACATGGGGTAATGCGCCTTGCCCTTGCCTTCATTCTGACCCAATCTTCCCAGAGCTTGAGCCCGGTCAAACCAAGTACGTGCATGGTTGGCTTTCTTTTTACAGCGGAAAAGATATCGACGCAGAGCTTACACGCATTGGGAAGCGTTGGAATGCCGTCGACGAGCAAGTGATTGTCGGCCAAGTTGTGGATGACCAGAGCGGAAAGGCGATTGCAAGCCGGATCTATGTGCAGAAGGACTCTGGGGAATGGTACTTCGCGGAGCCTTATGATTCGCAAGGCGAGACCATTCGTTATGAAAAGCAGAATTGGGTAAACGCCCAATCGAATGAATTTCACACTGCTGTTTCAGCCCACCCGTTCGTTTTGCGACTGCCGCCAGGGAAATACAATCTGACGGTGGAGCGAGGCAAGGAGTATTTCCCTTGGACACAGACGCTTGTTGTTGATGATCAGCCAAAGCCAATCGATATCCGTTTGAAACGCTGGATCGATATGGCCGCCGACGGTTGGTACAGTGGTGACACCCATGTCCATACGTCGGTCGAGCGGCTCAAGGTGCCGATTCAGGCCGATGATGTGAACGTCGCTTTACCGATGGTCTACTGGACCACCCGCAGCGATCGGTCCGCGCAATATGGGGATCGCACGCATCCAGACGATTCTCGATTGCCACCTGTCGTGATCGCTGCCGATCCGCTGCACGTGATTTGGCCCAAGAATACCGAATGGGAGATATTCAGCGTCCAAGGCAAACCGCACACGCTAGGTGCGCTCTTTGCAATCAATCATCAAACCCCGTTCGGGGTGGGGATTCCTCCGATCAAGCAGGTGATCGAGCAAGCGGATCGCGAGAATGCAATTTTGGATTTGGACAAGCATGATTGGCCGTTTGCGATGGTTCTTCCGCCAGTGCTCGGCAATCGCTTGACATACGAGCTAGCAAATAATCACATGTGGAGAACCGAGTTTGCTTTCAGACAATGGTCAACTCCCGCACCCGATTGGATGGAGCTTGGAAACAACCAAGTCGATGGCGAAAAAGCCTGGATGGAATTCGTGCATCGAACCTATTGGTGCTTGCTCAATTGCGGTTACCGACTGCAACCTTCGGCCGGGACAGCTTCAGGCGTCCACCCCGTTCCGGTCGGGTACGGACGGGTGTATGTGCATTTGCCAAGTGGCTTTAGTTACCGAGATTGGATCGAGGGGCTCAGGCAAGGCCGATCCTTCGTGACGACTGGCCCAATGCTCAAACTACATCGGGAAGGGGACAATGTGAGGATCGAGGCTCATGCCGATGGCCCGATCGAGTCGCTCGAATGGATCGTAAACGGGAAGAGTCAAAAGCTACCTGTCGAGTCTCAAATCAAGCAACCCGATGGATCATGTAAGCTCCAAGCAGTGCTGCTGGCCAAGTTCGAGTCTACAACTTGGTTTGCGGCGCGCGTCTGGCAACAACCATCTCCGGGGCGTTGGCGATTTGCTCATTCGGCTCCTATTTGGGTGGATGTACCTGGCAAGCCGATCGCTCCTACGGCACAGGAGCGTCAGTTCCTGATCGATCGCGTCGAGGCAGAACTCCTACGCAGTCGGGATGTTCTGTCAAACGAAGGGATCAAAGAATACCAGCAAGCATTAGATGCCTACCAAAGGCAAACCACTGCACCTTAGTCGCCCCATTGGTAACGGCTGCCGAATTCTGCTAGAATTAGGTGGCTAATCCATAGATGATTGGTTCGATTGGAAGTTTGGTTTATTTAGATCGCTTCGTGCGAGAAAGGTTCAATGAAAATGAATCGCCGAATTTGCTTAGCCCTCTTCACTGCGGTTACTTTTTTGGGTGGCAACACCAGCGCTGCTGAACTTGAAATCGGTGCAAAGGCGCCGGAATTCAAAGCCAAGGGGGTCGATGGAAAAGAGATCTCTTTGGCAGAGGCCAAGGGAGCCAAGGCAACCGTTATTGCGTTTACCTGCAATCGTTGCCCAGTAGCTATCGCCTATGAAGACCGCTTCATCGATTTCCAAAAGAAATATGCAGGCAAAGATGTCAAGTTCATTGCCATCAATGTCAACTCGTCTGAGGATATCGATGCGATGAAGCAGCGCGTTGAGGAAAAGGGAATCAATTATCCGTATGTCTACGACAAGTCGGGTGATTCGGCCCGAGCTTTCGGTGCACGCGTGACACCGCATATTTTCGTACTCGATGGCGAGGGCAAGTTGGCTTACCAAGGTTCCTTTGACGACAAGCAAGATGGACCGACCAAGGCGCACGTGGAGAACGCGGTCAAAGCCTTGATGCAAGGCAAGCAACCGGAGGTCAAGTCGACTCGTCCGTTCGGTTGTGGGATCAAGCCCAACAAGGGCTAGGTTCGAATGATGCAAACTTCAACTAGGCCAGCGGCTCGTGTGTCGCTGGCTTTTTTCATCTTTTTAGCCCTTAGCGTCGGATGCGATAGGAGTTCGGTGCGTGAGGATCGAACGGCACCGAAGGTCGAAGAGAGCCAGTTGCTGGACGTGAGGCTCACCGAAGGGGATCGAGAGACCTTCACGCAGATCGTATCGGGGCACAAGGGTCAAGTTGTTCTCGTGGACTTTTGGGCGACATGGTGCGGACCATGTATCAAGCAGTTTCCACATACGATTGAGTTGGCTCACAAGTATCGCGACCGGGGGTTTGCGGTGGTGACTGTAAGCATGAATGAGCCCAAGGAGCGGGAGTCGGTGCTGGCTTTTTTGGTGCGTCAGAAAGCTGACGTTGACAATCTTCTTCCTATCTATGGCGCAGGCTCTGAGTTTCTCGATGCCTTTGATCTACGTGGCGATGTACCTTTTTACAAGCTGTATGATCGGCAGGGAGCACTTAGGTATACGTTCAGCGCTGATCCTGAGGGGATCGTGAATTGTGAGCCGATCGAGATGATCGACCAACGCGTCGAAGAGCTTTTGCTGTCGGAATTTCAACGTCGATGATTTCTCCGAAATCATCGACGAGCGTCAGAGTGCGGCCTAACCGGTTGTTAACACACCCACTGCAGAGGCCTTAGGGCCCCTTTGGTCGGCCCTAGGGTAATGCAATGATTTGGCCATCGTTTCGGCCGGCCATGGCTCGATAGACTTGCATGTCCACAGTCGTCGAGATCGTATGAGTCGATCCGTCCATGAGCAAGAACAAGCAGCCGCCTGCATGGGGGCTCCAAAATCCACCTGGGCTACCTGTTGGTGCGTTCGGTCCGAGGCTACGGACATGAACCGTGGCCATCGTGATTGCAGGGCGTAGGGTTTGGCCAACCGTTTGGCCTCGACTCAGGGCAATCATCGGAGAAAAATACGTTTGTGCAGTCGGAACCACTCCTGCCCAACCATTGGGTGAGAACATGCTCGCGCGCTCTCCGATTCCTATGGTGTTTGAGGTTCCGTCGGTGATGTGCGCATGTTTGACCGGTTGGTTTCTATGAAACATTCCGTTGAAGGGAGTTTCTTCGTACAATGCGGTGTAGCGAGGGGCGTTAGCCGGGTTCCCGCCTCCGAGGCAACCGATGTAGCTCGAGTGGGCAAGATCACGGATGCCAAGGGAGTTTGGCCAAAGAGCGACCGGTTCATTCCAAGCATCGGAGGGGCATTGATAAGCTGGGACTTTGGTACTACGAGCCGCTTGGTTTGCAGGCGATACAATGGGAAGTCGAAAGTCGATGGAGCCATGCAACGAGGTAAGCTCCATGTTGGGTAGGATCATCGCAAAGAAACTCCATCCGGGACCGGCTTCTGGTATCGGGTCGTTCCCTTGGCCTGACCAAGTTCCGGTGACACGTGAGATGAAGCCTGGCGGAAAAGTCCGATGGGCGCTCTCGTAGTTATGCAATGCGAGCCCCATTTGTTTGAGGTTGTTAGCGCATTGCATGCGACGGGCAGCTTCGCGAGCAGCCTGAACTGCCGGAAGTAGAAGTCCTACGAGGATACCGATGATTGCCATAACCACCAAAAGCTCGACGAGTGTGAAGCCTTTGGAGGCGTTGTGTCTGGGATTCGAGTTCTTGAGGATGTGCATAGCCAAATTCCTAAGTCAGCGAAGAAGGTTTGCAAAACAGATATCTTTGGCTGGCTAGGGCAGTATTTTCTGGCTTGTACTGCCCAGTGGCTTGCTTACTCCCCTATTGTTACTGAGACTCAGTCTCATTACAATCCCCCTCGCTTAGTTTTCGCATTTTTTGTTGTGAAAAATCGTTGCGTCGCATTACCAAGAAGGAAATGCAATTGTGTCTAGCGAAGGCGAAGAATCGCAGGTGGAAAAAGACCAAGGGGAGGCAGGTGGAACAGAGTCGGTGCCGGCGACTGCTAGGTTGCTACCGAAGATCATTCCCTTTAGAGATCTCTGCCGGTGTGGGGATGAGGTTTGGATCGAGCATCAGGGCCAGCTCTATCGCCTTCGTTGTACCAAGCAGGGCAAGCTTCTTTTGACGAAGTAAAAAGTAGTGATGCTCTTTCTAACTGAGATCGCTAGGAAAGAGAGATTTAAGTAGCTTGGTCGAAGGATCGTATTCTTTGGTGAACGCGAGTTCAACAGCGGCGGTTAAGCTTTGCTTCGCGGAAAGTTCTTGGACGATACCAAGTGTCTGGCCATCGACGAAGGCTCGCAGTGGTCGTTTGCCTCGAGTATCGAGACTAGTGAGAGTGATTTGACTCGATCCTGGGAGATTCATGGGCTTCCAAAATCTTGGTTGGAATATGTTTGAACCTGCCAGGATCAATGACGGAGAATCAAGTGGGACCGGGACTGCCCCCATGGCACGAGCATAGGCTGATGAGCCGGCGGCGGTGGCAACGAGCATTCCGTCGCCGACGACTTTCTCCAATTGGACTTCACCATTGACTCGAACTTGCAACCAAGCTGCTTGGCCCTCGGCTCTTTCGATCCAAGCATCACCGTAGGCAAGGTGCATCGCGGTCTTGTTATCGGGGTAACGCACATCGACACGAAGCAAAGGAAGGGACTGAGAAATCAGTTCGATGCCTTCGAGATTCCCAGGTAGCGAGGCGTTCATTAGGAAGCCTAGGTGCCCTGCGTTTAGTCCTACGAAAGGGAGGCGTCGTCTCCAGTGTTCTCGGATCGCCTTGAGCATCGTGCCATCGCCACCGATAACAAGGATTAGGTTCGGATTGCTCGATTGGTATCGCTGGTAGGACTGAGCGATCTCCACGGCCCTTGGGTTGCGCTCATCATAGACGACAAAAAGTTCAGGGCGATCGATTTTGAAGAATGCATCTCGACCGGGCGTGCCTGGTACAAATAGCCGATGCCGATGGATGTAGTCGGCAATGTCGCGATCAAGATGGCTATCAATTTTCTTACCATGAAAAATCTCACCGCGTAGGTCGGCTGGCGATGGGGCTTTTGGAATCTCTACGACACAGTGGTTTGTCGGTAACTCTTCTGTCTTCGACAAGGGAGTATCGACCAAAACGGCAAATCGGGCTTCCTTCCAAAGGCGTTGCCCTTGTTCGTAGTGTTCGATCGCCGAGGGCTTACCCGAGGGAACTTTAGTCGCATCGGCTTGAGGCACCACTAACCACACCTCTCCTTGGCTCTCGTACTTGTATGTCAGATCGATCAGCGGTGAGTTTGTTCCGTTGCTGATATCTTCGTAGTTGACTTCCACGTTCGGAATGTCCTTAAAGGCTAACGAGACCAAGGCGGCGCGGTGCCGAGGCAAGGCCACCTCGTGTTCACCGCGATCGGCCCGAACGCCTCGCGGGTGAATGATCACCTTGTCGAACCCCTGTTCTATCAACCTCTGCACTTGTGTTCTTTGGTGCAACGTAGGGGGTGAGAACGAGTCTGAAAAAACAGCGATTTTCAATTTTGGGATGTGATGCGCAGCCGAATCGGTCGGTTTTCGATAGAGCGACTCTTTGCGAATATACTCGGCGATCTCTGAGGGTAGATACCTCCAAACCGACGTGTCTTGCTTCTCAAGCAACCCACGTATCGCGGTTTGGGTCGTAATGTTCTCGATATTCGATTCGACCTGAACCCAACGGTGAGGAGGGTTACGAAACCAAGCATTCTCAGAAGCCGGTATCGGCGGTTTCGAATCGATGATGAGGATCGGAATCGCATCCTCGATCCGTTCGGTGGTCGTCGATCGGTGCATTTCATCGGCAAGCGAACGTTCCAGAATCAGGCAGAATTCAATTCGGTCGCGGAAGGATATTTCTCCCAGAAGGCGTTTGACCAAATGGTACCCGTCGGAACTGTATTCATTCTCCTGCTCATACGTAAAGACGTGTGCATGCTCTAAGTTCTCTACAGCCAGTCGGCACATGGCGATGCGATCCTTGTTGCTCGCTCCGCCGGAACTCATCGGATGAAAGGTTGGCATCAACCAAACTTCATCGACGCAATCGAGTTTCAAGACCGTTTCGATCATCGCAAGATGGTGGTTATGAATTGGATCGAAATCGGCCCTTAATAAACCGATCCGTTGTTTCCGGTTGAGTTTTTTATAGACTTCAACGCGACGCTCGATTCGGTCTAGTGCTTCAGTAACCAACTCAGAGGGCTCCCATCCGCATTCGTTGCATAGTTGTAATGTACTCGCAAGAAGGTCTCCTACTTCGTGGCGAAGTTGATCAAGGTCTCGATGTTTAGCAACTGCGTTGGCTTGCTTTTGGATATCCTTGGCTCGGTCTTCGAGGCTTGTTGTACCGAATGCCGCTTGAAACAAGTGTTGGATGCGTTTGAGAATCGCTTGCATTTCTTAAATTATAAAATCAGAAGGAGGCTTGAGGCGGTCATTATTTTAGCCTCTCGTTCTCTTTGCGTGTGAAAACAAGGGAAGGAACCGCCTCGGTCGCTGGCAAAACCTACCAAATCAGGTCAGAATAACGATTCTCGACGACTTTTCGCGGAAAAGCGTCAACACGAGGAAACAAAAGCAGAGGTTGTGCGATGAAGATTTCAGGTTTTGTGGGTTGTTCTAGTCTGGCTTGGATGTTTGTCGCGAACTGGGGACTATGCGCGGAGCCATCGATGGTCGATGTACTGCGGTCTTGTCCCAAGACGGCCAATGCGATCGTCCAAGGGGACATGGTCGCTCTAAAGAAATTGACTCTTGGGACACCTTTGCATGAGGATTTACCTGGCAACGTTCTTCGTGTGCGCATCGCTGCAGAGCTTGATTTGAAATCGTTTCAGCCTGAGTGGGAAATTGGATACGCTGCTGTCGAGAAAATGGCGACCGTCGAGGCTTTGGCTCAGCGGGAAGGCGGATATGTTGATACCTTGCAGGGCCGCTCCATTGTTTGGACTCCCAACGAAATGTACTTGGTTCCCCTTGCAGACAACATCGTTTCGATCGTGCGTCCAGCGGATCGAAAATTTGCAGGCCAGTGGCTCAAGAAAGACCGCAGCAATGTTGTCAGTGGTTACCTTCAGCAAGCTGCCGGCAAACTCAATGAACGAAATGCCGTCAGTATCGCGGTGGACCTTGAAGATGTCCTATCGATCGGAATCATCGCGGATCGACTCAAGCTCGCCAAATCCTTACAGGGGAAAAACACCGATGCGATCGCGAGATCCATCGCAGCGATCCAGGGCATAACGATCTCGGTAGCCGGCGATGCGTTGCAAGCAACCGTTGCGATCGACTTTTCGAGTGCTCCAACGGAGCTTGTTTCGGTAGCCAAGCCATTCTTCGGTGAAGCTCTTTCAGCGCGCGGAATCCAGCTTGATCAGTACGAGCAGTGGAATGTGACGAGTGTCAATGAAGGCAAAACGCTTCAGTTTACCGGCCCGATTGCTGCCGAGGCGCTCGATGACCTGCTAGGGATGTTCACCGTCCATCGCGCCAGTTCTGGTGTCACAAAGGCTGACAAGCCGATCGATACGGTCGCTTCTGCACCTAACGCAGCAAGTCCAAGTGTGATCGCCGACAACACCAAGGAGTACTTCAAGAAGGTCGTTAGCATCATCCACCGCGTGCGGGATTATTCGGCAAACAACACCGGAGAGAGAGCTCAGTGGAACAGCAACATGGCCAATCGAATCGATGGGATTCCCACGCTGGATGTCGATCCGCAGATGGTCATGTATGGTGCCGAGGTGGCCAAGTCTCTGCGGAGCAATTCGATGTCGATGCAACTGGTCAATATTGCTCAAGGTGCTGCGGCGGTGGCTTCCGACGCAGGAACGGGGGGGTACTCAACGGCCACTGCCGGAGGAACCCTGGCTGGAATGGGGTATGGTTATGGGAATTATGGAGGCTATGGAGGTGGTTTTGTCGATCCAAACTCTCCAATGAAATACTACCAGTTGGGCCAAGCGCAAGGAAACACGTCTTTTAAGGAATTGATAGCTCGGTTAGAACAATCGATCGCAGACATGCGCCGTACCATGACCGATAAATACAAAGTCCAATTCTAAGCTATGCAGTCGATTCTCCAAGAACTCCAGTGGCGAGGCCTGATTCATCAATCCACGGAATCCAAGGAACTAGCTCAGCAACTTGACAAACCAACGGTTGTCTACGCCGGCTTCGATCCTACTGCCGATTCCTTGCATGTCGGCTCGCTCTTGCCTTTGATGATGCTGCGTCGGTTCCAGCAAGCTGGCCACCGGCCCGTGGCACTCGTTGGAGGAGCCACCGGAATGATCGGAGATCCCAGCGGAAAGACTGACGAAAGACAGCTTTTATCGAAAGATGTCCTTCAAGCCAACGTTGACGGGATCCGAAACCAACTTGGACATTTCCTCGAGTTCACGGGCCCCAATGCCGCGATACTGGTCAACAACCTCGATTGGATGCACGGATTCTCGTTTCTGGATTTTCTAAGGGATGTCGGCAAGAATTTTCCTATCAATGTAATGCTGACTAAGGACTCCGTGAAAAGTCGCTTAGAGCGAACTGACAGCGGTCTGAGTTACACCGAGTTTAGCTACATGCTATTGCAAGCCTACGATTTCGTGCATCTTGCAAAACACCATGACTGCTTGCTGCAGATCGGCGGCAGTGACCAGTGGGGGAATATCACCGCTGGAATCGATCTCGGGCGACGCATGCTCAGTCGAAGCCTCTACGGTCTAACATGTCCACTTCTTACCACAAGCGATGGCAAGAAGATGGGCAAAACCGAGAAGGGTGCCGTTTGGCTCTCCGGTGAGCGAACCAGTCCGTTTGAGTTTTACCAGTACTTCATCAATGTAGCCGATGCAGATGTACTGATGACTCTGCGTTTTCTGTCGGATGTCTCGCAAGAAGAGTATCGAGAATTAGAAGCTCAGATGAAGGATAAACCGCAGGAGCGAGCGGCACAAACGCGATTGGCTGAATCCCTCACTAGATTGGTACACGGCCAAAGCAAACTCGATGCAGTTCAGCACGCGACAAAGCTTTTGTTTGGCGCCGACATTACGCAACTGACCCAAGACCAACTCAATACGATTTTCGAGGATGTTCCTAGTCAGGAAGTTCCCCGTAACAGACTCGCAGAAGGGCTTGGAATCATCGATGCACTTTGCACAGCAGGCCTTGCCAACAGCAAGAGCGAAGCGCGCCGTACGGTGACCGAAGGCGCCGCGTATCTGAATAATCAAAAGGTCACGGCCTTCGACCGAGTTCTTACCGAATCGGATTTGGCAGGAAAATACTTGATCCTGCGAGCGGGCAAGAAGCGCTATGGGCTACTGAGATTCGTGTGATATGCGGGTCGTCCACCTCATTACTAGAATGATCGTCGGTGGTGCTCAAGAGAACACGCGATTCAATTGCCTAGATCTTGTTAGGGATTTTGGGGACGATGTGACGCTTGTCACTGGTCCTAGCCTTGGAGCCGAAGGCTCTTTGCTCGACAAGTACAACGACACAGATTTGAAAGTCATCCTTGTCCCTGAGCTGATTCGTTCGATCCGACCTTGGACCGACTTCCAAGCATCCAGAAGACTCAAGCAAATCCTCTCTCAAATCAGGCCCGATGTCGTTCATACGCATAGCGCGAAAGCTGGAATCCTGGGTCGTAGTGTCGCTTGGAAACTAAAAACACCCTGCATCGTTCACACCGTGCATGGAGCCCCCTTTCATCCCTACCAAGCGTGGCCAGCGCGCAAACTCTATCAGCTATGCGAAAGATGGGCTGCTAGGCGTTGCCATCGTTTAATCTCTGTTGCCGATGCGATGACCGATCTGATGGTTGAGGCAAGGGTCGCCGAGCGATCCAAGTTCGTTACGATCTACAGCGGGATGGATACTCAACCTTTTTTGAATGCAAACCAAAGTCGTGAGGCAGTTCGAAGTCGATTGGGAATCGATCCAGAGAGTATCGTGGTAGGAAAAATTGCACGGTTGTTTCATCTCAAGGGGCATAAGTATCTGCTAGCTTGTGCCCAAAGAGTTGTTCAATCCAATCCTCGAATCAGGTTCTTGCTGGTCGGAGATGGCATTCTGCGGGAGCCCATCGAGAGAGACATCGATGCGATGGGGTTGAGAGAGCACTTTATCTTTACTGGTTTGGTTTCGCCCGATGAAATCCCGGAGCTCATCGGTGCAATGGACATGCTTTTGCACGTTTCCCTTCGAGAAGGCCTCGCTAGGGCCTTGCCGCAAGCTTTGCTCGCAGGAAAACCTGTGATCAGCTATGACATCGATGGAGCCAAGGAAGTTGTCATCGACGGGAAGACAGGGATTTTGCTCCCTCCGCAGTCGATCGAGCCACTTGGGGAAGCCATTTTAGGGCTGGCAAACGATGCCGTCTTGCGGGATCGCATGGGACAACAAGGAAGACTGCTTTGCCAAGAGAGGTTTGGGCATCAAGCCATGACTAGGCAAATCAGGAGCCTCTATCAGCAAATCCTTTCAGGGTAGTTTTTCGCCTGGAGTGTGCCGATCTCCCCTCGTAGAAACGGGTGGTTTTGTGGATAATCCCGGCGAGTGAGTTTCGTAGCCAAAGGGCCTTTAAGCTCCCAACCATTCGCCTTATTTTCCAAAGCTGATAGTCACGAATTTTTTGCATACGCATGGCAATCACATACAAAGACAGCGGAGTGGACCTAGAGGTATACGAAGAATCGATGCAACGGCTGCCCAAGCTCATGCATCGTACCTTTACTCCACGGGTACTTAGGAACGACGGCGGATTTGCAGGGCTATTCGCCCTCGATTTTTCACAGAAGCTTTTTGCACGCAATTACAAGCAACCGATTTTGGTTTCAGGCACCGATGGGGTCGGTACGAAGCTTAAGGTGGCGATTGCTGCCAAGAAGCATTCGACGATCGGGATCGATTTGGTCGCCATGTGTGTCAATGACGTGCTGTGCACGGGTGCAGAGCCCCTGTTTTTCCTCGACTATGTGGCGATGGCCAAGGATGATCCGACGCTCCTCGAGCAACTCGTTCAAGGGATCTCGGATGGTTGCATCGATGCCGAATGCAGTTTGATCGGTGGTGAAACAGCGATCATGCCCGACCATTATGTGCTTGGCGATTATGAACTCGCGGGCTTTTGCGTTGGCGTGGTTGATAAGCAGAACATTATCTCGGGAAAAGCGATCCAGGCTGGGGATGTGATCTTAGGTGTGAATTCCTCCGGAATCCATAGCAATGGATATAGCCTTGCTCGCAAGGCGATCTTTGATGTGGGCAAGTACCAACTCGATAGCTATATCCCAGATCTCCAGGCAACGGTCGCAGACGCTCTGCTCGAACCGACCCTTCTATACAGTCGCCTAACAAGAAGCGTGCTTAGCCACTACAAAGTTAAAAATGTCGTGCATGGGCTGGCCCACATCACTGGGGGGGGATTGCTCGAAAACACCGAAAGGATCCTGCCGAACAACATCGACTTGGTTTTCGAGCGTGGATCTTGGCCGATTCTTCCTGTTTTCCAGTGGATTCAAAGCTTAGGCCAAATCGCTGATACCGAGATGGAACATGTCTTCAACATGGGAGTAGGTTTTGTGCTCATTGTTCGACCTTACTTTGCAACAAGCATCCAGAATATGGTCAAGCAATTGGGGTACGAGTGCTGGCCGATTGGTCAAGCTGTCGATGGGATTGGCAAGAGTCGGTTTGCTAAGTGAATCTGTTGAAGTCTGGAGTCGCATCTGTGAGCAACACTCTTTTTCCGATTGCAGTGCTGATTTCCGGCGGTGGTACGACCCTCAAGAATCTGATTGATCGTAAGGCCCAAAACACCCTGCCGGTCGATTTTCGACTCGTCGTTTCTTCGAATCCCAAAGCAAAAGGGCTTGATTATGCCCAAGAGTCATCGATTCCGACGCGTGTGATACGCAAGAAGGATTTCGTTGATGGCCAGGCGCATTCGGATTCAATGTTTAAAGCCATTCGCGATTCGGGTTCCAAGCTTGTTGTTATGGGAGGGTATCTTGAGCATTTGCTTATACCCGTTGACTTTGAGAAGAGAGTCATCAACATCCATCCGTCCTTGATCCCGGCGTTTTGTGGGAAAGGGATGTACGGTCTGTATGTCCATCAAGCGGCCATCGAGTTTGGAGTGAAGGTCTCAGGTTGTACCGTTCATTTTGTTGACAACCAATATGATCACGGTCCCATCCTACTGCAACGAACCTGCGAAGTTCTTGATGGTGACACGCCAGAGACGCTCCAAAGACGCGTTTTCGAGCTTGAGCGTGATGCCTTACCGGATGCGATCAACAAGATAGCTCAAGCTTTTTAGCGCCTGCATATTTGGAATTTCCGGCAAGATCCGACCCGATGTTTTTTTCCTCATGGAGCTTGTCCAGGTTCCATCGTATGCAAGGAGTCTGAGGTTCGATTAACGAACCTATGGGACTGATCAACAAAACCAATCTACTTTTTGCCGGCTTACTGGGTGGTGGACTTTATTTCGCCTCGCAACACTACACCCTGAGCGGACTGGATCAATTGAGGATCGAGTCCAAAAGTCCTGATGCTCCAAGTCGGGACTGGAGCGATCCTCGGAATTGGCTTCCGGTGACTCATCAACCATCAGGCACCTCGGAGACCTCAGTGGGAAATGGAGCGTTACTACCATCGAGCGGTCGACAAGGAGAGCTTACTCCTGCCAAACCGATAACTCCTACGATTCGAATCGCAAGCTTTGATCTTCAGAACTACGAGGAGCGAAAAGCGGAGAGCTTGGCAGTTCAGGAGATTTTGGTACGCATTCTGAGGAACTTTGATCTTATAGCCATACAAGGTATCACCTCTAGGCAGCGCGACACGCTTCCGAAGCTCATCGATCGCCTTAATCAAGACAAGCATGTTTACGACTACATGATCGGTCCGAGGGTAGGGCCCGTTCACCAGTCGATGCATTTAGCGTTCATCTTCAATACCGCAAGGATCGAAACGGATCGTTATCAACTCTATACGGTTGAGGATCCTGGGGAACTGATCGAATACGAACCTCTGGTCGGTTGGTTTCGCAGTAAGGGTGTACCGGCCCAAAAGGCATTAACTTTTTCTTTGGTCAACATGTTTCTATCTCCGAGTCATTTAGAACAGGAGATCGGTCTACTGCCCGCATTAACCGAGAGCATTCAGAAGGATGGGCGAGGGGAGGATGACATAATTTTGGCGGGTGGCCTTGGATGTTCAGATAGAAGACTAACCGCATTGGTTCAGCGAAAGTGGAGCCTTGCGATTCAAAACATGCCAACAACAGTCGCTGGTGATGAGATGCTCGACCAGATTGCGTTTCCTCCTCAGACGAGCGATGAATTCACGGGCCGTGCAGGAGTGATCGACTTTTTACGTAAGTTTAATTTGACGATGGAACAAGCCACTCAAGTTAGTAGTCACTTGCCAGTCTGGGCTGAGTTTTTTGCCGAAGAGGGTGGTTATCCTGGGTACAAGTAGCTGAGTAAGCTTGAGCCTTGTCTTCACCACACCCCGTAGGGTACGTGAAGCGGTCCTCTATGCGATTCCAAGAACATGCAACTCACCCACCCGAGTAATCACCTCGCCGACGCACAAAATCGCCACAGGACCGCGGAACGTACCAAGGCGCTCGAAGTGCATCTCATAAAATCGGGCCACCTCGAGCGCCTGGTGGGTTGCGCGGTCGTGGGTCTGACAAGGCAAAATGATGAAGGTACTTTGATGGTTGATTATATCGCGGTGAAGATTGGCCGACCGCTTCACCGCACCCACCGTAGGGTACGTGAAGCGGTCCTCTATGCGATTCCAAGAACATGCAACTCACCCACCTGAGTAATCATCTGGCCGACGCACAAAATCGCGAAGGACCGCGGAACGTACCAAGGCGCTCGAAGTGCACCTCATTAAATCGGGCCACCTCGAACGCCATGGTGGGTTGCGCGGTCGTGGGTCTGACAAGGCGAAATGAAGAAGATGCTTTGATTGTTGATCATTTCGCGGTGAAGATTGGCCGACCGCTCCACCGCACCCTACAAAATACGGACCATTTTGGGGTGTAAATCATGAGCGAATGGTAAAATCCTCGTGCACACATGATTTACGGTCTCTCGATGGAGGTTGGTCATGTCAGAGTATCTTCGTTATTACGTTCCTGGAGGAACCTATTTCTTTACGGTGAACACGTACCGGCGTTATCCATTTTTCAAGGATGGTACGGCCATCGAATTGCTTCGTGTTTCTTGGAAAACCATTCAAGAAGAAATGCCATTTGAGAACGTTGCATCGGTATTACTACCGGTCCATTTTCACTGTCTGTGGTCGTTGCCGCTAGGCGATAAAGATTTTTCTACGAGGCTCAAACGGCTTAAGGATGGATTCACAGAGGCGTGGCTTGAAAGAGGTGGGTACGAATTGCCAGTAACCGAGTCACAGCGTAAAAACGGGAATCGAGGCGTATGGCAGCGAAGGTTCTGGGAGCATTGTGTTCGGGACGTAAGGGATCTTGAGAATCATTTCGATTACATCCATTACAATCCGACAAAACATGGATATTGCGTGCGCCCTTCCGAATGGCAATATTCGACGATCCACAGGTACATCAAGATGGGACACTACCACAAAGATTGGGGGCGAATTTGCCCCGAACACATAAAAACCCTCGAGTTCGAGTAACCACCGTAGGGTACGTGCAGCGGTCCTGGTTGCCATTCGAAGAAAATGCAACACACCCACCCGAGTAATCACCTCGCCGACGCACGACATCGAAACAGGACCGCGGAACGTACCAAGGCGATCGATGTGCACCTCATCAAATCGAGCTACCTCGAGCGCCATGGTGGGTTGCGCGGTCATGGGTTTGACAAGGCGAAATGAAGAAGGTGCTTTGATGGTTGATTGCTTCGCGATGAAGATCGACCGACCGCTCCACCGCACCCGACGTAGGGTACGTGCAGCGGTCCTGGTTGCCATTCCAAGAACCTCCAACTCGCCCACCCGAGTAATCACCTCGCCGACGCACAAAATCGCGAAGGACCGCGGAACGTACCAAGGCGCTCGAAGTGCACCTCATAAAATCGGGCCACCTCGAGCGCCTGGTGGGTTGCGCGGTCGTGGGTCTGACATGGCAAAATGAAGAAGGTGCTTTGGTGGTTGATTATATCGCGGTGAAGATTGGCCGACCGCTTCACCGCAACCTACGTAGGGTACGTGCAGCGGTCCTCTATGCGATTCCAAGAACCTCCAACTCACCCACCCGAGTAATCACCTTGCCGACGCACAAAATCGCGAAGGACCGCGGAACGTACCAAGGCGCTCGATGTGCACCTCAAAAAATCGAGCTACCGCGAGCGCCTGGTGGGTTGCGCGGTCGTGGGTCTGACAAGGCAAAATGAAGAAGGTGCTTTGGTGGTTGATTATATCGCGGTGAAGATTGGCCGACCGCTTCACCGCACCCTACGAGGAGGCAAGAATGCCTCAAAAGATAATAGCGAAGGCCGGACTCGAACCGGCGACACACGGCTTATGAAGCCGTTGCTCTAACCGACTGAGCTACTTCGCCAAACGCACTACCGTAAAAATAAACTTACCAACCAACTATGACAAGCCTTGTTTTCACCAAGCCCCATTCAGGCCCTGCCTACTTCGGGTGCTCCTGGCCAATAAAGTCCGATACTGACTGAGTCGGCTTTTTGCTGTCACCACCCCAACTATCTCCCCAACCCGAAAACCAACTCTTCTTGGCCGGTCGCATCGGCGACTCCGGCTTGGGATCCGGATAAGGATCCAACCAAGATGCTGTCGTGCTCCATGCCCGCTTGGTCGAAATCCACATCCGCTGCGAAAATGTCTTGTTGTCCCTTCGATAACTGCTCACAGGCCCACGCGACTTGGATTTGCTCATCCCTCCCCACCATGACCCCCAACTACCTCCGCTAGACTTGCTCTTGCCCATCGGCTTGGACTTGCTGGCGATCCACTCTAACCACTCAGGCTGCTGCTCAAATACCGATGCAACTTGGCCGGCCGAACGCTCCAACTCCCCCCCTCGCACCGCCTGATCCAGGGTCGTTTGCCCAAGTGCTGTCGAGCCCGTAAAGAGCACCCATGCCAGACCTAGACAACTCGCAATCAATCCAAAATATCGGTTTTTTGTTGTAATTCTCATTCAAAGCCTCCATGCTGAAATAGAGTCCTATAGAAAATTTTGTCGCAAAAACGCAGGGTTTCCTCAGCGGTTTACCACAAAAACACTGGCCGCGCCTAGGGCGGTATCTCGTCGGATAATCGGCCGTCTTGCGATTGGGACGGGGCTACCACTTCCAAACGGCTGAGGACAGCCGTTTTACAATCGGGGTACCACTTCCAAACGGCTGAGGACAGCCGTTTTACAATGGGTCTACCACTTCCAAACGGCTGAGGACAGCCGTTTTACAATAAGGACGGCTAGTGACAGTCGTTTTGCGATTGGCTTGCGAAAGTAGGCTTGATCGGGAAACGGTTTTCGGTTAATTTTTCACCGGTCGACAAGATAGGCGAGTCCCTAAACGGACTTCGACTGCTTGACGACCCGAAAAAATAGTACAAAGGGTTTTGTTCAGGCACTGTTCGTGCGGGCGTAGCTCAGTTGGTAGAGCACAACGTTGCCAACGTTGTTGTCGTGGGTTCGAATCCCATCGCCCGCTTTTTTTGCCTGCAAAAACCCTTTTTTTATTCCCCGCGTCCCCCTTTTACGTTTGGCGAGTTACGAATGTCTGCAGTCGATTCCGACGTCAAAACCAAGTTAGATATCCAAGTCAAAATCGAGCAAACGGCCGCTTGCCAACGGCACATCGTCGTGACGGTTCCCCGCGCTGAAGTCGACCGTTACTTCCGCGAAGCCTACAGCGAAATCGCACCCCGTGCCGATCTGCCAGGCTTTCGCCAAGGTAAAATTCCCCGCAAGCTACTCGAAGCCCGGTTCAAAAAGACGGTTGCCGATCAAGTCAAAAGCAGCTTGGTGATGGATAGCCTCCAGCAAATCACCGAAGGTGGTGAGATCTCGGCAATCGCTGAACCTGATATGGACTACGGTGCTGTCGACCTCCCTGATTCCGGCGACTTTACCTTCGAATTCAACATCGAAGTTCGCCCTGAATTTAACAGCCCGAATTGGCAAGGTCTCAAGCTGACCAAAACCGAATACACGCTCTCGGAAAACGACGTTGAAAAACAACTCGTTCGCACTCTCGAACGTTTCGTTCCCGGCGAACCTTGGGACGGCGAAGCAAGCAAAGGGGATCGCCTTTTGCTCGACGCGGAATTCACCCAAGAGGGCCGTCGTATTAGTTCGTTCGACGAAGTCCCCGTTACACTTCGAGAAGAACTCAGCTTGGCCGACTGCATCATCGAGAATTTCGGCGAACTGATGGTCGGTGTCAAAGAAGGTGACAAGGTCGCAACCAAAGTCAAGATTCTCGAAACTTCGCTCAACGAGTCCCTCAGAGGCACGGAAGTTGACGTGGTCTTTAAGGTTATTGAGATTCGTCGAGTGAATGTCGAAACCCTCGGTCCACAAGTCCTCGAGCAAATCGGTTTCGATGACACCGATGAACTACGCGAATTCGTTCGCTCGGAACTCAAACGCCAAAGCCAATACCACCAAACCCAACTCCTTCGCGAGCAAATCACCAAGCAACTGACATCCGGTGCCGATTGGGAACTCCCAGCGAAACTTGTTCGACGCCAAGCGGAACGCGAACTCCAACGCCGCGTGCTCGAACTACGCCGAAATGGATTCGAAGATGACCAAATCAAAACCGTGGTCAACTCAATGCGGCGCAACATCGAAGAAATGACACGCGAAGCTCTACGCGAACACTTCGTTCTCGAAAAGCTCGCTGAGGACCTCGGTATCGAACCGACCGAAGCACAGTACGACGAAGAAATCAAACTCATCGCCGAACAAAGCGATGCAACGGTTCGCCAAGTTCGTACAAGACTCGATCGAAGCGGGCAAATGGATGCGATCCGCAATCAAATCCTCGAACGCGATGTGATCGACAAGATCGTTGCAGCCGCCGAAGTTACCACGGTCGAGGGCGAATCGATCCTCAAGAAAGAGCCCAAGGAATTCGCAGTGGAATTCCTCGTCGCTCCGGTCACTCAATCGCTTCCAGAGGCCAAGTACGACGAGCGTCCCGAAGACGGTGCCGACGACAAGAGCCCTGTAAAGCCGACCTAGTCGTAATCTAACACTTGGTTGGATCTTGAAGATCATGGACGAGACCAAACCATCCGAGCCAGATCTAAAATCGATTCTCCCCGAGGCCCTCGGGGAGAGAGAGAAGGATCGTCCAACTCCTGCCGATGAGCCCAACTCATTGTTGGCTAATGATGACCTCATTGAAATGATGAGGCGCACGGTAGAACAGTTGGACAACAGCGATGTCTCTCGCGGCGATCTGAAAATTCTCTCGCGGTCGCTGCGCGAACTCCGCTACGCATTCAAAGTCTTTGCACCCTATCAACGCCGCCGCAAAGTCACCATCTTCGGTTCAGCAAGAACCAAACCCGATCACCCAGCTTATGTCCAAGCGGAGTCCTTTGCCAAGCGGATGGCCCAGCACGGATGGATGGTCATCACCGGAGCCGGAGGCGGTATCATGGAGGCCGGTCACCGTGGTGCAGGCCGCGAACTGTCCATGGGCCTGAATATCATGCTCCCGTTCGAGCAGTCGGCCAACCCGGTGATCGACGGTGACCCGAAACTGGTTACTTTGAAATACTTCTTCACTCGCAAGTTGATGTTCGTCAAAGAGTGCAGCGCTGTGGTCTGTTATCCCGGTGGCTTTGGGACTCTCGATGAGACCTTTGAAGTTCTGACTCTTCTGCAAACAGGCAAACAGACTCTTGTTCCAATGGTCCTAGTTGACCAGCCAGGGGGGACCTACTGGAAGAACGTCGAAGAGTTCTTTCGCAAACAACTCCTAGGTGACAAATGGATCAGTGAGGAAGATGTTCATTTATACAAAGTCACCGATAACAACGACGAAGCGATCCGCGAGGTTTTGCAGTTCTATCGTGTCTACCATAGCATGCGATATGTCGATGATGCACTGATCATGCGGCTTACAAGTCGCTTGACACCGGAGAAACTCGATAAGCTCAATGTCGATTTTGCGGATATCCTTGTCTCAGGCTCGATCGAGCAGGTCGGGATGCTTGCAGACGAAGCCGGTGAAACGGAACTGGCTGAGCTACCTCGGATCAAGCTACATTTTAATCGAAGAAATCTGGGCCGACTCAGGCAACTGATCGATGCCATCAATCTTCCTTGATCGATCTATCCAGATCGTTGGAGTCCTCATCGCATGCATGTCCACGATCTATTCATTCCTGGGCGAGAAGCTTCGGGTAGCGTGAGTAAAGCCCCTGCGCTCGTGAGCAGACGTTGGTGTGGCGACACGGCTCCTCGATTTGTTGTTGGCATCGTCCATGGTATGGGGGAGCATGCCGATCGATACAAGCATGTGGCCGAGTATTTTGTTTCCCAAGGTGCAACGGCACTAGCGATCGACCAACGCGGACACGGACGAACCGGAGGTTCGCTGCCCCATTTTGATATTCTCGTCGAGGACATCGGGCGACTTGAGAATTATCTTCACGATGCTTATCCAAGCGTGCCGGTGTTCCTTTACGGTCAAAGCCTAGGTGGGAGCATCGTAGCGAATTATGTGCTCCGCAAGAAAAATCGCTTGGCCGGCGCCATTTCCATGAGTCCCCTTTTTAGAACCACCTTTCCTCCACCTGCTTGGAAACTCGCCGTTGCCAAAGCGCTCGGCAAATGGTGGCCGAACTTGACACTCTCGACGGCGATCAAATCCAAGGATCTATCGCGGGATCCGCGAGCCGTCGACGCTTATATCAAGGATACGATGGTACACCAACGGGTATCTGCGGTGCTCGGATTGTCGATGCTCGATGCGGGTCAGTGGGCAGTCGAACACGCGGGGGAGCTCCAAACTCCGATGCTCTTGATGCATGGAACCGACGACCGGATCACTTCCCATGCAGCGAGTCAGGAGTTTGCGAGCCGATCGAATCAGAATTGCACTTGGGTTTCGTGGAGGGGCCTGTATCACGACATGCACTGCGAACCCGAGAATCAGGATGTTCTCAATCGAATCTTTCAGTTTATCGATCAGCAGATCGCTTGCGGAGCGAATCGAGTAGTACAGCCAAGATAATCACGCTACCGGTCACTACACGTTTGATTGGATCGGTCGCCCCCATTTGAGCTAGTCCTGTTTGCAGGATCGAAATGATCAGGACACCGATGAACGTTCTGAGCACGGAGCCTTGCCCACCTCTTAAGCTTGTTCCCCCGATGACGCAGGCAGCGATCGCGCTGAGTTCGATTCCGATGCCAGAGTTTGGGTCGACGGTCGAGAGTCGCGAGGATTGCATCATGGCGGCCAGTCCGCATAGACCTCCACAGATCGCATAGAGATACACGAGCGGGGGTGTGGTTCGCACACCCGCCATGCGAACCGATTCAGCATTCGTGCCAATGGCAACGGCGGTGCGGCCTAGAACCGTTTTATGCAAGACCCATTGGCCGAGTATAACAATTCCGATGGCGATGAGAAACGATACCGAAACGCCAAGGCCTGCGATTGGATCAGAGAACCAGCCTAACGATGAGCCAACGTACTTGGTCGTCGAGTTCGTCAGCAAATAGGCTCCTCCGCGCGCGATCTCGAGCATGCCAAGGGTGACGATGAACGCAGGGATGCGAAAGTAGGCACTGATCCATCCATTGAGTCCGCCACAGCAGGCTCCCAGCAAGATTGCACCTAGGGCGGCTAGCCACAGTGGACTCTTGGCATCGACCATCAAGAGCCCCAACAACGAAGCCGCCAGAGCCATCACCGACCCAACCGATAAATCGATCCCTCCGGCGATCAGCACCAAGGTCATGCCAACGGCAATGACGGTGATATCGGGGATACTATTGGCGATGGTCAAAAGCGTTGTAGTCGAGAGGAAATTCTTGGCGAAAAATCCAAAAAAGCCCACGAGTGCCGCGATCGCGCAAAGCAACCCAGCAACATGACCAAAGGGCCGGATCGAAGCGATAGGACGGATGGGATTCATGAGGTGATTCGGGCAAATAGGGCTGATGGGGCTTTAGGTGGAACCTTGATAAGACGTCTCTGGAGAATCGTAGGCTAGGAACATGGATCGAACGATTTGCTGTGCGTCGAAGGATGGCCCCTGGAAGGTCGCAACCCATTTGCCATTGGACATCACACCGATACGGTGGCACAAGTCGAGAAGTTCTTCTAAATCGCTGCTGACGACAAGGATCCCTTTGCCGTCGGCTGCAAGTTGCCGGATGACTTGGTAAACCAATTCTCGGGCTCCAATATCGATCCCGCGTGTTGGCTCGTCAAACAGAAAAACCTTACCTCCGTGATGCAACCACTTGGCTAACACCACTTTTTGTTGATTCCCACCACTGAGTTTTCCGACCGACTGGTCGACGGACTCGCAACGGATCTGTAGTTGGCTGCGATAACTCTCAGCAACCTCGCGGGCCTTTCGGGCGTTGTAGGAACTCCATGATCCGAATCGACCAAGCCCTAGATTGGGGAGTTGGATATTGGCGGAGATAGATTCACGGAGCAGGAGTCCATCGGCTTTTCGGTCTTCGCTGATCATGACCACTCCGTTGCAGACAGCTTCGTGAGGGCTCGCAAAAAGCGGGCGATGATTACCGGGCGGGAATTCCAAGCGACCGCTTATCGCTCGATCCGCTCCGAAGATCGCTCGTAGGAGTTCGGTGCGGCCTGACCCGACGAGTCCAGCTACACCTAAAATTTCGCCAGAGCGAACGCTCAGTGAAACGCACTTTACGCGCGGCGGCAAATCGATTTGGCAAACTTTCAAAACGTGATCTGTCCGATCCGTCTGATCTGTCTGACCTGTCTGATCTGTCTGATCTGTCTGACCTGTCTGACCTGTCTGATCTGTCTGATCTGTCTGATCTGTCTGATCTGTCTGATCTGTCTGATCTGTCTGATCTGTCTGATCTGTCTGATCTGTCTGATCTGTCTGATCTGTCTGATCTGTCTGATCTGTCTGATC